>Ga0070667_100003588_pt1 | contig 13206 bp, 7 predicted proteins | sample KBSS33metaG_FD_64659 | JGI IMG/M metagenome (GOLD analysis project Ga0070667, IMG submission 64659) | Switchgrass rhizosphere microbial communities from Kellogg Biological Station, Michigan, USA - KBS S3-3 metaG | ecosystem: Host-associated > Plants > Roots > Rhizosphere > Soil ...
AATTGACGGGCGAGTGTTTTCTGCCGCGAAGATGCGAGCATCACGGCTCCCTGTTCGATGGGTGGGTGCCAGCTTTCCGGTATCTCAACGTAGGTGCCGGTCTTCGTGAGCGCCGGTGACAGCGCGAGCGCCAGCGCAATCAGGCCGACGTCGGCGCTGCCCGAATCTGCGAACTGGGCAGTCTGAGAGATGTTCTCCCCGATGACGAACTTGCCCTTTACGCGATCGTAGAGGTGTTCGTGGCGCAGCGCCGCCACCGCGGCGCGCCCATATGGGGCATGCTCGGGGTTCGCGATCGCGATCCGGCGAACGCGCGCGTCTGCCAGCGCCCCCAGACCCCGCCGCACGTCGATCCCGGAATCGCTTCGCGTCCACAAGACGATGCGGCCGACGGCGTACTCGTACAGGCTGCCGCGCTCGGCCTTGCCGGACGATTCGAGCTGCCTGGGGTAGTCGATGTCGGCGGAGAGAAACAGATCGAACGGCGCGCCATTCTGAATCTGCGCGAAGAAGTTGCCGGAAGAACCGAATGTCAGCCTGACGGATTGTCCCGTCTCTTTCTCGAACTGTGCCGCGATACCGGGAAGCACCGATTGCAGATCGGAAGCCGCGGCGACCGCCACGCCTTGCGCGAGACAGACCGTCGAGACGGTGAGGAGCAACACAGCCGCTATGGGGACCTGGCACAGTCGGTTCAGCATGGGACCAAGCAGTATTGTGACCGATTTCAGTCGATTGCGCGCAGCTCTGGCATAGAATTGGCGGCCATGACTCGCGTATTTCGCTGGACGACTGGGTCGCGGCGTGGTGATCCTGAGCGTCGTCGCACTGCGAATCCGGCCCTGACTGCGTAGCCGGTTTGAAGTGATTACAGTCGATTTGAACAATGGTTATATACGAGATAGAGTGTGCGTTCCGCGTCCTCAGGGAGGGTGAATGCGCGCCGCTCGTGTGAAGCTGCTCCCGCTGTGCCTGGCCGTCGCTTGCCTCGCCGCCCCGGCGCGGCCCGCCCGCGCCCAGGTCGCGGCGGGTGAGATCACCGGACTCGTGAAGGACCAGGCGGGCGCCGCTGTCCGCGGTGCGACCGTGACGGTCACCGACATCAGCACCAACCGGCAGCGCGTCGTCACCTCGAGCGCCCAAGGGGCCTACGCGGTCCCGAGTCTGCCGCCAGGCGAGTATCGGCTGGACGTCGAGTTGACCGGCTTCCGATCGGTGCGCCGCGCCGGCATCCATCTGGCGACCGGAGAGAAGGCACGGATCGATTTCGATCTGGCCGTCGGGAAGATCAGCGAGCAGGTCACCGTCACCGCCGATTCGCCGATGCTGCGCGCCGTCACTGCCAGCCTCGGCAACGTCGTCGAGCACGAGCAGGTCGTGCAACTGCCGTTGAACGGCCGCGCCTTCATCATGCTGGCGGCGCTCGCCCCTGGCGTGGCGCTGCCTCCCAACACCCAGCTCCCGCGTATCAACGGCGGGCGTCCGCGCACCAACGAGTATCTCTTCGACGGCATCTCCGTGCTGCAGCCCGAGCCGGGCCAAGTGGCCTTCTTTCCCGTGATCGACGCGATCCAGGAATTCAAGATCGAGAGCAACAGCCCTGCCGCCGAATTCGGCCGCTTCAACGGCGGCGTCATCAACCTGTCGACCAAGAGCGGCACGAACGTGTTTCACGGCAACGGGTTCGAGTTCTTCCGTAATCAGTCGCTGAACGCGCGGAACTTCTTTCAGTCCACGAACCCGGTCAAACCGGAATACCGGCGCAGCCAGTTCGGCGGGACGTTCGGTGGCCCGGTTGTGGCCAATCGCACGTTCTTCTTCGCGGACTATCAAGGTCAGCGACAGTCGATTGGCCGCACCGTCATCTCCACAGTGCCGACCGTGCAGCAGCGGCAGGGGATCTTCACCGAAGCGATCGCGGGCCGGGTTCCGGCCATTTACGATCCGGCCACGACCGTCGGCTCGACACGGACGCCGTTCCTGAACAATGCGATTCCGCTGGCACGGATGGATCCCGTCGCGGTCGCGCTGCTGCAACGCTATCCGTTGCCGACTGGCCCGGGAACGGCTAACAACTACAGCCGGACCGAGAGCGAAACGCAGGACCAGGACCAGTGGGACGTGCGCCTCGATCACAAGTTCCCTTCGAGCCGCGACTCGGTCTTCGGTCGGCTGTCGTTCTTCCGCGATGGCTTCGTGCCCGTGACGCCGCTTCCGGAAGGCAGCGGTGTGACGACGGGAACCCTCGGACCGCAGGACACGACCGCCTGGTCCTTCGCGTCGAATTACCAGCACTCGTTCTCGTCCAACCTGCTGAATGAACTGCGGATCGGCGACACGCGGCGGAAGGTCGGCAGGAGCGCCGCGCGGTTGTCGGCCTCGGCGGGGGCGGCTCTCAGCATTCCGGGCATTCCTTCCACCGCCAGATTTCCCGACACCTTGCCGACGTTTCTGATCAGCGGCTACACGCAACTGGGATCGCCGCCCAACACCGCATCGGACTTCCATACCGGCGTGTCGGAGGTGACCGATGCCCTGACCTGGTTGAGAGGCCGGCATACGCTGAAGATGGGGTTCGACTGGCGTTGGGAGCGTCTGAACGTCGTCCAGCCTCCATCCCCGACGGGATCATTCACCTTCAATGCGCTCGGCAGCGATCTACCGGGCACCGCCAACACGGGAACTCCGTTCGCCAGTTTTCTGCTTGGCCAGGTGCAGCTGTTCTCGATTGATTTGCAGAACGCGCCGATTCAGGAGCGGGCGCACTTCCAGGAATACTTCATCCAGGACGACTGGAAGGTGTCCGATCGGTTGACCATCAATCCGGGCCTTCGTTACACCCTGAACTTTCCGTCCACGGAAATCAACGGCCAGACCGCGGTGTTCAACCTCCAGACTCGGCAGCTCGATTATCCGGGGACCAATCCGGTGCGCCCGCTCAAGAAGGACAACTTTGGTCCGCGGCTGGGCGCGGTCTACCGCCTCACCGAGAAGACGGTCGTCAGCTCCGGTTACGCGGTGGTGTGGATCGAAATGGCCGGCATCACCACGCCGTTTACGACGCCGACGTTTCCGTTCCTCCAGACCGCGTCTCAACGCGCGCTCGACACCATCTCGCCGGCGTTCGTGCTTCGCAACGGACCGAGCGTCGCGCCGATTTCGCCGACGGCGACCGCCGGTCTGGGGCAGGGCGTGTTCGCGGTGGACGAGACGCTCGGGTCGGGCTACGTCCAGCAGTGGAACGTGTCGGTGCAACGCGAGCTCACCGCCAACACAACGGTCGAGGCCGCGTATGTTGGATCGAACATCACTCATGTCGGCATTCCGGACAGCAATATCAATCAGCTGTCCGTGAGTCAGCTCGCGCAGCGTGACGCGTTGAATCAGCGAGTGACGAATCCGTACTTCGGGCTCATCCCGCGGTCGTCGTCGCTCGGCGACCCGACGATCACGGTCGGGCAGCTCTTGAAGCCGTATCCGCAGTACACGACGGTGAGCCTCTATCGCAACAACGTCGGCACCACGCGATACCAGGGGTTTGGGCTGAGCCTCCGCCAGAGGCTTGCGCACGGCCTGTCGTACTCGGTGGCTTACACGCGGTCGAAGTTGCTGGACGACGCCTCCTCCGTGTTCGACGCGTCGATTCTGACGGGCCCGATCGCAAACTATCCAGTCGCCGACAGCTTCAACCGCGCGCTCGAGCGCGATTACTCAACCGGCGACATGCCCCACGTGTTCGTATCGTCGCTGGTGTGGGATCTGCCGGCCGGCACGGGCCGCCGTCGGCAATTGAGCGGCGTGCTTGGCGCGTTAGCCAATGACTGGACGGTGACGACCCTCGTCACGCTGCAATCGGGCATGCCGGTCGCGGTCACGCAAACCACGAACAACAACGCGGCCTTCGGCTTCGGCGTGCAGAGACCAAATCTCGTTGACGACCCCACGCTGCCGGCCGACCAGCGAACGCCCAGCCGGTGGTTCAACACGGCGGCCTTCACCGCGGCGCCCGTCTTCACGATCGGTTCGTCGTCGCGGAATCCGGTGCGCGGGCCATCGTATCGCGACGTCGATCTCGCGCTCATCCGCCGTGTCACGATTCACGGCGGCACCGCGCTCGAGCTCCGCGCCGAGGTCTTCAATCTGTTGAATACGCCGAACCTCGGTGCTCCCAACGGCGTGCAGGGGAATGCCGCCTTCGGAACGATCACATCGGCGCTCGACCCGCGAGTGGGGCAGCTCGCGCTGAAGCTGCTGTTCTGACGCACATGGACTGGTCGGCCATCGCCCTCAGCCTTCGGCTCGCGGCGGCGACGACGATCGTCTTGCTGGCGATTGGATTGCCGCTCGCGAGCTGGCTTGCGCTGTCGGGCCGCCGGGGACGCTGGGCGGTCGATGCGCTGGTTGCGCTGCCGCTGGTCCTGCCGCCGACCGTCCTCGGGTACTACGTCCTCGTGATGTTGGGACCGCGAAGTCCGATCGGCCGCGCCTTCGAGACGTTGACCGGCAGCCCGATCGTGTTTTCCTTCAGCGGACTCCTGGTCGCCTCCGTCCTCTATAGTTTGCCGTTTGCGGTTCAACCGTTCGCCGCCGCGTTCGCGGCGGTCGATCGCACGCTGATCGAGACCGCCTGGTGTCTCGGCGCGTCGCGTCTGCGCACCTTCACGCGCATCGTCGTGCCGTTGGCTCGACCGGGGATTATCGCCGGCGCTGTGCTGACGTTCGCGCACACGGTGGGAGAGTTCGGTGTCGTGCTCATGGTCGGCGGCAATCTGCCGGGCGTGACCCGGACCGTCTCGATCTCGATTTACGACGACGTGCAGGCGCTCAATTACGCGAGGGCCGGCCGGACGGCGGCTCTCCTGCTGGCATTCTCGTTCGTGGTGCTTGCGCTGACCTACCGCTTGCAACGACGATCGGGCCGAGCGTGGCCGATCGCCTCATAGCGTCTTTCGTCCGCCGATACACGCCGACCGTGTCGGTACGGGCCGACCTGGAGCTCGAAGCTGGCGACAGCCGTGTGCTGGTACTGTTCGGGCCTTCGGGATCCGGCAAGACGACGATCCTGCGATGCCTCGCCGGATTGGACCGGCCGCAGGAAGGCTTCATCCGATTCGGCGCCGAGATCTGGTTCGACGCGGCAACCGGCGTCAACCGTTCGCCGCAGGCGCGCCGGCTGGCGTACGTCGCGCAGGACTACGGCCTGTTTCCGCATCTCACCGTGGAGGAGAACGTCCGATTCGGAATGGAGGTGAACCGATCGGCGGCGACGCCGCGCGTCGAGTCGATTCTCGAGCGCGTCCACCTTGGCGGAATGGCCGGCCGCCTTCCCGCGCAGCTCTCCGGCGGCGAACGCCAACGTGTCGCGCTGGCGCGGGCGCTGGCCAGGGATCCCGCGCTGGTGCTCCTGGACGAACCGCTGGCCGCGCTCGATCTGCCGCTGCGCGATCCGATGCGCCAGGAGCTGCGTCAGTTCCTGCGATCGCTCGAGGTGCCGAGCGTGATCGTGACGCACGATCGCGTTGACGCGCTGACGCTCGGCGATCGGATGGCGGTGCTCTCCGGCGGGTTCATCCGTCAGGTCGGATCGGTCCCCGAGGTGTTCAGCCGACCTGCCGATGTCGCCGTTGCGGCGTCGGTCGGGGTCGAGAATGTCGTCGCCGGGACGGTGGTCGAGACGATGGACGGCCTGGCCACCGTGCGTGTGGGCGACGGGTCGATCAGGGCGGCAGCAAATCTCGCGGCCGGCCCCGTGTTCGTCTGTATCCGCGCCGAGGACGTCATCCTCGAACGATCGCAGCACGGCCACGTGAGCGCACGAAACCGATGGACAGGCCGCGTGGTGGCGCTGCAGTCGGAGGGAAGCGTCGTGCGCGTGACCGTCGATTGCGGCTTTATGCTGACGGCCCTGATTACGAGACCGTCACTGGACGAGTTGCAGATCGCGCCAGGCTCGACGGTCACCGCCATGGTGAAAGCGACTGCCGTCCACCTGGTGCAACGAGGTCCAGCTCAAGAGCCAACAACTCCAACAGGTAGAATCAGTTGACCGCATCTCCCGAGGCCCGTAAAATGGATGACTAGGGGGGCGACTAGTTTCGACGGGGGTTGTTGGACGAAGGATGCGTTGCCGAGCTCCACTGACTCGTAAATCCGGTGGAACACCATAACTGCGAATACGCAGCTCGCTCTCGCAGCTTAATAACCTGTGAGCGTTCGCCCCGGTCAACCTACGGACCGGGGGTCGAACGTCATTTAGTAGGCTGGTTGCCGTCGGCTGTCTCGACCGGCGGCGACGAGATTTTTCGGGGCTAGCCGCTGGCGGTTTCCGTCGTTCCTTCACGCCAGGGGCGAACATTCAGGAACGGCTATGCAACGTAGCACGCCTTCGCTCTTTCGCCTTCGGACGGGGGTGCGAATCCCCCCGCCTCCAGCCTTCGCTCGCCTTCGGCGAGCTTCGGCTGGGTGAACCAGCTGACCGGCGAGCGGGATCTATCTACGGCGAAGGCTGTCCCGCCGAAGCAGCGCGCGGAGCGCGCGTTTAGCGGAGGCGGACCTCACGACGTCATTTTCCGTGCAGAGTGCACTCGGCTAATACGGGCCTCTCGAGGCAATCGGTCAACGGCTTGCAACGCTCCGCCGCATGTTCGTCGAAAAGCATTGGGTTTACGTGCTGCAAAGTTCCGTTCTGCCCGATAGACATTACGTGGGACTGACCTCAGATGTGGACGCGCGGTTGACGTTCCACAATCAGGGTCGCTCCCCGCACACGGCCAAAGCAGCGCCGTGGCATCTGCTCGTTTCGATTCGGTTTCAAAACTCGCAGTCGGCTTCGGCATTCGAGCGGTACTTGAAAACGGGATCGGGTCGTGTGTTCGCAAAGCGGCACTTCGTTTGATATTCGAATCGGTTCCCAGAATGACCTTTGACGAACAGCTGCGCCAGGCGTTCGAGGCCCTGAGCGACCGCCTGCAGGACGACATCCGCCGCGAAGTCCAGATCGCGGTCGACGAAGCGTTGGCCGCGAAATCGGCTGCCGACTCGGCGCAAGCGGTCGCCGCCGTCGACAACAACACGCGCCTGCTGGACTCGGTGCAATGGCTGGCCCGCGCGCGATCGCTCGGCGAGACGCTCGACACCCTGGCGAGCGCCGCGGCGCGAGAGGCGCCGCGCGTGGCGGTGCTGACGGTTCGTGGCGGTCGTGCCCACGGCTGGCGATTCATCGGCTTCGGCGCCCTCGACGAGGCACCGCCGGTCAACCTGATGTTCGACGACGCCGGGATCATCGCCACTGCGGCAAGGGACAACGTGGTGGCCGTCGGCCAACCGGCGCCGGCCTTCGCGGCTCTCGATGCAGCTGTGCCGTCCCTGGCCGTGCCGCTCGCGCTCGCAGGCGACGTCGTCGCGATTCTCTACGCGGATGCGGGATCCACGAATCCCGACTCCCCGAATCAAGGCTCCCGTCTGAACGCCGAAGCGCTCGAGATCCTGGCGCGATATACGGCGCGTAGTATCGAATCGTTGACGGCCTTCAAGGTCGCCCGGTCGCTCGCCATCGCGCCGCCCGCGCCTGAACCTTCCGCACCGGCTGTCGACAAGGACGGCGGGGAAGACGTCGCCGGCGCGCGCCGCTACGCGCGGCTGCTCGTGTCGGAGATCAAGCTGTACCACGAAGATTCGATTGCCGCCGGCCGCCGGGACCGCGATCTTGGCAGCCGGCTTGGCGGCGAGATCGCACGGGCACGCGTGCTGTACGAGCAGCGCGTTCCGCCGCACGTGCGCGCCCGCGCGCCGTACTTCGACGACGAGCTCGTGAGGACATTAGCTGACGGCGACCAATCATTGCTGGAGACGAGGTGATGTCCTCCTTCGCTCGGAACAACATCGGCGAGCTTCGGCGGGACAGCCTTCGCGGCTTGCCAAGCCGAAGCGGGCGACAGCCCGCGAAGGCTGGCGATGCGTCGTTGCTGGGAGTAAGAACGTGACGCGGCCATTGCATCTCTTGTTCGGGTTCCTTCTTGCGTCTGCCGCCGCAGGCGCTCCGTCGGCGCAGCAACAGCTCGATCAGGCCGGATCGGCCCGCGTCGTGCCGGCCTTGAAGGCCACCGACCATCCTCGCCTTCCTGACGATCCGTCGAGGCTGTGGATGGTGCCCAAGGGAGCGCATCGCGCCAGCGAGTTCGCCGATGCGGTCAAGTTCGAGGTGGACGGTAGCTTCGCGAAAGCGCTGCCGATTCTGTCAAAGGCGTCGCTGCAGCAAGGGCCGCTCGGTGATTACGCGTTGTACTACCAGGCATTCGCGGAAATGCGTCTGGGGCGGCCGGCGGAAGCGCGTCGCCTCTTTCAGGCGCTTCAATCGAAATCACCGGTCGGTTACCTCGCCGAAGGCGCCGCGCTCCGCGAGGCGGAGTGCGATGAAGCGCTCGGCGATCAGGCGGCGGCGCTCGAGGTCTACGAACGGCTGGCGCGCGGCAAGACGACGACGCCCGACGAAGTGCTGATCCGTCTGGCACGCGCCGCTCGCGCCGTCGGCCGCACCGACCGGGCCGTCGAGGCGTTCATGCGCGTGGTCTACGAGTTTCCATTCGGGGATCTCGCGCCAGTCGCCAGCAGCGAACTGGAATCGCTGCCGGCGCCGCCGATTGCCGCGGGCACCAACCGTTATCGTCTCGAGCTGGGGCGCGCGGAGCGGCTGTTCGGCGCGAAGCGCTACACATTGGCGCGTCCCGTGTTCGAGACACTCCGGCCGCTCGCCGATGGCGACGACCGCGAGCTCGTGGCGCTGCGGCTCGCCGAGTGCGACTACATGCTGAAGCGGCCGCGCAACACGCGCGACGCCGTCAGGCCGTACGTCGACAAGGCCGCGCGCCAGGGCGAGGCGCTCTACTTCTATGCAGTCGCCGTGCGCGATCTCGGCGATGTGGCCGAATACCTGCGCGTGGTTCGCCGCATCGTGAATGAATTTCCGACGCAGAGCTGGGCGGAAGAAGCGCTGAACAACCTGGCGCGGTACTACATCCTGGCGGACGACGACGAGAAGGCCGACGAAACGTTCCGGGAGCTGTACGAGAAGTTTCCCGCCGGACCCTATGCGGAACGCGCCGCATGGAAGATCGGCTGGCGTGCCTACAGGAGCCGCCGGTATGTGGACGCCGTCCGGGCGTTCGACTCGGCGGCGGCGCAGTTTCCGCGCTCGGACTATCGACCCGCCTGGCTGTACTGGTCGGCCAAGGCCCACGAAGCCATGCAGGACGGCCAGTCGGGCCCGCGATTCACCCTGGTTGCCACCGACTACCTGAACACCTATTACGGGCGCCTCGCGGTCGCACGGCTCGACGGGCGTCCGCAGACGCGGCTCGCATTCGACAGGTCAACGGATCCGCCGTCCACTGACGACGCGGGAACGCCGAGTCCGGCGCTGCCGCCGAACGAAGCCGTGGTCCGCGCCCTGCTCGCGGTCGATCTCTACGACCAGGCGCTCGACGAGCTCCACTACGCGCAGCGCGTGTGGAGCGATTCGTCGGCGATCCAGGCGACGATCGGCTGGATCTTCAACCAGCGCGGCGATCTGCGCGCCGGCATCAACGCGATGAAGCGCGCCTATCCGCAGTACATGGCGGCGGGTGGCGAGAGGCTGCCGCCGGAACTGCTCAGGGTGCTCTTTCCCGTGAACTACTGGCCGCAGATTCAGCGGTATGCGGCCGAGCGCCAACTGGACCCGTACATGATCGCGGCGCTCATCGCGCAGGAATCGACGTTCACGGCCGACATCAGGTCGGTCGCCAACGCCTACGGGTTGATGCAGATCGTTCCTGCCACCGGACGTCAGTACGCGCGCATGCTGAAGCTGCCGCGGAAGTTTTCGATCGGCATGCTGACCACGGCCGACACCAACCTGAAGATCGGCACCGCCTACTTCGCGGATCTGGTCCAACAGTTCGGCGGAGCGCACTACGCGCTGGCGACCTACAACGCCGGCCCGGGTCGCGTCGCCCGCTGGATTGCCGAGCGGCCGGGTATTGACCGCGACGAGTTCATCGACGACATCCCGTTTCCGGAGACGCAGGACTACGTCAAGAAAATCCTCGGCCGGGCCGAAGACTATCGCTATCTCTATGGCGGCGTCGCCGAGTCGCTGACGGTGAACGCGCCAGCGCCCAGTCCCGCGGCGCGCAGCGCGTCGCCGAGCACCGCTTCGGCGAAATCGGCCAAGGCGGCGCCGAAGAAGAAACCGGCGGCGCCGGCGAAACGCAAGACGCGCAAAGCGGCGTGATGAGAAGCTGACGATGTCGAAGCTCACCGGATCGAAGAAGGCCACTCAGTTCACCGAGTCGGTCATCCGCGAGATGACGCGCCTGAATCATCTCTACGGCGGCGTGAACCTGTCGCAGGGGTTTCCGGACTTCCCGGCGCCCGACGCCATCAAGGCCGCGGCCTGCGCCGCGATCAACGGCGACGTGAATCAGTACGCCGTCACCTGGGGCGCGCGCCCGCTGCGCGAGGCCGTGGCGCACGAGTTCACGCAGCGCTACGGACTGCCGATCGTCGCCGACGAGCAGGTCACCGTCTGCTGCGGCACGACTGAAGCGATGATGGCGACGATGATGGCGATCATCGACCCGGGCGACGAGGTCGTGATCTTCGAGCCGTTCTACGAGAACTATGGCCCCGACGCCATCCTGTCGGGCGCGACGCCGCGCTACGTCACCTTGCACGAGCCGGACTGGACCTTCGACCCCGACGAACTCGCGGCGGCGTTCAACGACAAGACCAAGGCGATCATCATCAACACGCCGAACAACCCGACCGGCAAGGTGTTCACGCGCGACGAGCTCGAGACGATTGCCGCCCTGTGCCGCAAGTGGGATGCGATCGCGATCTCCGACGAGATCTACGAGCACATCATCTACGACGGCCGCGCCCACATTCCGATCGCGACCATCGAAGGGATGGCGGATCGGACCGTGACGCTCAACGGCTTGTCCAAGACGTTCTCGGTCACCGGCTGGCGCGTGGGTTGGACGATTTCGCCGCCGTCGCTGACCGGCGCGATTCGCAAGGTGCACGACTTTCTGACGGTCGGCGCCCCGGCGCCGCTGCAGGAGGCGGGCGCCGTCGCCCTGGGCCTGCCCCAGGAGTACTACGCGAAGCTCGCCGCCAGCTACCAGCAGCGGCGCGATGCGCTGCTCACGATTCTGGAGCGGCACCACTTCACCTGCTACAAACCGTTCGGCGCGTACTACATCATGACCGACATCAGCACGTTCGGATTCGCGGACGACGTCGAGTTCGCGCGTTATCTGGTCAAGGATGTCGGCGTGGCCGCGGTGCCCGGCAGCAGCTTCTACAAGACCGGGGCAGGGCGAACGAAACTTCGGTTCTGTTTCTGCAAGCGCGATGAGACGCTGGCGGAGGCAGACCGGCGTCTGTTAAAACTCGTTCCCGCCGGGGCGACCCTTCACTGACATCGCGCTTGTACAGAGGACACAAAGGTCAGCAGAGGACACAAAGGCTGTCCCGCAATCTCGCTTCCTCTATCGGCTTGCTCCCTCTGTGTCCTTTGTAACCTCTGTGTCCTTTGTGCGTCGTCGCTGAAGAATCTTTAATACCGAGCGACGACGCCGAAATAAATACCTTTCAGCGTAAAGCTCCCGCTGTCCTGCTTCACCAGATAACCCATATCGAGCGAGCGGAAACCGCCCTTCACGCCGAAGTTGTCCGAGAAGTTGACCGTGCCGTAGATGTCGATGTCCACGTAGTGCCCGCCGTAGCGGCTGTCGATGCTGTCGGGCAGCTTGAAGCCGGTCACCTCGCCGGTGATGGAGATGTTGGGCACGACGTAGAAGCGGCCGATGCCGCCGAGCGCGGGCAGCGGCGCGCGCGCGCTGGCGAACTCGTTCAACACCGGGCTGGTCAGCTGAACCGCCACATCGGTGTACTTCGCTTCGATGACGAAGCCGGCGAAGCCGCGATTCTTGGTGACGAAGTCGAACTCGTACGCGAAGCGGTACGCCTTCCAGTCCAGCGTGGTGTTGATCGGAATGCCGACGCGATAACGCTGGCCGTTGAAGTCGATGTTGCGCGTCAACGTCGTCGTCGCCTGAAAATCGATCGGGATGTACTCGAGCCGGAATTTCTGGCTGCGCACCGGGCGCAGCGTCAGCTGGAACTTCGGCAGCCGCTTGTCGGTGAGGCCCAGATCGGTCTTGGCGTTGATTTGGGTGCCGGTCAGGCCCGACAGCGCACCGGTGCCGCCGCTGGCGACGAGGATCTCGGTGTTCGGGAACCAGAAGTCGACGCCGCCCTCGATGTGGAACCGCTCGCCGGTAGCCGGGTCGTTGAGGGGACGGGGTCTGTATTGAGCTGAAGCGGGCATCGCGAAACCGAGCAGCGCGATCAGAACGGTCCAGATGTACAGACGTGGGGTACGAATCATCTTTTCAATCCTAAAAATGGGTCTTCCGCGTGGGACTCGCGGAGGCAGGCCGGGGCAGAATAGCACAACTCCCTCTATCGGTGACAGTTGTAGACAAAGATAGTCCCTGATGTTTCGTTGACACCCTCTGCAAGCGCGGCGTAAAATCCGTCAAATTGACCCGCAGTTCGGTTTTTCTACCCCCGCACAGCTGAAGGAGGATTCCATGTCGGTGTCGCGCCGCGGTTTCCTTCAGGGCTTGAGACTGGGACAGCACGCCCACGCCGCTGCTTTCATGGCCGCCCGCGGCCACGAAGAGCTGATGGCGGAAGCGCAGCAAGCCGGCCGCCAGGGTGGCGCGCGCGGCATGCGTTCCAATCTTCCTCCTGGAGTGGAAGGCATTCGCATCAGCAGCAATGAAAACCCGCTCGGTCCCGGGAAAGCCGCGATCGATGCCATCCTCGGCAAGTTCCCCGAGGCCAATCGGTATCCGTTCAACAGCTCACCGCTGGACGCGGATCTCGAGATCCTGATCGCGAGGCTCAACACCGCGAAGCGCGAGAACGTGGTGCTGGGCGTCGGTTCGCAAGAGCTGCTGAAGAATGCGGCGCGGGTGTTCCTGTCGCCGAGCAAGCACCTGGTCATCCCGTCGCCGACCTACGGCGATCCGGCCGGGTTCGCGCAGAACATGCTCAAGGTGACGATCAAGACGGCTCCGGTCAACGAGAAGACGCTCAAGACCGATTTGAGCGCGCTCCTCCCGCACGTCAAGGGCGCCGGCCTCGTCTACCTGT
>Ga0070667_100003594_pt1 | contig 13188 bp, 18 predicted proteins | sample KBSS33metaG_FD_64659 | JGI IMG/M metagenome (GOLD analysis project Ga0070667, IMG submission 64659) | Switchgrass rhizosphere microbial communities from Kellogg Biological Station, Michigan, USA - KBS S3-3 metaG | ecosystem: Host-associated > Plants > Roots > Rhizosphere > Soil ...
TTCGAGTTCTCAGAGCGCCACTCGTCGCAGGCTATCTAGTACTGCTCGCCGCGTGGATAGCGTTCCGTGACTTGCCAGTATGGACGTCCACCAAGACCACCACTGGTGTGCTGCACTCCGTTCACGAGCTCTACAGCGTGACGGGCAAGACTGGTGTTGTGATCGGCATGACGTTCACGGCCTATGTCCTAGGCTCGGTGTTGCAGTTCTTGCCAGAAGCTTTTGGGCGGTGGCGAAACGTTAGACGAGGTGGCCCGCAGTACGACCTTGAAGACAAGGAATCGATTACTGCTTACCTCGAACAGCTAGTAACAGATGATCCGAGGCTGCTGACGACGGCCAGAACAGACCTTAAAATAGATCCCAGCGACAGCGACGACGCAGTCATCAGTCGGATTGCAAGCGAAATATCGCGAGAGTTCCCTAGGATTGCTCGACGTATGCGTGGTGATGAAAAGGAACTCTACGATGAGTTCGACCGGCTGATCGGCGAAGCGCAGTTTCGGGAGCTCACATTTGTTCCCCTCGGCCTGGTAATCGTTGTGTTGGCAGCTTTCTGGTCTCCTTGGGGCAAGCATTGGTCGCCTTATTCTCTTCTGATTTTGGTCGCCCTCGTGATACCGCCGTTGCTGAAACGGCAGGCTGTGTACATGCGTCAGGATGGCAACTCCGTCGTCGTTGACGCCCTCAGAGTAAATAAAGTCGCCGCACCATCGCTCGAACGACTGCAGCGACTCGTTGATGGAAACCAGGCTCAGGTTGTAGCTACTCCCTAACATGTCAGCTACCACTCAAACCGAAAGGCCTAAGCGATGAACGCCGGTATCGCAGCGCTTTTAGGTGCCTCGATTGCTGGTCTACTGGCACTCGCCGGTCAAGCCGTGAACCATAAGATCGCTTTTCGGAACAACAGGCGTGGCGAGCTAAGCGCACGATGGGCGACTTACCTGTCCAGCACATACACGCTCGTACTCGCAATAGGTACGGTCGCCCGAGCTCCCCTCGGCGACAAACCTCGCCTCGAAGCAGAGCTGACATGGCCACGTAACGACGCTGTCAACAGGGCACTATCGGAGATCGAACTTCGCGACGACGAAGAACTTGTGGCCGCAGCGGCTGCACTCGATAAAGCGCTCAGAGCCTTAATTAAAGCCGCGAGAGTGACCCAATATGACCGTCAAACATGGGTGGAGAAACGCACGGAGATCTTGGGTGGATCACTCCCGGCAGCCAAAGCGATCGCTCGCGCTGCTGTGCGTCGAGCCGATGGACTAGATCATTAGCTCGTGCTTCGCTGAACTCTCTTCTCGGCTACCGGACAGCAAGCATCTCGACTTGATCGCAGCCGTTGTCGCAACCTTCGACATGGAGATGTCGCCAGTCAGTCCGTTGAGCGCCACCACCCACTTCGGTGCGCCATTGGCTCACTCTGACTGTGTTCTCACCGCAGGTTGCACAGGCTCTTGCCGGATCTAGTACTCCGGATCGTTCTCTTCTCATTGCAAACGCCCTTTCCTATATCGAACTTGTGTTCGAATCGTACCGGAATAGCGCTAAAAATGAGTACGCCGCGCTACCTAGCGGGAGGTGTCGGGTAGCGCGGCTGATGCCAGGTGTAAGTCTGAGGACGGCACGGCACCGTTACATCAGACCGCCGAGCCGCTCTACCAAGAGATCACTTACAAATCTTCGTAGATCTCCGATGAACTGCCCGATGTCGTCGCTGCTCGGTCGGTTTGCATCGCCGTGTACGAGGCGACTGCGTACCTCGTAACAGCGGTCAAAGAATTTCTTAGCGCTCAAGTCCTTGTAAGTTCTATCGCCTAAGCATTCCGAAAGGCGCCGACCAGACTGCCGGATCGACTCCTTTTTTAGCCAACGCAGCGATCCATTGATCGACTCCTTCTGATCGTTAGGGATCTCGGCCTGATTAATCAGCGAGATGAGTTGGTTAACATGCTCGACCACTCGTGACTCGCGTACCTGCGGTTCGATTAGTGCTTCGACGGCCATCACCAAGAGGACAAAGCTAGCGTCAATGTAAGTCTGTGAGAGTGACGCCGCGAAGAGGTCGAATGCCACGTCGGTCCTGTCGCTAGCGCGGGGGCTTGTACTCCGCGCCTCTTTGAGTTCCTCGATAAGCCGATCTTCCGGGGTGCTTACTTGGCCGATGGCCTCAAAGCCCATGAAGGTCGGCTTTGGCTCGGTCTCATAGATGAGCGCGCCATGCCGGTCAGGTAAAAGAGCGTCACCTTGTGACGCTGCTAGATCCATCAGATATTTGCTTGGGCCACTTTGCCCAGCACGATAGCCAAAGTCCGCGCCTAGAAGCCTCTTTGCAAAGGCGCGTTGCAGGATCGCACGCCAGCTATTGACGGCATGCTCCGCGTCAGCGGCTGTTTCGTAGCCACTCCCGAAAAGGCAAAGATCCGTTTCGTCACAGATATTTTTCTCGGGATGCCGCGTGGTCAAGTAGACGGTTTCGTCGTCGATCGCGGCTGTCGCTAAGTTCCAGGTTTCTCGCGCGATTCCAAGACGGTTGGTCGGCGAGAGCTTGAACCGCATACGGAACGAGTACGTCATAGTTACAAGGGTGTCATGAGTCAACTAGCCGAGTGCTCAGATCGACTCGGCGTCACGCACTGCGACCGAAGCCAGCACCAAAGCAACTAAGTGGTGACTGTTTTCAAGTACCGAGGCTGCCATACCTGGGGTGAAGACACCTTGCGTTGCGGGATGGGAGAACTGATTACGAAGCTCAAACCCAGTGATGGCAAGATCGGCGATGTTTTGCGGGAGGTGCTTATCCTCCGCCGCGCGCCGAGCTAAGGCTCGTGCGGGCACTTTTTCTGCCTCTGGATAGAGCAACCGGATTGCCGCTTCAACAGCTTGAAGAGCGATCAAGCAACCAACAGCCATGAACTCATAGTCAAACCAAGAGTGAACGAACAAGCTGCGTGCGGTACGAAGGAGTGCAGCTGATCCGTCGTAATGATCGGGTACTTCGGGCAACAAGACAGCCCAACTGTCAGCGGTGTCGGAAAGCACCTTGAACGACATCGGTTCCCTGACACCAGCAGGGCTGATACTTCCTCTGAAGTTTTCCCAGCGGCGATCGGGTTGAGGCTCCACGATAGGAGGCTACGCCGATCCGTGCCGTAGGCGGATCATGTTGCGAAAGCTGGCGGAAGGCTTGGCCATCACACACAATGTGTCCATGTTCACGGATGCTGACGCTCATCTCTACGTGTCCCACTACACGACAGCCGAAGTGTTCTTGACGCACATACTGCCGACGATGAAGATCAGGATGTCCTCATTCGCCCAAGTCAACGACCCGCGTGAAAGCCGTGGATGGTTATGCGGCCTCAGCGTTCCCGACAAACTCATGGATCGAGAATGGGACATCGTGGCATTGAGCACCAGGTTCACCGACTACATGAAGAAAAATGCGAAACTGCTCTGCCTGACACGTGATGATCCAGAGTTTGAATTGAATCCCGCCAACCACCTCTACGGGCGGTCTTACGCACACCCGAGCATGTGGGATAGATACGCCAGTAATCACTCAGGCGTCTGCCTGATGTTCGACTGGGACAAACTTGGGACAGCAGTGTTGACATCGGCCGATGGGCGTGGCGAGACGTATCGGATCGCTGTGTCGTATGACGACATTCCCCCTGGCGAACATGCTGCCTATCACCTGAATGCTTCCGAGATTGTCGAACACGGTGAGGAGACGGTGTTCCGTGACCATCAACTCAGCCATCATGGAACACTCTATTTTCGTAAGTCGAGAGACTGGGCGTCCGAGTTTGAGTATCGTTGGGTCGTATTGGACACGCAGGATACAGACATCTTTGTTGACATCAGTGACTGCCTTGCTGGAGTCGTGTTCGGAGACGCTTTCGCCCCACATGCAATACCGATGGTGGCGAATGTACTCGCAGAAAAACAGATCCATCTAGCTCAGATCAAGTACCGGAATGGTCATCCGGTGGTACTACCGACCATTGTCTCTTAGCCACCAGGAAAGGCGATTCCGTCGAGACATAGCGCCTGAAGGGTCGTTTCCTTAGCGAAGCACATACGCCCATCGCTGTAGATGACGATTGGGACGAGAGAACCATCCTGCGCGTAAGCGATCACGTAGACGTTCATATTTTCTTCACTTTGTGGCTCTAGCGGTGTAGTTACTATGCCCCTCTCGACGGGTTGAGTCACCGCTTCGCCGACCCGCTATCCAACATCGCCGCCACGACAGCAAGCACGGCTTTGCGTTGTTTCGGAGTCAGTCGGGCGGCTTCAGCGGGTAACTCAAACTTGCTAGTGGCACTCGTGGGCAAGCTGGCGGCACGGCGGAGATCAGCTAAGGGAACGCGGAGTGCTTTGGCAAAGGCTTGCAAGGTTGCTTCGTCAGGCGCAGTCGCTCGGGTGCCGTTGAGATAGACGTAGATCGTCGAGCGACCAAGGCCACTGCGTCTGGCCAGCTCAGCGGCACTGAGTTGCCGTTCCGCCAGACATGAGCGTAGATAGCGCGCCAGACCGTTCATAGAGCACGAATGTCCAGCGTCCAGCGAGACACTGGCAACACGGGTACATAACCCTTAACGATCCTCGGTACACCGACCAGGTGCCAGAGTGCCCGTTTCTTGGGAAGTGCAGACCGATTTCACAACCGCCTCATGCGCACGGTAATGTCTAGAGTCCAGCGGGACAATAGACATATTTACGAGGATCTGCACACCAACCAAGTGGACACAGATGCCGGTACTCCCAGGCAGAAAGGCAGTCGCAATGCCAATACTTCAAACGGTGCGAGCGATGCTCGCATTGACCCCACTGCCCAAGGGACATGTATCCATGACTCCTGCTCGGCGGTTACCCCATTACCGCCGAGCTGTTGGTCTGGTGGCTGCTCTACTCATGACGAGTTTCATGGTGCTAGGCAGTGCCGGTGTGGCTGAGGCGTCAGTTGCGGCACCATCTGTCTCACCGAACCCCGTAGCACCAGGTGGCTCGATCACGGTCAGTGGTAGCGGGTGTCTCCGTACTAACACCACTGTCTGGTTTACCCGTGGCGTCGATGTGGCGGTGCTGGATAGTCACGGCACTGTTGTCGCCAGCGGTGGTGCCGGACAAGATGGCGATGGCACTCTAGCGGCAAACGGCACTTGGTCAGCGACGATTGCGATCCCGGCCAACACGGCAGTTGGTACCTACAGCCTGGCCAGTGATTGTGACCAGTACGACGAGAGTTTCAACTACCCGGCAGTACCGCTGACCATTGGCACGGCGAGTAGTGGTGGCAATGGTGGCGGCAGTACCGCCACAGGCACCGGCGGCACGCATCTCAGCTTGGGTAGTAGCAGTACCTCGGTTGGTGGCAGTGTGACGCTGTCAGCCTCGGGCTTTGTGGCGGGCGAGAAAGTCACCGTCACTTTGCACTCGACACCAGTCCAACTGGCCGTACTGACGGCTAATACCCAAGGTGCCATTAGCGGCAGTGTCACTATCCCGAGTAACACCGTCGTGGGGGCGCACCAGATCGTCTTGCTCGGACAGACCAGTGGTCGAACAGTCACCACGGCACTACAAATTGCAGCGGCATCCAGTGACCTGGCGACGACCGGTTCACCAGATCGCGCTTTGGCGATTGGCGCAGGGCTGTTGCTCTTGGTTGGCCTGACACTCCTGGTGACGGCACGAGTTCGCCGGCTCTCCCTAGTACCGGCTGGACTACACGCCAAGTAAGACCGCAGCATCTAGATCTCAAAGAAGATGGCACAACGTCGGTCACGGAAACGACGCGTACTACGGCGGTTACTGCTGACGATCCTGTTGGCGGTGACCGCCGTTGTCGTTGGCGGAGGTGTTGACTATGCCCTATTAAATAGCCGCATCCACCGAGTACACGTCACTTTCCCTCCAGGTGGCAAAGGCGACACATGGTTGGTGGTGGGATCTGACAGTCGCAACGATATTCCGAGTGGCGAGAACGTCAACCAGTTCGGCTCAGCAACTGACGTGCCAGGCCAACGAGCTGATGTCCTGCTGGTCATCCACATTGATGGTGGTCACTGCACCACGACGTCAATCCCGAGGGATACCTTGGTCAGCCCCGCAGATGGCCAGATTAGCCGCGTAGCACTGACGCTCTTGCATGGTGCACAAGCTTTGGTGGATGGCATGTACCGGAGCCTGCACATTGCGGTGAATCACTTGGTCATCTTCACGATGAAAGCCTTTGTCGGCGTGGTGGATGCCCTCGGCGGCATTGATGTCACCGAGCCGACAGCAGTGCGGGACAAGTGGACTGGGCTATTTCTTCCAGCGGGCACAACTCATATCGATGGTGAGCAGGCTTTGGCGTTGGTGCGGTCACGACATCCGGAGTTGTATGACGGCACAAGGTGGAACGCCGTAGATGAGAAGACGGGGGCGAGCTACCGGGCGCGGTGGGCACAGACGGTGTTTGAGGTGGTGGTGGCGAAGCTCCACGATGAAATGACGAACCCGCTGGTGATGCAGCGGGCGGGGTGGAGGGTGAGTGGCGGGGTGACGGTGGATGCGGGGACAAGCCTTTTGGATTTCAAGAAGTGGACGGCGAAGGGGCGGGTAGATGTAAGCAGCCGAGATAGAGCAGAAGCTTTTGCGGTACATGATGAGCCGCTACGCTCCTCATCATGGCGAGGTGGAAGGTTCGCGGTAAAGGCAGGTGGAGGACGTTAACAGCCTTGGTCGTCCTTACTGTCACGGTGGGCTGCTCCTCTAAAGCGCCGAGCGTTGTGCCTAGTGCAAACCCTTCTAGAGGTGTCGATCTAGGTGATGTGGTGAAACATACCTGGGGACCTGATCGCACGATGTTCACAGTCGCAGAGCCAGCGAACTATCCCACTATGAACTCAATAGAAAATAATCCTGCCGTGGGTGACGAGCGTGATTTCTACTCCATCAGAGATCTCGATACGGGACCTGCAACAAATAATATAGTTTTGCATGCTAACAAAAAATACGAAATGAGTATCTACTTCGAAAATGCGGCCGCACCGGGTCTTCCTAATGGGAAGACAGTAGGCACCCGTCTTAGAGCCAAGCTTCCGGCTTTCGTACTTGGTCGTGCTCCATCAAACGCCTTTATTTCCGCGCTTAATACGCGGCCAAAGATAATTTGGTCAACGCTCGTGGTTTCGTCACCGTCTAGTGATGCCCTAACGTTTAGCCTTATTCCTGATACAGCGCGAATCCATACTAGTGGAAAGGCAGACGGGCTAGTTATCTCAGACTCAGATCTCTTCGGTAAGAATGGTGCTCTTATCGGTTGCGACACACTGGATGGAGTACTAGCTGGCGGTAGCAATTGCTCGGGTTATGTGAGCTTTGACGTCTCCGTGGGTCAACCGAACTTTGAGATTGAGTCCTATGTTCGCTCAGAGACCAAGACTTCGCAGAATCCGAATAGTTGGCAATTAGATACGCAAGCCAGCCCCGGAGAGACATTAGAGATATTGATTGTCTATAGAAACACCGGGACTGTGCAACAAGATAACGTAACCGTGCGAGCAAAGATCGATCCACTACTTCAGTACATCAAAGGAAGCACCAAGTTCGCCAACACATTGATACCTTCCGGCTCGGCGGCTTCAGATGGACTACCTGGCCAAGGAATCAATATAGGTAGCTATGCCACAGGATCGACTGCCTATGTCTGGTTCACAGCACGGGTTCACCCCGAGAGTGATCTCCAATGTGGTGACAACGCCTTATCTGCTTCCTCAGCTATTGAAACAGATAACGGCACCAAGAAATCCGCTACCACGATCGGCGTCAATCGTTCTTGCAAGTGAAAATGCCCCGCGCATTGCTGCACGGGGCATTTCTTCAAGATAGGTTACTGCTTACGAGAACGATGACTTCTCAGAATCAGCCATACGCCGAACCAATATGCAAACAGTGCCACAGTGGAGCTTGCGATGACCGCCATAAACATGACTCGCTCAAATCGATCCGGATCTCCCGTACCGGGAATCTGTACAAGCCAACCAAGAAGGCCGACTATGACCGCGGTTACCGCGATGCTATAACCTATAAAAAAGATACGCAGCATGGATTGCTCCTACAGGAAACCCAAACCGTGGGTTACCGGGGCAATCGCGTTACGTTTGCCTATTATATCGCCAAATTGTCACGATGTAATAGGCAAACGTAATTAACATGTTGCATTTCTACTATAACAATAAATTGACAATTAGTCAATAGAAAAGGGGTGATTTAGACTTTATGACAAATGATGATTCCAGAGGGTGGGATATGATGGCTATTGGCATTGCCATTCTAAGCCTCGCTGTTGCAATAGCAGCAGTAATTTTTTCTTACACAGTGCCCCAAGATCTCGATAGGCAAGCTTGGAACCGTCAACTCAAGCAAAATTGCATTGACTCGGTTATAGATCTTCGAGGAGCGGTAAATAGCCTTCAGGGAGTTTATACAATAGGTCTCTCAGATAAAGCGGCAGCTCAGGCACAGTGGCAGACGACTCAACTTGCTGTCGATCGGACGCAAGTTTCCTGCATCAAACAGCTGCCATCGGATCTCGCCAGCCGTGGCTCAACCTTGTGGGCGCTTTTCCAGACATCAAAGGAGCAAGCCGATCAAGGTTCATGGGACGCCACGAACTCCAGTGAGATTCTTACCTGGACACAAGACACCATCAAGGCACTGACTGCCTAGAGCCTTGGCGGTACAACATCGCTGCAAGGTCAAGCCGTATTGGTGCCTCCCAATGACGAATCAACGTTGCTTCGTCTACCTGGAGTAGACCTGCTGCAACTAGACGGCGTCTACCGAGCAAAAGCCCTCGGGTGCCCGACTCAATGCCGAAGAGTGTTCGCGTGGCACGTCCGTAGACGCCATCGCCAAGCGAGTTAGCCGCTTTCTCAATGGCCTCGCAGATCGCAAACGCTTGCTCCCATTGGTCGTCGATGGCGATTCCCGGCGAGCAAGTCGAAATCAGGCCTGGCAGCTTTTCAAGCAATGAAACGATCTTGGAGGGTCGAACGCCGACCTTCAGAACAGGCTTCAACTCCCGAGCAAGTTGCTCGGGAAGTATGCGACCCGTGTGGGTCACTTTTAGATCGTCTGCCGTCTACGGCGACAAGGCGATCGTCTCGCCCTCCTTGCGCCTCAATATAGCCGGGAAGTCGCCTGGTCTACGCCAGATTTACGCCAGATCACAAGTGGATCGTCATTGGTGAACCGGGAGTGCTTCTGGTAGCACCTAGCTCCTCCCTCCTGGTCAGATCGGAGGCGAGGTATGTCAGATATTCAGAAATACGGAGGTAGCTCCAGTAGCGGTAGTCCGTTAGATGTGTTGACCTTCAGCGGCCAATTGGTGCGCCGTACTGGTCGGGAACTAGCGACCATTGACGCCAAGACAACGGTCGCTATCGCACAGATGGACTCAGCCGCTGAGCTGCAAGCGATGAAGTTAGGAGTCATCGGGGCGGTGGCACAAAAGGCCATGGGACATGCTGCGCTGCTGAGCAATATGGAAGCCACCCTCGCTCAAGCTGTGCCTCATGCCTCGGGACGGTTAGCAACGATCGCTGACCTGGCGACTGTCGGTTTAGCTCAGATCGTGGCAGAAACCCCGAGCCGGTTGGGGCGGCGATCCTGATGGCATTGCTCATCTTGTGCTTGGCGCTGCTGCTACTGGGAGCTGTATGTATCGGCGTTGGTTACCTGCAACAGCAGCGACAGGCCAATGCCCGTCAGCTCGAAGAGCGACTACGTATCCAACGTGAACAATTCCGAGCTGAGCAACAACTGCACATCATTGCCCAAAGTGGCATGCAGGCAATGTTCGATGCGGCGCGAGAAGCGCAGTCGCCACCGTCAGATGGTGAGTGGTACCAGCCATGACCTCAGTCAGCTCGGTGGTGGCGGCACCGTCACCACCGAGCCAACATCTGGAGGACTGGTTTCCGGCCTTTACCGACGCGATGGTCTGCATCTTTCTCGGTGGGATCGTCATCTGGCTAGTTGCAGTGGCGGCAAAGCAAGTTTGGGCGCACTTTCAGCCGGTGGTCATCCCTGTGATCCTGATGATCATCGTCGGGGTATTGGCGTCGCATGCCATTAACTAGCCGACTGAGTGATGTGGATTCGTCGTCACCTATCCCCGTTACGGGCGGACGTTGTGCATTCCACCTCGCCCAAGTCATTGACTGTTGTCTCGCCACAATGCATAAGAAAAGTAAGGGCTTTGTCATTTGACAAAGTTGTAAAAGCAACACGAAAGGAGGAAGTATGACGGCAAAGTGGATTCGTATCAGCGGCGAGCCGAGAAAGAACATCGACGCTCAGGAGTTTGCGCAGATCTTGCTAGAGATTGCGTACGACATCGAGACAAGCCGTCATGAGCAGTCGATCGACTCCCCCGACGCCCTTGGAAGCGCGATTGAAGATCGTGGAGCTGAGGCATGAACACGACCTTTTATCGGTTGAGCTTTCCGCCAGGCCTCACGATTGACCAGGTCGCTAGCTGGCTGAGTTCGATTTCCACGCTGACATCGGATCAGTCAGTGTGGTTGTTGACGCCACCGACCCCGGTGATATGCGAGATCGTCGCCACCAACACCGGTATTGAGCATCACCTCATCGTACCGAGCACGTTGCACGCCAAAGTGCTCAGCGGTTTACGTGCAACTTTGCCAAGCGTGCGGCTAGAGGAGATTGATCCCGAGCTACTCCCACCACAACCATCACGCCTCGCGGTCGAGCTTCGATTGACCAACACTCAACAGCAGCTCGCGGTCGATCGAGCCGATGTACTGACACGCCAGTTACTTTCGAGCTTGCAGCCACTGAGGCCAGGCGAACGTATGACATGGCAGTGGATCTTTGTCGGGGCTCGGACGCCTTCGCTGATACCTGCGACAGGTCAACCAGTAAACAGAGCGGTACAAGCCAAACGGCGTGAGCCATTACTCAACGTCGTCGGCCGTCTATCAGTTGAGTCAGCACATGTCGGACGCAGTCGAAGCTTGTTGAGCCGAACGTCTGGCGCAGTACGCCTACTCAACGTTCCTGGTGCTGGTGTCGTACAAAGCTGGTGGCCATCATCGGTCGTAGCTAAGTGGATGGATCGCCGCCAAGCTCCCCAGTTTCGGGTATGGCCACTCCAGCTCAACAGCAAAGAGCTATCAGGCCTGCTGGCTTTCCCTCTTGGTAACACCGTTTTGCCTGGTCTGGCTGCGGCAAGTGCCCGCCAACTGCCGCCACCGGTACGAGGTGCTCGTGGTGGCACGGTATTAGCAGATAGCACCTATCCCGGTAGCGCTCAGCCACTCGCGTTCAGTCGTGAAGATCGCACTCGCCATGTGTGGCTGATGGGTGCCACCGGTGTTGGCAAGTCCACCCTCATGGCTTCCGTCGCCTTGCAAGATATTGCCCGTGGGGATGGTTTAGCGGTGATCGACCCCAAGGGCGATCTGGTGGCTGACATCTTGGCGCGGATTCCTGACCATCGCCGTGATGACGTCATCGTGCTTGATCCCGCCGATACGGCACGCCCGATCGGCTTCAACGTCCTCGCTAGTAGCGGGAGTGAGGCCAGTCGTGAGCTGGCGGTTGACCAGATCCTGCATGTGCTGCACGAACAATGGCGCTCGTCGTGGGGGCCAAGAACAGACGCAATTCTTCGTGCCGCGCTACTGACGCTCGTGAGCGTTCCTGCTGCTAATGGCGAGGCCTACACGCTCTGTGAAGTCAGCGAGCTACTGACCAATGCCCGGTTTCGCCGACGTATCGTGAGTCATCCCCTGGTGCCGGTCTCGACGGTGAGCTTTTGGCGCTGGTTTGACTCGCTCAGTAGCGCTGAGCATGCCCAAGTCATTGCACCGGTTATCAACAAGCTGTCGGCGTTTAGTCAACGGACTTCCCTGCGCCTGCTACTCGGTCAAAGCAAAGGTCTTGATCTCAGGCGCTGTATTGCCGAACGCAAGATCTTGCTGGTACCACTAGCGCGGGGCCAAATTGGCGCAGAAACAACAAGCCTGCTCGCCTCACTCCTGGTAGCTGGGCTGTGGCACGCCGCCCTCGGTCGTACCGCTATCCCGATCGCGAAACGGCGCCCGTGGTGGCTCCATATCGATGAGCTGCAACAAGCCGTGCGGTTGCCGGTGGAGCTGGCCGATATGTGTGCTGAGGCTCGTGGCCTGGGCGTCGGTCTGGTGGTGGCTAACCAACACCTGCACCAACTCCCCGACTCGGTACGGCACGCTTTGGTATCAACGGGGCGGTCGCAAGTCATCTTTCAGGTCGCGGCCAGTGATGCCCGGTTGTTAGCACCGTCATTCGCACCGCATTTGAGCGAGTACGACTTGCGATCACTACCGACCTACGAAGTGGCGATGCGTCTCAGCACTGGTGGTCAGACCGCGCGACCAGTCACCGGCATGACCAGGCCATTACCGCCCGCGACAACAGATGGCGCGGCACTGCGAGCACTCAGCCGGAGTACTCACGGCGTGGATCGTGCAGCCATTGAGCAAGGCTTGCGTGATCGGATTGCCAATGTCGGGGGCGACAGCCTGATCGGCAAACGCAAACGCGGCGATGACTCATGACTGCGTCAATCGCTGCATCGGTCGCGTTGAGTGGCAACGATCTCTGCTACCGCAGATCTGGTGACTTCAGCGGAGTTTCGCCAACGACTCATTGCCGAAACCCTGAGGTTTCGTCATGACCGGTCTGGCCGCAATCAGGGGTGCCGTTGACCTCAGCAACCGTGATCTCGCCATCTTGCACGATCTTGCTCGTGTTCGGTTATTGACAGGATCGCAGCTCGAACGATTGCACTTTGCTGATATTGCCCTTCGTAGTCGAGGTGGTATCCGTCGGCGAGTGCTCAATCGCTTGATCGCCCTTGGGTTGGTTACGACCTTGCCGCGACCGATTGGCGGCGTCAGAGCTGGCTCGGCTGGATTGGTCTACATCCTCGATGCAGCTGGTCAGCGATTGCTTATGACACAAAGACCGTCGCCGCGCATCCGACGACCATGGTCGATCGGTTCACGATTTGTTGACCACACGCTCGATGTTGCTGAACTGTATGTCCGTCTCCGCGAGCAAGAACTGGCTGGCGCGCTACGACTATAACATTTTGCCGCTGAGCCAGCCTCGTGG
>Ga0070667_100003595_pt1 | contig 13187 bp, 10 predicted proteins | sample KBSS33metaG_FD_64659 | JGI IMG/M metagenome (GOLD analysis project Ga0070667, IMG submission 64659) | Switchgrass rhizosphere microbial communities from Kellogg Biological Station, Michigan, USA - KBS S3-3 metaG | ecosystem: Host-associated > Plants > Roots > Rhizosphere > Soil ...
GAGGAAAAGCGTATCTATCTTTTTATCAACCAGGGTTGTTGGCGGAAAAATGAAATCTTTTTTATTGCTTTGATCCAATACCGGCTTATACCTGTTATAACCGAAGGTATTGGAACCTTCTTTGGTAAACCCAATATTGATTGTTTTGCTCTGCACGGGGTAGAGCGTTACCATTTTATGTTTGAACTGGTAATAAAACAGCCTGATATCCCATGCCCTTATCTTACCTTCCATTGTGTGAAGCAGCATCCTGGTAAGATCACTGCCGCCTGTTTTATTAAACAAACGCTGTTGTTGCCTGTCTTTGGCAAATTGAGCAAAGTCTTTCATGTCCCAATCTACCCGTTTTATTTTGGAGCTCCAGCTGCCCCAGCCCCAACTCCAGGAACGATGCGTAAAATAGCCGTCATATTGATATCCCTCGGGTACATTGTTCACGAACGCAAACCCGCTTACGCTCAGCACTTCAGGAGCGTCCTGGTACCGTGTAAGCGCCTGGTTCATGAACACAAGAAAATTTTCTGAGAACACCACGTCATCTTCCAGTATAATGAACTGCTCGCAGGTTGATTCTATTTCTTTTATGCCGTTGATAATATTGTAGTCAACACCCATGTTGGTTTGCCGTTCCACTATCCGCGTTGATCTGAACTGGTTAACGGATTGCAGGAACCTCCTTACAACGGCAACGTTTTCGGTGTCCGTGTCGTTTTTCGGTGCGTCCGAAAAAACAACCAGGTCGGATTCAGCCGACAGTTCACAGGCAGCCAGGGAGGCCAGGCATTTTTTCAGACTGTTGATTCTTTTATACGTAAATAAAACAATGGTGGCTGTTTTCATAAATGCCGATACTTCGTTTGTTAATTAAGACGTTTGCCCAATACCCTCCTGATAAGCATGCTTTTAAAAAAGCCCCCTACCAGTTTTGCAACATCCAATGCATAGTAAACAGGAGGTATGGCTGAATTTTTTTTTGACCATTTCCACCTGATAGCAAGATTATTGGTAGAAAGCAGGGAAAACAATGAACGGTAAAATTGCCCGAAGGTTACTTTATGAATGGTATGGTCCCACCCGGTATTGAGCCTGCTGTTATAAACAATTGCGTTGGTGGCGATGTATACATCAATGCCTGCTTTGCGGCAGCGTATGCCATAATCTTCATCGGAACGGTATTGCGGGAAATTCTCTTCGTCCAGTAACCCTACTTTTTTTATCACGTACGCAGGAATCAGCAATCCGCGGGCAGAAATATTAATTGTTTTAAGATACTCTGTATTTTTTAACCGCGACAAATCTATTTCTTCTTCCCTGAAATTTTGTTTGATAAAAGGCGTCCATGCGCTGTGGTAAACACCAAGATGGCTTACCATTTTACTGTCTGGGTCATACGATAGTGAGCCGGTGATTGAATTCGGATGCCGGCCATGGAAATCAATTAAGTTTTGAATGTACGAACTGTCAAATGTTGTGTCGTTATTGACGTGCAGGATGAAGTCTTCATCTTTGATCTGCGGTTGGATGTGCCGAATAGCCGTATTGACACATTTGGTCCAGTAATATTTCCCGTCTCCTGTCAATATCGTTGCTTCCGGAAAATCGGCTTTGATCCTTTCGCTGGTGCCGTCAGTTGATCCATCATCCACCACTATTATCCTGTAATCTCTGTATGTCTGGTTCCGGATGGCTTCCAGGCACTGAACGGTGAAAGCGATGCGATTAAAAACCGGGACAATTATAAAAACCATAGTACTCTTTATTTTCGAAAAGCAGGCTGGGCCAGCCCATAACGTATATTTAATGCTAAAATTACCATAAGGGCAGTTTGAAGTTGAAATATCGGCCAAGATCTTCATCTGTCATTGCCCGGAACTTTTTTGAATAACACAACCCGGCTGCCACCCAGATAAAATAGTAATTAATATCGTACCCGGTAAAATCTTCGATGAAAAACAGTATCCACCTGAAAGCAAGGAACAGCGCCAACATTTTGCAAAGGAAATTATTGGAATAATTGATGGCAAAATAAGCCGCAGAAAAAAGCATGACAGCATACATTATTACTCCTATAATACCTGAATAAAGCAATATGTTTAAAAAACCTACCTCGGCTCCGGGCCGTCCTTTTCCCTGGCTTACTGATTCCTCAAAGTATTCAGTTTTATATGAACCCGTTCCTCCCTCGCCTGCAAAAAATGAATTATTGGTTCGCATAGAAGCAAATACTTCCTGGTAGAGAAATGTCCTGGTATCAACGGCAATATTTTTCTCAGACCCGTTGTCGTAGGAATATTCATACCGGTCAATATCATCAACGGGGTGAAAAATATTATACTGGTTGGTAACGCCTAACAGCAGAAATAATAGGGGGGTTGCCAAACAGGTAAAACTGATAAATTTTAAAAAACCTGTTGCTATATATTTCCTGACGTAATACAGGGAAATAATAGCAGTAGCAACCACAATGCGGATGATATTTGTTCTGAAATCAAAAGCAAGATAAATGGAAGTAAGTGCCACAATGAAGGTTAGCAACCGCCACTTAAATGCAAAATAAGGGCTGAGCAGAATAAAAAAGCTAACCGACATCACTATTCCGCGTGCAAACAACTCCCTGTCAGTATCTATGTTTAGTGTCAGGGGAATAATGATAAATCCAAATAAAAATATTTTGGTAGTAATCAGTTCAAACAGGCTTCTTGTTCTGTTGAATAACAGCCCAATGACCACCGCAAATGGTATTAGCAGAGAAAAAGAGGTGTTCAGGATAAGGTATTTCCAATCCCAGTAGTCTTCAGCGGCAAATGCTCCTCTGACAATAGTAATGACATTCCAGGCGATCATCAGTCTGAAAAAAACGATTACGCGCGGCGGCATGCTGGCTTGCCAGTTGAGCCTGTAGCTTAGCACCAGCAATAATATAAAAGAAATTATTTTGAGCGCAGCGGTAATATAGGTCGCATCAAGGCTCAGCTGCATTGAGACAAACATGTAGTCAATTGCATCTGAGAGCATGATACAGAGAAATGTAATTATGATAATTATCCTGGTGCTCATGAATAATTAACTATTGTATAGATTGAGGATGGCATTAACACTGTTTTCCATGTTAAAATGTACCGAAACAAAATCAAATGCGCTGTTCCCTTTTGCCGCGGCAACCACAGGATTGTTTTTTAAAAAGGTTATTTTACTGGCTATTTGCGCCGGGTTGTGATCAATTAAGAATCCATTATCATCATTTTTAATCAGATCAGTGAGGCCGGGCGAATTGTATAAAATGGACGGTAATTTACATGCCATCGCTTCAATGGCGGCAATGCTCAGACCTTCAAATTTAGAAGGCATAATAAAAACATCGGCTGCGATAAGGTATTTTCTTACATTTTCCTGATTACCCAGAAAAAGAATGTTGTCGCTTACATTCAGGGCGGCGGCTTGTTTTTCTTCTTCTGCCTCCAGATGACCAGTCCCCAGGTGTAAGTAGATGCAGGGGAACTCTTGAATAACAAGCGCCATAGCTTGAATAATGTCGGCGTGGTTTTTTACTTCGCTGCAACTGCCGGTTGAAACAACAACAAAATCTTGATCACAAATGGTGAGATCCTTTCTTGCAGCTTTTTTTTCATCGGCGGAAGCGGGGAAAAACCGGGCGGCGTTATACCAGTTGTTAATCCGTACGGAAGGGTTTTTATAATAATTAAGCTCATTGTTATATACACTTTCACCAATTGTTTGGAAGGTGGTTTTAAATAATTTCCTTGCACTCCATCTTTCCAGCCATGCCTTTGGCCAGGTAAAAGCACGGTTCCTGAAAACATTGTGGGGTGTCATAATGGTTTTTTTTCCTGCAAGTGCTGCACATACAGAAAAATACAGAAACACATCGGAGCGGTGGACATGCAACACGTCTACCTTCTCTTTTTTTATTAGCGAATAAATAGTACGCATATAGCTGACGATAAAAAAGGGGCTTTTGAACCCTTTTGGAAAGGGGAGCTGCAGAACGCTAATGCCCGCTTTTTCAAACTGGGAAACAAAATTGCCCTTCTTTGGTCCTGTGCCAACTGCAGTCATTTTGCAACCTTTTTGCTGAAATAAACCCGAAGCATTGAAATACATCATCTCTGCGCCCGAAAAATTTATTTCATTAAAAATGTGTAAAACATGCATAGTGTTTGCTTTGGTTTTGCAGTGATTTGAAATTATTAATAATGCAAAGCCCAGCTGATATTTTCTTTTATAATCCTGTTCGGGTTACCCACAGTAATGGAAGCAGCAGGAACATTATTGATAACGAGGCTTCCCATTCCCACAATACTCCCGGATTCTATAGTAACACCTTTAAGAATAATAGCTCTCGCACCTACCCAAACCTTATCCTTTATGACGATGGGTTTTTCCTTATTTATAATTTGTTTCTGTTCATTGTATATGGGATGTGTATCACTGCCCCAGATTTCTATAAAGTCTGCAAACAGGCAGCCGGCGCCAATACTGATTTCATTATCTGTGCCTACGTTTACAATTCGCACGCCTCCAAAAGTGGTTCCTTTCCCAATTTTAATTGTGCAGGAATTGCCTCTTATGGTTAATACTGCATTCCTTAGCATAACGCCATCCTCACATTGAATGGTATTATTGTTTCCTGATACTGTTATAATGGTATTTGAAATTTCCGTGTTCGTAATCGCCACCTTATTGCCTGTACCATCAATGAAAAAATCTGATTTTTCTGTACGGCCCGAGATATTTAATTGGTTTGCGTTCCCTTTTAACGAATAAAAAGATTGATAAAACATGGCAGGCACAGCAGCTTTGTTTCCCTTGCTGTTGCGGATGATAAAATTGAAGTACGATTTTGTTTTTGATAAAACCGAAAAAATCAATTTGACATTATTTTTCATGTACACGGTTTACGGTTCTTTTTTATCCTTCATAAACAGCTGCGCTGTTATGTATGTTCATCTGTTGAGGCATCCCTTTTACCAGTAAGTAGCGCCTTCTACTTTGTCGGCCTCCTTGGGGGTCTCAATTGCCATGGGCCTTACCCAATATTCGTTATAGAACTTTTCCTGGTAATTGTAAAAGGGTATTTCCCATCTTTTGCCTTTAATACCAAAAAGGCATTGAACAGCGCCCCCTATATGAATCGCTTTTTTCCCCATTCTTTTTATGCGCGCTGCCAATGGCATTCCATATGCACCGCAACCAAGTATTGCGATATCAAAATCTGTTTTAGTAATTTGCTCCGTCATATCATCAAGTGCTTCAAACCAATCTTTATAGTGTGTTTTTGAATTGGCGTATGACTGTACTGCTTTTATTGTTTTTAATTCAAATTCGGGAAGGATATCTTTATTGGAAAAAAGTAATTCTCTTTTCCTGTACTGGCTGATGATGCTTTCCTCAAAAGGGTGTATCACAAGTACTTTTTTTCCTTCAAGTGCCCTGCTCCAGGGGTTTGCATGATTGAAGGGTGACAAATCTTCCAGCTGAACACGCACGCTTTCTTTAGGCAGGTACTTGAAAATATATTTTTCATAACTCAGCCAGGAACCCAGCACATCGATCTGAGGAGTGTCTTCCAGGTACATTTCACAAAATCGGTCTATTGTTTTTGTATCAATGGGGAAGACGCCTGCAATTAAGTGCAGATCTTTAAGAAGCCCGCTCTTATAGTTGAAAAAATAGGGAATGCCCTTTAAAATGTTAACGGTGTTCCCCAGTAGAGACCCTTTTATAAAATTGTAATTCAGAACAACACTGAGCTCTGTAGAACCAAATCTTCCAATCATAACAGGCTCATTCCCGATAAGTTTTTGCCGTATCAGTTCTGAGGCGGGTTCTCCCGTTACCTGTACATTAATATTTGAAACGACAAAATTTTTGTCAGCCCCTATCAACTTTTGATATTTTGCGTATGCGCTGATCATATAGTCTTAACTGTAATCTGTTTAAATGAATGCGTAAGTTTATCTCCTGTAAAAATATCCGTTAAAAGTTTTTTCTTGCCATCCATTTTGAATCCAGGGTTTCTGCCAGTTTTTTTTGGCTAAAATTCCCGTTGGTATCTGCCAGTATAAAATCCGCCGACAATGGATAAGCATGCCAGAAATCTTCAGGACATATTTTTATACCTTTTGATATTAACGCAGGTTTATAGGAAAATGAACTTTTGCTGCTGATCAGCAAATCTGCATGTGCCATATGTACAAAACTATCATAGGCGTTCACATCAAGGCAATAATGAATATTGCTGAATGAGTCAAATTCAGGAAAATCTTCAGCGCTGCCCTGTGAAAAAAGGTAGACCTGCGCGTTATCATTTCCTGCGAGCACACCAAGCACCTGGTTCAAAATGGAAGCGTAATAATTGTTGTTAAGCCATCGCTGCTCCCAATTGGCAGCATCATTTGCTTTCATAGCAGCAACGTCGCCGCGCCGGATATGAATGGCTATATTGAAGTTTCCGGGCTTGTAAAAAAGCGTATCGTGCTTCCTTGCCGGAGCCGTAAAAAATTTTTTTGATAAATCAGTAAACGTATCACATTGCCGTTCATAACCCTGGTCCTGCGCCAGCAAAAAAATCGCCGGTATATCTTTATAAGAGCTTATGATATTGCCGATCAGGTCTACATCTTTATTGCAATCAAAACGCGGCAATCTTATTTTCTTAATGTTTTTCTTTTTAAGAATGGCAGTTGCATTCATTTCATTTTCTCCAAAGCCCAGCAGGTATTCCCATTTTTCGCTGGAAAAGGGGAAATGCGCAAAATTGAGATGGTAGTATTTTGAGAAATAATAACCGGCGTTCCAGTTGGCCAACTGGTGCCCGATTCCCGCGCTATAATTGGGCTTTTGGGCGATATACTGTGCCGGCCTGGCAGCCATCTCTGGATTGCCGGATGCTGTATGAAAGCGATAATTCCAATAAGATTTGTAAACCGCAAATTGCAAGGGCGTATGCTGAATTGCATTCAGGAAAAGCGTGCTGGCTTTCCTTTTTGCTTTTTCGTATAAATTGCGTTTATTGAATGACATACCGTAATTGGTTATGAGATGCTTTTTGCTAAGTGGTTGTATATTTATTGCTCATTTGTTTTAAAAGCTCTTATACATTGGTGGCCTTTCCTTTATTGAATCTTAACTGGACCATAGACAACAATTTACCGGCTTCTCCCCTGAAAACACGGCTGAATGAAAACAGCAGAACGCAGAATGCAAACCCATACAACAAGGCTGCAATGGCAAGCGATGCCCAGGATAATTCAAAATGGAAAAAATATACAATGGCGGCACACCCCACCAGCATGCAGGTTATCAAAGCCGTTTCCTGGAAAACTTCCTTCCTGTTGCCGCTTGTTAAGTAAGTGTCCCTGCTAACTTTCCGCGGATAGTATGCAAGCATAATGAGCACGGGCACCACAAATGCTATCAGTACGCCCGTCATTCCCATTGTTTTGGCTAATAAGAAAAGGCACAACAGGTACACGGTACTTTTTATAACGTTGATGATACTATTATTCCTGATATCTCCGAGAGAATAGGTGATGTTGGAAAGATTATAACCAATTGATAAAAGAAAAAACGAAGCACACATAATAATATTATTACTGTCGCCTACCCAGAATTGTTTGCCTACCCAGTTAGACGTGAGGTTATAATTGAACAGTATAAACCCTCCGATTAAAAACCCTGATGACCATAGTACGGTAGTCCAGATACGGATTACAGTGGCCCTGATTTTTTCTGCCTGTCCCGAGCCAAATAAATGGGGGAGTGAGGGCAGCATTGAGATAGTAACGTTATTGGCCAGCCCTGTTGCCAGTTTCAGGGGTCTCCGCGACAAATCGAGTACAGTAACGGCATTGGTGCCAAGATACCGGGCTACCAGGATTAGGTCAATATTGGAAGCAATGGTCTCAAACAACCGGCTTGAAAAGGTAAAAGCAAAAATTTTGGAAAACGATTTAAAATAGCTGCGCTGGACCTGCAGGTGCACCTGATTTTTTTTGATCAGCAAAATAGTGAGCACCAGCGAATATCCAAACGTAGCCAGTCCCCTGAATAAGGCAGCGTAAGCGAGCGCAAAAACACCGAAATGAAGTATCAGCAATACAATGTTTAGAATAATGGCCATTACAATGACCGAATACAGGAACATGCCGTTGAGCTTGGTTTTCTGATAGGCCAAAACAATATTCCTGAAAGTATCCGCCAACAGCCCGAAAGCTGTTCCCCACAGCGCAATACGGAAAGCGCTGATGATATCGCCCCTGAATAGTTTGTTGATATTGGCCAGGTCGCCGATGAAAAATGAAAACGCATAGCCAATGATTACAGAAATCACAAAAAGGCCTGCCGAAATCAATATGCCCGAGGCAATGGCTGCGCCGATTTCCTTCTTATCATCTTTCCCGATTGCAAATGCCACCTTTTGTAAAAGCACATCTCCTACGCCTGGGTCTACCACCGTAATCCAGGTTAAAATATTACCGGTAGCCAGCCAGGCGCCATAGAGTGAGCTATCGATATAGTGCAGGTAAAGCGGTATAATGAGTATACCGTTGAATATGGAAATAACAAACCCTATATTAAGAAATAAGAAATTCCATAAGGTGGTTTTTTTCCTGCTGTGGTTGTTCTTACCGGCGTTCATTCAGTTTGTTCTTCTGATAAATGGAAGGCTGGATCCCGGGCCCGGGATATAACAATCCGGCGAATAATGCAGACAAAATCTTGCAGTACCGCCGGATGTATAAACGCTCTTTCTTATTCAAACTGGTTTTTGATCATATAGCCGTTTTCTTTCAATAGCTTTTCCTTATGGAAATGATCTACATCTGCAGCTACCATTTCCTTTACCAGCATGGCCAAATCGTATTTGGGTTTCCATCCCAGTTTTGTATTGGCTTTGGTAGGATCCCCAATTAACAGTTCTACCTCTGTAGGCCTGAAATACTGCGGATCAACTGCCACTACTTCCAGCCCTTCTTCCAGCTGGTAAGATGGGTTGGAACATTTGCCAACATAGCCTTTTTCTTTCACACCTTCTCCCTGGTAAACGATACTGATGCCCAGTTCGGCAAAAGCCATGCGAACAAACTCGCGGACCCGGGTGGTTACACCCGTTGCAATCACAAAATCTTCCGGCTTTTCCTGCTGCAATATCAGCCACATAGCCTCAATATAATCTTTTGCATGGCCCCAGTCTCTTTGGGCATCCAGGTTACCAAGGTATAGTTTATCCTGCAATCCAAGCGCAATTTTAGAAACCGCGCGGGTAATCTTGCGGGTTACAAAGGTCTCTCCGCGGAGAGGGCTTTCATGGTTGAATAAAATGCCATTGCAGGCAAACATGCCATAGGCTTCCCTGTAATTTACCGTAATCCAGTAAGCATACATTTTCGCTACTGCGTAAGGGCTACGGGGGTAAAAAGGTGTAGTTTCTTTCTGGGGAACTTCCTGAACCAATCCATATAGCTCCGATGTGGAAGCCTGGTAGATCTTAGTCTTCTTTTCAAGTCCCAGGATCCGAATGGCTTCCAGCAGGCGTAAGGTTCCGATACCATCGGCATTGGCCGTATATTCAGGTGTATCGAAACTTACTTTTACATGGCTCATGGCACCCAGGTTATAAATTTCATCGGGTTTGGTCTGTTGTATAATCCTGATCAGGTTGGTAGAATCCGTCAGATCGCCGTAATGAAGTGTGAAGCGCAGGTTTTTCTCATGCGGATCCTGATACAGGTGATCGATGCGATCTGTATTGAACAGGGAACTTCTTCTCTTAATGCCGTGCACGATGTAACCCTTATCCAGTAAAAAGTCAGCCAGGTAAGCACCGTCCTGGCCCGTAACGCCCGTAATCAACGCTGTTTTCATGTAAAATCTTTTATTATTAAAAAAATCAAAACAAGTGATGTTGCAGCCATAACCGGCTGTGCAAATAAACGAAAGCTTTATCGTCTGTATGTATAAAGATAAGCGCGAAATTATACTGCCGCTACGGTAATATGCTTTTGTAAAAAATCCTGGTAGGCCAGTTTTATTCCTTCTGACAGCGTAACGCTGTGCTTCCAGCCAAGCGAATGCAGTTTTGATACATCCATTAGCTTCCGTGGAGTTCCATCAGGTTTTGTTTTGTCAAAAACAATATTGCCTTTAAACCCGACAGTAGTTTTTATTAATTCGGCCAATGCCGCAATGGTCAGGTCTTCACCGGTGCCAATGTTTATCAATTCGCGCTGATTGTATTTCTGCATCAGGAAATAACAGGCTTCAGCCAGATCATCTGCATACAGGAATTCCCGTCTCGGCGTTCCGGTGCCCCAAACGGTTACTTCAGCGGCATTGTTCTCCTTTGCCTCATGAAAACGGCGGATCAGCCCGGGTAATACATGTGAATTGTTGGGATGATAATTATCTCCATTACCATACAAATTTGTAGGCATAACACTGATAAAATCAGCACCATACTGGTCGCGATACGCTTCGCATAATTTTATGCCGGCAATTTTTGCAATTGCATATGGCTCATTGGTTGCTTCCAGCAGGCCCGTAAGCAGGTATTCTTCTTTCAGGGGTTGCGGGGCAAGTTTTGGATATATACATGAGCTGCCCAGGAAAAGTAATTTTTTAACGCCGTTTTTCCAGGCGGCATGGATAATATTTGCTTCGATGAGCAGGTTATCATATAAAAATTCCGCCCTGAATGTGTTGTTGGCAAAAATTCCGCCCACCCGTGCTGCTGCCAGGAATACGTATTCGGGCTTTTCCTTTTCAAAGAAATCAAATACAGCCTGCTGATTGCGTAAATCAAGTTCGGCCGAACTGCGAAGTAGCAGATTCTGATAACCTTTGTTTTCAAGATTACGGCGTATAGCCGATCCTACCATGCCATTGTGGCCGGCAATATAGATTTTATGTTGTTCTTTCATTTGTGCTAATGTAATGGATAACGCTACGCGCAGCGATGCAGTTAGTTTAAAAATAAAGAGGTTGTTTACCTGTTGCCGAATGCATAGAGCCATTGTTGCTTCTTAAAAAAAGCATTTGCTTCTCCCCGTATCAGCTCTACATTCGAAGTTTCCACTTCGGCCTGCATCATGTATCCAAGCGATGGCAGTATAACTTTTACTGTCTTATTTTTTACTGAAACAACTTGCCCTTTCTGCATTACCAGGGGACCACCAATAATCCGAACATTATCATGCAGGTTCACCGCAGTCTTTTCAAGGCGTACATCCTTGTAATCGTTCAAAAATTCCCGGATGGCTTGTATTTCTTCATTCCTGATCACGGCAGGCTTGCCCAGCCAATAAACAAAATTAATCACACCATCAGTAAGCCTTACCTGTAACTGTTCTATTTCATCAATCTGAACAAAAACATAAGCACTGAACAATGGCTCCAGCACAATTTTTTTCCTGTCGGCCCACTGGCGGTGAACCCGGTTTAAGGGACAGTAATGATCAATTTTTTTACGACTCAGCTGGTCGGCTACTTTTTTCTCCCACCTCGGCCGTGTATAAACTACGTACCATTTTTTTGTTACACTATACATAGGGTTGTGTTTGCAATTTCACTAATAATTAATTAGACATTAAGATTTGTTTACAGCTTCGCCAATCCGGTTACATTCGCCAGTCAGCAATTTATATAGCAATTATATTCCCTTCCGCCCCTATCCAGCGATCAGGCTGCAAACTTTTAAACGTTCACCGCGCTGTCCTTTATTTTTTTTGCTTTTCTATACTTGTACCCGTAGTCGTAATCATAACCATAACCATAGCCGTAACCATATTTTCCAATACCTCTTCTTTTTATACCATTGAAAACAATACCCGTGTTTTTCATCCTGTGCAGCTCAATATTGTCGTCCAGGCGCTGCACATGAATCTTTGGCGTAAAGGCGTGCCTGATAACATATATCGTGGCATCGCACCACGATGATATTGTATAAGCATCGGTAATAGCCAGTACGGGGGTGGTATCAAGAATAATAATATCGAAAATCGTCTCCAGGTACTCAAGTAATTTTTGTGTTTTGCCGTTTAAAATTAATTCAGATACGTTTCCGCTGTTAAGATTACCGGCCGGTATCACAAATAGGTTCTCACTGGCATCGGTTTGTTTAATGATGTGATCAACCTCTTTTTTACCGGTTAAATAATCAGCAATACCTATTGAACCGGGCACATCGAAAATGCCGGCTATTTGCGGCATATACATATCCATATCTATCAATGCAACCTTACGGCCTGCAAATGCCAGGCTTAAAGCCAGGTTTGCAGCTATGAAACTTTTGCCTTCGCCGGATATAGAAGATGTAATCATTATTTTCCGCGTTTTCGCCGCATTACCCAGGTAACCAAGCGATGTTCTGACCTGCCGAAATTGTTCTTCTGCAAAACTTCTGCCGGTTCCGGAAACTACCAGATTCTTATTGGAACCATCATATACAATTTCGCCCAGCACGGGTAAAGTACTGAAGGACTCTATATCGTTTCTGAATAGAATTTTATTATTGAACACTTCTTTCAAAAGAATAAATGCGATGCCGGTTAGCAATGCCCCGGCAAGTGAACCCAGTAATATGATAAATTTTTTAGGACTCACAGGCTTGTCCGTTGACTCGGCTTTATCTACCAAACGGCTATCGGAAACGGTGGCGTTAAAAGAAAGTGCCGCCTCTTCTCTTTTCTGCAAAAGAAAGGTGTAGATATTGTTTTTTATCCCCAGGGGGCGGTTCATTTCGGCCAATTCCCTTTCCTGTTTTGGAACATCTTTCAATAGGGAACTGTAACGGCCGATGGTTGCATTCAGGTTATCCCTTCCAGCCAAAAGGCTTTTACGCTGGTTGCGGATGATTTCAATAATATTTGGTTTTATTTTGGTTATTTCATTTTGAAGAGACACCATGATACTGCTGTTTTCTCCGGTATTCTTTTTCAGTCGCTCGTATTGTATTTCACTGTCATACAACTTTTCCAGCAATTGCGACAAGAGCGGATCCTGTACTCCAAATGACGAAGGTACTACGCCCGGCTGGTTATCTTTTGAAAGCACATATTTCTCCACTTCATCCAGCGCGGCCAACTGAACACTGAGCGCGCTGGCTTTCTGATCGCTTTCGCCTACACTTCTAAGGTAAAGCTGGCTTTGTTCGCTTAGATCAACAG
>Ga0070667_100003596_pt1 | contig 13185 bp, 10 predicted proteins | sample KBSS33metaG_FD_64659 | JGI IMG/M metagenome (GOLD analysis project Ga0070667, IMG submission 64659) | Switchgrass rhizosphere microbial communities from Kellogg Biological Station, Michigan, USA - KBS S3-3 metaG | ecosystem: Host-associated > Plants > Roots > Rhizosphere > Soil ...
CTCGCACGGACATTGGATGAGGCTCCGATGTGTGCCGCGTTGCCCGTAGCGGCAGCGATGACACCCAAGTTGACGATGGGGTATCGCCGCGCCGTTGCCACTTCGTCCTCTGTGCTGGTCGCCGAAGGCACGGTGGTTCATGGCCACGAATTTCACCGCACAGCCTGTACGCCACCGGCCTCGGCGCCGTCGGCGTGGACTTGGCGCACGAACAACGACATCGTCACTGAGGGATTCGTGCAAGGGCGTATTCACGCCTCGTACCTGCATCTGCACTGGGCCGGAAACCCTGACATTGCCAGGCGATTCGTCGCCGCTGCGAAGCAGGGTGTCACTGAGGTGAGCGTGCAGTCCGGCTTGCCGGTATCGGTCGGCTGACATGACGTTGCCACTATCTGCGCCGTCGAGGAGGGAGGACGGGCAGATTTCCGAAGCGCTAATAGATCTGAAGTACCACGGCGACCAAGATCTGCGCCCCGGCCTCATCGATCTCGCCGTCAACGTGCGGCATGCGCCGCGCCCTGCCTGGCTGGACACCGCGCTGCAGGCAGCACTGGATGAGGTCGCTGACTATCCTGATCCCGCTCCGGCCCGTCGCGTCGTCGCCGCTCGTCATCGACGTGCCGACGGCGAGGTGCTGCTCACGGCAGGTGCCGCGGAGGCTTTCGTTCTGCTCGCCCGTGCCTTGCGGCCTCGGCATGCGGTCGTGATCCATCCTCAGTTCACTGAACCGGAGGCGGCGCTACGTGCCGCTGGGCATCAGGTGGAACGAGTGGTTCTCGCGCCACCATTTACCCTTGATCCGGCGCTGGTGCCCGAGACTGCTGACCTTGTTTTTATTGGCAATCCCACCAATCCGACTTCGGTATTGCATCCACGGAAGGTCATCGAGAGTCTTCTGCGCCCCGGGCGGCTAGTTGTTGTTGATGAAGCATTTGCTGACTCTGTGCCGGGCGAACCAGAATCTCTGGCAGAACGTGAAGACCTGAGCGGTGTGGTGGTGGTCCGTAGTCTCACAAAGACGTGGGGCCTCGCTGGTCTGCGCTGTGGGTACCTGCTCGCCTCCGCTCAGGTGATTGATGAGCTCGCCAACGCACAGCCACTGTGGTCGGTGAATACGTTGGCGCTAGCGGCGACCATCGCCTGCAGCTCTGAGGCCGCCGTCACGGAGGCGCAGCAATGGGCTCATGGCTTGGCAGCGGATCGACGGTTCCTGCTTCAGGAACTAGCGCCCTTGATCGCCCTTGGGGTGCAGGTCGTACCCAACGCAGCGACGTCGTTCATCCTGATTCGGGTACCGGAACTTTTCTCCGCCGCCTCAGACAACGGAGTGCAGGAAGCATTGCGTGAGAAGGGTTTCGCTGTTCGTCGCGGCGATACCTTCCCGGGTCTCGGAGGGGAATGGATCCGCGTCGCGGTGCGCGACCGTACCACTACCCAGACCTTCGTCGCGGCACTGCAGAGCCTTGTGGGGACGGTGCGATGACGCTCGACGTTCGCCCCAACGGTGTTCGCCTCAACAATGTTCGGGTGACGGGATTGGCCACCGCAGGTCTGATCACTGCGGGGCCTTTTGTCGCCGCCCAGCTGTTGGATCGACACCTCGCGGATCCGCAGCGCTGGCACCCAGTAGCTGGCTTCGGAAAAGTGGCGGCAGCGCTGGAATCTCGTATGTATCGCGACGATCGTCGTGCGGGAGCGAGGTATGCCGCTGTTACGGTAGGCGGCCCGGTACTTGCTGCGGCGTGGGCGCAGCGTCGGTTGCGCCGAGCAGGTTCGAAGCGCGGCCGTTTGATTTACGGCACAATCTCCACGCTCACCGCGTGGTACACGATTGGTGGAACCTCCCTTGTCGGTGAGGGAACTTTCGTCGCGGGGCTGCTTGAATCCGATCAGTTCGATGCGGCTCGCGCCCGATTGAGTCATCTCTGCGCGCGTGATCCGTCCGAGCTCGATGAGCAAGCGATGGCCCGCGCGACCGTCGAATCGTTGGCGGAGAACACCTCCGATGCCGTGGTGGCGCCATTGTTCTGGCTATTGGTCGCTGGTCTGCCGGGCGTCGTCGGATACCGCGCGGTCAATACGTTGGATGCGATGGTCGGTTACCGGTCGTCGCACTATGAAAACTTCGGCTGGGCGGCGGCACGTACAGATGATGTGCTCAATCTGGCGCCTGCTCGTCTGACGGGGGCGTTGACCGCTGTGCTTGCTCCGGTCGTCGGTGGCGACGTTACCTCGTCATGGGCGACCATGCGTCGTGATGCGCCGCAGCACCCTAGTCCTAACGCTGGTTACCCGGAGGCGGCCTTCGCGGGGGCTTTGGGGGTGCGACTAGGTGGAACGAACACTTATGACGGTCAGGCAGAGCAGCGACCCACTTTGGGTGATGGTCGCGCCGCCACACGCCGCGACATTATGCGGGCCGCTACTCTTTCGCGGCGGGTGAGTGAATTGGCGACCGTCGTCCTCGCAAGCGCTGCATTCGTTAACGCGTTCCTAAAAGTCCATAAAACACGGGATAAAAGTGCCAGTGGACGTAAAGAGGGAGCGAAACGATGAGCCGTATCGGGCATCGCGTGCTCCTCACCGGTGGAGCACGATCAGGAAAGTCCGAGCTTGCTGAAGAGCGACTCGGTGGTGCTGGCGAGGTGCTTTACGTCGCGACAGGTCCGCGCCCGAACGCAGAGGACACCGACTGGCAGCAGCGGGTTCGTCGCCATCGGGAACGGCGGCCGGCGCACTGGCGAACGATGGAGACGGACGATCTCGTCACGGTCCTCGCTGACCGAGACGAATCACCAGTTCTTATCGACTGCTTGGGCAACTGGCTTGCCTCGGTGATGGATCGTGCGGGGTGTTGGGACGCCCGGGGCGAGGAGAAGCTGAAAGCTGAAGACGCAGTCGGTGAACATGTATCGCAGTTGCTAACTGCGTGGCGTACCACGTCGCGTCAGGTCGTCGCGGTAACCAACGAAGTGGGCTCTGGCGTCATACCAGAGACGGCGACCGTGCGTTGGTACAGAGACGAGTTGGGGAGGCTCAACACTCAGATCGCTCAAGCCTGCGATGAGGTGTGGTTGGTGACCGTGGGCATCGGGCAGCGACTCAAATGAACGGACTACGACTCGCTCTCTCGATGTTCACCATTTTCCGCGTGAAGACCGACGCCACTACGCCAGATCGCGCGACGTGCGCTGCGGGCATGCGTTGGTTTCCCTTTGTCGGTGTGCTCCTCGCGTTGCTTGCCGAACTCGCGTCGTTGGCGTTCTGGCGCCCAGCACTGTCGGACGACGGCGCGTCGTTTGGTCTAGGTTTGTCAGGCGATTTCGTTGGTGCCTGTGGATCGCCTTTCCTCGCCGCCGTCACCGTTGTCTCGGTTTTGGCGATCTTTACCCGCGGCCTGCATCTTGACGGCCTTGCCGATGTCGCTGACGGCCTGGGTAGCGGCCAGCCGTCCCAGGAAGCGTTGACGATCATGAAACGCTCCGACATCGGGCCTTTCGGTGTCGTCACACTGCTTTTAGTTCTCCTAGCCCAGGTCGCCGCGCTCACGTATCTGTTCGCTAGCGGAACCATGCGAATGTGCCTTGCGATGGTCGTGATCGCCACGATGAGTTCGAGGCTGGCGGTACTGCATGCTTGCGCCACCTCGGTGCCGTCTGCGCGGCCGGAGGGTTTCGGAGCGCTCGTGGCGAGTTCGGCGACTCGACGAGACCTCGTCAAGACAGACATCCTCGTCGGGCTGGCCGTGGTCGGCCTGTGTTTTGCATCTGCCGTGAGTTACCGAGGGGCAGTCGTGCTGATCGCGGGAGCGGTCGCCGCAGTCGTGATGGGGTGGCTGGTGACCCGCGCATGCATAGGTCGCTTTGGTGGTGTCACCGGTGACGTTTTCGGTGCGGTCGCCGAATCCTCGATGACGGCGGCATTGCTGACGTTCGCCTTCGCCGCTACGTGGGTGTCGTCATGGTAAACGCACTGCTGGTTGCCGGCACCACCTCAGACGCAGGCAAATCCATCCTCACTGCGGCGCTGTGTCGTTGGTTGGCGCGTGAGGGCGTCAAGGTCGCACCGTTCAAAGCGCAGAACATGTCGCTGAACTCGGGCGTCACCATTGATGGTGCGGAGATCGGGCGTGCGCAGATCATGCAAGCCTGGGCGGCGGGCATCGAGCCGGAGGCGGTGATGAACCCCGTCCTGCTCAAGCCAGGCAGCAACCACACCAGCCAGGTCATCCTGCTCGGACGTCCAGTCGCTGAGGTCAGCGCGAAGAGTTACCGCGACCTCAAGCCACAGCTGATGCAGACCGTCAAGGATTCATTGGCGAATCTGCGTGAACGTTTCGATGTCGTGGTCTGTGAAGGCGCAGGCAGCCCGGCTGAGATCAACCTACGCGCTGACGACATTGCCAACATGGGCCTAGCCCGTGCGGCCCAGCTGCCCACAATTGTTGTCGGTGACATTGACCGAGGTGGCGTCTTCGCCTCGATGTTCGGGACACTAGCCCTGCTGGAGCCAGCTGACCAACGGCTGATCGCCGGCTTCGTCGTCAACAAGTTTCGCGGCGACCCGGACCTACTGACGCCAGGCTTAGAAGCGCTGCGCTCAATGACCGGTCGTGACGTGTACGGCGTGCTGCCATGGGCCGCTGACCTTGGCCTTGACGTAGAGGACTCTCTTGGTCTGCCTGCCGTGGGGGAGCTTCGAGGTGACCCCGCAGCGACGTTAACCATCACTGTTCTGCGCTTGCCCACTATCAGCAATTTCACCGACATTGACGCGCTGTGCGTCGAGCCGGGAGTCGCGGTGCGCTTCGTTGATCGCCCCGACCAACTCGACGAGGCCGACCTTGTGGTGTTGCCGGGCAGTCGCGCTACGGTCGCGGACCTACAGTGGTTGCGGTCTCGTGGTCTCGATGCTGCGTTACTGCGTCGGGCGGCCGCGGGGCGCGCCATTCTCGGTATCTGTGGCGGCTATCAGATGCTTGCTCAACAGATCAGTGATGATGTCGAGGCCAAAGTGGGGGAGGTCGCCGGTCTCGGGCTGCTGCCGACCAGGGTCCACTTCGCGGCGCATAAGACGCTGGGACGTCCGTCTGGTCTTGCCTACGGGCAGGTTGTTGAGGGGTACGAGATTCACCATGGAATCACTGAGGTATTTGGTGGTGAGGCGTTCCTCGATGGCTGCCGCAGCGGGTCGGTGTGGGGGACGACGTGGCACGGGGCCCTAGAAAACGACGGTTTTCGGCGTGCGTTCCTGACCGAGGTCGCCTCCGTCGCCGGTGCGGCCTATAGGCCCAGTGGGCGGGTCGTCTTCAGCGAGATACGTCAACGCCGCTACGACCGACTCGCCGACATGGTCAGCGAACACCTCGATACCGATAAACTTCGCCGGCTGATAGCCGACGGTGTGCCGCCCGCTCTACCTATCGTCACGACTGCGCTGCGCTGAGCATATGAACACAGCATATGAACGGCCAGAACACGTGAACAACCCGAAAGGAACACCATGACCGACGCCACTCTGCGTCAGACAATCGAGGCCATCGTCGATCTCGACGCCTCAGCGACTGCTGCCGCCCGCAGCCATCAGGATCGCCTTACTAAACCACGGGGTTCGTTGGGGCAGCTGGAGGATCTCTCGGTGCAGCTGGCAGGTTTGGCCGGCAGTGTGCCGCCGCCGATCCCCACCAAGGCAGCGGTGGCGGTCTTCGTCGGTGACCACGGTGTTCATGCCCAGGAGGTCAGCCCCTGGCCGCAGGAGGTCACTGGTCAGATGGTGGCGAACTTCCTCACTGGCGGGGCAGTAATCAACGTCCTCGCTCGACAGGCCGGTGCCGAGGTCGTGGTGGTCGATGTCGGTATGAGTGACGATGCCGCCGCGATCGTGGCCGATATCCCTGGTCTTTCCAGGCGAAACGTTCGTCGAGGTACGGCCGACCTGAGCGCGGGACCCGCGATGACGGTGGACGAGGCGACCGAAGCGCTCAAGGTGGGCATCGCGACTGCGCACGAGCTGATCGATGCTGGAAACCAAATCCTGGTCACTGGTGACATGGGCATCGCTAACACCACGGCCTCCGCCGCGCTCGTCGCCAAGCTGACCGGTTCCTCGGCCGAAGAGGTCACTGGACGCGGCACTGGAATCAGCGATGACATGCATGCGCACAAGACCACGATCGTGGCGAAGGCATTGGAGCGCCAAGGCAGTGACCGCGCGGATGCCCTAGCGGTGCTGGCAGATCTGGGCGGCATGGAGCATGCCGCGCTCGCCGGGTTCATGCTCGCCGCAGCCGCTCGCCGCGTGCCCGTCATCCTCGACGGAGTGATCGCCTGCTCGGCCGCCTTGGTTGCGCAGGCCCTCGAACCCAAGGTGCTCTCTGCGCTGATCGCTGGACATCAGTCGGTGGAGCCAGCGGCGCTGCGAGCATTGGAGAGTCTCGGACTACGCCCCCTGCTGAACCTTGATCTGCGACTGGGTGAAGGTTCAGGTGCGGCGTTGGCGTTGCCGATCGTGCGGGTCGCCGCCGCCGTGCTCGCCGAGGTTGCGACGTTCGACAGTGCCGGTGTCACGGATAAGCATGAGGAAAACATTGGCTAATCCAGCTGACGGTGCGACGACCCAGACCGGCGATGCAACGACTTCACCGGGCTGGGTCGCCATCGTCGGCGGCGGGCCGGGTGATCCTGAACTCATCACCCGGCGGGGTTGGCGGCTACTCACGGAGGCTGATGTGGTCGTCACCGACCACCTTGCGCCGCTACCGCTACTGGATGAGCTAACACGCAGACCGATCGTCATCGATGCGGCGAAGTACCCCAACGGCAAGAGCATGCCTCAAGAGCAGATCAACGCCTATCTCGTCGAGCACGCGCTAGCTGGGCGCAATGTGGTGCGTCTCAAGGGAGGCGACCCGTTCGTCTTCGGACGCGGGATGGAAGAGGTGCAGGCCTGCGTGGAGGCCGGCATCGCGGTGCAGGTGGTGCCGGGCGTGACCAGCGCGATCGCTGTTCCAGCGCTGGCGGGCGTACCGGTGACGCATCGCGGCCTTACCCAGGCGTTCACGGTCGTATCCGGACATGTGCCGCCCGGCCATCCGGACTCCCAGGTCGACTGGAGCGCGCTTGCTCGCTCCGGCGCCACGTTGGTCATTCTGATGGGGGTACGTACCTTGCCCAGCATCGTCGAAGCACTTCTTGATGGAGGGCTTGATCCGGCCACGCCAGCGGTGGCCATGGTGGATGGCTTCTCGCCGCGCACCACAACGCTGCGCTGCACAGTGGCGGAATTGCCTGATTTTTCCGAGCAGATCACACCACCTGCAGTGACGGTGATCGGTGCAGTGGCCGGGTTAGATATCGGCCAGGCGTGGCTGACGGCGCTCGGCTCGCCGACGCTGTAGATCATCGTGTCAGTCGTGGCCACCGTCGAGGAGTGGAGCAGGGTCGCCGAGCTTGGTCCTTTCTTTGTAACGAGCCTGCAGGCTGAACGCGAGGATGACGCGGCAGATCCGAGCTGGGCGAGTTTGACCACCCTTGTTGAGGATCCGGCCGTTCTCGCTTCGCGGATTGCTCAGACGCGCGAGGCGTTGGCAGCCGCAGCACAGAGGCGCCCCGAGGAGGTGGAGTGGCGCATCGCCGCGTCGATAGCACACCTTGGCTTAGCCGCTCGTTTCGTGGCGCCCCTAATGGGGCTCGCGGTGACGACCGGCAAGGTTGCACCGGTGGGGTTGGCGCAGGCGTCGTGGCGCCCGATACTTGGTGGGCCGTATCCGCTGTATTTCACGGAGTCTCGGCACACGCCGGACTCGGGCGAGCATGCCAGCGCTGAGACTCAATTAGCTGCACCGCCATCAACGTCCGATATCCCAACGATTTCTAGGCTCTTTGCCACCGAAATCCTTGACGGCCCTGTGCGTCAGCTTACTGAGGCGGTGCTGCGCTCCGGCTCGATCGCCAGCGGCCTGCTGTGGGGCAACGTTGTCTCCGGGGTCGGGGGTGCGGCAAAGATGATTCAGATGGCCCGGCCAAGTCTCTCTACGCAGGCCACGCTCTTTGTGGATGAGTTGCTGCGTCATGAACCGCTGTTAGCGACGGCGATGCGGCGAGAGAACGGACAGTTGCAGCGACGTAGCTGCTGCTTGATGTATCGGCTCCCTGGCGCCGGATACTGTGGAGACTGTTCGTTTTCGGCAATATAAATCGAAGCATTCGACCGCGGGTTGCCTACAGCCGATGCTGCCGAAGGTAGCTTCCGGTGCTACTAACCAGCGACGTTGCGGAGTGTGACGGCAGAGTACACAGCGACGCTGCCGGGCAGCCCGGTCGGCGAGGTGCTCGCCGAGGCGCCTGTAACGGCGGCACGCCAACCGACGTTAGGCAGCGATGGACGAACGTCGGTGAGATCGGTGAGCAGCGTGTCGTTGAGGAAGTACAGCAACCGAGTGCTAGAACGGTCGGCGAGTGTCGCGCATACGGCGGTGATAGTGGCCGGTCGGTCGGGGGAGAATCCTGTTGCTTTTCCTCGTTTGAGCTTGGACAAGGTCGGGGTGTCGGTGTTACCGCGAAGGCTGCCTACCACCCAGCTCCCGTCCTGCAGGAGGAGGAAGTAGTAATGCAGCTCGGTGACTTTGCCCTCGTCCTGCAGGCAGTTCACTCCCATGCCGTTCGTTGAGTCCGGTTCTGCGGCGGGCACGATGCTGCCGGTCGCAGTCACACTGATCTGGTCTATCCGGTCGCGGTAGGGCACCGGCGACCAGGCGAAACCGTCAGGCACTACCTGCACTGTGTAACCGTTGCTGTCTTGGGTAAAGCGCGCCGCCGAGTTCCTGGAAAGGGTCGGCCAGCTGCTGTTGGGGCTCGTCAAATTGTCTTGGTAGACGATTTTGCCTGCCTGCGCAGTGACGGTTGACGTCGCCGTGACAGTGCCGGGTGCGGTTGGGTCCGCCGTGAGGTGCTTCGGTTGAGCTTTCTTGTAAAGCTGCACGACACTGACGACTAGCACGACGACGAGCAACATGCAGAACACGCCTAAACCGATCCACAGGCCAGTTCGTTTGCGTGCCGGCGGCTTGTAAGTCGGGAAAGGGCCTTGAGGAAAAGGGCTCTGAGGGAAAGGGCTCTGCGCGAACGGAGGCGCAGGGTGAGGCCATGGTGTTCCCTGCGGCACGGCAGACCACGGTGCTTGCTGCCCTGGCGATTGTGGCGGCCACGTGCCTGCAGGCGAAGGTGGCGATGTCCAGGGAGAGCCAGGCTGCGGCGGCAACCACGGCTGAGAGGGATCGCCGCCTCCCTGCGGGTAGTGGGCGACGTAGTCACCGCCGCCTCCCTGCGAAGGCGAGGAAGCAGGCGCAGCGCCAAAACCGCCGGCGTTCGGCTGGTCGTCAGCGGAGCGATCTTGAGGGCGTGGGTTCTGAGGCGAGTCGTGGGCGGCGCGCGGGAGCCGTGGATCACTGGGATCAAGCACAGCGGTGGGGACGAGGACCGGATCGAACTCGGGGTCGGCACCGAAGGTGGCTGCCGCTACTGGCAACGTCATCTCCTGTGAGGAGCTTCCCTTGGTGGAGCTGCTGGAGCGCGCAGGTGGCAAGACCGCTTCATGGCGGCCACGGCGAGCCAACGCGACACCGGGTGAGTCCGGCGCGGAGGCCTGCGCGATCTTGGCGAGGACATCAGGGTGAGCTGAGGGCGGGTACCAGCGGCCGTCGGACGCTTGCCACCAACCGTGTCTATCCCCGTTATTCACTATCCCGCCCCAGAATCGGCCGCGCCCATCCGTGGGCGCAGTGCTGACCGCAGATCGTATCGAGCGAACTATGTACCGAGTCAAATTCTGTAATCGGTGTCACATCGATGAGCGTATGCGTTAAGTCAGCTCGACTCCGCCACATTTAGAACGTCGTTATCGAACCATTGGCCGGGCAGCCATGCTGAATTTCGCTCAGACTGATCGCACCCAGCAACGCCATAGCTACACGGATGGTGTCGCCGTGACTGACCATCACTACCCGTGCACCGAACAAGCCTTGCTGGGCGGCGGCAAGGAGTGGTTCCAGTCGCGCCGCCACGTCGCCGAGGCTTTCACCGGCAGGTAGTGCCGCGTCTGCGTCCGTCCAATCGTGACCGGTGGTGGCGTCCAACGCCTCTTGCATCCCGAATCCTTCGATTTTCCCTAAGGATTGTTCGCGTAGGCGCCGATCAATGCTCACCGGTAAAGCAAAGGCGGCGCCAAGAATTTCCGCTGTCTGCACCGCGCGTTGCAGGTCGCTACTGAGGACGGTGGTCACGCCAAGCGGTCGGAGTAACTCAGCGGCTTCAGCTGCTTGACGCCGACCGAGTTCGGTGAGGACCGGTTCGTCACGCTGCCCTTGAAGGCGACGCGCAACGTTCCAGTCCGACTGTCCGTGGCGTACGAGGTGAATGGTGGCCGTCATCGACCTTCCAAATCTCCCTCGGTCTCCAGATAGGCCTGACGGAGCGCGGCGAGGGTCTCGGCTTCAGGTTCGGCCCAGAGCTTGCGATCAACGGCTTCGAGCAGGCGTTCAGTGATGCTGTGCAGCGCCCACGGGTTGGATTCGTTAAGGAATTTGCGGTTCTCCGGATCCATCACATAGTTCTGCGTGACCGACTCATACATCCAGTCCTCGACCACCGACGCCGTTGCGTCGTAGCCAAAGAGATAGTCGACGGTCGCGGCAAGTTCGAAGGCACCCTTGTAGCCGTGTCGGCGCATCGCCTCGATCCACCGTGGGTTCACCACACGTGCCCGGAAAACGCGGGCGATCTCTTCGTTGAGCGAGCGGGTCTTGACCGCGTCGGGACGCGTCGAGTCGCCGATGTAGGCCTTCGGTGCGCGGCCGGTGAGCGCGCGCACCGTCGCAATCATGCCGCCGTGGTACTGGTAGTAGTCGTCAGAGTCGGCGATGTCGTGCTCGGCGCTGTCGGTGTTCTTCGCAGCGATGTTGATGCGACGGTAGGCGGTCTCCATGTCGTGACGTGCGGCCTGGCCGTCGAGGCCACGCCCGTAAGCGAAGCCACCCCACGCCGCATAAACCTCGGCAAGGTCGCCGTCATCGCGCCAGTTTCCGTTATCCATCAAGGCGAGAAGCCCCGCACCGTAAGCACCAGGCTTGGAGCCGAAGATGCGCATCGTCGCGCGGCGCTCGTCACCGTGTTCGGCCAGATCTGCCTGCGCGTGCGCGCGAACATAGTTCTGCTCGTCCGGCTCGTCCAGGCCCGCGACAAGCTGAACCGCATCGTCGAGCATCCCGACGACGTGGGGGAATGCGTCACGGAAGAATCCGCTGATGCGGACGGTCACATCGATACGGGGACGGCCGAGTTCGGTGAGGTCGATCGGTTCGAGTCCGCTTACGCGACGCGACGCCTCGTCCCAAATCGGCCGCACACCCATCAATGCGAGTACCTCGGCGATGTCGTCACCTGAGGTGCGCATCGCGGAGGTCCCCCAGGCAGAAATGCCCACAGAACGCGGGTATTCACCGGTATCGGCGAGGTAGCGCTCTAGTAGCGAGTCCGCCATCGCCTGGCCGGTCTCCCAGGCTAGACGGCTCGGCACCGCACGCGGATCTACGGCATAGAAGTTGCGCCCGGTCGGTAAGACGTTGATCAGCCCGCGTAGTGGCGAGCCGCTCGGGCCGGCGGGGATGAAGCCACCGTTGAGGGCGTGCAGGGTGCGGTCGATCTCGTCGGTGGTGGCGGCAAGGCGCGGGATGATCTCGACGGCCGCGAAGGTGAGGATCTTCGCGACATCGGTGAGGTTTGCCTGCTCGGTGGGTTCGGTGAGGGTCGTGGCGATGATGTCCTCCACGCTCTCCGCATCCCAGCCGCGCTGCTCCATCCCGATCACCAGTGCGCGTGCTTGTGCTTCGATCGCGTCTGTTGTGCCGAGATTATCGGCACGTTCGGTCAATCCGAGGGCCTCGCGAAGCCCTGGTAGGGCATTGGCGCCGCCCCATACTTGACGTGCCCGCAGCATCGCCAAGACAAGATTGATCCTGGCTTCGCCAGCAGGCGCCACACCGAGCACATGTAGGCCATCACGGATCTGCGCGTCCTTGATCTCGCAGAGCCAACCGTCGACGTGCAGCAGGAACTCATCGAACTCCGCATCGTGCGGACGATCTTCCAGGCCAAGGTCGTGGTCGAGTTTCGCGGCCTGCATAAGCGTCCAGATCTGTGCCCGGATCGCGGGGAGCTTCGCCGGATCCATCGAAGAAATCTGTGAATACTCGTCGAGCAGTTGTTCTAGCCGGGCAATGTCGCCATAGCTTTCCGCGCGCGCCATCGGCGGTACGAGGTGATCGATGATGATGGCGTGCGCACGCCGCTTGGCCTGAGTGCCTTCGCCGGGATCGTTCACTAGGAACGGGTAGATCAGTGGCAGATCGCCCAGAGCGGCGTCGGTGCCGCACGAGGCGGACATGGCCGCGTTCTTGCCGGGGAGCCATTCGAGATTGCCGTGCTTGCCCACATGCACCATGGCGTGTGCACCGAACTGGTGGCGTAACCAGAGGTAGGCGGCGAGGTAGTGATGGCTCGGTGGCATGTCGGGGTCGTGATAAATCGCGACCGGGTTCTGGCCAAAACCTCGCGGAGGCTGCACCATCACGACGACGTTGCCGGCGCGCAGGGCAGCCAGCACGATCTCGCCCTCAGCGTCGTTGGAACGGTCCACGAAAAGCTCGCCTGGGGCAGGTCCCCAATGTTGTTCGATAGATTCGCGTAGGTCGGTGGGTAAGGTGGCGAACAAAGCACGGTAGTCCGCCGCGCTGATTCGGATCGGGTTGCCTTCCAGCTGCTCGGCGGTCAGCCAGTCCTCGTCCTGCCCACCGGCGGCGATCAGCGCATGAATCAGTGCGTCACCGTCCTGGGCGCTTACGCCAGGGAGCGCATCGGGGCCGTCGAACTCGCCGATGTCGTAGCCCGCCTCACGCATCGCGCGCAGCAAGGCAACGAGGCTGGCGGGGGTATCGAGGCCCACCGCGTTGCCGATCCGCGAGTGCTTCGTCGGATATGCCGACAGCATCAGGGCAATCTTCTTCTCACTGTTCGGTACATGGCGCAGCCGTGCGTGCTTGACGGCGAGTCCGGCGACGCGCGCAGCGCGTTCCTCATCGGCCACGTAGACGGTGAGTCCGTCCGCGTCGATCTCCTTGAACGAGAACGG
>Ga0070667_100003607_pt1 | contig 13166 bp, 7 predicted proteins | sample KBSS33metaG_FD_64659 | JGI IMG/M metagenome (GOLD analysis project Ga0070667, IMG submission 64659) | Switchgrass rhizosphere microbial communities from Kellogg Biological Station, Michigan, USA - KBS S3-3 metaG | ecosystem: Host-associated > Plants > Roots > Rhizosphere > Soil ...
TCCGCGCAGCGGGAGCCCGGCGGCCTGTGCGGACGTACGTGGTGCGTTCACTTCCGGGCGCGTGCGGCTGTTTCCTTGCCGCCCTCGGCACCTACCTGCTGACGTGGACGGGATGGTTCGCCGGTAGCAACGGCTATAACCGGCACTGGGCCGATACGCATTCCGCCTCCGCGACCCTGCACCTGTTCGGCGTCAATGTGCCGATTAATTGGGGCTTTCTGCCGAGCGCACTGCGATCGCTGGGTGCCTACCACCTCGATGCCTACCGTTTCCACGAGACCCTTGTCTCACCGCACCCGTTCAGTTCCACGCCATGGGGTTGGCTTGTGATGGGACGGCCGATTGATCTGTACTACAGCGGAGCGAGCGCGGGTTCGTCGGCATGTGGCGCCATGAACTGCTCGGCAGAGCTGTTCATGGGCGGCACACCATTGCTGTGGTGGGGTTTCATTCCGGCGCTGGGCTGGGCACTCTGGCGCTATGTCGTGCGGCGGGATTGGCGCGCAGGCGCACTCCTGTTGATGTTTGCAGCGGGCTGGTTGGTGTGGTTCGGCAACACGGAACGCACCATGTTCCTGTCGTATATGGCACCCAGCATTCCGTTCCTGGTGCTGGCCCTCACCTTGGCGTTGGGTTCCCTACTCGGGCCTTCATCGGCGCTGTCACAGGGCACAGACGAGGTTCCAGCCGTAGCCGTCGCGCATCCCTTGCGACGCAAAATCACCCATCGCTATGCCATATTCGTGGAGGACCGCCGTCGCATGTGGGGGGCGCTAGGCCTAGCCGTCTATGTGGGGCTGGTCGTCGTCGACTTCGTCTTCATGTGGCCGTTGTTCCGGGCAGCAAGCATTCCGACCGACGAGTGGCAAGCGCACATCTGGTTCCCCACCTGGTCCTAGCAATGTCCTAGCAATGCCGTATGAGCCGTCGCCAATGCGGTGTCATCAGTAGTCAAATTCTGTTGAATTTCGACAGAAACTGGCAATTGATAGACGAGGTAGGCGTCGGTAGCTTACGGCGGCCCAGTACGGCGGCCCAGTACAGCGGCCTAGTGCAGCACTGCCCAGTGCAGAGGCCTAGTACAGAGGCCTGTGCAGAGGCCCAGTGCAGCGGTCTAGTACAGCGGCGTGGGCACAAGGTCACACTGCGGCCCGTTGCTTTGCGCGGGGTTAACGCGAAAATGCAGCAGACCCGTGTTCGGCACGGTCACCGAGATATTCCCTGCTAGTGCGGACGATTGCTGGGGTCCGGGCCCGCTCAACGTCAATAGGTGCGGTCCTTGCGACAACGACGTAGGCACTTGGTAGACGAGGCGAAGTACGCCCGCGGGGTCAGCATGAGGCTGGATAGGCGACGCGGCTTCGAACGCAACCCGCACCTGCACGGCCGCACCTGGAGCAAAGCCGGGCACCGTGACGACGATGATTTCTCCGTGCGCGAGGTTGGGCTCCGCGGCAAGCGCACCACCGTTGCAGCGTGCGGCTTCAACGTTAAAGTCCCCCACTCGTACTGAGGCAGCGTGAGCCGAAGCGTCGGCGTCGGCCGCCGAAGACGCTGCCGGGAGGGGCTCCGCAGACGAGGCCTTCACCGCTGTCGCGGTGACCGCCGTCAACGCCGCAGCACTGAGCGTCGTGAGAGGAACGACGAGACGTCGCACAAAGGGATGCACAAACAAACCCATCGTCAAAATAAGGTAAAACCTGCGCTACGGCGACGAATGTTCACCTAAGAAACAGCGTGCAGGCCATCTGCAAGATGCACTGCTTGCTCCTTGACCTGCAGGGCGATCTGCTTCATTTCTTGGTAGCCGATACTTCCCTCACTGAGGCGACGCAGCGTGTGCTCAGCACGACTGCGGTCCGGCTCGGGGTTGAGCGCCAGGTCGGCGATAGTGCGGGCAGCGTAGAGCGTCCGCGCGATGGGCGAGGCGTCCTGCAACGGAGCGTGGTGGTGGTTCGCAACCAAAGCGCAGACATGGCGAGGGAACTTCAGCTCAGTCAGCAGTTGAGCGCCAGCGACAGCGTGATCCACGCCGTACACCTCCCGCTCGCGTTCGCATTGATCGTCAACGTTGGTCGGCATCGGCAGGCACAGCCGGGTCACTGGCTGCTCTCGGTGCAGCACAGCCGAGCCAATGGTGTGCAGCAGCCCGACGCTGAAGGCGTCCTGCGACTGCGCCCCGAACAACGGCGCGATGTGACTGGCGGCAGTGGCTGAAGTCGCGGCAGTTTCCCAGAATCCCTCGGGGACACTGTCTCGACCGCCCACACCCGCAGCCAATGAGACGGCGAGAGCCCGCAAGGTCTGAAAGCCCAACACACAGATGGCGTAGTTCAGCGTGCTGACCCGACCACTGAGACCGTAGTAACTCGAGTTGGCCAGCCCAATTACCCGCGCCGCAAAGGTCGGGTCGGCAGCGACCGCAGTAACGAGCTGGCCGACGTCGGTGTTGGGGTCATCTAGCAACGACAAGACCCGCGCAGCGATGCCTACACGGGCCGGGAGCGGCTCGTGTTGCTGATGCGGGCCTCGAAGTGCGGTCACCACTCGCCCTCGGTCCCCCGTGGAACTCCAGCGCTGCGGTAGATACCTCCACCGGCGCGTTTGGCGTCATACATGCCGTGGTCCGCTGCGCGCAGTAACGCAGTGGCGCAGTCATGGTCACGTCCCATGGCAATACCGACGCTTGCCGTGATCCGCACTTGCTGTCCCGCGATGTTCATCGGCGGTTCGAGAGCGGCGAGTTGCCGGCGAGCAGCAGCCTCGGCGTCGCTAAAGCGGCTGACTTCACGCATCATCACTACAAACTCGTCGCCGGCGATGCGGGCAACGAGGTCGTGGTCGCGAGCAGTGACGGACAACCGCTGACCGACCTCGATCAGCACTCGGTCACCAGCGTCATGACCAAGTGAATCATTGATGTTCTTGAAGCCGTCCAGGTCGCAGAACAACACCGCGATGTCGCGGTCCCTGGACCGACGGCTCTGCAGCATCTCCGTCAACGATTCGACGAGGTTGCGGCGATTCGCCAACCCCGTGAGCGCATCATGGCTGGCCTGGTACGACAGCTGCGCTTCCCATGCACGACGCTCAGTGATGTCTTCGACTGTGCCGATAAAGCCAGCAGATTTGCGGGGCGTAGTCACCGGCGAGAGGCGAAAATGCACCCAGCGTTGGGTTCCGGCGAACCCCACCACACGCACGGTTACTTCCACATCCCGTCCGCTGAGCACCTCTCCAAGCTTCTCAAGAAGCTCGGGAAGGTCTTCCGGATAGATCGCCGCCATCCAACCAGTACCCATCAGCTTGGCGGGTTGACAGCCGGCGATCTCGGCGAAGCGGTTATTGACGAATCCAAGACGCACGCCCGCGTCAGAGAAGATGATGCCCACTGGGGCATGTTCGGCGAGGAGCCGAAACCGGTGCTCTGACTCGCGGCGGGCCTCTTCGGCGTCAGTGTGAAGCTCAGCCAGTGGACGTAACCAGACGGCATAGCTGCCGGAGGCCGGCGCGGCGCGGACCACCATCACTTCGACGAGGTCATGGGTGCGGTCTGTGGTCTCGATGCTGGCAGGTCGCCACTCTGGCGGGTACGCGTTCCACCGACCTTCGATCGCCTCAACGACCAGAACGGTCCAATCCTCGAACACCACCGGGCCGGTCTCGGTCGGTTCATCACGACGCAGTGGGCTATCTATCACTGCCGCGGTAACCACCGCGGATTCTTCCGAGAGCGGGAACACGAGCGTGGCTACTTCGTCAGCGTTAAGCCCTAGCAGATTGAGGGCGTCGGCATTGGCCCATGTCACGCTGACACGGCCGTCCACGCCTTCGGTGACCGCAAGCGCCGCCGTGCCACCTTCGGCCACTGCGGCATGCACCAGGCGCAGGGCTGCCAGCTCGTTCTCTGACGGCGCTACCGCGGGGGTCTGCACGGTGGATTCCATAGCCAACTCAGTACCTGCCGCGCCTACCCTGACCTGAACCGCCGCAGACGGGTCCTGGTCCCATGAAGAGCGCAGAACACCAGTCATACAGAGACCCATCGGCCTCAGCCTGCGCAAGCTGAGCCCACCCGGCAAATATGACTGACCCGGCGCCAACAGGTCATCGGCGCACGTACTATGTACCAAGTAGTACGCAGCAGACCTCCCTGAGCAGGGGCCACTGCCGCAAGAATTGTGATTCAGCACACATCAAAATCAAGGCTGCACACGAGGTCCTAATCTCCGCCTGCTTGACGCCGATATAACGTGCAGGCTGAACATTCGCTAGTCGCCGTGACCCGGTTGAGGCAAATGTCGCAGCTATCGCGCCTCGCGGGCGGCCCGGCTCAAGGCTCCGGGCCGCTCGCGAGCTAATAACAAAATACTCATATGCCACACATCGCAACCACGCATCTTGGCATATGCGTGAAAATTCCGTAAGTTTCGAGTCGACTATTTCTGTGATGTAGCTAAATTCATCATTAGGACCCGTCGACCTAATACATGGCCCGAAATTGGAATTAGCTCAATCCAATTAAACTAGCCATGTCCGTTTGTTTGGCTGATCCATCCGCTGGCGCGGCCAAACTGAGTGAACGACTGCAGAAGTTCACTCGTGAATACGAGAGAAGTGTCGTGACGAGCTTGCAGCGCAGGGTGGAGCTTAAGCTCGCGCCTGCCCAAGCGACGGCAGAACCAGTCCTCCGTGCTCGCCATCGTCACCTCGCTGAGAACGCCGAACCGGCACATCGTCCGGTCGTCGTCGCGAATACTTTCAATCGCGCTCCGGCTATCGCGACAAATGAACTCACCGCGCGTGTCACCGGGTTGGTCTATCTCGTAGGCACTGTTCTCGGCGCAGCTCTACTCACCCTCTCCACCACGAAAGCTGAACACTCGACCCTTGTCATAGTGGTTGCCGGCGTGACGACACTCGTTGGTATCGCGTTGTTGGGATTTGGGCACAAGCTTCCGTCGGGAATATTGGAATGGGCAAACCCCGCCGGTGCCGTGGCGATTACCTTAGAAATTGCCGCGTTTGGACCCGGCATAGCTAGCAACACGTTGTTCTGGCTTTATCTGCTGCCTGTCGTCAGCATGTTCTTCTTGTTCGGCTGGCGGCCGGCGTTCATCGGTCTGGGCATCGTCTACGCCTGCGCCTTAGCGAGTTCGTTGCTGGACAAAATTCCGCTCGGACAGACTTTCTTCTTTTACGCCTTGGCAATCGTCATCGCGGCAGTGATCGGCTGGCTGGTGCGCGCCGCCGAGCATGTCGAAGTGGACCCAGTAACGGGCTTGCTTAACCGGACGGGATTCACTCGACGGGTCGAGGCAGCCTGCGAAGAGGCTGCGCGACGCGACAATGGTTTCTCCATCATTTGCATCACCATCGACGGTTTCTCCGACTACGTCACCAGACACGGAGCACAACAAGCTGAAAAACTAGTGCAATACCTTGTTGAGCGATGGCGCACGGTCTTACCACCAAAGGCCATCATGGCCAGGCTTGGCCTGGAACTAGATGTATTCGCCGTAAAGCTTGACGACGACGACAACCGCGACCAAATTGTGCAGGACCTTATCTCTGTCCATGACGGGCAGAGTTTTTCTGTTGGTATCGAGGTCTGGCAGCCAAACATTTCTGCCTCCGAACTCGTCACGTTGGCCCTCTCCGCGATGCACTCGGCAGTACACAAGGGCGGCGGAACGATCTCCGACCTTGGCGCCAATCGTCGTCAGGTCGCGGCGCTGCGCAAGGGTCTCGTTAGCGGAGAAATGCACCTTGTTTTCCAGCCCATCGTCGATCTGCGCAGCGGCGAGGCTATCGGCGCTGAAGCATTGCTGCGCTGGACATTGCCCTCGGGTGAGTCGATCCCGCCGGACATCTTCATCCCGATCGCAGAAGACAGCGGCGACATCATCGAGATCGGTCGCTGGGTATTGCAGGAGGCCTGCGAGCGGGCAGCGCAATGGACTGGCACCCGTGAGAGCTGGCGCAAGGTCACCGTCAACGTCGCTGCCGCACAGTTGATCGAGCCCGACTTCGTGGAGCACCTCTCCGAGACACTGCACCAGACCGGACTCTCCCCCGACCGTCTCGTTCTCGAAGTCACCGAGCGGACACTCGAATCCCAGCCGGACGTGCTGGTAGAGACGCTGGCCAACGTGCAACGCCTCGGCGTAAAGGTCGCGATCGATGACTTCGGCACCGGCTACTCGACGCTGTCCCGTATCTGGAAGCTACCGATCGACAGCATCAAGATCGATAAGACGTTCATCAACGCCATCGTCGAAGACGACCGGGCGTACTCCATCGTCGCCACCATCGTGACCATTGGCGGGGCACTCGAACTCAGCGTGATCGCCGAAGGCGTCGAAACAGCAGCGCAGATGGCGAAGTTGAATGACCTTGGCTGCGGTGAGGCACAGGGCTACCTGTTCGGGCGCCCGGCAGCGGACACCGTTCCGCTAAGCACGGGCACCACCGGCGCCGCGTTCACCGCCTGATTTATCTGAACCTTCCGTCAGGCAAGCACTCGTCACGTTTCTGGATCACGCGCTCTGGCGCAGGTTCAGCTCTTGGGTGTGAGGTCAAGCTGCAGCTGGTTCACCGAATCCGTGACCAGCACGGCGTTGAACACCGAATCGAATCGTCCGCAGCCGGAGAACTTCGGAATGGCGAATGACGCAGTCACACGGCCACCGCGAAAGACGTCGAACGGTGCGCCCTTCGCCGTTATTACATGCATAGCGATGGCCGAGCTCGACTTGCACTTTTCTCCCCCGTTGATCGGCAATACTCCGAGCGCCAAGATCCTCACCGAAAGCGTGGCCGCATAAGTGGCGTCCATCGCTCCCACGCTCACGCCTGGCTGCAACACGATCGCCCCTTGCAGTAGATCCGCTGGAGCTATGGAGGCGACGAACGGCGATGGGACAAAACCGTAAAGCATTGCTTGACCAGCGAGATCAGGAATGGTCAGAGCCCCAGCGAAGGAGCCGTTGCGCAGGCTGACGTCCGCTTCGAAGGCCCCCTTAGTGGTCTGACCGATCCCAGCGAGGGACGGCAGCACAACACGAGTCGTCACGGCGTAGTTCATATGCAACATCGCCAGCGGCGGAACGGGGGTGGGCGTAGGTTCATCGCCTCGGGCTGGCGAGACGCAACACAGGCTCAGCAGGCAGCTGCTTATGACCACACCAATAGCGCGTGCCGCGGAGCGGCCACGATGCCCTGCCTGGACCACCGGCCGGGCAGAGGGCAGCGGCCGGGACATCACTTTTCTCACGCTACTGCCGTTAATGGGGCGTAACAACTCGAAAGCCACAAGGTCTCACACCGGTGGACCCCTACCTGTGAGACCGATGTAACGGGCCCGTTCTCCCATTTGTGACTGACGTGTAACGCCGACCCGGTAGCGTTTTCTCCGACGTAACAAGGCACGGAAGGCGGTGAGGGCAATAGCCAGCGGAGTTGCACTCACCATAGGCTTGCCGATCACCAGCGTTCGCAGCGTCTGTTCCTATTGCGGCGTCGGTTGCGGAATCGTCTTGGATGTCGAAACGGACACCGACGGCAAACGCCGGGTCGTGAAATCGGTGGGCGACAAAGCGCATCCGGCAAACCATGGTCGGCTCTGCACAAAGGGCAGTACGACCGCCGAGATGATGGCCTCGGACGGACGATGCGAGACGGCGCTTTACCGCGCCGACCGGCAATCCGAACCGTCCTCGATGGGCATCGACGCGGCGATCACCATGGCCGCGGAGCGCTTACGCGCCATCCTGGACGAACACGGCCCCGATGCCATTGCCCTCTACGTCTCTGGGCAGATGACGATGGAGGCGCAGTACCTCGCGAACAAACTCGCCAAGGGCTACCTCCGCACCAGCAACATCGAGTCCAACTCGCGGCTCTGCATGGCCAGCGCCGGCGCTGGCTACAAGACCTCTCTCGGCTCCGATGGCCCTCCCGGCTCCTATGACGACTTCGACCACGCGGACCTGTTTTTCGTCATCGGCTCGAACATGGCGGATTGCCATCCCATCCTCTACCTACGCATGATGGACCGCGTCAAAGCGGGCGCGAAATTAATCGTTGTTGACCCGCGTCGCAACACCACTGCAGACAAAGCCGACCTTTTTCTACAGATTCAACCTGGAACAGATCTCGCGCTGCTCAATGGTTTGCTTCACTTGCTCGTCAGCGACGGGCAAGTGAACGAGGAATTCATCGCTGAATTCACCCAAGGCTGGGAAGCGATGCCCGACTTCCTGGCTGACTACACACCTGAAGCCGTCGCAGAAATAACCGGCCTGTCCGCAGACGACATCCGAGCAGCAGCTCGCATGATCGCCGAAGCGAAAGACTGGATGACGTGCTGGACCATGGGCCTCAACCAGAGCACCCATGGCACCTGGAACACGAACGCAATCTGCAACCTACATCTGGCAACCGGGGCGATCTGCCGCCCCGGCAGCGGCCCGTTTTCTCTCACTGGACAGCCCAACGCCATGGGCGGACGCGAGATGGGGTACATGGGCCCTGGCCTACCCGGCCAACGTGCGCTGCTCGTCGAAGAGGAACGAGATTTCACTGAAAAAATATGGGGATTACCCTCAGGGACAATCCGTCCCGACGGCGGCGGCACTGGGACAATCGACATGTTCAGCCAGATGGCCGAGGGAAAGATCAAGGCGTGCTGGGTGATCTGCACAAACCCGGTCGCCTCCGTAGCTAACCGCCGCACAGTCATTGCAGGACTTGAGTCAGCGGAGTTCGTCCTCACCCAAGACGCCACCCGCGACACCGAAACCAATGCGTACGCCGATCTTGTCCTTCCGGCCACGATGTGGGCCGAAGGACAAGGTGTTTTCGTCAATTCCGAGCGCAATTTGACCTTGATCGAGCCGGCCGCCGATGCCCCCGGCGAGGCGTTGCCGGACTGGGAAATCATCGCGCGTATCGCCTGCGAGATGGGTTTCGCTGAGGCGTTCACCTACGCCAGCGCGGAAGAGATCTTCAACGAAATCAAGCTGTTCCACAACCCAAAAACAGGCTATGACCTGCGCGGAATCAGCTATGACCTCCTGAGGAAGGGGCCGGCTCAGTGGCCCTGCCCACCTGAGACCGCTGACCTAGCTCGGGGTGTCGACGACGAGGACGGTTCCGGCACACGTAACCCGATCCGCTACGTCAACGATGGAGTAAGCCAGACACTTCTGGTAAACGACGATGGCAGCCAGCCGCGGCTGGCCTTTGCCACGCCCTCCCGTAAGGGCATCTTCTGGCCGCGGCCGCACATGCCGGCGGCGGAGATGCCGGACGGCCAGTTTCCGTTCGTCCTCAATACCGGGCGAGTGCAGCACCAGTGGCACACGCTGACCAAGACCGGTCGGGTCGCAAAACTCAACAAGCTCAATCCCGGACCGTTCGTAGAGGTCCACCCTGAGGACGCCGCAAGGCTTGGCCTCGCCAAGGGCGACAGCGTCGAGGTGGCGTCTCGTCGTGGGCGCGCCGTCTTGCCCGCGGTAATCACTGACCGTGTCCGCCCCGGGCAGTGCTTCGCACCGTTTCATTGGAATGACATCTTCGGCGAGTACCTAAGCATCAACGCAGTCACCAACGACGCGGTGGACCCGATTTCCCTGCAGCCCGAGTTCAAGGTCTGCGCTGTTGCCCTCACCAAAGTCGCCGTGCATAACTCTTCTCAACCGCCCTCACCGCTACCCGCCGCAGAGAAGGATGCCTCAGTAGGGAGCGACGCCGTCGTTGGTGAGGCCACGCAGGCGCTCATCACCCTCTTTGGCTTGCAAGATCTCGCTGTTCCTCAATTCGACTCGACAGAACGGGACTACCTCCGTGGCTTCGTTTCTTCACTGCGTGACCGGAGCGAGGGCGACAACGACGTTCCGGTGCTCCCGGCACGCTCGCCGATCGCGCCGCAACACCTGCTGTGGGTCAACGGTGCGCTCGCCGGCGCGTACTCGCGTCTGAGCCGAACAAGCACAGCGCCGAGCCGTACAGACTCGACCGTGGGAGCATCGCCGAGCACAACGGACGCCACAGACGTTTCTCCGCCTGACGTACGCCACGACCAGGGCGATCAACCGCGCAGGGTCGTGGTCTTATGGGCATCGCAGACCGGAAATGCCGAAGAGTTTGCCGGCCTGGTCGCGGCCCGACTCAGTGCGCAAGGTCTCGTAGTCAATCTGCATTGCATGGCCGATTTCGGACCTCAGATGGTGCCAGCAAGTAGTGATCTACTGGTTGTGACGAGCACCTTCGGCGACGGGGAATCCCCCGACAATGGCGCCGACTTCTGGGATTCGTTGAGCAACGGAGACGACGCAGTCTTCCACGATGTGAGCTACGCGGTTCTCGCCTTCGGCGACTCGAACTACAGCGACTTCTGCGGTCATGGTCGCCGCCTCGACGAACGACTGACTGAACTCGGCGCGACACGGCTGCTACCACGCGTGGACTGCGAACCCGAATATGAAGACACGGCTAGCGATTGGTTAGCCCAAGTCGCCACGACCCTTGCCACGCGTCCGGTCGCAAGCGGCAAGGCCGCCAACGGTGCTGCAGCCGGATCGCCTGAAGCAACAGGCGCGACATCATCGAAGAAAACAAGCTTGTTTACTCGAACGCGCACCATTGCAGCAGCCAAGCTGAATCCCGCCGCGGCTGCATCTGACCAAGTGAGCACCTCATTGAGGTCTGAACGAAAGCACACCGGGACGGCTCACATCGTGGGTAACCGGCTACTCAGCAGACCGGGCGCCGACAAGGAGGTCCGGGAATTTACTTTCGATATCGCAGATTCAGGACTTCGCTACGAGGTCGGGGACAGTTTCGGGGTCATCGCGCCAAATCATCCTGCGCTCGTAGAGGAGTGGCTTGCGCTCACCGGCGTGAGCGCAGAAGCGACCGTGCACCTCGGCAAAGTCGGCGATGTACCGTTCGCTGAAGCATTGACTCGTCATCTTGAGATCAGCAAGCCCAACCAGAAACTCCTGCAATTTATTGCTGACCGGACGCACGACCGCCGTCTCAAAACGATGTTGCTTCCTTCTGGACGTGGCGAACTCGACCGATGGCTGTGGGATCGTCAGGCTCCTGACGTAGTCGCCGCATTCGACGTTCAGGCTTCTGCGCAGGAATGGGCCGAAGTCTTCAGCAGTCTGCAGCCGCGCTCATATTCGATCGCCTCCAGCCCACGAGTCGATGCGCACAAGGTCCGCCTGGTGGTCTCGGTGGTGCGCTTCGAGAGCGTGAACGCAAAACAACGCAGAGGTGTTTGTTCGACGTTCATCGCCGATGCTCGTCACGAGACGCCGGTTGAATTTTTCATTCAACCCTCGCCACGGTTCCGCCCACCGGAGGATCCTTCCAAGAAGATGATCATGGTAGGGCCTGGCACCGGCGTCGCCCCGTTCCTCGGTTTCATCGATGACCGCAAGGCACGAGGTCACACCGGTGCGAACTGGTTGCTGTTTGGCGAACAGCGAAAAGCCACCGACTTCTACTATCACGACGAGCTGAATTCCTTTTATCAAGAAGGGATTCTTACGCGCCTCGATGTTGCTTTCTCTCGTGACCAACGAGCGAAGGTCTATGTGCAGCACCGCATGCAAGAGCACGGACGTTACCTGTGGCGCTGGCTAGAAAGCGGAGCCCACTTCTACGTCTGCGGCGACGCGAAGCGGATGGCTAAGGACGTGGACAAGACGCTTCACGAGATCGTGGCGCACCACGGCGGGCTGAGCGATAGCGACGCTAAGGGCTACGTCAAGCAGCTCGCCAGCGACAAGCGCTACGTACGCGACGTCTACTGATACTTCGCGACCCCGTGCCCGTTGCACGGCCGCGATGTTCAGTGCTGCGGTTCACTCATTTCGATACTCAGGCGACGCGCGGCGAACGGAACCAGGCTCCCCTGCACCAACACTGAAAATACAACGACCACAACGACGATGCCGTAGAGACGCGATGCGTCGGCCACGGTGGTCTCCAGGATGTAGCTGCCCAACAGGATCGGCACAGCACCCTTCAGCCCGGCAAACATAACGAACGCACGTTCGTTGCGCCCTAGCCCTGAACGAATCAGACAGGGAAGCAAAGCGATCGGACGAATCAGGACTAGCGCCACAGCCAGCAGTAGCCCCGGCCACCACACACGCAGGTGCGTCAAGTCACCGAGCCTAACCGTGAGACCAAGGACAACGAACGCCACGATCTCTCCCAGGCTCGCCGCCGCAAGATGGAACTGACCGATTCGCTTCTTGTAAGGAGCCTCGGCTTCAGCAGCAAGGATTCCTGCGACAAACACGGCTAGAAAGCCGGAGCCGTGCAGCAGGGTCGTCGCAGCAAATATGAGCAGAACACAGGCGATACTCCGTACCGGATACAGCCCCAGCCCCGGCAACCGCACTGCCCTGTTGAACCAATTCATTGCCAAGCCGCCGACGATTCCCAAAACCGTCCCGACCACCATTTCAATCAGAAACTCTCGGCCGACGTGCAGCATTGACTTCGAGGTAATCGCCCCTGCCGCGAGCAAGCCGAGCATGAGTGCGATGCCGACCGGATCGTTGCCCCCCGATTCGCCCTGAAGCACCGTGCCTGTGCCTCCGGAGACCTCTCGATGGCCCAGGACGGAGAAGACCACCGCTGGGTCGGTAGGCGCAACGGCGGCAGCGATCAAGAGAGCCGGATACCACTGCAGGCCGACCACTGTGACAAGCAGCGACGCGGCGATCGCGGCAGTGAGGAACGTGCCGATCACCGCGACAAGCAGAATGGGCGACAGCATCGGCTTGAGCTTGCTCCACCCGATCTGCGCTCCCCCGTCGAACAGGATGAAGATCAAAGCCAGGACCACTAGCCGATCAACCGTTTGACGCTCCAGATGATGGGTTGCGGGAAAGATCTGCGCAGTCACGGCCGCGGCGACCAGCATGAGCAGTGGCGCGGGAACACGAACAACGTTCGCGATACGGCTGGTCAGCAAAGCACCGAGACCCACACCCGAAACGATGAGTAACAAGTGGGCGTACGGCATTGAGTCCGACACATGTGCTCCTGTCGCGCTGCACTAGAAGCCCCATCGGAGGTTCCAATGGGATCAACCTCACCTCGCCGACCAGGCTTCCCGGCACACCAGCCCAAATCCT
>Ga0070667_100003609_pt1 | contig 13160 bp, 10 predicted proteins | sample KBSS33metaG_FD_64659 | JGI IMG/M metagenome (GOLD analysis project Ga0070667, IMG submission 64659) | Switchgrass rhizosphere microbial communities from Kellogg Biological Station, Michigan, USA - KBS S3-3 metaG | ecosystem: Host-associated > Plants > Roots > Rhizosphere > Soil ...
GACCCAAACCAGCTCCCGTTGAATAGACTCCGTGATTCCACCGGGGGCATAAACGAGCGTGCCGTTGTCCGAAACATCAAAGTCTGCAGAACCGGGGGCTTTGGTGAGCACCGACGGCACGACAACTTTGGATTCGCCGATGGGCTTCAGTGAAGCGAGGTCAAAGCGAATTGCCCGCAACGAACCACCGGACGCATATACGAGGTGTCCGGTGGGGACGTACCGCGCATCGGTACCCGGAAGAATGATGGTCGTCTTTTTGGAGTCGAATTCATACACGGCAACCTGTCCCGTTCCAGGCTGACTGTTCAGCGTCGTGATCGTGAAAAGAACCGCACGGCCCCCCGGCAGAAATCTGGGCCAGAGATGGTCCGCTTCATTGCGTTCCCGATTCGGTGTCGTCAGGACCGTGGGTGCCGTGGCGCCGGGAGGCAGATCCAGCAAACCGGTAACACGACTGGTGGTCGCATAAACGATCCTTCCATCGTCGTTCCACGCGATGCCACCCGCCTGCGAGGAATCCAGCGGGACGCGCGACACGCTGGGTCCTCCAGCCGCGGGAACGATGCGCACGTCGGCGTTACGCCGAATGAAGGCGATGGACTGTCCGTCGGAAGAAAAGGTTGGAGAGTAAGGTCCTTCCAGTCCATCGATCACAGTGGATTCCAGGGAGTCCAGCGAACGCACGATCAGACGGCCTTCACCGCCGAAGTACACGACGCGCTTCCCGTCGCGCGAGATCGCAATCTCGCGCGCAGCACTGGTCGTGCGGAATGCATGGGCCTCGTCTGGCGCAATCGACAGTTTCGTGACCGAGGCTGGCGCGGGGCGATTCCATGTCCAGACGATCGTACCGGCAGCTGCAGCCGCGATCGCGCCAACGACGACGGCGGTCACCAGTCGACTGCGCCAGCCACTTGCCGGTGCTGCAGGCCCAACCTGCGCCGGTGAACGCGACTGCTCGATCGCAAACAGAATGGCCGCAACGTCGCCCACACGCGTCCGGCGATCCTTCTGCAGCGAACCTCGCAATACATTCTCAACCGGGGGTGGCAGTTCTTTCGGCAACCGCGTCCAGTCCGGCTCGCTGCGCAACACCGCTGCCAGCGTATCCGCCATGCCGTCCCCACCAAACGGGCGAGCGCCGGTCAACATTTCGTACATCACGCAGCCGAGCGCCCAGACATCGCTACGCTTGTCGGCGCTTCTTCCCTTCGCCTGCTCTGGGGCCATATAAGAGGCTGTGCCAAGAATGGTGCCGACCATTGTCGCCGCCGTCGTTAGAGTTGGAGAGTCGTCCAGGCCAGTCTCCGCGAGCCTGGCAAGTTCACTCGACGATGCTGAACGGCCGCCGGCATCGGTTGGAAGACTAAGCTTGGCGAGGCCGAAATCGAGAACCTTTACCACGCCGTCCGGCGTAATCTTAATGTTGGCCGGCTTTAAATCCCGATGCACGATGGTCTGATCGTGGGCCGCCTGCAGGGCTTCCGCAATTTGACGAATGATCGGCAGCGCCTCATCCACCGGTATCGGCCCGCGTGCGATCCGATCCGCGAGGGTTTCGCCTTCAACCAGCTCAAGAACAAGCGCACGCAACAGACGGTTGTCCGTGCGCGATTCTTCGAGGCCATAGATGCCGCCAATATTGGGATGGCTGAGCGAGGCCAGAACCTGCGCTTCACGCGCAAAGCGAGCCACGCGTTCGGGATCGGAAGCCAGCGAATCCGGAAGCAGCTTCAACGCCGCTTCACGGCCAAGACGTGAATCGCGCGCGCGGTACACTTCGCCCATTCCGCCGACCCCGAGCACACCGATGATTTCAAAAGGTCCGATCCGCGTTCCGGCTGGGAGAGTCATGTTGTGTAGTTAATGAGCAACCCGTGCGGGTCCATATCCTGCCGTGAAGTATACGCGATTCAGGCAGGGCCCTCGATGCGGGAATGTCGTCATCTATCTGAGTTGTCGGCGCGGTCTATGACCGCGCGCAATCCTGGACGGTCATCGACCGCGCTTACGAGAGCAGCACAGGATTCGTATCACGAATTCGATGAAACAGAGCTAGTGCGAGAACAGCCGGCACCAGCAGTCCAATTCCCGCCGTGATAATTACGGAAGACAACCGCGAGACTCCAGGATTCGTCCCAAGTTTCGCTGTTTCAATGTCGCAGTCGGAACCCTATGTGGAAGCGCTGACGCGCGCTCAGAACCCTGTCCTCTCAGGTGCCGTAGATCCCCACGTGAAAGAGGACTATCTGGGGAAGTAGCTCGCTTTCGAATCGCCGCCTAACGTGTTATCGCGTTAGGTGGCAATAGTCTGCAGCCTAAGAAGTGCGGCGCAATCGGGAACATTGTTCTAAGATGTTCGCGACAAATGAGATCCCCGACAAGCAGGATTTCTGAAGAGGAATTAGACAGGGGCCAAGCCGCTGTCTTTTCACGAGCGACCTGCAGGTTCAATACTAGTTAGCCCGCCACAATAGCAAATGGATGCAACTCAATTTCCGGAGCGAATGAATGTCGAAATGCCCAGTTTGCGGAACTGAACGCAAGAACGACACTGCGAAGTGCGCTTCATGTAGTTTCGAGTTTCTCCTCCTGCGAAAACAAACCGGTATGCGGTGGAAGCCTCGCGCAGTTTGGGATGTGCTGGCTCTCTTATTGCCTCCTGTACTAATGGCCTGGATATGCATCGGTGAGCAGAACTACGAGTTCCGCGAGGGCGGAGGGCTGTCCTTGCTGGAGGTCATGTTTTTCATTGTCCTGGGGGCTGGCATCTACTACCTGTCGCTACGTCTTCAGGAAAGTTCCGTTCAATTTTCACTTCTTATCGGTTTACTCAATGCGAGCGGGCCGTTTTGGGTCCTGGCAGTTGGTGTTGGACCAAACCCTCATGGCGGTAGCGGTCTCATACTATTAATCTTTTTCTTTGTTAGCTTGGTCTTCGGTATCTATTGGATGGTTAGATCTGTGTGGCGTGTTCTCAAGAGTCGACGCGTCGATGTATCCTCTACCGCTGGCTAACACGGCAATGGAGCCGACGCAAAAGACGCGCGGCTCATTGCCAAGCCGTTAGACATCTGAATCAAAATGATGCGGTACCTGCTGACAATCATCGCTGTCGTCATGTTTGCTGGATGTGGTCTTATCCCCGAGAAGGTCTCTTTAAAAGATGAGAGGCTGAAACCGATGTTTGAAGCGATGGGCCGAGTGGATCGCAAGTCACTGGGGTTTACGCCGGTTGACCCCGATGCGTTGATTCGGCTCGAATACAGGCCAAGGTCTGGCTACGACGCGATGCTCCACATCGACGGAAGGAGTTCGCGCACAGTTGCCTTTAGACGCATACCCTCTGGGTATGAATGGATCGGCGAACAGGAGATCTTTAGAGGGCCGAAGAGATACAAGTCTGTCGACGGTGAGTTTAACGAGTCGATTACCATCAACTACGAAAAGCTGCCGATCTCAGGTTTTCCGCTAAACACGATCTCAGTACATTACGATGGCGAGAATTCGGATCTATCATGGCCGCGTGAGCTATCTCTTGAGCAGGTACGACCGGTGCTTCAGCAGTGGGGCTACTGATACCGGTCCCACGATGTCTAACACGCGGCTGGAGCGGACCGCTGAAAGGCGCGGCCGCTCAGCCGCAAACCGTTAGCTGGACTTGCCAGTTTGTGGGCTCAAGGCACAGAATCACACACTGAAGTTCAAGATTGTTGGCGCAATCAGGGCCGTGGAAACAATTGCTGCTGGACCGAGCGTCAAAGTTCAAAAGTTTCTTAGGAAGACAAGACTGAGATTACGAGACAAGGTGAATCGCTTGAAGGTCGTCTATGAGTGACCTGATGATCCGGAATGTCCAGAAAGCGCTTGGAGTGGGCGGCCTTGTTTGGGCGATTTTTCTATTGCCCAGAACGAACTTCAGTTGGTGGATTGCTGCTAATGTTCTGTACGGTGTGTTGGCACTCATCTCTGCTGGGTTGCTTGTGCGGGGACACCGCCGGAAGGGGCGGGCCATTGCAACCGCCGGAGTAATCCTTTTTGCGGTACTCAATGGTTTCGTCACAAGGATGGCATGTGCTACGGGCGGAGCTTGCACTGAGATTGTTGCCGTCATCGCCTTAATCGTTCCGGTGCAAGTTGCGATCGTGATCGTCAACGGACGCTTCAAAACTCGTCAGCCTGTGATCTGAAATCGCATTTTCCCAGATCGGCCCGCCCAACAGGTCGCTGCAGACCGACGAGCGGCGCGCCTGGTCCGGGCGACAACCCAAGGTGCCCCTCGCGCCGCTCGCGGCTGATCGCCAGAGTCGTTAGCCGGACGAAACAGGAATCAAGCTTTCATGACCAAAATCCAACTGCCCGAGATGGTCAAAAACTACACAAACCAACTATTGGGAGATCACGCCGGTGATTCGTGGCACTCGCTTGTTGAGCTTGGCCCAGCTGCTTTACCCCATGTCATTCGAGATTTCGAGGCACAGTCCAAGCTCCTCTTCGAAAGTTGCTCTGATTCGGGTTGTGAGCGAATACCGAACAAAGGGCGCCCTCCCGTTCTTTGCGAATCTATTAAGGGTGGCTGATGGCGAAATCTGGAAAACCGCTCTCGATGGCATTATCTCAGTAGGCGGCGAAGCGGCGGTCAATTGTCTCCATGAAGTTTCGAAACACTGAACAGTGAGAAGCGACCGTGGGTTGATGAAGCAGTCACTCAAATCACAGCGAGGGCCGGCTAACACGCCGCTGGAGCCGGCCGCTGAAACGCGCGGGGGCTCAGCGGCAAGCCGTTAGCCCGCAATCTTTGGAGGTCACCATGTTGCCATGGTCGTTTCATCGGCGATTGGCGATTGCGCTTGTCATGTTGTTTGCGTGGCTGCCAAGCGTCCTCCCTTCAGCCCTCCAACCGGTGCAGCAAGCGACAGCGAGCGCGCGACCGGGTGACGTCCAGTCCATGGAAATTCCTCCAGTCTCCCAGGCTGAACTGGAGCTGATCCGGCGAGCTCAAAAGGCGCTGAATTCGGCGTCACGATGGAATCACCGAGATGACTTCATATGCGCGCCTCGCGCCTCATCCCTTAGCATCTACTGCGCGCTCGAGGGGGCTGCGCGCCCCGGCGTCGACGGGGAGGCTTTGACCGCCGCGCAGCAGGAGGCGCGGCTGATTGTTTGGGACATTGTCGTCAGCAAGGAGTACGGTCACCCCCTGACCGACTACAACAACGACTCCACAACCACGTTCGCTGATGTGCAGCGATTGTTCAGGTGGCTCGAGACTCGGGTGCAGAAGCGGCTCGGACAATCACGGGCGGCGGGCGGTTCAGGCGTCCGAGCAGACGAATCACAAGCCAACCCGCCCGCCACAGCCTCAGACTTGGAAATCGTTCGGGAGGCCCGACGGCTTCTCAGATCGCCCGCTCAGTGGAACAGCCATGACACGCGCGACTGTCCAGCTCTTGCAACGACATTCAGTTTCTACTGCGCCTTGGTTGAGGCCAGCGATCGAGTGAGTAGAAATCTCGAACAGCGGGGGGCAGCCATGCAGGAAGCTCGCTTCGTCGTTGATGCCTTAGCCAGCGGAAGAACATTCCCGCATCGGCTCATGGACTTCAACAACGATCCGGGCACTGGCTATGCCGGAGTCCAAGAAGCCTTCCGGCTCCTTGAGCAGCGGGTGCAGCAGCGAGTTACAGCGCGGAAGTAACGTAGGAGGCCTTTTCGAAATCGACGTGCCGCTAACACGGCATGCAGCCGACAGCGCTGGCGATCGCGAACGCGCTGCGCGATCGGGAGCGATCGCAGTAAGAAAAAAATCCGGATCGGCCTTCATATTGCGATGCATAACGATCGCGGGCCGGCCTGGTTCAAAATGCAGAGATCGTGCGTGAATGTAAATCAATTCGGCGGTAATGCGGATGTTGTTGCGTATAGAATCTCATCGGCCTCCTCCTTGTTTAGGGCCCTTCGGGGAACCCTCACTTACTTGGGATGGCTACCAAGCCCCGCCCAGCGGCAAGCCGTTAGAGCGGTTCAGCCGAAGGAGAAGGTTTCGAATTATCACACTTGTATTCATCTCCCTCCTGCTCATCACATTTCAGGACGGTCATGTGTCTCAGCGACCGAGGGTCCTGCGTATTCGCCACAGGTGGTGCCAGCTGTGGCGTAGTGCATGGTCTTCAATAACGAACTGCGAAGTGACCGGCGCGCCACAGCTCAGCGAAAAAGCGGCGGCGCGGTCCAGTTCTTCATCCGTGAATTCGCGCACCGCTTCGGACGCTTTTCGGCTGTTTTGATGCAGGAGCTCCAGCGCTTCGGCTTTTGTTACTGCGGCCTTCTCCTCTGCATGCTTTGCATTGAACTGGGCAACGACCTCCCATGTAATGTCGGTCACAGCTTTCCCGCTGCCGACGGATCGAGCGACATCGATCTCGATGGGATACATCGTCGCAACGTGATGCACCAGGACGCCGGCTGTACGGCGATCATTCCCCATCAATATCGGAGTGTTTCACTCTTCTTCCGAAAGTCCCTCCGCAAAACTCGCCAGTGCATTTGCACCTTCTTCGATGCGATCCGCCAGTAATTCCGCGCGATAACTCACCGAGCTCCCGGTTTTGTGAAGAACGCTGCCGCGGATTGCGATCACTTCAAGATACTCGGCATCGACGATGGTGGTATTGCCTTCGGATTTGTTATGCAGGGCCCACAGATTCTCGAGTTCAGTTCGGAGCTGCTCTTTGCCTTTCGCGTCGAGAGATCCAAAAGCCCGTGTCATCGGGCCGTAGTTCAAACGGAAGAATTCAACGACCGAATCGGGTGGAAATGGGTACACGAAGTGATACGTGCGACGCGCAAATTCCAGAGTGTTGATGCCTTCGCGCAAACGATCCCGAACTGTGGCTTCATCCCCCCACAATACGGGGGAGGGCATGCCCGATGGTGCGATGTGTCTTGAAATTGTTTTGAACGTTTGTCCAATGAAGCCCCCAGTCGTCCAGTTCGCCATGGCTATGGTTCCACCAGGCCGGCATACGCGAGTGAGTTCGCGCGCGACCAGTTCCGGTCGTGGCGCAAACATCGCTCCGATCAGGCTTGTGACGACATCAAATTGCGCATCGCCGTAAGGCAGCGATTCCGCGTCCCCTTCATCGAAGGTAATTTCCAGGCCTTCGGCTGCAGCGCGGTCGCGCGCTTTCTGGATCCAGTTCGTGGCAATGTCGCAACCGGTTACCTTTGCGCCCGCTCTTGCAGCGATCAGAGCGAGTTGTCCGGAGCCACAACCCACATCGAGCAGTCGGGCTCCCTTTGGGACGACCAGTCTTCGGAAGAATTGGTCTGCGTCCTTTTCCATGAAGCGGGAAAACAAGTCGTAGTCTCCAGTCATCCACGTGGCCTTCAGTCTGGTTTTCAGCTGATCGAATTCTTCGACGGTTTGTGTGTTTTTCTCTATCGCACTCATGCTGGTGATCTCCTTGATGATGGTGTTATGTGAATTGCCGTGGAGCGGTCCTACCTCGCCGTCTCGAAGACGTAAGTGAGGCCGAAGGTGATCGTGTTCTGGTTATCCAGAACGCTGGAATCCTCGGAACCCTGGGTCTTGTTGAATATGGATTCGGTGGACCAGTCTCGACGGTATTCGGTCCAAAGTGTCAGGTCACTCCAGGGAAACTGCGCTGTCGCTGTAAACGATTGAAGGTCTTGATTGATACCGGTTCTGAAGGCGTTGTGATTGTCGCCGAACCATTCGTAGCGTGAAGCAAGAGTCAATTTCTCATTCGCTTTCAGCTTTCCGTATGCGGCGATGCCCTGCCAGAACACTCCCGGCCCCATAGCCTCATCTCTGGTGTAGTTGTAGTTCGCCATGAGTGATGCGCGCTGGGTCGGCTTGTAAGTCACAACCCCGTCAAACAACTGGCGGTAGCCATCGCCCGTGCTCGGTATGCCGAAAGCGACGAGATTCTCCCTGCCGATGAGAACGTTCGTGCTGACCTTCACTTTATTGATGGGCGCGAAAATTCCCTCGATTCCAATGGACTTCGTGGCATTGTTCTCACGAACATTGTTCCAGCCATTGACCACATATCCCGAGACGGTGGCTTTTGAGCCGGCGACAAAGGTCCCCCTGGCGCCGAAGTGATAGAACGGAGCTGCATAGGTGAAAAGGAAACCGCGCGTGTAATTCCAGTTGTCTTTGGTTTCGATGACTTCGGCGCCTATCGGTGTGACCCACTTCCCGAAGTCGACCGTGAATTTGCCATGCGTTCCCGTAATGTAGGCCTGCTGGATATGTCGCCATGTCTCCGAGTCGCCTGTGTTACGGAGAACGATGTCGGCGGCATCGCCAAACCCGACATCCACCCGGAAGCCCACATCTTTCGGCTTGTATGCCACGGCAAGTTCGCCGTAGTTCATGGAAAACGCCTGGTCGTGTATGTCGAACGCGCGAAAACTGTTGAGTTGGAATGCCGGCGTGTTGGTGTTGTAACTCCAGTAGCCGTCGAGTGTGCCTGTAAAAGACTGCGCAAATCCAGTTGCCGTGAAGAGTATCCAGATGATTGCGGAGAAAACTAAAAAATGGAAACGCATGGAATAGACCTCCAATCGATCATGTGAAAAATCGCGCCATCGTCGTTGATGGATCGGCCGCTGGTGATCCAGGTTGTTGTCGCGGAAACGTTCTTCCGATGCAGATGCAGGGCAGTGTCTTCAACCTCGCCGTGAACCGGGGTGAAGCAGGCGTCAAAGGCTTCCGGACTGGCGAACCGGAGGACGGCGGGCCCGGAACTCGGGCGAAGCGAATCGCCATCGACGAGCGCCTCGGCGCGCATGGACCCTCGGCCATCCTCATTCGTTGCAATTACGCCGAGGCGGTCTGCGCCCAGGAAAACGGTAAAGGTCGAGTTGGGTAGAAGACCTTTCGCCTTCAGCTTCAGAGCCTCGGAACGATAAGTCGGAGTCGGAGAAGGACTGTGACTCCGAGGACTCTGCGCCTGACGCGCCTGAGCAGTGAAAATGAAAACAGATGCGATAAAAAATTGCGCGGTTTGAAACGTCTTCATGGTTCGTCCTTTCGAGATAGGAGAATAGGGCGGCCCCTTTCTTGAAGTCATAACCCTGTAGTAAATGTGCGGTAACGTTTCGGTAACGACAGGCGAGGCTGCAGGGGGGAATTGGAGGTGTGGAATCCAGGCGAACTGCCCTCCGGAGTCAGGAGGGCAGCACGATCGAGACAGCAGTCGAGATCGTGCGAGGTGTGGTTCCAGAGCTGCACACTTTAAGAGCAAAGACGCTGCCCTAACAGGCTGCGGAAAAACTGAGTTCGTTGACATTGGGTCTGTAGGGGCGGTCTGTGACCGCCCGGTCTTCGTTGATTTCTGGAAGAACGGGCGCTCATAGAGCGCCCCTACAATTGCTTGCCTGAAGTTTTTCCGCAGCCTGCTCTAACTTAGACGGGCAGTGCGCCGCCGTTACCAAAGCCGGCTCACTAATCCGCATGCGTCCTCTTATTGCCATTCCAGCGGCGAGGGCGGACAATAACTGGTCGCAAAGTCGTCATTCATTACATTTAGGAACTGAAGTGGGCCTTGAGAAACCAATAGTCTTCGATCCCTTTTCCCTGGACCTGACCAACGAGTGTCTGTGGAAGGGGGCGCAGTCTATCAAGCTCCGACCGAAAGCGTTCGCAGTGCTCAGCTACCTTCTTGCTCGACCGGGACGGCTTGTCACCAAGGAAGAACTTCTCGAGGCTGTCTGGTCCGGGACGTTTGTCGGCGAAGCCGTTCTCAAAGTCGCGATTCGTCAAATCCGTGAGAGTCTCGACGATGACCCGACATCTCCGCGCTTTATCGAAACTGCGCATCGACGAGGCTATCGCTTCATCGGTTCCATTGCAGACCATGGACCTCCGTCAAAAGATGCGGTGCGTCGTCACAAGGTTGCGGTTACCGCGTCCACGACGCAGCCGCCGGATTCCCTGCAGAGGGTGGTCGGGCGTGAAGACGCACTTTCGCGAATGCGAAGCTGGATCGGGCGGATGCTCGGAGGTGAGCGCCAGATCGTATTTGTCACAGGTGAAGCCGGAATCGGCAAAACGTCTCTGGTCGATACCTTTGCGCGTAGCATCGCCTCGGACAGGAATATCCGGATTGGTCGCGGACAATGTCTGGAACAGTATGGAACCAGCGAGGCATATCTTCCGGTTCTGGAAGCAATCGGCCGATTGTGCCGGGAGCAACCGCAACTTGTCGACGTGCTTCGCACGCATGCGCCGATGTGGCTGTTGCAGATGCCGTCACTGCTCAGTGCTTCCGATCGCGAGGTACTGAGTCGTGAAGTGTTCGGAGCGACTCGCGAACGGATGCTTCGGGAGATGGGCGAAGCGCTGGAAGCGATGACAGCAGACATGCCGCTGGTACTCGTATTGGAAGACCTGCATTGGAGTGACTACTCGACTCTGGATTTGATCTCATACCTCGCCAGGCAGCGACATCCGGCACAACTCATGTTGATTGGGACGTACCGGCCCGTCGAGTTGATTGTCAGCGGACATCCTCTCAAAGCCGTCAAGAGTGAGCTTCTGGCCCGGCAGCAATGCGAAGAGTTGCCGTTGGAGTACCTCAGCGAAGCTGCAGTTGGAAAGTATTTGTCTATTCGATATCCCGACAATCGGTTTCCAGATCAGCTCGTGGGACTGATCCACGAACGAACAGAGGGAAACCCGTTGTTCATGGTCAATGTGGTGGACTACCTTGAAGCGCAAAACCTTGTTGGACGGACCCGGCAGAGCTGGGAATTGCTTGTCGAAATAGAGAACGTGCAGCTCGGCGTGCCCGAAAGCATTCGGCAGATGATCGAGAAACAGGTCGAGCACCTTTCTGCAAGCGAACAGAGAACTCTGGAGACGGCAAGCGTGGCGGGATCGGAGTTCTCAACTCTCCTGGTGGCCGCTGGATTGCTGGAAGATCGCGCGGCTATAGAAGCACGGTGCGATGAACTGGCCCGACAGCGTCAGTTTATTCAGGATTCCGGAGTCCTTGTTTTGCCAAACGGAATCGCGGTAAGCCGGTACGGCTTCATACATGCCCTGTATCAGAACGTGCTGTATGAACGCATATCCCCATTCCGGCGGGTTCAACTCCACCTGCGAATTGGCGAACAGGCGGAGGCCCTCTATGGCGAACACGCCAATGAAATTGCAGCAGAACTGGCAATGCACTTTGAGCGGGGAGCGAACTACCAACAGGCCACAAGGTACCTTCAACAGGCAGCAGACAACGATCTCCGCCGGTTCGCATATCGGGAGGCCGTCGCGCTTTCGCGACGCGGGCTGGCGTTGATCGAAAAGCTGCCGGAGACATCCGATCACGCCAAACAGGAACTCGGGCTGCTTATTACCCTGGGTGCGCCTTTGATTGCAACGGAGGGATATGCGTCTCCCGATGTTGGAAGCAATTACACCCGAGCAAGGGAACTGTGCCGTCAGCTGGAAAATACTGCGGAATTCGCTCAGGCACTCTGGGGACTCTGGACATTTTATCTGGTGAAGGCAGAACTGGGAACGGCGAGAGAGATCGCCGAGGAATTTTTGCGCGTGGCTGCGGACAACGCGTACTCACGGCTCACCAATGAGACGACCCTGATCCACCTGGGGGAGTTTGAGCTTGCCCTGGAACATTTCCAGAATGCCCAGTTGCTCTACGATCCCGAGCGGAATCGCAATGACTCCTTCCGGTACTCGCAGAATTCCGCAGTTGCGTCGCAGTGCCATGCCTCCTGGGCACTGTGGCTTCTCGGTTATCCCGATCAGGCTTTGGATCGTATCGAAAAAGCTCTGGCCATGGCGCGCGAGTTATCCGAACCTCACGGATTGGCGCATACGATGTTTTTTGCAGCGGTGGTTCATCAGCTTCGCCGGGACGAGCCGCTGGCGAAGGTATTCGCGGAAGCCGCATACGCCATTTCTGCCGATCACGGGCTGTTGCTGTATCAGGCAACGACTACCATTACGCAAGGCTGGTCTCTGATCGAATCGGGCCGCGAAGACGAGGCTATTGCACAAATACAGCAAGGACTCGCCGCGTATAGGGCGACTGGTACGGAACTGATACGTCCACATTTTCTGGCTCTGCTTGCCGAGGCGTTGAAGAAGGCGAACAGAATCGAGGAAGGGCTTGAAGTATTGGAGGAGGCGCTCGAGCAAGCCCATCGCAACGGCGACCAGTACTACCTTCCCGAAGTCTATCGCCTCAAGGGCGAGCTGTTGCAGATGTCCTCGATCGGAAAGCATGATGCTGCCGGTGCAGAACGGTGCCTGAATCAAGCGATCGATATCGCGAGGAAGCAGAAGGGGAAATCTCTGGAGCTTCGTGCGGCGATGAGTCTGGCACGCCTCTATAGAAGTCGGAAACAAAAGGCAAAGGCGAGGGAGATTCTTGCAGCGACCTATAGTGGATTCACGGAAGGATTCGATACGAAGGATCTGCGGGAAGCGAAAATGATGTTGGGGGAACTCGGATAGTGAGGGCGTCCGGATTCGACACGATCGATTTGCGTGAAGCCTAAACAGGTTTGAGCTCTGGAGATGTCGAAGCCAGCAGAACTGCCCTCCTGAGTCAGGAGGGCAGCACGATCGAGACAGCAGTCGAGATCGTGCGGGGGGTGGTTCCAGAGCCGCACTCTTTAACATTTCGCTTGGGGAACCACCCCTCGCGTCATCGCAAAGAACGCGATGACGCTGCCCTCCTGACTCAGGAGGGCAGTTTGCCTGCATTCAGCGTTACCAATATCCTCTGTTGAGCGTTCAGCGCCGCGCAGTGAGCGCAGAACGTGCAGGGTCCTGCAGTTCTCGCTGGCCTCAGTTCAAGCATGACGCACTTTCCCTCGCGTTTTGAGAAATGCCGCAATGAAGAAAAGGCCGAGAATGCAGTCCGGCGCAACAACTGCAAACTGGCCGAACTGAATTTGCCCTTTCAGGTAAAGCACTGCGAGCGTTGCAATGTAACCAAACTTTTCGACGAGCGCCGCCGCCATGATGGGCCTGTACCGAAGTGGATCTATCGATATCACAAGGAAAACGATCTGCCACGCGAAGGTAATCGAGACGAATCCGTAGTAAAAATCCGGATGCGTGATCGCCGGCGGATACTGACGATTCACAACGTCGA
>Ga0070667_100003610_pt1 | contig 13159 bp, 16 predicted proteins | sample KBSS33metaG_FD_64659 | JGI IMG/M metagenome (GOLD analysis project Ga0070667, IMG submission 64659) | Switchgrass rhizosphere microbial communities from Kellogg Biological Station, Michigan, USA - KBS S3-3 metaG | ecosystem: Host-associated > Plants > Roots > Rhizosphere > Soil ...
AGTAAAAGATCGCTCTTTTCGCGTATTTGCTGCTGTATCCCGATAAAATTTACGTGACATCATTGTTATTTAAATTTAAAAATAAAACATGTGCGTGGCGAACTGTTTTATTTTTTTTTAAAAAAAAAACATATACGGCGAAATAAAAATCATGATATTGATTTCTCTTAGGAAATGATTTCAGCAGAAGAGATGCGGCAAAAATATGACCAAGAATGTGTACGCCGCGCTGAAGAAGCAGCAGCCAACGAACGTAAAAAGCAAGAAATGATAGAAAAATCTGCACTACAACTGAAAGATCAACTCGTGCAAGAGATGGTAAAGAAGCTTAAGTTTCCTTTTTACTCATCTACGGCGCGTTATGACTACTCATCTAGGCGCGTTATGACTACTCATCATACAACGAGAGCATATCAATTTATACTCGTACGTGTGAGCACTTAACAAATCTTGGATATATTGCATCATATAACCAGAATAGCAATCATTTCGAAATCGAGTTGCCAAAAATCACCAACTTACCCAAATGTGAAACAGAGACAAATTCACAAATGAAAACACTTGAAGATGACACAGGGGAAACGTTGCAAGCAAAAACAGCGGATGGTCCTGCAGCGTATGAAATTGCTGCACGGACATCAGAGACCACAGCAATTCTAACCCATGAACACAATCATAGCAAAAGATCACCATCGCTCTTTTCGCGTATTTGCTGCTGTGTCCCAATAAAATTTACTTAACATCTTTGTTGTTCACATTTTAAAATAAAAAGAAGCAACAAATGCATACAACGCGTTGCACTATCTGTTTAGGATGACACACAATCGGTTAGAAGAAGAGAAACTTGGAACACAGTATTTGGCACTGTGTGACATGGTCTCCCAAGCAAAAAGGAATATTTCTCAACTTGTGGACCAATTTACGAACCATGCACTGGATTTCCACGAACCACAAAAACAGCTAATGGATCAACTTCTCAAGGCACGTCAAATGCAAGAGAAAAAAGCCTTGTGTGGACAATCGTTATTATGCATCTGTTTTGAAGTTACACGTCTTACGTTTTATAGAGAGAACTATCATATTGTACTTCAGTGTGGAACTGTGGAAGTAACTGTGGATATAGGTTATGTTGCTGATGCCAATGAAATATGCGGGTTTGAAGTGGATGTAAATCGCGTTAAATGGCAAGCTCGGAATCAAAATCACATAGTCATGAACCATTTTTTAGACCTAAATGTGGATGTGAAATACGCTGTGATCGCGAAAGGCGCTTATTTGAGGTGCCGTGGAATAACAATCCTGAGATTGCTTTTAGGAAATCGATTCACGATGGTAATATTCCTATTTGAGGTGCCGTGGAATAACAATCCTGAGATTGCTTTTAGGAAATCGACTCACGATGGTAACATTCCTATTATTCGCTTGTTACTAACTCAAAACGCTGCAAAGTCTGCGCTCACATGTCAGTTTTGGAACGATTTTATTGTGCTTGATTTTTTTTTGTTTATGAAATTTATCTCATGTAGGTTGCAAAAATGCAATCTTTGTACATTTTGTTGGATCCTCTTGCAGAAATAGTTGTCATGTACATCAAATCAATATATTAAATTATAAAAAATTAAATTCTATTTTTCTTGGGAAATGTTACAGTCTGAAGAAGAAATTATGCTAATTAAACAACAGTATGCAGATTTATGCAACTCAGTTGCAGTGGCGAACTATCGTCTTAGTGAACTCGTTAAACGATGTGTGGACGATACATTGGAATTTCAAGCAGCCCACGCTAAATTAACACATGCATTGCGTAAAACGCGTGAGATGCAGCACGATGCAAGAATTTGCGGTGAATCACTGTTGCATGTATGTTTTAACATAGAGCGTCTTTACTACGAGGAAGAAAAATATCATATTCAAATCAAACATGGATTAGAACCTGCGTGTGTAATAACGGACTATGTTGCTGAAATAGGCGACATAGCACAGTTTGAAGTTAGGGGAAATAATATCGAGTGGCAAGCATGGGTTTGCGATGAATTTAAATTCGACTACTCAATTTATTTAACGGAATGGCATTTATTTTGGCCCGCATTTGTAAAGTGGGAAATATTTGACTTGCGTGCTTACGTGCAAAAGTTGACAAGAAACATATACCCCTCGGAAATCCAGAAAATCGTATTGAGTTATGTGAGTTATTCTTTAATCGAAATGTTAAATTTGTTTTATCGATACCTGGATGATTTTGCAAGAACAGATGGTCCAAATCGACATACATTATGGTCATTGATAGATGCTATTCGTGAACGAAAGGATTAAAAAAGCTTTTTTTTTTTAAATTTGTGTGTAGACTTTTTTCGTGATATGGAATTTCAATGTAGATACAGACATGGGAGCTTGTTTTAAAGCAGTTTGTGCAATTTCACACGCTTCGAGAACATTATGGGACAATCTTTGTTCTTAAATTAAATAATTATTAATCAAACATATGATTTTTTCGCATTTTAAACGAAATTGTCTTCCCTTCAGAAACACATGTGGCATTGGCATATATATATTTGTATTTTAGGTACTCGTTGGCAAAGTGAAAAAAAAGTGGAATAGTAAAAAACAAAGATGGTTTTACTAACAATGTTCGTGCATCATGTATGGCCAAAAGAATTAATATGTTGGCCAAAAGCAATTGTTGAGATAATTGGGAGTTATGCGATGGGGGGTATTTTATTAGTTCGTAAAAATGCGCCATTGTGCATATTTCATGTGCAAGAAAGACGTTGGTGGATACTTGGTACGAATCACCCACGTGATATAGTACACATGATCCTCGATAATAATAAATTATACTGCCAAACATTGAATGCTGTGAAATGTTATAACCCTCAAAAGGACGCATGGGAAATTTTAAATATTCCTGGAACTGTTGAAGGGCCAAAGAAAGTACACACGCATTTATATCAAAGGTGTGTTATGAACCGTAACACAGATGCTCCATGGCGTGTACATGATTCACTGGCATTTGATTTTCTAAACAAACGTTTATGGGGCATGTCTTATGGCGGTTGTATTTGTGTCTCTCGAGATACATGGGCAAGTTTTCCCAGGTTTCCTCATGAATGGGATCATGACACATGTGTTATATACAGAGGTAATTTATTTGCATTCAACAAGAATGCTGCTATGATGCTTGATATAAACAAACCTAAATGGCAAAGACTTGCAAATATGCCATATGCACGCTTTCAATCCTGTGCAGTAGTATATTGGGGTCGTATTTTTTTAATCGGTGGAGTTTATCCAACACCCAATGAAATATCTTGTTACGATCCATTTTTGGACAAATGGGTCGAATTTCAAGTCCCGCTATCTTTTCCACATCAAGATATTATTGATGCGATTAGTATTTAAACTTCCTTTGCAGAAAAAAAGAAAAAAAGAAAAAATGGCACTGGCAACAATGTTTGTCAAGTATGTATGGCCGCAAGAATGTATATGGTGGCCCAAAGCTCTCATTGCAATTATTGGTAATTATGCAATGGGAGGGATTCTGTGTGTATGTAAAGATGGGTCATTGTGTTTGTTTCATGTAAACGAAACAGAATATTGGATGCTTGGTTCCAATCCACATATCAAGCACATTATGTTTGACAATAACGTTCTCTATTGCCAAAGAAGTAAACACATAGAGCGTTACAAACCACTGACTGACATGTGGGAAGAAATAGTATTGCCAGTAGGACCTAGTGATAGTGACACCCAAATCCAAATGACGTTTTATGGAAAAGTAATTATTTTTAATGCAAAATATGAAATGTTTGCAACCCGTACACAACTTTGTATGGCGTTTGATTCAATTGCTAGATGTCTCTGGGTTCTGTATCCAACGAGTGTTGACCAACACTTTGCTTCTAAAAAACAAATATCCACGAATCAACCTCCTGTATTGAGAAACAGGTGGGACCATGGAACATGTACTGTATTTAAAGGCAGCTTTTATGTATTTAACAATGACGAAGCAATGATGTTTACTGGGCATGCATGGCGACATCTTGCAAATTTACGTCGAGCGCGGTACGATGCTACGGCAGTGGCGCATAACAATTGCATTTATTTAATAGGTGGTACATATGGAGGGGGGAACATTTTTTATGATCCATGCATTGATTGTTATAACCCAGATCTTGATAAATGGACAACAGTAATAGACACGCCTTTCATACAAAATGGCATTGATGCTGCGATTTGTATTTAAACAAGCATTGTTGTTAACGAATTCAAAAGTTCTGGATAATATTGTGTTTCAATAGAGTTATGCGTTGCATTTGGTAAAGTTATGAGCGTTGACAACCGACCTGCTTTTTGTAAAATATCATGCAACATAACTGCATGATTATATGCAATCAGTTCGTCTTTCAATCCATGGATAATAACAACTGGCGAAAGAACTTGCGAAATAATTTCCCTGGTTCGAAAGATGTTTGGATTTGTGCATATACTGGCCATCTGATAGGACGTACATTCTTGAGCTTGTGATACCACTCCAACGACGCTCGTGTATGGCGTTTGTAATACACATCCTTTGAAAAAACATTTTGCTTTTGAAAGTTCGGCTGCAAGATAGACAGAAGGCCCAGTTCCGATGGACGTTCCATAAAATAATATGTTTTCAGAAGAATATCCAATTTCAATTAAATACTTATAAACCTCACAAATGGCTTCTATGCAACCTTGTTCCGATGCGACACCTTGACTTAACCCATACCCATAATAATCATAGCTTATTACAGAGATGTTTACATCGTCACTTAATTTTGATAAGAAGGAATGCATGTGTGAAATATCAGACGCATTACCGTGCGAGTAAAGAATAATCTTAGGACCTGGTTTTATATATTTCATACATGCGATCGGGAACTTTTGAGAGTTGCCAATAAAAACAAGATTGGGATGCTTGCGATCGTATCCAGGCCACGGTGCTGGAAGAGCAAGCTTTTCAATACATGGTTTTACAATAACAGAACTCAAAATTCCCATTTTTTGTTTTGTTTTATTTATCCAACATAATGCTGTCTTTTTGTTGATTCCAACATAGCACTATGCGTAACATGAGGCAATAAGGGCGTTCGATACATATCATCTCCGTCTCCGACAATAATTCTTAAAATCACAAACCATATTACGATGTACACAAACATACCAGCTGACCAAAAAAACCATTTTTTGACGACATCTGCTTCACTAAACATTTCAAAGTATACTATTGTGGCCAAGACTCCCATGCAAAGCAGAATACAGAACACACTGCGCAATGCAGGTTTTCGCATTTTTTTTTCTAAAAATTTATTTTGTTTCTTTTGGCAACAAATTCTGTATTGAAAAATTAGAAAATGTCAATCATGTCCATGGCGGGTTTGGGTTTTACTCTTTTTTCTTAAATGGGTGCGCTTTTTAGAACTCTTCTTTCGGCAACATATATCAGTGTGACCATAACAATATGTTTTTTTGGGTTCTTGAACAAAGGGTGTTATAGAACGCTCTAAGTTTGCTTGGTATGGAGGTGCGGGACCAAAAGGTTGCTCAATGACCACTGGCACGTTTGAAATCTCCAGGCTTGTATCAGCATCATAAGCAGGAGGAGGTGCGACGTTATGCACAGGACACGGAGACAAATAAAAGCATTCCGTAACTGTGCAGTACGTACTCATGTCTAACAAAAACAGTGTTGTTAAGGAAATATGTTGTGCTTTGGAATTATGGTTGCAATGCTTCTGTGCTTTGTGTCTCTGGAGATGACCACACCTATTCCATTGTGGTCTTATTACAAGGACGTGGATTACATTCAAACGGATGGGCAGTGTTCACGCAGATACAAATGTGGGGAGTCTCTCACGGATTATGTTTTTAATCGTGGCGAACGATGTCAACTGATTGGTGTTTCCAACGATTGTTGACAATAGATTTTTTACTTTAACAATATTTCTTTTTTGTTATTGTAAAGCAGAAAAAAAATGGAAGAAGAATATAAATTTGTGAGTCCGATACAACGTATTGAAATGAAATATCGTAAAGAACTTGCCTTGATACAACAACGTGAACATCAATTAATTCGGGACTCAAATAAAACTGAAGAACAGCGAACTTTTTTTGCAAACGAATGTAATATGTTTCGTAAACAGCAACTACAAAACAAGACCAGTGCATTGCAGCACGAAAAAGAAGTCAGTAAAATGGTTGGTACAGGATGTGAGTGTAACAAACCTAAATTAATGCCCGAACTAGAGTCCGTATTGCAAGTATATAACTTAATTCAAGATGTTGCACGTCTAATAATCGAATATTTGCCACCGGGTAGTACACGACTTGCAGTCTTGTCTATTCAACAGCGTTATATTATTCAACTCATTATGTCTGGCAAAAATGTATTCTTCACTGGCAAAGCAGGGTAATTTATATTTTTTTGTTAAGTAATTGTACTTGTAGGACTGGAAAATCATTTATACTACAGAATTTATGCAAAATTCCATTGAAGGGTGTGGAATTTACAGCGCTGACCGGAATCGCGGCGATCAATATCCATGGGTGTACACTTCACGCGTTTGCAGGCATAGGTAACTCAACACATTATTAGTCAGGATAATTCGAATCTGTTAGGTACCGGAGAAGCCGATATAAAGAGCTTATTGAAAACAACATGTGGCAACAAATTTACAAAAGAGCGATGGCAAGCATGCGAGTGTTTAGTAATTGATGAAGTATCTATGCTATCTGCAGAACTCTTTGAAAAATTGGATGTTATTGCGCGTAAAATAAGGAAATCGGAATTAGTCTTTGGTGGCATTCAACTTGTGGCCGTTGGTGATTTTTTTCAATTGCCAGCTGTAAAAGCTACACGTTTGTGCTTTCAATCCGATCTATGGTCAAAATGTTTTCAAAGACAGCATTGCATCGAATTAACAAAAATCTATCGTCAACAAGATCTTGTTTTTACAACTATGTTAGATGAAATACGAGATGGAACCATCTCTACGAAGACGACTATGCTTCTCAAAGAATTGAAACGTCCTTTATGTAAGCATAATGGTGTAGAAGCAACGGTCTTAAAAACCCTAAACAAAGATGTGAATATGATGAACAAGAATTGTTTGTTAAAGCTTCGTAAACCAATTCAAACCTATGTGGCCATAGATTCAGGCGAGGAACCATTTCTCAGTCGCTTAAAAAAGACTTGTAACGCAGAAGCAAGATTAGAACTATGTGAAGGTGCGCAGGTCATGTTAGTACGAAATATTTCAACAACTGCCAAACTGTGTAATGGCTCACGTGGAGTTGTTACAGGATTTCACAGTGGGTTGCCACAAGTTCAATTTATTGCGCTTGAAAATCCCATTTCGGTAGATATTGTTAAATGGTCATTAACGGAACGCCGACGAGTTGATGAGCAGCTTACATATGTCGATGTAGCGTACCGCATGCAGATACCGCTTAAGCTTGCCTTTGCAGCAACCATTCATAAGGCCCAGGGCTTAACACTTGAAAAAACTAGTATTAGTCTAAGTAATGTGTTTGAAAGTGGACAGGCTTATGTAGCTTTATCACGCGCGAGGGATTTACGTTCATTGCAAGTATGTGATTTTAATATGAATTCTTTTAAAACAAATCCCGCTTGTATTGCCTTTGCAAAGCAGTTAACAAATATTGCCGAAGATGCGGTTCTACCTGCATGTGCCCCCAGGGGTGTATGGGTAAATTCTGCAATATTTCATTGTTTATGCGAAGAACCCAGCTACGATGAGGTGATTATTGCTGACAAAAAGAAAACCCGAAAACGTAAAATAAAATAACAAACGAGATGCGTCGTAAAAAGGAACAACGACCTTATGAATTCCATTAGAACCCGGGAGATTTAAAAGAATGGATTTAGTTTCAATTTGGATGCGAAATATGCTTCCATTTCTTGCTGTGTAACAGCATGTGCAACAAAAGAGTTGATATGACGCAGTTCCGTGTCAATAATAGATGTGCGCATAAGCAATAAAACCACTAAGAAAACACTAAGAAATACAAGAACCCATAACAGCCATAGCATTTTTATGAGTTTTTCCTTTTATTTTTATGCAGGTTCTAGACCCTCGTTTAAAATTTTAAGAAGCGATAATAATTTCGAAACTTCTTGATTTAAAACTTGAATCGTATGTGGTTCAAGAGTTGCATCTGTCCAAGCCACTAAGCTTTTTTTGCTTTCAAGCGCATTTGCGATCTGATCTTTTTGAATCCACATACTCTGCAAACAATTTTGGATGTACTTGTTTGTACGTTCCAACGAGTTCATGATATCACTGGATTCAACAAGATTTGGTTTTGCAAGCAATGCTTCGTGCTCTGCACGTCTTCTTTGTAATTGTTTTAGTTGATTAATTAATTCACGGCACGATTCTTCTGTTAATTGCGCCTTTGCAGGCTCACGCACAAAACCAGGTGTTTTACTAAGTGTGTCTGAAGTCGCATGTTTGACTTCATGTTCATGCGGTGTTATAATATCTTTTTGCGGTGTAGGGTCTTGTTTTGGCGGGGTGTGTACAGGATCTTTTTGAGGTGTTACTTGACGTCGTGATGGCGTAGTTTCGGTTTGCGGTGTGTGTTGTGGTGGAAGAGTATCTTTTTGTGGTGTGCGTTGTGGTATAAGAGTTGGTGATAATTGTCGTTGTGACTGTAAACAGGGTAATGCAATGATAACATCTGGTGCTGTTACAGGTGGCAATTGTTGTTTTTTCAAGATTGTGGATTTATGATGCAATTGCAAAGCTTGATCAATTTCCTCACTGGTTGCTTGCACAACCTGCGCTTCTGTCCAACCCAATAATTGGACTACTAAAACTTCATTTTGTTTTTGAATTTGAAATGGATTTTTTTGGTCTGTCATTTTTGAAATTTCTTTATTTTATTTGGAAAACAAAAGCCAATACAAACGAACTTTTTTTTTCTTAGACCATGACACGTTCTCGCCGAATGGATTTTTTACGACGTATTGATGTATGAGAAACAATAAGTCTGCCATATGCATCAATGTTTGGTTTACGCATGTTCTCATAAATGGGTGCGTAAATACGTTTCCATTTTTCATAATAACGTTCTGGCTCAATTTCAACAGGTGCACCTTTGCACTGTCCTTCAACGAAAGCACATTCTTTTTGTGTGGCTTGTTCCGAACAGTCCCACCAAGGTCGTCCTTTGCAAAATTTATCACGTTCTTCCATTGTTTTTGTTGCGAGAGTATGTAGTTGGGTTTGTAGACCAGCACTTGTTGGAACTTCATCCGCTTCTGTAAATTCTAAATTTTCAGAGCCTGATACTTCTACAGTAAGTTCAGGAAATTTTGTAATTACCATGACAGGTTCACTTGTCATTTTTTTTTCTTAGTCTATTTGTTTTTTGTTTTATATGGTTTTCAAAAAAAGGTAAATGGTTTTTTTTATTTTTTCTTATTTTATGCTGTTCGACGTTTCAAATCCTCTTCCGCTTTGGTTAACAAGGCGTTTTGTTCTTCGTTGACTGGTTGCGCAAGCGCATCTTTTAATAATCTTGCACGTTCAACTTTTTCACGTTCTAGAGATGTTTCAAGTGCGTTGATTGCAGCAAGAATCTTCAATTGTTGTGGATCACCCAAGGAGGCGCGCGAAGGGGGTGCGATGCAATCCTTGTCATTTCGGCACATATTATACCATGCACCCATTAACAACAGCATAGCATCCACAAGAGATTGGCGCGAATGAGAATGCGTCAGCACATAGCCCAAGTTAACAATAAGATGAGCATATGCATGAAAACGCTGGGATTTAAATTCAGGTGCATCGTGCATAAAACATGCAATATCTTGTAATTCTTCATAGGTCCAATGGGATTCTGTTTGGGATGGCAATGCGTCAGCCGAAACAATTTTTTGACGAATTTCTTTTTTACAGTTGTCTGTTAACCGCACTTCATTTGGTGCACAGATGGAAACTGTATAATCAAATCCACATTCTTGTGTCATTTTTTTTTCTCGTTTTCTTTTTATTTATTCTTTCTTCTAGGGAGCAGCCTCTTAGAGATGAATATTATTGCTGCGGATGTACCAAGTGCATTAATAAAAACGGGTATACTTGGTGCGTGTCTTGCACCATGTTACGAAATCGTGCATCGGTATTGTGATATGTGGTTTAAACGGAAACGATGTCCCGTTATTATTCAATTGTCAAGTGCTTCAAACGCAATTGATTTATTATGCACTTGCATTTTGGAACATCGCGTGATTTCAGTAACATTGGATATCGATTCTATCGTCAAGAGTATCTGCATTCCAGAAGATGCAAATGACGAAGAACGAAAAATGGATTTGGTGAAAGATCAAGGAACTTTGAGAATGGCATTGGATTTATTCCATAGTAAGTTGCAATAAAGAAGCTTGTTCGAATCTTGCATCATATGGTTCGGGTTCTTTGTAGATTACACTTTCCACTTCTGCAAAACACCGCGTTTTCAAAAGAGAATCATTCAGTAATTGAATCAATGGTCCATCACATTCACCACTTGAACCTAACAAGAAACACTTTGCCTGTGGTTCGCAATTCATAGCACATACTCGGGGAACGCCTTCCAAATGTGGCACCAAACTAAAATTATAATCAAGTCTCACAAAAGCAGGATCATCTTCATGACATGCAGAATCGTAATAACGAGGAAAATATATTGCATTACGCTCTTCGCGTACGGAGTCACGCATTAAACAATACAAACTTGGAATACAATACCCGAGCAATTGTCCTGTTGTATATCCAGACATCATAAGTGTATCCACGATGAATTGTTTGGGCACATTTCGTTTTGCAAAGGACTTGTTTACGTCTACTTGTAAATAAATTTCTTGTACAAAGCATTCATCATTGCAAATATCTAGCATTTCTTGCATACTCCAGCAACACGCTAACCAAGGTGGAGATGTGAAATCAGGATGTGTTTCCTTTTCCCATGAGTTGGGGAGATTAAATAGAAACCGTAGAATAAAATCGGGATGTTTCCACACTGTGCCGTTTGGCCCAACAGTTACATTTTCAAGACGGCATTTTTCATGAAATAGCCTTAAAAGCGGCGCCAACTGTTCCCGATACCATTTTATGCCTTGTGATTTGCCCATTGCTTCTTCAGGTTTTAGACTCATCAACGTACGCATTTCAGCTTGGCGTTTGGTTTTTTCTTGTTGCCATTCTACTGCGAGTTGTTCTTTTGAAGACGCTTGTGATTGATGCTTTAAATGCGTGGTAAGAGAGACAGGCAATCCAGAAACGGGATCAAACTTCATTTCTGAGTGTTCTTCTGTATTCGTGGAAGATGTTGTATCGCGTTGGGCCATCATGCGTAAATAATTGCTTTCTGTTTCTTCTGTTAATTTACATATTTTTGTTTTTGTTTGGCGTGGTTTTCGTTGTTGTTTTGGAGATGGTTGAAGAGTTGTTGTATCTGGTTTTATATTTGTCAAAGGGGGAAGGGATGCAGAATAACTAACATTCGGTTTAATGTGAATCGGCTTGTGTGAAAATACATGCGGAGGTGCAGAATGATTGCGTTGGAAGATAGGAAGTCTTTCTTGAACACTTGTCTTTTGTTTTTTAGCTCGTTTTTCAGGAACATCTGGTACATGTTGCAGACTTCTTTGATAACTTTCATAGCTATGTGGTTGCAACATATCTACACAAAAAAAAAATCCCTTTTTTAGAGAAAAAAAAACACACATACACACAATAAAAAAAAAGGAATGTTGGGTTTGCTTTTTATTTGTTTTTTTTTTGAAAGGAAAAACTTTGAAGGAGTGGAGGTTTTTTTTTGTTTAATTAAAAACCAAAATCTGCATCATCATTGAGTGGTCGATGGTGGGAACAATTTTTGTTTTTGTTGTTCCATGATTGGAATGCGGCGACAATAAGTGCAATGACTAAAAAAATCACAATTATAATAGCAACAACATACCACGCCGAAGATCCACTATGATCACTGTGATGGTGATGATGACCATGTCCATAACGCTCATTAATATCAATTTCAACGTGTTCACTCATAAGCAACTTTTTTTTTCTTTTAGTTTCTTTTTTTTACTTTTTGCTTTTTTATTTGAGATAAGGGGGTTGGGGTTTTACAATTTGTTTTTAATTATGCAACTGCTTTTGCGACAGCGGTGTAAATAATCAATAACAAACCGAATATTACACATAACTGAAACCATACGAGTATGCTAGTTTGTTGTTGATTTTGTAATTTAGTCTTGGTCTTATCAATTACAGGGGGACAATAACGTTCAATAAACTGTAGACATAATAATACAGAAATAGATGTTTCATATCGTGTATTAAAATTATCGTCATTTGTAGTTTGTTTGATAAACAAATTAAGTCGATGCCTGAGATTCTTATTCGCAAGCACAACAGGCATGCACATACATAATTTTCGAGTGTTGCTTTTCAAATTTGACGCCGTTGTTCCAAGAAATGGATCATCGTACTTAATATTTTCTTGGTGTAGTGGTTTTTTTCGTCGTACGACGATAACTTTTTTTGTTTTGCGTTTTGGCACTGGGACTATACTATTATTGATTGCAACGTCTTCAACTGTTAGATTGTCTTTTTTTGTTTCGCATGGAGGCTCTTCTTTCGGCAGTGTAGTCGTAAAAACAGAAACCGGTCCCATAGAATCTTTCGGCAGTGTGGTCGTAAAAACAGAAACTGGTTCCATAGAATGCTCTTCTTTAGGCAGCGTGGTCGTAAAAACAGAAACTGGTTCCATAGAATGCTCTTCTTTAGGCAGCGTAGTCGTCAAAACAGAAACCAGTTCCAGAGAATGCTCTTTGGGTGGCTTGTTGACTGTTACCGGTTCGTTACCACGTGCATCTGGAGTTGGTTTCCAATCTGGGGTTATGGATGGCCACGTTCTCCATGGTGTTGCTATTGGTTGTAGAGAAGGCAGTAGAGAAGGCAGTATAGGTGTTGCATGTACAGTTTGCAGCAATTTTTCTATATCAGATAAAGGGGGAGGAGGAGGTATCAATGGCCATGAGCGTATATCTTTTTTTGTTTCCGATTTGGCGTCGGAAACACCGTGGTCGTCAGATACATCTTCAGTATCATAACCATCCTCATTCCTT
>Ga0070667_100003611_pt1 | contig 13159 bp, 11 predicted proteins | sample KBSS33metaG_FD_64659 | JGI IMG/M metagenome (GOLD analysis project Ga0070667, IMG submission 64659) | Switchgrass rhizosphere microbial communities from Kellogg Biological Station, Michigan, USA - KBS S3-3 metaG | ecosystem: Host-associated > Plants > Roots > Rhizosphere > Soil ...
AATGACTCGCCGGTGGCCTTCGCCGTGTTCGCATCGCTGGCCGGCTTTGCGACTTATTTCTCGATGTACGCGTTTCGCAAGCCATTCGCAGCCTCCAGCTACGAAGCCGTGGCAGGCTGGCACTACGTACTCGACTTCAAAATAGCGATCGTTATTGCTCAAGCGCTAGGTTACGCCACTTCAAAATTCCTTGGCATCCGGATCATTGCCGGGATGAAATCCACCTACCGAGCGCGCGCAATCCTCGGCCTGATTGGCAGCTCCTGGTTGGCGCTCGTGGCCTTCGCCGCCTTACCGGCACTCCTCAAGGTTCCCGCCTTGTACGTCAACGGCCTATGTCTGGGACTGATCTGGGGACTAGTGTTCTCTTACATGGAGGGCCGGCGCATCTCCGAGATCCTCGGTGCCGTGTTGTGCGCCAGCTTTATCGTCTCCTCCGGAGCAGTCAAGTCGGCAGGATTGTTACTGATCCAGTGGCTGCACGTACCGGTCTTCTGGATGCCAGTTGCCACCGGGTTACTGTTCGTGCCGCTGCTGGCCGTGGGCGTGTGGGGATTGTCCACGCTACCACCGCCCAGCGCTGAGGACGAGGCGGCCCGCGTGCGCCGTGCTCCAATGACCTCCCAGGAGGTGCGCAGCTTTCTGGTTCGGTTTGGGCTGGGGGTTACGTTGCTCGTGATCACCTATGTGTTTGCCACGGCGCTACGCGATTTCCGTGACAATTTCGCCGTTGAACTATGGACAGCGCTCGGCTATGCCAATCCGGCCTCCGTGTTCACGGCCGCCGAGTTACCGGTGGCGGCCATCGCGCTGCTCGCTTTGGCAATCATCGTCAAGGTCAAGGACAACGTCCGCGCCCTCGATGTGATCCACGGCATGATACTGATTGGCCTGCTGATGCTCGGCGTTTCCACCCTGGCATTCGATGCCGGCTGGATCGGACCATTACCTTGGATGATCGCCAGCGGCGCGGGCCTGTACGTTGTCTACACCCCGTTCAACGCCATGCTTTTCGATAGACTCGTGGCGGCAGGCGGCGTGGTTGCCAATGCCGGCTTTCTTATTTATGTGGCCGACTCCGCGGGCTATGCCGGCAGCGTAACGCTGCTGCTGTGGAGAAACTTCGGGCTGACGCAGGTCAATTGGCTGACCGTGTATAGATTCGCCACGTATTCGACCGCGCTGGTCGGCGTAGTGCTGGTCGCCTTGTCAATGCTGTATTTCAACGCGCGCCTGCGCAAGATCGGCGCGGCGAGTGGCGCTGCTGTCGGCGCGTCCGCCAACGGCTGACGCCTGCTCGCGCAGGCGGCCTGAGCGACTGCGGAAACGCGGCTGTTCAGCGGCGCTTTGTCAGGACCACGTGAGTGGCGTTGGGCGTTGTCACGTGCTCGGTCCGCTGATAACCCAGCTTTGGCAGATCCAGCCCGTTAAAGAGGTGTTCGCCTGCGCCTAGGAACACCGGGGACACAGCCAGGTGCATCTCGTCCACGAGCCCGGCGCTCAAGTATTCGCGAATCGTCGCCACGCCTCCGCCCAGCCGGACATCCAGCCCGGCTGCAGCCTCGTTGGCCCGCTTCAGTGCCTCGCGTATGCCATCGGTGACAAAGTGGAATGTCGTGCCACCGTTCATTACCAGCGGAGCGCGTGCATGATGGGTCAGAACAAAAACCGGTGTGTGGTACGGGGGAGTTGAGCCCCACCACCCCTTCCAGTTCTCATCGGGCCAGGCCCCGCGGATCGGCCCAAACATGTTGCGACCCAAGATCCAAGCGCCAATCTTCTTGAAGCCCCGCGCCGCAAAGTCATCGTCGACCCCGCCCACGCCTCCCGGATCATTGAACATCTGCCGGAAGGTGCGCGTGGTGAATGCCCAGTCGTGCAATGCCATCCCGCCCATGCCCATCGGGTTGTCGATGCTCTGATTGGGGCCGGCCCCGAAGCCATCGATGGAAACGCTGAAACTCTGTACACGAAGCCTGGACATTCTCTTGCTACTCCTCAGCGAATCATTAGCCAAGCCGGGCCAATCCGGCTCGCGCAAGCAGCGGCCTGATGGTCAGGCCCTGTACCAGCAGCGTCAAGAGGACAACGCCAAAGGTCATATGCAGAATCATATCGCGATGGGCGAAGTCACGCGGCAACGACAATGCCAGCACCATCGAAAGCGCGCCACGCAACCCACCCCAGGTCAGCACCGCGGCCCACGACCACGGCAGTTGTGCGCGGCCGCGAATCCGCATCACCAGGCAGCTGGAATACACGAGCGCCGCGCGTGCCACGTTGATGGCCAGCCACCCGATCAGAATCTCGGGTAGATAGTGCAGGAGTCGCGCCAGGTTGATCTCCAGACCGACCAGCAGGAACACGAAGCTGTTGAGGAGAAATGCCGCATAGCTCCAGAACGCATCGACGGCTGCACGCGTGGCCGCCTGCATGCCGCGGGGTGCACCCCAGCTGCCGGTGATCATGGCGGCTACAACGCAAGCGATCACCCCGGAAACACCGAGCAATTCGGCGGCAATGAACGCGCCGTAGGCGATCAGCACCGTCAGCGTGATTTCCACGGTCGGGTCATTGATTGCGCGGGTCAGCAGGCTGATGGCCACGCCGACAATGCCTCCCACCAGCACCGCTAGCGCGGCCACGCGCACGAATTCCCAGGTGGCGGTCCCCAGGTTCAGATCTCCACCGGAGGCCATCCCCAGAACGATCGTGAACAGTACGATCGCCGTGCCGTCGTTGAACAACGACTCCGCCTCTACGACCACCGCCAGTCGATGATCCACGCCCAGCGTGCGGAAGATCGCCAGGACGCTGACCGGATCCGTGGCCGAGATCAGCGCCCCGAACACGAGCGCGCCGAGAAACTCGATCGAGCCCGGTTGCAGATGATTTGCGCCCCACCAGATCAGAATTGCTGTGAACAGCGCCGCGAAAACCAGCCCAGGGACCGCCAGCCACAGGATCAGCGCGCGCGCACGCCAGACCGCACCAAAGTGGATCTGGTACGCGGCTTCGAACAGCAGTCCGGGCAAGACCACCAGGAACAGCAGCTCCTTGGATAAGTGCGGGCCGGCGTACGGCAGCAGGTTACCCACGGCCAGTCCCGCCACAACCAGGCCAATGGCATACGGCAGACGCGCGCGGCTCGAGAACACGGCCACTCCCGCCGCGATTCCCAGCAACAGCAGAAAACTCAACTCCGGGTGGCCCACCGGAGACTCAGACGCTCGCCCGGGCGATGGCGACTCGGGCGGCCGCCAGATCCCACGCGGCGCAGCCGACCGTCTTGAGCAACAATGGTCCGGGCGGGACCGCACCGCTTTTCAATTGGCCCGAGAGCGGTTGAACCTGCTGCCAGTCGACACCGGCGCGCAAAAGATCGCCGGCCTCGTGGCGCGCACCTTCCAGGTCATCGACAAACACCTGGCTTGCGCGCACGGTACCGGCACCGACTTCGGCGGCCTCCGGTGTGAACGATCCTACGGCTATGACCAGCCGGCCGGGCCGAGCCGGATCGACATAGACCGGCTGCTGGCTGGTGGTGCAGCAGATCACGACGTCGACCTCTTCGTCGACACTCGCCATGCGTGAATAGGACAAGCGGCTCCTAGGGTCTTCGTGCCGCCGACAGAATTTCTCCGAGGCCTCCGGGCTCCGGCCGGAAATCTCCACGCGCGCCTCGGGATACACCTCCAATATCGCCTCCAGGTGGTGGCGCGCCTGCGTCCCGGTGCCGAACAACCGAAAGCACTTAGGCTGATGCGCGAGCAGTGTCCGCACGCCAAGCAAGGACAGCGCTGCGGTGCGCCGACCAGTCACCGTCGCACCGTCCAGCGTCAGCAGATGCTCTCCGGTGCGCGCATCCCAGGCGCTCACCTGACCCTGGATTGCCGGCATGGCGCGGCCGGGGTTTGCCGGCACAAAAGTCACGAGCTTATGGACCGCGAGGTCGGCGGCGACGGCGACCATCGACAGCAAGGCGCCGCCGCCCTGCAGCGCCAGCACCTGGCGCTGCGGACAGGAGATCTTGCCGCTCGCCACTTCGAGAGCGGCAGCACTCAGCGCATCGATGAGCGCAGGGTACGGAGTCAGGGCCGCGGTGCCTTGCGCGTCAAACGTCTTCACGGAAATCGCCTTGCTATTGACCCAGGATCATCCTGCGTTCTTTGGCGGCGTAGCCCTCGCTGGCGGCGCGCTCGGGAGCAGCCAACGAGACGACGACGGCCACCAGGAAGGCCAAGGGCATCGACACCAGTGCCGGGTTTTTGAACGGGAACCAGGCGTGCTCATGGTGCAAGATGTCCACCTGAATGGTCGGTGACAACATGATCAACACACCCGCAGTCAAGGTGCCGGTGACGATCGCCGCGACCGCGCCGGCCGTGGTGAAACGTTGCCAGTAGATCGACAGCACCAGCGCCGGAAAATTTCCGCTGGCTGCCAGCGCGAAGGCCAGCCCGACCATGAAGGCCACGTTCTGGCCCTTGAACACCAGGCCCAGCACCATCGCCAGTATTCCCAGCAGGATGCTGGAGGCCCGCGCAACACGCAATTGTTCCTCGCGCGGCGCATCTCCTCCGCGCACCACGTTTACCCATAGATCGTGTGACAGGGCGGCCGCCCCGGATAGGGTAAGCCCCGCCACCACGGCGAGTATGGTTGCGAAGGCCACCGCGGCGATAAATCCCAAAAGGCTCGTGCCACCCAGCACTTCCGCCAGCAGCGGCGCGGCCATGTTGCCGCCCTTGTCGACGGCGACGATGGTGTCATGACCGACCAGCACCATGGCCCCGAAGCCAAGCACAAAGGTTAAAAGGTAGAACGATCCGATCAGGCCCGTGGCCCAGAACACCGACTGACGCGCCGCGCGCGCGTCCGGCACCGTGTAGAAGCGCATCAGGATGTGCGGCAAGCCTGCCGTCCCAAACATCAGCGCTAACCCCAGTGACACGGCCTCCCACGGCGAGCTGATCAGCTTGCCGGGCGCCAGCACCGCCTCGCCGTTGCGCTCGGCCGCGACCGCAAACAGCCGCAGCGGGCTGAAGCCAAATTTGGCCAACACCAGCAGCGCCAGCAGAGCCGCCCCGCCCAGCAGCAATCCCGCCTTGACGATCTGCACCCAGGTGGTGGCGATCATGCCGCCGAACAGCACGTAAACCAGCATAACCATGCCGACGATGATGACCGCGGTCTCATAGGACAGCCCGAACATCAGCTTGATCAGGTTGCCGGCCCCGACCATCTGCGCGATCAGGTACAGCGCGACCACAGCTAATGAGCCCAGTGCTGCGGCAATGCGCACGGGCTTTTGGCGCAGTCGAAAGCCCAACGCGTCCGTGAAGGTGTAGCGGCCGAGATTGCGCAATGGTTCAGCGATCAGGAACAGCACCACGGGCCAGCCCACCAGCCAGCCGGTAGAATAGATGAGGCCGTCGAAGCCCGAGGTGGCCACTAGTCCTGCAATGCCGAGGAAGCTGGCGGCGCTCATGTAATCGCCCGCCAGCGCGAAGCCATTCTGCCGGCCGCTGATACGCCGGCCGGCAGCGAAGAATTCCTCTGTGCTCTTGGTATGGCGCGCAGCCCACCAGGTGATGCCCAGCGTCAGGGCCACGAAGGCCACAAAAAATCCTATCGCCGTGGTGTTCGGCCCCTGCAGTGCTTCGCTGGCGCTCATGAGCGCCGCTCCTCGGCGCGCAGCTCGGACACGCGCCGGTCCAGGTGAGCGTTGGCCCAGCGTACATAGATCCAGGTGACGATCCAGGTGGCCACGATGACCACGGCACCGAGTAATATGCCGAGGCTCAAGCCCGGGGCGACCAGCTCAGCGACGAGGGGTTTGTCGAACGCGATCAGCAGCACAAACCCAAAATACACTGCAACCATAACCGCGCTCAGCGCGATGGCAACCTGCCACCGCTGGCGCGACAAGTGGGCCAGAGTCATTAAAGTCCCCCCAAATAGCGTGCGCCCGTACGCGGGCGCTTCGTTCTCAGTTGCTTGCCGGGCGCAGGATCTCGGCGTTCACGCTGTAGTCACCCACCGATATCTGCTTCGGTACGCAGAAGGCGTGATAGTCCGCATTGCGCATCGCGAAGCCCTTTTCGAGCAGGGGGCGCATCTGATCGATAAGCTCACACTCCCCCATGCCCATGTCGTGTGGCCGGCTCGCCGCCAGCTGCACCTTGCCCCATTCGGCCGGTACGGCATCTGCTTTCGAAGCGTCGGTGGCCGGCGCGAGCGAGCTGAATTCGGTTTCGACCCACGCGGTCTTGTTGGGGTAGTTGTTGGCGCGATCACAGCCGACCGCGTGCACCTTGGCATCCTTGCGGGCACCGAAGGTAAGCAGGATGTAGCGCACTTTGCTTTCCAGACCTTCGCAGGTGTAGAACGCCGTGAACCCCATATAGGTGAATTCGAGTTTCTGCGTGCGCCATTCGGCGGGGGTGCGGGTTGTGTTCTCCACCGTAGTCGGCGCCGCAAGCAGCGGTCCAACCCACAGCGCGGCGATGCTCGCCAATCCCGCGATTCTCAACTGCTTGCGAACTTTCGTGACCATGATCCACCTCTGCGCGTTGTGGACATTCCACTCAAGCTGTTAGACACCCCATAGCGCCGCAAAGTTCTCGATGCCCGGTACCTTGAGCACATCCTAGCACTAGGGCTTAGGACGGGTGGCGGCGGCCACTGGATGGCCCCCAAAAGCGTTGCGCAGCCGGGAGAGAAAGCGGGCACCGTAGTCTCCGCGGCCCTGACTGGCCAAACGCACGTTCAAGGCGGCGCTGATGACCGGCAGCGGAACGCCAAGGTCGATGGCTTCGCGGGCCGTCCAGCGGCCCTCGCCCGAATCAGCCACCACCGGAGCCACGGCGTCCATGACCGCGTCCTGCTTCAATTCACCCGCGGCCAGGTCCAGCAGCCAAGAGCGCACTACCGTGCCATTGCGCCACGCTTCGGCGATCGCCGCTACGTCCAGCGAAAACTCGGACTTCGCTCGCATCAGCGCAAAGCCCTCGGCATAGGCCTGCATCAGGCCGTACTCGATGCCGTTATGCACCATTTTCACGAAGTGCCCGCTGCCGGTCGGCCCGCAGTGCACGCAACCCTGATCCTTGGCGGGTGCCAGCGCCTTAAACAGGGGCAGCAGCGGTTCGACCGCCTGCTTCGCCCCACCGAACATCAGACCGTACCCTTCCTCGAGTCCCCACACGCCGCCGGAGACTCCCACATCGACCAGGTGCTGGCCCTTGCGAGCCAGCGCTGCGGCGCGCCGCTTGGTATCGAGGTAGTCCGTGTTGCCACCGTCGATGATGACATCACCGGAGGAGAGGAGCGCCGAGACCGAATCGATTGTCTGTTCGGTTATGTGACCGGCGGGCAGCATTATCCAGACCACACGCGGAGTGCCCAGCGCCGATATCGCCGCCGCCAGCTCGCTCGCGACGGTCACGCCGGCCTCCTGCGCCAAACCGGCCCGCGCCTCGGCTGAAACATCGAACCCGCATACCGCAAACCCGGCGCGCGCCAGCCGCCGAAGAATATTGGCGCCCATCCGGCCCAGCCCGATCATGGCCAGCGCCGGCCGCGTGTCGCGATTGACCGATGAAGCGTCTACGCTCTTCATTGCATGTGTTGGCCGCCGTTGATGGCGATATTCGCGCCGGTGACGAACGCCGCCTCTTCGCTTGCCAGGTAGGCCACTAGTCCGGCCACTTCCTCAGGCTTGCCCAGGCGCCCCATGGGAATCTGCGGAATGATCTTTGAGTCCAGCACTTCCTTGGGAATTGCCATGACCATTTGCGTGCCGATGTAACCGGGGGAGATCGTATTGACAGTGACGCCCTTGCGCGCCACCTCCAGCGAGAGCGCCTTGGTGAAACCGTGCATGCCGGCCTTGGCCGCCGAATAGTTGGTCTGTCCGAAGGCGCCCTTTTGCCCGTTGACCGAAGAGATGTTGATGATGCGGCCCCAGCCGCGGTCCACCATGCCATCGCACACCTGCTTGCTCATGTTGAACACCGAGTCGAGGTTGGTGTGCATGACCGCATCCCAGTTGATGCGATCCATCTTCTTGAAAGTCATATCGCGGGTGATGCCGGCGTTGTTGACCAGCACGTCCACGGGACCGACTTCCGCGCTGACCTTCTGCACACAGGCGAGGCAGGAATTCCAATCGGTGACATCGCAGGGATAGGCGTAGAACGTGTGGCCCTGCTTTTTCATGTCGCCAAGCCAAGCCTGCGACTTGGTGTTGCCGGGTGAGTAGGTCGTCACGACGGTGTCGCCGAGCGCCGCGAGCTTGATGCAGATGGCCTCACCCAGGCCACCCATTCCACCGGTCACCAGTGCAATACGCTTTTTTGCCATGATCCGAAAACTCCCCGGTTAGGTTCTCTCTACGGCGATCGCCACGCCCATGCCACCGCCGATGCACAAGCTCGCCAGCCCGCGCCGCGCGTCGCGGCGCGCCATCTCGTGGAGCAGCGTCACGAGGATACGACAGCCCGAAGCGCCGATCGGATGGCCGATCGCAATGGCGCCGCCATTCACATTGATCTTGCTCGTGTCCCAGCCCATTTCGCGATTCACGCCAATCGCCTGGGCGGCGAAGGCTTCGTTGATCTCCATCAAGTCCAGATCGGCGTGGGTCCAGCCCGCCTTCCGCAGGCACAGCTGGCTCGCGGGTACCGGTCCCATGCCCATGATCTTTGGATCCACGCCCGCCGAGGAATAAGCCTTGACGCGCGCGAGCGGCTTAAGGCCCAACTCGCGCGCCTTGGCGGCCGATGCCATGATCACAGCAGCAGCTCCATCATTGATTCCCGAGGCATTGCCGGCGGTGACCGTACCGTCCTTGCTGAAGGCCGGCTTGAGTTCAGCCAGGGCCTCAGCAGTAGTTCCGGAGCGGATGTATTCGTCCGTGTCGAACCGCACCGTACCTTTCTTGGTCACGATCTCGACCGGGACGATCTCGTCCTTAAATCGCCCCGCCTTCTGCGCCGCCTCGGCCTTCTGCTGGGAGGCGGCGGCGAATTCATCCTGCTCGCGCCGCGAGATGTTGTACTGGCGGGCAATATTCTCGGCGGTGGTGCCCATGTGGTAATTGTTGTACACGTCCCAGAGCCCATCGACGATCATGCTGTCGATGAGCTTGGCATCGCCCATGCGAAGGCCATCGCGCGAACCGGCCAGCAGGTGGGGTGTCGCGCTCATGTTCTCCTGGCCGCCGGCGATGACCAGATCAGAATCACCGCAGCGAATCGCCTGCGCGGCCAGATGCGTGGACTTAAGTCCGCTACCGCAAACCATGCCGACCGTCATGGCAGGCACCGAGTCCGGCAGCCCAGCCCTAATCGAGGCCTGCCGGGCCGGGTTCTGACCACAGCCGGCCGTGAGCACCTGCCCCATCAGCACTTCGGACACTGCAGTGGGCGCTACGCCACTCTTTGCCAGCAACGCCTTGATCACCTGCGCGCCCAGATCGGCGGCCGCGACCTTGGCAATGCTGCCGCCGAACTTGCCCACGGCGGTGCGCAACGCGGCGACGATTACAACCTCTTCCATTCATGCTCTCCGGAAATTTCCTGCCATTCTACTGTTCCCACAATACCGAGCGGCCCGTATTCTGTATGTCAGTGGCACCCGCCAAGGCCATGCTGGTGGACAGTTCACGACGCATGATCTCGAGCCCCAGGGCCACGCCGCGCTCACCATCAGCCGCTAGGGCGTACAGAAAAGCCTTGCCCATCAGGCAGCCCCGCGCCCCAAGCGCCACGGCGCGCAACACGTCCTGGCCGCACGTAATGCCGCCATCGAATAACACCTCGCAGCGACCCGCAAGCGCCTCTGCGATTCTCGGCAGCACGCTGATGGTCGAAGGTGCGCCATCGAGCTGCCGCCCACCGTGGTTTGAGACCACGACCGCATCGGCGCCGAGATCGACCGCCCGGCGGCCATCCTCGGGATCCATGATTCCTTTGATCACGAGCTTGCCTGGCCACTGGGAACGCACCCAGGCGACGTCCTGCCAGTCGGCGGCCGGATTGAACTGCTCGCTGATCCAGGTGGATAGCGTCTTCAGCCCCTGCGGCCCCGGTAGATGGCCCTCCAGATTGCCGAAGGTGCGTCGGCGCGCGCGCATCATGCCCAGCGCCCAGGCTGGCTTGGTGGCCACATCCCAGGCATTGCGGAGCGTCAGGCTCGGGGGGACCGCCAGGCCGTTCTTGGCGTCGCGTCGCCGGAGCCCCTGCACCGGCAGGTCGAGGGTCAATACCAGCACCGGACAGCCTGCGGCGCGCGCGCGGGCGATCAGCTTCTCGTTGAAACCGCGATCGCGCATGAGGTAGAGCTGGAACCAGAAGGGAACCTGCGCCTCGCGCAGATCTTCGATGGACCCGATCGACACGGTGCTGAGGCAAAATGGTATGCCCGCGGCCGCCGCGGCGCGCGCTCCGCACAATTCCCCGTCAGGATGAAACAGGCCGGTGAGCCCAGTGGGTCCGATGCCCAGAGGCATTGAGCATCCCTGCCCCGCCATGGTGGAGGCCGTCGCGATGCTGGCCACGTTCACACCGACCCGCTGGCGCAGCGCGATGGCCTCCAAATCAGCGCGATTGCGGCGCAAAGTGACTTCATCGTAGGACCCGCGGTCGGCGTACTCGAAGATGGCTTTGGGCACGCGCCGACGCGCGCGTTCGCGCAAATCAGCAATGCTGTTCAAGACGGGCATATGGGCTTCCGCAGCAAAGGCAAATTTGAGTTATCGGACTTCGGCGATGCGATTGCGCAACTCGCCGATGCGATCAATCGTCGCCACCACCAGATCTCCGTCTTTGAGGGCCTGCGGCGGCGTCATCGCATAACCCACGCCGGCTGGGGTGCCGGTGGCGATGATATCGCCGGGCAGCAGGGTCAACCCTGCGGACAATGAGGCGATGATGGTGGGGATATCGAAGATCATCTGCTCAGCGCTCGCGTGTTGTCGCTGCTCGCCGTTGACGGTAAGCGACAGCACCAGCGAGCGCGGATCGCCCAGCGCGGCGCGATCAACGATGCACGGTCCAAACGGACAGGTGGTGTCGAGTGACTTGCCCTTGAACCACTGATCGTGGCGGCGCTGCAGGTCGCGCGCGGTAAAGTCATTGAGTACGCAGTAGCCAAAAACGTGCTCGTAGGCGCGCTCCGTGGATATGTCACGACCTGCAGTGCCAATGATCACCGCCAGCTCAACTTCGTAATCCAGGAGGCGCGTGAGGCGTCCATCCAGGCGCACCTCTCCGGTCGGGCCGTTCACAGCCCCCGTGGCCTTGGTAAAGAACTGCGGAACTTCCGGGAGCTTGAGCTCCTTTCCGGCTTTGACGAGGCCTTCCTTGACGTGGTCGGCGTAATTTCTGCCGACACAAAATACGTTGCGGGCTGGCGATGGGATCGGCGCGAGCATCGTCAGCTGTGCGGTATCGATCCAGGCGTCGCCAAACTCCTCACGCCTGGCGTGCATGCGCTGCAGTGCCGACAAGCTGGCCTCCCCGCCGCGGATGATGGCGAGCATGCTGCTCATGTCGGCCGCCTCGTTCATCCGGCGTCCCGCCGCCGCTATGTCGAGCACTCGCTCCTCGAGCCACATGCCCGTCAGTATTCGGCCCTCGTGGCTGCAGGTCACTAATTTCATCGGTGTGCGCCCCGGCGCGTTAGCTTGACTGTGTTACCCACGATTACCCCGGTCAGGCATGCCCGACTTGATCTCACGTCGCCGCGCATGCAACACCCACTCAGTGTAGCCGTTTGGTTGACTGCAACCTTTGAATACAAGTTCGCACGCGGCCTGAAAGGCTGGACTGCGACCGAAGTCAGGAGCCATTGGGCGATAGCCGGGCTCACCGGCATTCTGGCGGTCGACCACCTGGGCCATGCGCTGGAGCGCCGCCATGGCCTGTTCGCGGCTGCACACGCCGTGCCGCAGCCAGTTGGCCATGTGCTGGCTCGAAATGCGCAGCGTGGCGCGATCCTCCATCAGCGCCACGCCGTGGATGTCCGGCACCTTCGAACAGCCGACCCCCATATCGACCCAGCGCACGACATAGCCGAGGATCCCCTGCGCGTTGTTGTTGAGCTCCTCTTCAATGTCCGCCGCGCTCCAGGTCGGTGGCAGAGCCAAGGGCGCAGTCAACAGATCCGCCCGCGACGCGCCCGGATGATCCCTCAAGCTTTGCTGGACGGCACCGACATCGACGGCGTGATAATGCAGCGCATGCAGTGTCGCGGCCGTGGGCGATGGCACCCAGGCGGTGTTGGCGCCCGCGCGCGGCTGCGCGATCTTGCTGCTCATCATCAGGGCCATCTGCTCAGGCATGGCCCACATTCCCTTGCCGATCTGCCCGCGGCCCGCCAGGCCGCACTTGAGGCCAACATCCACGTTGTGCCGCTCGTAGGCATTGAGCCACACGGCATTCTTGATGTCCGCCTTCCGCAGCATCGCGCCCGCCTCCATCGAGGTGTGAATTTCATCGCCCGTGCGGTCGAGAAAGCCAGTGTTGATGAATACCACCCGTTCGCGCGCCGCCCGGATGCATTCGCTCAGATTGACGCTGGTGCGCCGCTCTTCATCCATTATTCCCATCTTCAGCGTATTGCGCGAGAGTCCCAGCAGGTCCTCCACCGCCGCAAACAGCTCGACCGCGAAGGCCACCTCCTCCGGTCCATGGAGCTTTGGCTTGACGATGTAGATCGACCCGGTGCGGCTGTTGCGCGCATTAGAGCCATCCCGCAGATCGTGCATCGCGATCAGGGCGCTGCAGGCAGCATCCAGCATGGTCTCGGGAACCGCCTGACCGTCGATACGGACCATGTCGCTCATCATGTGGTGACCGACATTGCGAACCAGCATGAGGCTTCGCCCCGGCAGCACCAACCCGCCCCCGTCGGGTGTGACGTAACGGCGATCCGGATTCAGCCGCCGCGTGATTTCCTTGCCACCCTTGGGCAGCTGCGCTTCGAGCGTGCCTCGCATCAGGCCCAGCCAATTGCGATAGGCGGCGATCTTGTCGTGTACATCGACGGCGGCCACTGAGTCTTCCAGGTCCTGGATCGTCGAGAGCGCCGACTCAAGCACCAAATCGGCGATGCCAGCGGCATCGCGCTTGCCGATCGCATGCGCGCGATC
>Ga0070667_100003624_pt1 | contig 13143 bp, 8 predicted proteins | sample KBSS33metaG_FD_64659 | JGI IMG/M metagenome (GOLD analysis project Ga0070667, IMG submission 64659) | Switchgrass rhizosphere microbial communities from Kellogg Biological Station, Michigan, USA - KBS S3-3 metaG | ecosystem: Host-associated > Plants > Roots > Rhizosphere > Soil ...
GGACGAGCGGCTCGTCATGGCGATGCTCGTCAACAGCGACCGCTCGTTCACCGGGAAGACGCGAGAGCTCGCCTTGTTGTTCCTGGACGGAGCCGGCGGAGGGGAGACGAAATGATCGAGTCGAAGCGGAGGGTCGGCGTCGCCGAGGCGCTCGAGAAGCTGCCCGGCCCGAATGGCGAGCGGTGGGCGGTGATTCTCGAGCACGGAACGCTCGAGATCGAGATCTACGCGCCGCGGGGCACGGATCCCCAGAAGCCCCACACGCGGGACGAGGTCTACTTCGTGGTGTCCGGACGCGGGGAGTTCCGGAACGGAGAGGAGCGCGTGCGCTTCGCGCCGGGCGACGTGCTCTTCGTTCCCGCGCACGAAGAGCACCGCTTCGAGAGCTTCACCGAGGACCTGGTCGTTTGGGTCATGTTCTACGGTCCCGAAGGCGGCGAGGCCGAGATGGGATCGGCCCCTTGAGGTCGGCGGCGCAGCGGCGACGCCTCGCGAGACGCGCCGCCGCGTACGTCTGGGCGGCCCCCGTGTCGCTCGCCGCGCTTCCCGCCGCACTGCTCGGCGCCGCGACCGGCGGCCGTCTGCGGATCCGCGGCGGCGTGCTCGAGGCGTGCGGCGGCGCGCTCCGGCCGATCCTCTCGCGCGCGGTGCCCGGGTTCGCGATCTCGGCGATCACGTTCGGGCACGTGGTGCTGGGAACGGGCGCCGACGCGCTCGAGGAGACGCGCGCGCACGAGCGCGTCCACGTGCGCCAGTACGAGCGCTGGGGAGCGTTCTTCCTCCCGCTCTATCTCCTCGCGAGCCTCCTCGCGCTCGCGCGCGGGCGATCGGTCTACGCCGGCAACGCGTTCGAGCGCCAGGCCGAGACCGAGTCGTAGTCGGCGGCGGAGCCCGTGAGATCATCCGCCGACGGAGAAAGGATGAGGCCATGATCGAGAGACTCCGGGAGAGCGACGAGAAGGCATTCGGATTTCGCGTCTCCGGCAACGTGACCGCGGAGGAGGTCGACGCCTTCGCGCCGCAGCTCGAGCAGGCGATCGTCCGGCGCGGCAAGAAGACGATCGGCATCCTGACGGACCTGTCGGCGCTCCAGGGCGTGGACTGGAAGGCGCGCTGGGAGGAGATCCGGTTCCTCGGCCGCTGGGCCGAGCACATCGAGCGCGTGGCCGTGGTCGGGGCCGGGAAGTGGGAGAGCGTCAAGGCCCAGGTCCTGGCGGGCACGGTCCTGATCCAGGCGGAGACGCGCTACTACCCGGCGGACCAGATCCTGCACGCGTGGCACTGGGTCAAGACGGGCGACGTCGGCATCGCCCCCGGACAGGCCATCCTCGGGAAGGGAGCACTCATGGAGGGCTACGTGCCGGAGTACTCCGAGGTGTGAGCGCCGCCGCGATCGCGATCGAGCCCATGGCCGCGGCCCACTGGGACGGGGTGCGGCGCGTCTACGCCGAGGGGATCGCGACCGGCAACGCGACGTTCGAGACCGAGGCGCCGGCCTGGGAGGCGTGGGATCGCGGGCACCGCGCCGATGGCCGCGTCGTCGCGCTCTCGGAATCCGGCGAGGTCCTGGGATTCGGGGCGCTCTCGAAGGTGTCCGACCGCTGCGTCTACGGCGGCGTGGCGGAGGTCAGCGTGTACGTGGCCGCGAAGGCGCGCGGCGCCGGGTTGGGGCGCCGGCTGCTCGAGCGGCTGATCCGGGACTCCGAGGAGGCCGGGATCTGGACGCTGCAGGCGGGCATCTTCCCCGAGAACGCCGCCTCGATTTCCCTGCACGAGAAGTCCGGCTTCCGCGTCGTCGGCGTGCGCCGGCGCCTGGGACGGCTCGGGGGCCGCTGGCGCGACGTGGCGCTGCTCGAGCGGCGGAGCGAGCAGGTCGGGATCTGAGAACGGGGACCCCGCCACGCGATCGAGCCTCGAACGCGCTTCATCGAGCGAACTTCACGCGGGCTTAAAGGCGAGTCGAGAGGATTCGCTCGCACACCCGTTCCGCGGGACCGGAGAGGAGCGCCGATGCTGCCCACCACCAGGCTATTCGAACATTCGGACGACGCGAAGATCGTCGCCGCCGGGACCACGATCTTCAACACCGGGGACCCGCGCGATGCGATGTACGCCGTTCTCGACGGAGAGGTCGACATCCTCGTCAACGGCAAGTTGGTGGAGACCGTGGGGAAGGGCGGGATCTTCGGGGAGATGGCGTTGATCGTCGGCGAGAGCCGCACGGCGACGGCGATCGCGAAGACCGACGCGAAGCTCGTCGCCGTGGACGAGCGCCGCTTTCTGTTTCTGGTCCAGCAGACCCCGAACTTCTCGCTTCACGTCATGCGAGTCCTGACGGAACGGTTGAGATCGATGGACGAGCGTTTCATGCGCGCGACGAACGCGTAGTCCGTTCCCCCAAACCCCGTGTTTCGAGAGGGTTCGCCGTCCCGTTGAGTTACGCCTGATTTACGCCTAGAGTCGGGGCATGGAGAGGGGCGACAGGCGCGACAACAGGCGCGACAAGCGCACCCGGCCGTCCGGCAACGTCCCGGAAATGCCGCCCTCCCGCAATCTCGGCGTCGGAAACGCGAGCTGCGGTGGGCACGCGGACCGCGGCTCGGGCGGCGATCCGCTCAAGCGGATCGTCGCGGCGGGAGCGCGCAAGGAGAAGCTGCGCGAGCGGGAGTTCCGGCGCAGCGCTTCGCCTCGTGCGAAGCCGCGCTACGCCGAGCTGCGCGTCGCCTCCGCCTTCTCGTTCCTGGACGGTGCGTCTCTGCCCGAGGATCTGGTCGAGCAGGCCGCACGCTGCGAGATCCCGGCCGTCGCGCTCGTGGACCGCAATGGCGTCTACGGCGCGCCCCGCTTCTACAAAGCGGCGAAGACCGCGGGGATCAAGGCGCTGGTGGGAGCGGAGGTGACTCTGTGCGGCGAAGCCGCACTGTCATCCCGAGGAGCGCGACAAATCGTCACGAGGGATCCCTTTGTCAGCCGTAATGGGACTCGAAAGGGGTCCCTCGCTCCGCTCGGGATGACAGAGTCCGCCCGCCTCACCCTCCTCGTCGAGAATCCCACCGGCTACAAGAACCTCTGCCGCCTCATCACGGCCGGAGCCCTCGGCAAGCCGAAGGGCGAGACGAGCGTCACGCTCGAACAAATCGCCGCGCACGCGAGCGGCCTGCACTGCCTGACGGGAGGCGACGAGGGCCTCGCCGCGCGCGCGCTCCGCGAGGGCGGGCTCGAAGCCGCCGGCGGAATCCTCGATTCGCTCTCCGACATCTTCCCGGGCCGCCTGCACGTCGAGCTGCAGCGGCACCGCCTCGCCGCGCAGGAGCATCGCAACCGCGCGCTCGTGGACCTCGCACACGCCCGTCGCCTGCCTCTCCTCGCCACCAACGGCGTCCGCTACGCACGGCCGAGGGACAAGGAGCTCCACGACGTCCTGACCTGCATCCGCCACCACACGACTCTCGACCAGGCGGGCAGCCTTCTCTCGGCCCAACGCGAACGCTTCTTCGAGACAGCCGCCGCGATGGAGCGGCGATTCGCCGATCTCCCGCAGGCGATCGCGGCGGCCCACGAGCTCGCCGAGCGGCTCGACTTCACCCTCGCCGATCTCGGGTACCGCTTCCCCGCCTATCCGCTGCCGCCGGGCGAGACGCCGTCCTCGTATCTGCGCCAGGTCACGTGGAACGGCGCCCGCGCGCGCTTCCGCCCGCTCACCTCGAAGGCGCAGGCGCAGATCACGAAGGAGCTCGCGATGATCGAGAAGCTCGACCTCGCCGGCTACTTCCTGATCGTCTGGGACGTCGTGCGCTTCTGCCTCGAGAACCGGATCCTCGTGCAGGGGCGCGGGTCCGCCGCCAACAGCGCGGTCTGCTACGCGCTCTCGATCACCGCGGTGGACCCCGTCAAGATGGAGCTGCTCTTCGAGCGCTTCCTCTCGGAGGAGCGCGGGGAGTGGCCCGACATCGACCTCGACCTGCCCTCGGGCGACCAGCGCGAGCGCGTCATCCAGCACGTCTACGCGAAGTACGGGCCGCACGGCGCGGGGATGACGGCCAACGTGATCACCTACCGCGACCGTTCGTCGGCCCGCGAGGTCGCGAAGGCCCTGGGCTACTCGCCGGCGCAGGTCGACGCGCTGTCGAAGCGGCTCGGCGGCTGGAACTTCGGCGAGATCCGGGATCCGCCGGAGGAGCTCCGCGGCGAGATCGCCGGCGCCGGGCTCGATCCGGAGGAGACGCGCGCGCGCCACTTCCTGCGCCTCTTCCTGCAGATCCAGAATCTCCCGCGGCACCTCGGGCAGCACTCCGGGGGCATCGTCGTGGCCGCCGGCCGGCTGGACGACGTCGTGCCGCTCGAGCCCGCGTCGATGCCCGGCCGCGTCGTAGTCCAGTGGGACAAGGACGACTGCGCCGACCTGGGGATCGTGAAGGTGGACCTGCTGGGCCTCGGCATGCTGGCCGCGCTCGAGGAGGCGATCCCGATGATCCGCACCCACGAGAGGGTCGAGGTGGATCTCGCGCACCTTCCGGCCAACGACCCGAAGGTGTACGCGATGCTCAACGCGGCGGATACGGTCGGCCTATTCCAGGTCGAGAGCCGCGCGCAGATGGCCTCGCTGCCGCGCAACGCCCCGAAGTGCTTCTACGACCTCGTCGTGCAGGTCGCGATCATCCGTCCGGGGCCGATCGTCGGCGGCATGGTGCGGCCGTTCTTCGAGCGGCGGCAGGGCCGGCTCGCCGTCGAGTACCCGCACCCTTGCCTCGAGCCGATCCTGAAGCGCACGCTCGGGGTCCCGCTCTTCCAGGAGCAGATCCTGCGCATGGCGATGGTCGCGGCGGGATTCACGGGGGGCGAGGCGGAGGAGCTGCGGCGCGCGATGGGCTTCAAGCGCTCGGTCGAGCGGATGGAGTCGATCGAGGCGCGGCTGCGCGAGGGGATGGCGCGAAACGGCATCGGGCCGGCGGCGCAGGAGCAGATCGTCAAGTCGATCACCTCCTTCGCGCTCTACGGCTTCCCCGAGTCGCACGCGGCGAGCTTCGCGCTGATCGCGTACGCGAGCGCGTACCTGAAGGCGCACCATCCGGCGGCATTCCTCGCGTCGCTCCTGAACGCGTGGCCGATGGGCTTCTACCATCCCGCGACGCTCGTCAAGGACTCGCAGCATCACGGCACGCGCGTCCTGCCCGTGGACGTGGCGCGCTCGGGCTGGAAGTGCCGCTGGGAAGAAGGCGCCGTGCGCCTGGGGATGCGGTTCGTCAAGGGCCTGCGCGAGGAGACCGGGAGCCGCATCGAGGCCGAGCAGACCGCCGCGGCGTTCCGGAGCGTCGACGATCTGGCCGCGCGCGCGCGGCTCCGGCCCGACGAGCTCGACAAGCTGGCGTACGCCGGAGCGCTCTCCGGATTCGGGCGGACGCGCCGCGAGGCGCTCTGGCAGGTCGCCAAGGTCGCGCGCAAGGCGGGGCGGCTCTTCGAAGACGAACCGACGGATGATCCCTCGCCGCTGCCGGAGATGACGCCGATCGAGGAGACGCGCGCGGACTACGTGGCGACCGAGATCACGACCGGACCGCACATGCTGGCCCACCTCCGCCGGACGTTGAGCGAACGGGGAGTCCTGTCCGCGCGGCAGCTGCGCGGCTGCACGGACGGCGATCGCGTCACGACCGCGGGCGCCGTCATCGTGCGCCAGCGTCCCGGGACCGCGAAGGGCTTCGTGTTCCTGACGCTCGAGGACGAGACCGGCATGCTCCAGGCGATCGTGCGGCCCGACCTCTTCCGCGACGAGCGCGCCGTGGTGGTGGGCTCGGGGGCGCTGGTCGTGCAGGGCCGGCTGCAGCGGCAGGACGGCGCGCTCTCCGTCCGCGCCGAGCGCTTCTGGACGATCCCGGAGTTCGAGCGGATGCCGAGCCACGATTTCCGATGATCGGTAATCGCCAGCCGGGGGCGTTACACTCCGCGCGATGCCTTCGAGCCTCCTGACCCAGATCGGCCTCGCCGCGGGCGCGGCCATGACCTCCGGGTTCCGGCTCTACGGGACCCTCGCGGCGCTCGGCTTCTTTCATCGCATCGGCGTTCTCCATCTGCCGCCCGGCGCGGAGGTCCTGTCGCGCACGCCGATCCTCGTGCTGTCGACCGCGCTCTTCGTCGTCGAGTTCCTGGCCGACAAGATCCCCGTCGTCGACACGATCTGGGACGCCGTCCACACGTTCCTTCGGGTGCCCGCCGCCGCGATCCTGGGCTTCGCCGCTCTGTCCGACGTGGCGGAGCCGTGGCGCACGGCGGCGGCGCTCCTCTGCGGAACGATCGCGCTGTCGGCGCACGGCCTCAAGGCCGGCGCGCGCGTGGCGCTCAACGCGAGCCCCGAGCCGCTGACGAACTGGGCCGCCTCGTTCTCGGAGGACGCCCTCTTCGCGTTTTGCATCTGGCTGATCCTGTTTCACCCCGCGGCCGCGCTCGTGCTCGCGGCCGCCGTCCTGGCGGCGGGTCTCCTCCTGCTCCGCTGGGTGGTTCGCGGGATCCGCTTCCTCTTCTCGATCGAGCCGCGTACGGCCGAGTAGCGCCTCCGCCGCACGGCGAAACCTCCCTCCGGCCCGGGCGTACGCTCGTCGACGACGGCAGCCTGGTGCGCGCTGACCGGCAGTTCTTCTTCAAGGTCTCGTACGCGTTCCAGAAGTAGCGCGGCGGAAAGGACCGGTCAGGAGTTGTGAGACTCGAGTCTTGAGCCGGCTCACAACTCATAACTCTCGACTCACAACATTTTCGAGCCGCAGCCGTAAGATTTCCAACAATGAAGGTTGTCTCCGCCGCCCTCCTGGCCGTGGTGTGCGCGCGCGGCCTGGCGGCGGAAGAGGCGCCCCCGGCGCTGCACCTGAACCGCATCTCCTCGCCGATCGAGATCGACGGCGACCTCTCCGACGCCGGCTGGCAGGAGGCGACCGTCATCGAGAAGTGGTACGAGATCAACCCGGGCGACAACATCCCGCCGCCCGTCAAGACGGTCGCGCGGATGGGCTACGACGACCGCTTCTTCTACGTGTCGTTCTGGTGTGCCGATCCGGACGTCTCCAAGATCCGGGCGCCGTTCGTGGACCGGGACGGGATCAGCGACGATCAGGACTACGTCGGGATCCTCCTCGACGTCGAGAACCAGCGGCACGCCGCGATCGACTTCTGGATCGGGCCGACGGGCATCCAGGCCGACTCGGTATTCAACGAGGGCTCCTTCAACGAGGACTTCGGCCCGAACTACTTCTGGGAGTCAGCCGCGAAGATCGGACCGGAAGGCTGGACGGTCGAGGTCGCGATCCCGCTTGCGTCGCTGCGGTATCCTGCGACGGATCCGCAGGACTGGGCCCTGATGCTGTATCGGGTCTACCCGCGCGACTTCAACCACCAGATCTACAGCGTGAAGGTGCCCCAGGGCTCCGCCTGCTTCCTCTGCCAGTCGGCCACGGTCGAAGGCATCACGGGTCTGCCGAGGACCGCCCATGCGGTCCTGGCGCCCTACGCTGCGGGATCCCAGACGCGAAGCTATCCGGGGTCCGACACGTACGCGGGCGACGGCCTGGTGACGAAGGGCAAGGTCGGCCTCGACGCCAAGTGGCTTCCCAGCGCCGCGACCATCGTCGACGCGACCATCAATCCCGATTTCTCCCAGGTCGAGTCGGACGTCGCCCAGATCTCGGCGAACGAGCGCTTCGCGCTTTTCTACCCGGAGAGGCGGCCGTTCTTCCTGGAGCACCTCGACCTTCTGCAGACGCCGATCCAGGCGGTCTACACCCGCACGATCACGTCGCCGCTGTGGGGCGGCCGGCTCACGAGCAAGCTCGGCGGGACCAATTTCACCGTGCTCGCGGGCGAGGACCGCGGGGGCGGCACGGTCGTCATTCCGGGCCCCGTCTTCTCGGACACCGCAAATCAGGACTTCCACTCGTTCGTCGGCATCGCGCGCGCGCGCCAGGACCTCGGAGCGTCCTTCGGGGGACTGCTGGCCGCCGGGCGCGCGATCGAGGGCGGGGGCTACAACGCCGTCTTCGGCGGCGACTTCCTGTGGCACGCCAACGACACGGACATCGTGACGGGTCAGTACCTGTACAGCTTCACCGAGAATCCGAACCGGCCGGACCTCTATCCGACGTGGCTCGGACAGAAGTCGTCGGGATTCGGCTGGACGGGACAGTGGACCCACTCGTCGCTGAACTGGAACTGGTCCGTCTCGCATACCGACTTCGCGCCCGGATTCCGCGACGACGAGGGCTTCGTGCCACAGGTCGGGTTCCGGGACGAGCTCGGCAGCCTCTCCTACCGCTTCAACACCACCGGGTTCTTCACGCGCGTGCGGCCGCTCGTCAACGTTTCCTACGAGACGGCGCGCGACGGGTCGCTGCTCGCGCGGACGTACTCCCCGGGCGTCTCGTTCCAGGCGCTGTGGGGCATGCGGGGGAGCGTCCTCTACAACTTCGACGCGGTCGTCATCGACGGAAAGGAGCTCGACTTCCGGCACGCCACGGTGAGCCTGTATGCGTCGCCGACGCGGCTCGTGCCCAACATCACCCTCTACGCGGACTTCGGGCAGCAGGCGGACGTCGACAACGCGCGCGTGGGAACGGGCGCGACCTTGCGCGTCGCTTCACTGGTTCGTCCCACGCCGCACCTCGGGCTCGACCTGCTCGCCGAGCGGCGCTGGATCGACGAGACCGTCGGCGACGTCTCGGGGCGGCTCTTCACGGCCGACGTCGCCCGCGCCAAGGCGACGTACGTGTTCAATTCGCGCTTCCTCGTGCGGCTGATCGGGCAGTACACCGAGACGCGGCGGGACGTCGCGCTCTGGATCGACCCGACGGTCGCCAGACGCGACGGCGACTTCTCGGGCTCGATCCTGGTCTCTTACAAGCTCAACTGGCAGACCGTGGTCTACGCGGGCTACGGCGACAACCGGACGGTCCAGGAGGACGCGAGCCTCGCGCGCGCCGACCGCCAGGTGTTCGTCAAGGTCTCCTACGCGTTCCAGCGATAGAGTTCCCGGGAACCAAGGCCCGCTTCCGGTTTCCCTCTAGAGCGATGAAAGACCGCGTTCGGAATGCCCTGCTGGTCCCGGCGGCCTTCCTGCTCGCCCTGGTGGCGGCTTGGGCGCCCCCGCAGCACTCGAAAGCCGCGCGCGTCGTCGCGGGGCACGCCACGCCCACGCCCTCGGCCGCCGACTGGAAGGAGATCGACCGCCTGGTCGAGCAGCAGAAGCTGGCCGAGGCCTCGGCGAAGGCCGACGCGATCCTGCAGCGGGCCATCCGTGCGAAGAACGAGGACGAGTGGACGCGCGCGCTCGTGCGCTGCGTCCAGCTGCGATCCGGGCTGCATGGCTACGAGACCGCGGTCCGCTTCCTGAAGGAGCAGCCGTGGCCGGAGGGCCTGCTTCCGCGCGTCACGCTGGAGCTCTACTACGCGCACGCGCTCTCCGACTACGCCCGCGCGTACTCCTGGGAGATCGCGCAGCGCGAGCGCGTCGAGTCGCCGCAGGGCGGGCCGATCGACCTCAAGGCGATGACGCGAGAACAAATCCTGGCCGAGTCGCGCCGCGCGTACCTCGCGGTCTGGGCGAAGCGGCAGGCGCTGTCTTCACTGCCGGTCGACCGGCTCGCGGAGTACGTGCGGCCGAACAACTACCCGAAGGAGGTGCGAGGGACTCTCCGGGATGCCGTGTCCTACTTCTTCGTGGAGCTCCTGGCGGACTCTTCCCTCTGGTCTCCCGAACAGTCGAACGGCGTCTACCGGCTGTCCGTCGCCCGCCTCCTCGACACGGACGGCCGCGACGCCGACGCGCGTCTGAAGGACCCGCAGGCGCATCCCGCCGAGCAGATCGCGGAGATCCTCGGTGACCTCGAGGCCTGGCACTCGGCCGCGGGGGAGCGCGAGGCCGAGCTCGAGGCGCGCCTGGAGAGGCTGCGCCGGCTCCACGCGATCCTCACCGAAGTCGGCGACCGCGGCGCGATCCGCAAGGACCTCGAGTCGCGTCTGCCGCGCTACCGCGCGGTCGCATGGTGGGCGATGGGGATGGCGGAGCTCGCGCAGTTCCGGGAGGCGGACGAGACTCCGGACGGCATGAACCGCATTCGGGCGCGCGAGGCGGCGCTCGAGGGGAGGCGCGCCTATCCGCAGTCCGCGGGCGGGCGCCGGTGCGCCGACGTCGTCGCGGCCATCGAGCGGCCGGACTATCAGCTCGCGGCGATGTCCTCGGACTCTCCCAACCGCCGCTCGATCGAGCTGACGCACACGAACGTCCCGGCAGTCTTCTTCCGCGCGTACGCGCTCGACCTCCAGCGGCGCATCGAGACCGCGGCCGACTACAACCTGCTGCCCGCCGGCAACGAGGTCCGGGAGCTGATCCGGACGAGCAGGCCGGCCGCGGCCTGGAGCTCGGCGCTCCCGCCGACGCCGGACTACAAGCCGCACCGCACCTTCGTCACGCCGCCGCTGCAGGCGCCGGGTCTCTACGTCGTGGCCGCGTCGCTGCGCGAGGACTTCGCTGAGATCCAGAACCGCGAGACCTCGGTCGCGATCGTGCTGTCGGATCTCGTCCTGATGACCCGGCCCGAGTCTTCCTCGGTGGAGGCGCGCGTCGTCACGGGCGAGGAGGGGAGGCCGGTCGAGGGCGCCGAGGTGAGCCTCTACGCCTACGACTGGGGCCAGGGCCGCCGGCACCACCGCGTCGAGACGAAACGGTCGGATGCCGCGGGTCTCGTCCGCTTCGACTACGCGGCGGGGCGCTCGGAGCGCTCCTACTTCCTCCTCGCGCGCCGGGGCGCCGACTCTGCGCTCGACCCGAGCTTCCTCTCGCTCCAGGAGCCGCGCGAGCCCGGAGAGGAGACGGCCTCGCTCGTCTACACCGATCGCAGCATCTACCGCCCGCAGCAGCGGGTGCTGTGGAAGGTCGTCTCGTACCGCGGCCGCCGCGACCTCGGCCGGCTCCGGACGTTCGCCGACGCGACCGTCACGCTCACGCTCCACGACGCCAACAACCAGGTCGTCGAGTCCAAGACGGCGACGACCAACGCGTACGGTTCGGCGGCGGGCGAGTTCACGATCCCCGCGGGCCGCGCGCTCGGGCGCTGGCGGATCGACAGCTCGATCCCGGGAAGCGCCGCCGTCCAGGTCGAGGAATACAAGCGGCCGACCTTCGAGGTCCAGTGGAAGGACCCGGAGAAGGCCCTCCGTCTCAATCAGCCGGCACTGCTCGCGGGCTCGGCGCGGTACTACTTCGGCCTGCCCGTCTCGAGCGGCACCGTCCGCTGGCGCGTCGTGCGCACGCCGGAATATCCCTCATGGTGGTGGTGGGGGGGACGAGGCGGGTTCCTCCGCGGCGGGAGCCCGACGGGCCGGCAGGTCATCGCGCAGGGACAGACGTCGCTCGACTCCGACGGCAGCTTCCGCATCCGCTTCACTCCGGAGGCGGACGAGCGGCTCGACGCCACCCCGGACGCCGCCGCGGTGACCTACCGCTACGAGGCCGTCGCCGAGGCGACCGACGAGGGCGGCGAGACGCGGTCGGACACGCGGAGCTTCCGGCTCGGGTTCGTGGCGGTCGAGGCGAACGTCGCCCCTGCGGCGGAGTTCTTCCGGGAGTCGGCGCAGGGAGAGCTCACGATCACCCGCACCGACTTGGACGGGGTGCCGCGGCCGGGAAAGGGCGCCTGGCGCCTGACCGAGATCGTGCAGCCTCTGAAGACGCAGCTCCCGGCCGATATGCCGCCGCAGGGAATGGCGGGCTCCGAGACCGAGCGCTTCGCGACTCCGGGCGACCGGCTCCGTCCCCGCTGGGACACGGCGTTCGACGTTTCGGCGACTCTGCGCGGCTGGCCCGACGGGCGCGAGCGCGCGCGAGGCGAGGTCACGCACGATGCGAGGGGACAGGCCGCCCTGAGGCTGCCGCCCCTCGCCGCGGGTGCGTGGAGGCTCCACTACGAGACGACCGACCCGTTCGGCGCGCGGTACGAGACGACGCGCGACTTCCTCGTGGCCGCCGCGGGGAACGGCGTGGCGGTCCGCGTCCCGGGCGTCCTGCTCGCGGAGCGGCCGACGGTGGCGGTCGGAGAGACCGCGCGCTTTTTCCTGGGATCGGCGATCCCGGGCCAGGCCGTCTTCGTCGAGACGCTGCGCGACGGGCGCGTCGTCTCGCGGTCCCTCCAGAGCGCGGAGGGCGTGCTCGAGGTCCCCGTCACGGAGGAGAGCCGCGGCGGATTCGCCGTGCGGCTGTCGTTCGTGCGCGACCACCAGTTCGTGTCCATGGCTCAGAGCGTGTTCGTGCCGTGGAGCGACGAGGAGCTGAGGGTCGAGTTCGCGACGTTCCGCGACAAGATCCGGCCGGGCGCGAAGGAGACGTGGCGGGTAACCGTGAAGGCGCCGGAGGGGTCGGCGAAGGGGTCGCAGACCGCCGAGATCCTGGCCTACATGTACGACCGCAGCCTCGACGCCTTCCTTCCGCACATGCCTCCGTCGGTGCTCTCGCTCTATCCGAACCGCACGTCCGCGGGGGAGCTGCGGGCCAGCCTGGGCCAGGCGCCGGCGCAGTGGATCCTCAATAACCTCACGGTCCCGACGGAGGCGGAGGGACTCTACGGCGACGCCCTGCGCTTCTTCGAGAGCTACGGAATCGGCGGACCCGGCGTCCGCACGCGGATGGCCATGAAGTCCGCGATGGTCGCCGACGCGGCGGCTCCCGCGTCCGCGCCGGCCAACGCGCGCGAGGACGCGGGCCAGGCGGGCGGATTGGCGAACCTCCAGGCGGCGAAGGAGGAGGACAAGGCGCCGCAGCGGGCCGGCGCGCAAGGCGCGGAGTCGCCCACGACGCTGCGCAGCAACTTCTCCGAGACCGCCTTCTGGCGGCCCCAGCTCCTGACCGGAAGCGACGGCTCGGCCGTGATCGAGTTCGAGGTCCCCGACTCGGTGACGTCCTGGAACGTGTGGGTCCACGCCGTGACCCGGGACCTCGAGTCGGGCACGGTCCGCCGCGAGACGCAGAGCGTCAAGGACCTGATGGTGCGCCCCTACGTGCCGCGCTTCCTCCGCGAGGGCGACGCGGCGCTGCTCAAGGTCGTCGTCAACAACGCCTCGACGCAGCCGATGTCGGGCGAGGTGACGCTCGACGTGATCGACACGGAGACC
>Ga0070667_100003635_pt1 | contig 13126 bp, 10 predicted proteins | sample KBSS33metaG_FD_64659 | JGI IMG/M metagenome (GOLD analysis project Ga0070667, IMG submission 64659) | Switchgrass rhizosphere microbial communities from Kellogg Biological Station, Michigan, USA - KBS S3-3 metaG | ecosystem: Host-associated > Plants > Roots > Rhizosphere > Soil ...
TGCACCTCGCCGACGAGCCAACCGACGGCGGGGGTGCCGTGCTGGCCGAGCGTGAGCTCACAGGTGGCCGAAACCTTCAGGCCCATCTTGTGCTCGACGTTGGTGACGAAGGCGCCGTTGCGCTCGCCGGGCTCACCGGTCTCGGGGTCGAAGTGGAACTTCGGCACGAAGAACAGCGACAGACCCTTGGTGCCCGGGCCGGCTCCCTCGGGGCGGGCCAGGACCAGGTGCATGATGTTTTCGAACAGGTCGTCCGAGTCGGCCGAGGTGATGAATCGCTTCACACCGTCGATGTGCCAGGTGCCGTCGGGCTGCTGGGTGGCCTTGGTGCGGCCGGCGCCCACGTCAGAGCCGGCGTCGGGCTCGGTCAGCACCATGGTGGCGCCCCAGCCGCGCTCGGCAGCGAGGACGGCCCACTTCTTCTGCTCGTCGGTGCCGTTGTTGTAGAAGATTTCGCACATGCCCGAGCCCATGGCGTACATGTAGGCGGCGGGGTTGGCGCCGAGGACGTGCTCGATGAGCGCCCACTGCAGCGCGCGGGGCATCGGCATACCGCCGAGCTCCTCTTTCAGGCCGACCTTGTCCCAGCCGCCGTCGAGCAGGGCGCGCATCGACTTCTTGAAGGGCGCGGGCAGCGTGACGGTGTGAGTCGCGGGGTCGAAGACCGGCGGGTTGCGGTCGCCGTCGGCGAACGAATCGGCGATCGGGCCCTCAGCGAGGCGCGCGATCTCGTTGAGCATTTCCCCGGCGGTGTCGGCGTCCAGGTCGGCGAACTTGCCTTCACCCATCGCCTTGTCTACGCCGAAGACCTCGAACAGGTTGAACACCTGGTCACGGACGTTGCTCTTGTAGTGGCCCACGATTTCTCCTCGATGAGATGGAACTGTCGGTTGGGTACTCAGGGCTAAGTTACCCACCAGTAACTGCGGCTAACTATACCGCCGGGTAACTTCATCGCAAAGCACTTGCGAGCAATTTGTGCGCGAGCACCAACCCAGTAGTTGATAGGAGTCCCATCGGACCCGTCAAAAACTCCTTGACCAGCGATTTCGGCGGGGTGTGAGGATCGTCACTCGGGGGTGAAGTACGGTGCACAAATGCGGCGAATTGTGGTGTGGGGAACAGGAAATATGGGGGCCACGGCGATCCGATCAGCGGTCGCGTTCCCGGGGCTCGAGTTGACGGCGGTCATCACCTCGAGTGCGGACAAGGCCGGTCGCGATGCGGCGACGTTCGCCAAGCTGGATACCACGACCGGGAAAGTCGCCACCACCGACGTCGACGCGGCCCTCGAAGACTGCGACGCGGTGGCGTATATGTCTTCCGGAGACATCCGTCCGGAGGAGGCCATCGCCGAGATCGAGCGCTGTCTGCGGGCCGGCAAGCACGTCGTGACGCCGTCGCTGTACTCGCTCTACGACCCGGCCTCGGCGCCGGCCGAATGGGTCGAGCGTCTCGCGGACGCCGCGGACGCCGGCAACGCCTCGTTGCTGGTCTCGGGCGTCGACCCCGGGTGGGGCAACGACGCGCTCGCCGTGACGGCGGCCGGGCTGTGCACCCGAATCAAGACCATCCGTTGCCAGGAGATCTTCGACTACTCGACCTACAACCAGCCCGAGGCGGTGCGGGTGCGCTGTGGCTTCGGCGGCTCGATGGATGAGACGCCGTTGATGTTGATCCCGACCATCCCGACCATGGTGTGGGGCGGCAACGTCCGGCTGATCGGCCGTGGGCTCGGCATCGAGATCGACGACATCACCGAGACCTGCGAGCGGCTGCCGCTCACCGAGGCCGTCGAGAACGTCATGGGCCGCTTCGAGGCAGGCACTCAGGGCGCCTTCCGGCTTGAAGTCATCGGGTGGTCGCAGGGTGTGCAGCGCGTGATCATCGAACACATCACCCGCATCGACCCGTCATGCGCGCCCGATTGGCCGCAACCCGACGAGGGCGTGGGCGATCATCGCGTGATCATCGACGGCGATCCGCAGCTGACCATCGTGGTGCGTGCCGACGTACCCGGCGGCACCCGGGCCGACGGCGGCAACACCACAGCCGCCAACCGACTTCTCGGCGCGATCGAGTGGCTCGCCACCCAGAAGCCGGGCATCTACGACGGGCTCGATGTGCCCTTGCATGCACCGCTACTGGCAGAGGTCGAGGCGACGCGCTGGGTTTGAGTGGTCTAGCGGGCCAGCGTGAGCACGGGCGGTAGCAGCGCGGCGATCTGTTCGCCAACGGCCTCGAAGGCATCGATGTCCTGGCCGATCGGATCGGCTACTTCCACGGGCTGATGTTCGTGCAAGCGGAACCGTAGCGGCGCGAGGTCGGCCACCGTGTGCGCCCCGTATGTAGAAGCCAGGAGCGAGGCCTCTCCGAGTGTGAACGTCTTCCGAAGCTGACGCGGCGCAAGTTCGAGTACCGCGGTGCGGTGCGCCGACGTCATCGTCAGGACAAGGTCGGCTTCCGAGGCGATGCGCGGCGTCAGCTGTCGCGCAGCGAAGTTTGAAGGGTCGCCGCCGAGCCCGATCAACACCTCGGCCGCGAACCGATGGACCGGATGTCCGATCACGGCGGCGATTCCTGCACTGGAGGCGACGAAGTCCGGCAGGCCCATCTGTCTGGCCAACCTTACTGAAAGTCGTTCTGCGGTAGGGGATCTGCAGATGTTTCCCGTGCAGACGAACAGGATGCGCATGTAGACCTCCCGGAGAGCTCTAACGCAAACGTCAATAACCCATGTATGTGCGACTTGAGCGTGCCACGATGAGCCTGTGAAGGGCATCATCTTAGCGGGGGGCTCGGGCACCAGGCTGCACCCGATCACCTTGGGTGTGTCCAAACAGCTGATACCGGTTTACGACAAGCCGATGATCTATTACCCCCTGTCGACGCTGCTGTTGGCGCGCATCCAAGACATCCTGGTGATCACCACGCCGTTCGATGCGCCGAGTTTTGAACGGCTGTTGGGCGATGGGTCGCAGTTCGGGGCATCGATCACGTACGCGAGGCAGCCAGCGCCGGACGGGCTGGCTCAGGCGTTCACCATAGGTGCCGACTTCATCGGATCGGGCAAAGTCGCGCTGATCCTGGGCGACAACCTGTTGTACGGCCCAGGCCTCGGCACGCAATTGCAGACCTTCAACGACGTCGACGGCGGCGCGATATTCGCCTATCGGGTTGCCGAGCCAAGTCAGTACGGCGTCGTCGAGTTCGACGAACAGGGCGTGGCCGTATCGCTGGAAGAAAAGCCGAAGATCGCCAAGAGCAACTACGCCGTCCCTGGCTTGTATTTCTACGACAACGATGTGGCGTCGATCGCGCGGGAACTGAAGCCGAGTGACCGCGGCGAGTACGAGATCACCGACGTCAACCGCACATACCTGGAGCAGCGTCGGCTCCATGTGCAAGTGCTGCCGCGGGGAACGGTGTGGCTCGATACCGGCACGGTCGACAGCATGACCGACGCCGCCGACTTCGTGCGCACCATGGAACGCCGCAGTGGCCTGAAAATCGGCGTGCCAGAGGAGGTTGCGTGGCGACAGGGATTTCTCAGCGACGATGAGCTCCGAGAGCGGGGCGAGTGCCAGGTGAAGTCCGGCTACGGCTGGTACCTGCTTGATCTGCTCGACCGAGAATCGTGCCGGCCGCGTACTGCGGTGAGTGCCGTAGGGCGTTGATCAGAGGGTCAGGTGTGTCAACGTGAGTCGCTGCTATTTCCAGAGGGTCCGCCTCGAAGCGACAGCTAGGAATCTCGCGACTGACAAGCCGGTCGCTTGCGGGGCCTGAATGACGCTACTTCCTGAATGGCTCCGTTACGATCCGAGCCGCTATCCGCTCGGTTATAACCCCGGGCTCGATGGCCTTCGCGGTACCGCAACACTTTGCGTTCTTGCTGCCCACCTCAATTTTGGTGTTTGGTGTCCAGGTGCATTCCTGTACATGGACATGTTCTTCGTGATGAGCGCGTATTTGATAACCTCGCTGCTACTCAAGCGGTGGAATAACACCGGAAATATCGGCTTCGCCACCTTCTATCTCCGACGCTTCCTTCGACTCTTTCCCGCAAACTACGCGATGATTCTTACGCTTGTCGTCGTCGCGTACCTAACTCTCCACAACTTTCGCGGGCATCTAACCCAGGCCGCGGTAGCAGCAACGTACACGACCAATTGGACTCGGGCGTTCGAGGTTCCAATGCCCGAGTATCTTGGCCACACCTGGTCGCTGGCGGTGGAAGAACAGTTCTATCTGGTCTGGCCTGTGATCCTCGCGCTGCTACTCAGGGCAGTCGGACTGCGCATGCGGCTTGTCGCGCTGATAGGGCTGCTGGCGCTTGGATTTGCGGGATGGCGTAGCTGGCTTACGCTCCACGGAGCGTCCGAATCCCGCTTGTTCAACGGTACCGACATGCGCGGCGACGCTCTTCTGGTCGGCTGCGCGTTAGGTGTCGCGATGGCAATGCCGCGCGTGCGTCAGAGCCTCACCCTGCAGCGTGCCGCGGAGCTCTTGGCGCTGCCGTCCTTCGTTGTGCTGGTCGTCGGAGGATTCACGATGGATCAACACAATCGGGCCATGTACGGCGGGATCTCGCTGATTTTCACAATGGCGTCAGCGTGCTTGATAACTGCGTTGGCACTGCCGCGGCAGACCATACCCCACCGCATTTTTCGGTCGCCACCGTTGGTTTTCTTCGGCCGGATCTGCTACGGGCTCTATCTCTGGCACTACCCGATATTCAATGTAATTCGGTTCAATTACGGAGTCACTGAACCGGTCTTGCTCGGGGTGATAGGAGTTCCGCTGACATTCGTCGCCGCACTCTTGTCTTGGAGATTCATCGAAAGCCCCCTCTTGAAGGCGAAGGACCGACTTCCGATCGAAGGCACGAAACACGTTGCACCCCAACGCTGAACTGCAGTACGCCTATCTGCATTGAGCAAAGTCGGTGGGAGCAACCGAGACACTACGGTCGGCGTCGCTGAGAGCGCCACTGATGACCGATGCCGTGCCGTCGACCGGCGACCGAGGACTGGTGGTTGCTGGGTAACTTGTCGAAACGGCGCGGTTCATAGCGCTCGTGCCGCCCGTGGCGCACGATGCCGGCCAGCGCCCGAGAAAGTGCCTGTAATGACGGGCTCGGGGAGCGTTCCGAGCGCCAGGTCAAGGAGGCCCGGTGCTGTCATCGGCTGGCCTGGACGCTGCGGCGTTACTGCTCTACAAACAGTAACCAGCTAGATTGCAAACATCTGACTCAGCTACGCTCTGCAAGCATCACGACAGACTGTCAAGCCAAGCCTTGGCGACGTCGAGAATCGACTCCGCCATCTCAGCTACCAGCATCTTATTGCGGTTAGAAATCGAATTCCCACCGCGAGCCGACCGTCGTCTGTGAAAGCTCAGCTAGAGGAGTAGCAAATGCTACACACATTGCTATGGCGCACCAGAGGTTTGCTATTGACGGTAGGGTAAAAAACTTTGGCGAAACGCCCTCTCCCGCCGATATCGTCGCCTAGCATTTTCGCAGGAGCACGCCCAACACGGTGTGCGCTTGGACCTGCTAACACGCGAGGTTTCATGTCCATTCCGCTGAATGACCGAGCGACGGTCCGCATACTCGGAACGCACGGCGTGCCGGCCGAGTACGGCGGATTCGAGACTGCGGCAGAGAATGTCGGGCGGTACCTCGTCAGTCGCGGTTGGCGCGTAATCGTGTACTGCCAGACGGCTCATCAGCAGCCCATCTATGAGGACGTTTGGAATGGCATCGAACGGGTCAATATCTCAGTACCCAACATGGGCTGTACAGGCACTGCGAAGTTCGACTGGCTATCGGTCCGACATGCGCTCAAGCATTCAGATGTCTGCCTGACTTTCGGTTATAACACAGGGGTTTTCAATACTCTTCTGCGGCTTCGCGGGATACCCAGCATCGTCAATATGGATGGCATCGAATGGTCACGCAAGCGGTGGGGCTTCTTCTGGCAGACGGTTCTCTATATCAATGAACGCCTCGCTGCCTGGTTCGCAAATGAACTGATCGCGGATCATCCTGAGCTGAACACCTATCTACGAACCCGGGCTCCGGAACGCAAGATCACGACGATCACGTACGGGGCGCATAGGGTCCTCGACGCGCCGACGGCTCCGGTCCGTGCACTGGGCTTGGAGCCGAGAACGTATCTGACTCTTGTTGCGAGGCCACTCCCGGAAAACTCGATTCTTGAACTGGTGCAGGCATTTTCAGCCAAGGACAGGGGCGTCAAGCTCGCAGTCCTGGGCGACTACAACGGCGACGCTGATTCCTATCACCGCGCAGTACTGGAGGCCGCGAGCGAGGAAGTCGAGTTCCTTGGCGCCATCTACGACCAGCCTGTCGTTCAGGCATTGCGTTACCACTCACTCGGCTACCTGCACGGCCATACGGTAGGCGGGACGAATCCATCGCTTGTCGAGGCGCTTGCCGCTGGTAACCCTGTTATCGCGCACGGAAACAAGTACAACGCCTGGGTAGCAGGCGATGCCGGCCTGTACTTCAATTCGTCGACCGAAGCGGAGAAGTGCATCGATGAACTCCTGAACAATCCTGAGCTCGCGGACTCGTTGAGTCGTAGCGCACTAGCACGGTTTGACAGCGAGTTCACGTGGGACCGCGTTGCCGCGCAATACGAGACGCTGATCTTGCGAAGTCAGCGTACTCGCGAGTCGCGAATGAGATTCAGAGGGAGCGAATTTCAGTGGTCAACGTAGGAGTCGTCGGTCTGGGAAAAATGGGCTTGTCTCATTTTTCGATCATCAATGCGCATCAGGACACCAACGTGGTCGGTCTCTGCGATTCGAGTGGATATATCCTCGATATCCTCACAAAATATACCGGCGTCAGCACGTATTCGAATCTCGAGACAATGCTCGATGGCACAGATATCGACGCCGTGGTGATCGCAACCCCGTCGAAATACCACGCTCCGATGGTTCGCACGTGCTTGGAGCGAGGTATTCACGTATTTTGCGAGAAGCCGTTCTGCCTTGACCCAGCAGACTCGATCGCGCTAGCGCAATTGGCGAGCGACAAGCGGCTCGTCACGCAGGTCGGGTACCACAATCGTCATATCGCGACATTTCGTGAGGTGAAGCGACTTCTCGAGGCGGGGGTGCTGGGCACAGTCACCCATGTACTCGCCGAGGCGTACGGGCCTGTGGTTCTCAAGCCCAAAGGTGGTACGTGGCGCAGTAAGAAGGAGGAGGGCGGCGGTGCGTTGTATGACTATGCCGCACATCCAGCAGACGTATTGACTTGGTACTTCGGCCGGCCGGAATCGATCTCAGGAACGGTTCTCGGCAAGGTGTTTTCGGCGGAAACCGAGGATGAGGTGTTTACGACGCTCAATTGGCCGGGCGGTCTCAGTGGACAACTCTCGGTGAGCTGGTCGGACGAATCGCATCGCAAAATGACGACTTCTATATCGATCTGGGGCACGAACGGCAAGATTGTTGTTGACCGTCAAGAGCTGAGGGTCTACCTGCGCGATGCCGCGGATGCCCCGGAGGGATACGTCAAGGGTTGGACGGTGCGATACACCACTGAGTTGACCGACGAGGTCGATTTTTACGTTCGTGGGGAGGAATATTCGGCGCAGGTTGATGTCTGGTTGAAGCGCATTGGCGACTCTGCTGTGCGGGGAACTGCGGATTTCATCGACGCCAGCGTGACCGATGAGGTACTGAGCACCATCTGCAACAACATTGACGGAGGCTTGCGCCATCTCGATGCGCAATCGGAAAGCTCTGATGGGCAATCGCTTTCAGCAGCACAGACCGGGCTCTGGACCCGACTGAAGAATCGACAGCGCAATCGCCGATTGCGCTCAGGAAGTAGGTACTGATTATGGATCGTCTCTTGTTCGGTGACAACCAATTCTTCGGCGTGAATCACATGTCGGAGGATAAAGCGCGCACGCAGGCGATGCGCTTCCAATCGTTGGACTCGATCATGTCGGTACTGGACGCGGCGTACGACGCAGACGTGACCACGTTCATGTGTACAACCCACGATCGAATCGTCGACGTCGCTGACCGCTTCCGGGCGGAACCACAACGCTACTCCAGGCAGGTGGTATACCCGTGCATGCCCTACGCGCACAAGTATGCGAACGCGATGACGGAGGCGGGTATATTCGGCGCGATCCGGCAGTTCCTGCCCAGTGAAGGCTTGCTAGATGCGGCGATGCGCGGCGGAAAATCACTGGCAAACAAGGACATTGAAGGAATCATCACGCTCCTGATCGATGCCGAGATGAAGATGTTCAGGGGCCTCAACACGCCGGTGATATTCCTCCAGAATGTCGTTGTCGACTTCCTCCTCGGCATGGGGTTCACCGAGGCGTTCCGGATATTCGCCGACCACGTGTCGAGCAGGTACAACGCGGAACCGGGATTCATCACCATGAACATGCCACGTCTTCTCGTAGCTCTCGATGCAGTTGGCATTGAGAATCCGATCGTCTGCACCAGCATCAACAAGCTTGGTTTTCGCATGTCCGGCGGACTGGACAGCTACCTGGACGCTCTGCGCAACAGGCGTTTTCGTGCAATCGCGATGTCGGTCTTTGCGTCGGGGGCGATTCGTGCCGACGAAGCGATCGAATGGGTGGCTTCGCTGCCGAACATCGAATCGATGGTGTTTGGCGCCTCGAGCCGTACGAATATTGAGTCGACAGCTCAGCTCGTCACGAAGCACTGGTCCAGGACACCGGAATTGCTTCGAACTGCGTGAGCGAGCCGTTCCGGTTCGCCGCGTCAACCACTGGCAGGGTGGAGGCGGCGAGAGCCGGCAGCAATGGGTCCGAACGTTTCGTAACAAGGGTCTTCAGGAGCTACTCGTGGGTAAGACAATCGGTTTCGCTCTGACGTTGTCATTGATCGGTGGGGCGCTGGCGGGTGCTGGCGCGGCTGCGGCGACGATCCCGTCGATGGTGGGCAAGACATACGGCGAAGCGGCGGCGATGCTATCGCAATGGAAGTTTGCATCGGAGATCTCAACAACCTTCGGAACCGAGCTTTCTCGAAACGATTGCATCGTGATCAATCAGGTGCTTCGTCCGGCCTCACACTTCGGCTCGGCAAACACTCCGGCCAAGTTGCTTCTATCGCTGGATTGCACGGCCGCAGTCGCCGACGCGACCCACCCCGGTAACTCTGCCGGCAGCCCCAAAGGCCGCCAAGCAAAGCAAGAGAAGATTCTGGAGTGGTGGCGGACGAACACCCCAGAAGGACAAGCGTGGTGCACGACGAACCACTCCGCACACCCCAATTGGGACTGGAAATTGGTCAAAGGTTGCCCCGAATAGCAGCGCGACTCTGAATCACGTCGATGCACTAGATTCTCTAGCGGTGCTTGGCAATTGATGTGTTTATTGCGCTACCCGAGTGGAAAAAGCTGGGTAGGCTGAAAGTCAAATGTGTATGACAACCGTGCGCGGAGTGCGCGCGCCTACAGTAAGTCGGCTGCACGCGTAATGACGCTTCGGAGAGAGGAACGAGGTGTGCAGATGGCAGACGGCTTGATCGTTGTAGGAGTTGGTCGAAGCGGCACATCGACTGCAACCGCGTTCGCCGAAGTGGCCGGGCTCCGTCTGCCCAACGATGTGCTTCCGGCTGACGAGTGGAACGCTGACGGATACCTCGAAAGTCGTAGCCTCATCGAGTTCAATGACCACCTACTGGCTGCCAGCGGACAGACCTGGTGGAAACCACGTCCCGCTGACACCGATTGTGTGACGGAATACCACTGCTTGAGCCGTGCGTCGCGGATATTCAAGAGATCGTTTGGAAACGGGCGGGGCTGGGTGTGGAAGGATCCCCGGCTACCGATGCTACTGCCGTTCTGGGATCAAGTATTGGGCGTGCAACCGGCTATGGTTCCATATCGAGATCCCGTCGCGGTAGCTGCGAGCATCTCTCGGCGCGACAAGGTCAGCATCGATGTATCCCTGGCGATATGGGAGCGTCACTCACGCCAAATGCTCTTTTCGATCACACATCGCCCAGTTCTATTCACCGATTATGCGGAACTTACCGAACGTCCTGAGAAATGGTTCCGGCAGCTTGTGGATTTCTGCACCGAATCGGGTCTGGACGTGTGCAGCCCAGAAGTTGATTTCAATTCGCGCATTCGTCAAATCGTTCGGCCTGTTATGAACAAACGGCCAACCGCCAATCAGCTTGAGCTGGCTGAACTGATAGCCAGCCTCCAGGGTTCGCACTCAGAATTTCGGCTACCTACGCTGCCGGACGAATCGCCCAGCACGCAGGGGCTTATCGACTCGGTGAAGGGCCCCCGATTGATCTCGCGCGTCCGCGCGGCACTCATCACGAGACCCAAGCATGTTGTGCGACAGACTTCTACGAGCGTCGAAGCTGCGGTTGATGACTGAGTTGCGCGGCACGTTGTCGCCGGCAAGATGTGCTTCACGCAACCGCTCGCCGCGTCGAGCAACGTGCAGTTACGTGGTGCGGTAGGCCGCTATGGCGCATCCGACTCGTGGTATTCAATCGCTCAAGGCGGGCTCGGCTGCCCAGGTCGTGTCGATAGTTGCTGGCTTCGGAGTGCAACTATTCACAACCCCCTACGTGTTATTCAAACTTGGTCTGCATGACTTCGGTGTGTGGTCTATTACAGGTGCGATAGCACAGTATGGTGCCTTGTTCGATTTGGGGGTATCGCGAGCAGCAAGCCGCTATGTGGCGGTCTTTCATTCAAAAGGCGACGTGCGAAATGAGGGCAGGGTCGTTGCGGTATGCGTAGCGACGCTGTTCATCGTGGCTGCGATGCTCGGCGGTCTTGCCCTGATGGCATCACAGCTCATCGCACCAGTGCTCGGCCTCCGAGATCCACGGCAGGCCGGCACGCTATTGCTAGTCGCTGTCGCGATTTTGTTCGTAGGGTTACTTGCAAGAGTGCTCGCCGCCGCATCGATCGGCAGGGGTCGAACCGTGCCTCCGTTGACTGCCGTCGCAATTATGTCTGCGTTGCAAGCGTTGGGTGGCGTCGTTGTTCTCGCGGTGGAACCATCGTTGATTGGATTCGCCTACGGGACTCTCGGGGGTATCGCTCTGGGTCTTGTCGTCGTTGTCGCCGTCATCTTGATTGACGAACGACGAATCACCTTCGCAGTCCCCAACTGGACAATTGCCCGCGAAGTCTTTGCTTACGGGATATCGTCGCAGATCGCGGCGCTTGGAGATTTGTTGCTGTTCCAGTCTGGGAAGTTGGTCGCTGGAGCGCTGATTGGGCCCTCTGCAGCCGGAATCTACGAGCTTGCGAGTCGGCCGGCGATGGCCGCACAGGTCTTGGGGGCTTCTCCCGGAACTGCGCTGATGCCGCATCTGACTCGGATTTATGTGTCAGGTGGAGTCGGCGGCATTCTGACCGAGTATGAACATCTGACACGGCGGAACACGTCTGTCGCATTGCTCATTCCGTTCGCGATGGCGGCGACCGCGGTGACCGCGATTCCTGTTTGGTTGGACGGGCCACATCTGGACGTGGTGGCGGTCTTGCTTGCGCTACTGATCGGCATCTCGGTCAACGTGTCGACCTCGACCTGTACTTGCACGCTTATGGCGATGGGGCGCCCAGTGATGATCGCCAAGGTTACGGCGGTCGCCGGCATCCTCCAGGTGATCGCCGCGGTGCTCGCAACCAAGTTCTTCGGATTCGTCGGCCTTACAGTAGCAATCGCGATCGGCGTACCCGTCACCAAATTGGCAGGCCTCTGGCTCATGCAGTCGAGCGCACGTATCCCACAATCATTCTATTTTCGTGCGGCCGGCGGCCCCTATGTGGTGGCTCTTGTCGCCGCGTGCTCGGCCTTGCCGATTGGCCTGATGACTATGCCTCAGAGTCGGCAGTCGGCGATAGTCCCCTTTGTTGCGGGCGCATTTGTATATTTGGCCGTCTACCTCGTACTCGGCTGGGGCTTCGGCTATCTGCCGCGAGCTTCGAACCAAACAAGCGAACCAGTACCGAATGAGCGTTGGACGATGCGGACGGCGCGGATGGCGCGTGTGGTCGACATGCTCGCTGGCCGACGTAGGGGTTCAAGAAGCGGGATGCCCCCGACGAGCTCCCCGAACCGCCATACCTCTCGCCATTGGTGGTCACGTCCGTCTGACGGTGCAGGTCGGGATCCCCTAAACAGCCGTGAACTGCGTTGCCGAGAGGAGCGTACGTCGCATTGAGGTCGATCGATGCCCAACGGTAATCAAGGTTCGACCGCGCAGTGCGGCCGTGTACCTCAAGCTCGGCGCACCTGGCCGGCGTTGGATAGTGGTTGTGACCGAACCGCGCCGGCGCCGTCTCGACCACGCCGAGCCTTCCGAATGCCCTGATCATGAGAATCCTATTTGACGCGCACTGGTGGGTCGACGGGCCACGTTCGGGTCGAAATGTGTTGCGGGGATTGATTGCCGGTTGGTCGTGCGCGTTCCCTGATGACGAATTGGACCTGCGTACTCAGCGTCGCCATATTTCAATACTGCGAGCAGATGCCCAACAGGCGAAGCTCAAAGTCGAAGTCAGCCACTACCCGAGGTGGGCGCGCTACCATGCCGTAGCTGTTGCCACAATCGCAGCGCGTAGCGACAGATACGATGCTGTATTGACGCAGAATTTCTGTCCGCCGTTGTCGACGGCTCCCAGGGTGGTGCTCGTACATGATGCTCTCTTCGTCACGAATCCAGAGTGGTTTACGAAGGCGGAGTTGCTCTACCTGAGTGGAATACGCCCATCGCTCCGGTGGGCCAACAACATCCTGACTACGTCCGATTCGGAGACGGCTCGGATTGGCGCTGTGTGGCCTGAATTGCGGACTCGACTCGTGAAAGTTGGCCTGGGCGTGCCTGACGGAGTACTTCAAGCCCAACCGAGGCGGCCATCGAGTCTCTCCGGCGAGGTACCGTTTGTTCTGGCGGTTGGACGGCTTAATGTGCGCAAGAACTTGGCCGGACTGATCGAAGCGTTCATTGACATCGCCCGCGACGATCCGAAGCCACACCTGTTCATCGCTGGGAGCGTTGACGGAGCGTACGCGCCAATTGTGGTTCCGGATGAGGTGAGTGCGCGGGTACA
>Ga0070667_100003646_pt1 | contig 13106 bp, 12 predicted proteins | sample KBSS33metaG_FD_64659 | JGI IMG/M metagenome (GOLD analysis project Ga0070667, IMG submission 64659) | Switchgrass rhizosphere microbial communities from Kellogg Biological Station, Michigan, USA - KBS S3-3 metaG | ecosystem: Host-associated > Plants > Roots > Rhizosphere > Soil ...
CGATGCAGCTCGGGCGGTAGTCCGTGATAGACCGTCCCCGCCCAATTCGCGCCTGGCAGCGGTCCGCGTTGGTCGTTGGAAATCGACACCAGCGGAAAGTCCTGAAATCGCCGATAGAAGGGTCGCAGGTCCGGCAAATCCAGCCGGCCGTGTAGCGTCGTGACCGTCTGGCGAGCGAGATCCGCAAACGCCGGAAAGTGGAACAGATCCATGTGAAAGTGCAGGACGTCAAATTCGTGAGCGCGGCGACGCACCTCATCCAACATCATCAAGACGTGCGGTATGGGGTCGCGTACGTTCGGATCCAGACGCAGTGCCTTGGGCGCGCAGGCCACCAGCTCCGCGTGTGTGCGCGAGTCGCCGCTGGCGAAAACGGTCACCTGGTGACCTTGACGCACCAGCTCTTCCGTGAGGTAAGAGACTATCCGCTCGGTTCCACCGTAGAGTCGCGGTGGTACCGCTTCCGCAAGGGGTGCGACCTGTGCAATCTTCATGAGACTCGTCCTCCAAAACTAGTCGCAGTGACTCGCGTCCGAAAGTCGAGTGGCTTGGTCACGGCGTCGAGCGAAGCCACAACGCAAAATTTAGTCAGTCCGTGAGCTCTTTTTCAAGAGGGGCGAAGCGACAGGCTCAACGCTTGAAATCGCGCAAGTTACACAGGTTGTTTCTTCCATGCTGCCGATGACTCGCGCGCCCCACAGTTGCCGGAGGATGCCAACACGCGCGGCCGGGCAACCAACGAGAACACCCCGAAACTACTGGGCAACACGCTCTGCTGGAATTCCACAGCACAACTGAGTGGATCAAAGCGCAGGATCACCCGGCCCGAGCAGGTTACCGTCGGTTGTCTGTCGCATTGTTTTTTGAAGCTTCGTTATGGTCATTCCTCCCGAAGCTTCTGGGTGTACCTTGCCTTTACGCCGCTACCGCTTCCTCCTCCAGCAGCAGAATTTCACAGGGCTCCCGATCGTCTCTGAAGTAGACCTCGTCCGACAGCTCTTCGGATTCTGATAGGAACTCCTCGAGATCGGCGGTCTCCACGTTGTCCAGGGGTCCGGTCCAGTCCTCCGGCGCCTCGACGCGCTCCGGTGACAACGCTCGCCAGGCGTCCTCGTCGATTTCATCGAGGCTGCCGTCACACATCTGGATTCGAGCGGTTCCTGATTCGTTGTCCCAGTCGATCAGTTGGAACGTCTCGTGCGTATCTGGCCGCAGATACCACTGACCGACGGAATCTACCTCGCGCTTCATGGTCTTCACCTCCCAACTCCCGAATAACTTATCCCGCCGCGTGGTGCTCGTGCCACCACCACTTCCCTTCCTTCGGCCATCAAGTCCAAGCTCGAGATTTCCAATGAAGTTAGACAGGCGAGCTCGTCCGCTGTTCCGTGAGCTGCGGGCCTCGTTGCCGCGAACCCCAGGCTCGTCGCTACAACAGGTGAACAGACGATCTTCGGCCGCAGGTCAAGGCCATCAAGCCCGGGGCGCAGGCCAGTCGGAACGCAAACAAACATATGACGCCTGGCGGGCCACATAGGGCGTCCAAGGCCGCCTTCAAGAGGGCTGCAGCTGAGTTTTTTCCCATGAGCTAAATCTGCCCTCTTGAAGTTTGCCTCGGCGTGAATATTATTGGCACTCGCGCATACCGAGTGCTAATTCGGTAGTCAACCCCTTTTATATTCAAATACATAGGAGGTACTGTGAATATCCGCCCATTGCACGACCGGGTCGTGGTCAAGCGCGAGCCCGAGGAGCGCAAATCCCCCGGCGGGATCGTCATCCCGGGTGCTATTCGGCAAATACAGCGGGACTGAAGTCAAAGTTGACAACGAGGAGCTCGTCGTCATGCGTGAGGACGACGTCATGGCTGTGGTCGAACGGCAGTAAACCTCACCACGGCTCAACTCAACACCATCAACCATTATTTTCGGAGGACGAGTAATGGCCGCCAAAGAAGTCAGTTTCAATGACGAGGCCCGCCAGCGGATGTTCCGCGGCGTCAACGTTCTGGCAAACGCCGTCAAGGCGACCTTAGGCCCCAAGGGGCGTAATGCGATCATCGAAAAGAGCTTCGGTGCGCCGACCATCACCAAGGACGGCGTTTCGGTTGCCAAGGAGATCGAGTTGCAGGACAAGCTGGAGAACATGGGCGCTCAGCTTGTCAAGGAAGTCGCATCCAACACTGCCGACGAAGCCGGAGACGGCACCACAACCGCGACCGTCCTGGCGCAGGCGATCATCCGTGAAGGCTTGAAAGCCGTCGCCGTCGGTGCGAACCCCATGGATTTGAAGCGCGGGATCGACAAAGCGACAGCAGCGGCCGTCGAGGAGCTGCGCAAGCTGTCCATACCCTGCAAAGACTCGAAGGCGATCTCCCAGGTCGCAACCATCTCCGCCAATGCGGACCAGGATGTGGGGAAGATCATTGCCGATGCCATGGAGAAGGTCGGCAAGGAAGGGGTGATTACGATCGAGGAAGGCTCGGGGCTCGAGAACCAGCTCGACGTGGTCGAAGGCATGCAGTTTGATCGAGGGTATCTGTCCCCCTACTTCATCAATGACCAGCAGGCGCAGCACGCAGAGTTGGAAAAACCGTATGTCCTGCTCGTGGACAAGAAACTCTCGAACATCCGGGAGCTGATACCGATCCTCGAAGCCGTTGCCCAGGCCTCACGTCCCTTGTTGCTCATCGCGGAGGACGTGGAAGGCGAGGCCCTCGCAACGCTCGTGGTCAACAACTTGCGCGGTGTTGTGAAGGTCGCCGCCGTGAAGGCTCCGGGCTTTGGCGATCGTCGCAAAGCCATGCTCCAGGACATCGCGATCCTCACGGGGGCCAGCGTGATCTCCGAAGAGCTGGGTCTGACTCTCGAGAAGGCCACGCTCGAGAGCTTGGGCGAAGCGAGGAAAGTCGTGGTGGAGAAGGAGAACACGACCATCATTGATGGCGCCGGCAAGGCGGCCGACATCAAGGCACGTGTCGACAGCATCCGCCAGCAGATCGAGGAAACAACCTCGGACTATGACAAGGAAAAGCTGCAAGAGCGCGTTGCCAAGCTTTCAGGCGGTGTAGCCGTCCTCAAGGTCGGGGCGGCGACCGAGGTGGAGATGAAGGAGAAGAAAGCGCGTGTGGAAGACGCTCTCCATGCGACCCGTGCTGCGGTGGAAGAAGGCGTCGTGCCGGGCGGCGGCGTCGCGGCTGGTCCGCGCGTTAAAGGCCGTCGAGAAGCTCTCGGCGCACAACGATGATCAGGCGCATGGCATCAAGATCTTAACGCGTGCTCTGGAGGAGCCTTTGCGTCAGATCGTCGCCAATGCGGGCGATGATGCGGCGGTCGTGTTGAACCGGGTACGCGAGGGCAAGAGCAACTTCGGGTACAACGCGGCCAACGGGGAATTTGGTGACCTGATCGAGCTGGGCATTCTCGATCCGACCAAGGTGACACGATTGGCGCTGCAGAACGCGGCCTCGGTTGCGGGCTTGTTCCTCACGACCGAAGCCTCCGTCGCTGAGGCGCCCAAGGAGAAGTCACGTGCGGCGGCCAACGCGCCCCCGGGCGACTTAGACATGTGATCGAAGTGAGGCGGCGGGCGGTAAGCCCGCCGCGGGGACTTTTATCTAGCGGTATTCGGTCTACGCCAGGTGTGGGACCTGATACCCGGTGTATGCAACGCATCGAATTGTGGAGGACAGCACGATGGACACACGCCGTTCTCGCCACCCTTCGCGGTCTGACGCTATCGCCATGGTCCGCTGGCTCGGTTGGGTGATGCTGATGATGTTCGTCTTGGTGCAGACTGCCCAGGCGGCAGCAGGAGACACCCCATCCGCCACTTCAAGGCCGTCCACCGTGCTCAAGGCACGCCGAATCCTCGGGACCTCGCGGCCGCGCGTGCCTCCTCCGGAACGCGGCGATTGTTTCGGGGATCCGGGGACCACAGCAGCGCGGTTTCAGATGCGATACTGACCACCTGAATCGATGGACTCATCGGAGTCCGGGACCGTGCCCTGTTCGCCTTCGCGAGCGGTGGCCGGCGACCTGGCGCCATCATCACAAGTGATGATTCTGCCCCCCGCGCATTGAACCCCCAACTCCCGCTGAGCAAGACTTGCCTTGCAGCCGCTACCCTCCAATACGTGGGCCCGCGCACGAGCAGGCAGAGCTCGAGCGTTGATTCCACATCCAAATAACCGTTGAGCCGGCCACGGCGGCTGCACTACCATGATGTAGTGACAATTCTTAGAATCTGCGGTCTGCGCGCGAGGAGTTATGTACCTCACCAGCCATGAAATGCACTCCGTATTGCAGATAGTGCAGTCCTTGAACGGCGAAGAGGAGCTGAATGTCCGTCGGGTGAATGCGGCTCGCGGGCTGCTGCAGCTGTTCCGCGCAGACTACTTCGCCGCCTATCACTGGAGCGAGGAGCGGAGGCGCTTCGAGGATCGGATTATCCTCAACATGTCAGAGGCCAACCTGGAGCGCTACGAACAGTATTACCAGTTTCACGATCCGATCACGCGCCCGATGCAAAGGATGCGACGTGCGGTGAGCGTGAACCAGGTCATAGAGCAGCGGGACTTCGAACGCACCGAGTTCTACAACGACTTCCTGCGGTGCGATGGCCTGCATTTCGGAGTAAATCTCCACGTCTACGACGGCGGCTGCCCGATTGCGGACTGGCGTATCTGGCGCAGCCGGCGGCGCGAGAATTTCGAGCGTCGCAGCCTCGACATTCTGAACATGCTGGCGCCCCATCTGCGCAACGCCACACTGATGGCGCAGCTGCTGAGTCTGCGGAAATCAGGCCTGACGACAGGGCTCTCGATCCCAGGGATCCGGGACTCAACGGCATTGTCGGAGCGCGAGGCGCAGATCGCCTACCACGCAGTGCTTGGAAAGGCCGACCGCGACATCGCCACCTCGCTGTTGCTGTCCTTGGCGACCGTCCGTACTCACCTGCGTCATATCTATCGCAAACTCGGAGTCAGCAACCGCTCCTCACTGTGCCGACGCCTGGCGCAGCCAGCCACGCCGGGATCTCCTTAGGCACAGACGGCTTGCGCGCATGACGGCCGCCGCCATGGCACGGGAGTCGGCCTCGAGGCTCGCCGCGTGCCCGCTGGTCTCTTGCCTTACGGGCGCAAATGCCAGGCGACCGTCACACCGTAAGTGCGAGGCGCGCCATATACACCGAAAACCTCGTTGGCGATCGTGTAGACATGGTTGATCCAGGCCTTGTTAGCCAGGTTCCGGCCCCAGAGCGACACTTCGAACTCGTCGGTGGTGCTAAGCCAACCCAGACGGGCACCGATCAGGCCGAAGGCCGGCTGGATGGCGTATGGCTCGAGCTCGCCGCGCTGATCGCCGGTATATGCGTAGTTCGCACTCGCCTCCAGGCGACCGCGGGTGCTGAGTGAGAACGCATACTTGGCGTCGATGCTGCCCTTGTTGCGAGGGGCGCGGAGCATGTCCTGGCCGCTCTGGCTACGCAGGTCGTAATGGGTACCGTCCAGAGCGGCGTATACGGAGGCATTCGGCAAGAACACACTCGTGAATTTTGCATCCAGGAAGCCATAGCTGGCCGTCAGCGTCAGATCGTCGATCGGCAACCAGGTGATCTCCAGCTCCGCGCCCTTGGCCTGCGCGCCGCCGGCATTGAAGGTCTCGAAGACACCGAAGCACGGCGGCGCGCAACCGGGCGGGGGGCCAAAAGCCTGAATCTGCAGATCCTTATAGTGAGTGTCGAATATGGCGAGGTTCGCGCGCACGCGCCGTGCGATCTCCAACTTCGCGCCAACTTCGATACTGTCGGCCACCTCCGGCCGCAGCGGGGCCGTCTCGGCTACGCTCGTCGGGGACGCCGCGAAACCTCCGCTCTTGAATCCCTCGGCGGCTGTTACATATAAGTTCAGCGCTTCGGACGGCTGATAGCTCAAGGAGACCTTCGGCGTGAACTTGCTCCATCCCGCCTCGACCTGGTTCGAGAATGTGAAGGGGATGATCTCGAAAATGCCAGATGGCCCATGAAAAGCATCGTTGTCCATGTGCTTGTGGTCGTACGAGTATCGACCGCCTCCGGTCACTGTCCAGTGATCGGCAAAGTGCCAGTCGACCTGTCCAAATACGGCCGCGCTGATCGTGCGATCGATGCCACGATAGCGATCCATGTCGTTGGGGTTAGTGCTGATCGGCGGGTTGAACAGGGAGTTGGTCCCTAGCTGAAACAGACGTAACCGGTTGGTGTCCTCGCGGCTTAGCCAGATCCCCGTGACGTACTTGATCTGGTCGGTAGGCGCGGACACCAAGCGCATCTCCTGGGTCACCTCCTTCGTGTTATCCCATACGTTATTGCCGAGTGGGATCACAGCGCCCAAAGAATCCATTGACCATCGGTTATAGGCACGATGCCAGGCAGTGATCGAGATGAAGTCCGTCGCTGAGGTCAGGTGATCCATGAACTTCGCGCTCGCGCCATAGGCGATTTGGTGCTGATACCCGTCATACGGGTTCGTGGCGCACGACGGATTGGGCTCGGGACCACACAGACTCTCGTATGCGCCGCGCAGATCCCCCAGATTTCCTGTTACGTTGGTCAGCGGTGTACGCGCCATGTCCGCATCCTCGATGCGGCTTGCATCGGCGCTGAAGAGCAGCTCGGAATGCTCGCCGGTGCGCAGCAGTTGCCCCCGTAATGACTGCGCGTTGTCGTCCTTTTCTCTGGTTTTGAGCGCAAAGTTGCGCACCCACCCGTCCGCCTTGCGCGAAGAAACTACGAACTTTCCGGCCCAGCCCTCCCCAAGCGGTCCGGTGACAAGCCCAGAGAAGTTATGCCGCTCGTAGTTGCCGACGTCCGCGTTCGCCTTGACGTCGAGTGCGTCCGTCCTCGGCCGCGAGGAGACGATGTTGATCGCACCACCGATGGTGTTCTTTCCGTACAAAGTACCCTGTGGACCACGCAGCACCTCCACCCTCTCGATGTCAAACATCTCCGGATTGATGTTCGAAACACGCCCGGCATATACGTCATCGACGAACACGGCCACGGAGTTGTCCGTGCCCGCCCCATCGTCGTTGGAAGAAACTCCGCGCATTGCAATGATGTTCTGGCCCGCGGCGAAAGGCGAGAACGTCAGCCCCGGAACCTGGCCGGAGAGCGAGCCGAGCTCATGGATTCCGTTTCTCTCCATCTCGGCGGCGCTTAGCGCCGTAATGGCGATGGGGACCGTTTGCAAGCTCTCCGAGCGGCGCTGGGCCGTGACAGTGATTTCTTCGAGTGTGGGAGCTGGCGTGTCATCTGCGGGAAATGCCCGCACCGTACCTGAGGCTAGCAGGACGAGTGGCGCGGATCGCGCGACCAGGGCCGATATATTCATGTAACTACAACCCTTCACGGATGGGATGGATGTCTGTTTAGAACAGTTTCGATGGCGGCGGCGACCGCGAGGAGCCGGCGGTCGCTACCGGCCGGGCCATCGAGCTCGATGCCCAGCGGTAGATGCTTCGAACCGAGCCCGCCCTGCAGGCTGAAGCCAGCAGGCAAACTGATGGCGGGAATGCCGGCGTTGCTCGACGGATCGGTGTTGCGAATGAAGGTCGCGAAGGTCGGTACACGCTCGCCGTTCAGCAGCACGGTCTGGTCGCTACCTTCGATCGGACAGGCAGGAAGCGGCGTCGTCGGAAACAGAACCGCCTCGGCAGCGTGCCTCGCAAAGTAGCTGCGGTAGAGTTCCTGCAAGCGGGGGCGCCCGACCCGCAGCGCGCGTAGATAGTCTTCCTCGGGAATTACGTCGTTGAGTACCTGCCCGATGATGTCCCTGACGTCTGCGCTCGCAATCGCTTCGTGCAGCTGCGTCAAAGTGAGGTCCAGTCCGGCCTTTTGCAGGTAGCTCTGAAGGGCAGGCTTGGTCTCATGAAGCACGATTGGAAAGCTGACAGCTGCGTTCATCGCAGCGATGTCGAGGAGGTCAGCCTCGACGAACTCCACGCCCGCCTCGCGCAGAACTGCGATTACGTGCCCCAGGGCGCGAGACACATCGGGGTGCAGAGACTCCTGAAAGTGTTGTGCGGGCAGCCCAATTCGCAGGCCGCGGATGTCAATAGCATCGAGCCCGAAGGCCGGGTTCCCCGACAGTACGGCATCGAGCAGCGCCACGTCGCGAACCCCGCGCCCCATGGGGCCGATCACATCTCGAGTTGGAGAGATTCGGGCGACACCGCCCATGGGGTAACGTCCGACCGTGGGTCTAAAGCCTACAATTCCGTTCAGCGCTGCAGGAATGCGCGAGGAACCGCCGGTGTCCGTGCCCAGGCCGGCGTGCACCACGCCTGCGGCGATCGCAGCCGCCGTTCCGCCGCTGCTGCCGCCCGCGAAGCACTGCAAATCAAATAGGTTCCGCACCGGGCCGAACGCGGCGTTGTTGCTCGTAATACCGTACGCCAACTCGTGCATGTTGGCTTTGCCAACGATCTCGGCGCCCGCAATACGCAACAGGTTTACCGCCGGTGCATCGCGCTTGGGGACATAACCTCGCAGGCTGGGTGTCCCGCTGGTGCAGGGCATACCCGCCACCTCGATGTTGTCCTTGACGATGAGCCGGTATCCAGCGAGCAGTTGAGGTGTCGCCAACGGGCCACCGGCGGTCGCGTTGCCGCTCGCACCGGGCTCGAATCCGGGACCGAGGTATGTGAAGGCGTTGAGCGCACGCCAGCTTGGGTGCAGAACGGGTTCCGCCGGACTTGGTGTCTGATCGCGCATGGCCGCAGTCTTCCGCCTGAAGTCAGCGCTGAGCAACGCCCGGCCCGAAAAATCGTCAGTTATGATGAGCAGCGCGCCAACAGCAGCAGGCCTCAGGTGTGGACTGAGGCCACCTGCCCCGGGTCGGATCAAGGCGGCGTTGGAGTCGATACCGGTCTGCCAACGCAAAGATCATCGCTTGTGATGATGCTTGGATGTGCGGGTGACGTTATAAGGACTCCAGGTAGCAACCATCGAGCCTCCATTCACGTGATTGCCGCAGCAACTCTCGAGCCCATCGAACGGGCAAGTACGGACGAACTTCGAAACATTCAGCTGGAGCGGCTCAAGTGGTCGGTGCGGCACGCATACGATAACGTCCCGCATTACCGCCGCAGCTTCGCCACTCATGGTGTCCATCCGGATGACCTGACATCCCTTGATGACCTGAAGAAGTTCCCCTTCCTCACCAAGGAGGAGTTTCGAAGCAACTATCCCTTCGGGCTATTTGCTGTCGCGCGCGAGAAAGTGGTCCGCATTCACGCCTCGAGCGGGACGACTGGCAAACCAACCGTCGTCGGGTACACCGCTCGCGATCTTGAAATGTGGGCCGCCCTTGTGGCGCGCTGTATCCGGGCATCTGGTGGCCGACCAGGCGATATAGTTCATGTGGCGTATGGCTATGGAATGTTCACCGGCGGCCTGGGTGCTCACTACGGCGCCGAGAGGCTTGGCTGCACGGTCATTCCGATGTCGGGCGGGCAGCCTGAGAAGCAAGTTCAGCTGATGCAGGATCTCGGACCCGACATCCTCATGGCGACGCCCTCCTACGCGCTCAACATCGCCGAAGGGTTTTCCCGGCAGGGCATCGATCCGCGTTCCAGCTCGCTTCGTATCGGCATTTTCGGCGCCGAACCCTGGACCCAGCGCATGCGTACCGAGATCGAGGAGCGACTCGATCTGGAGGCCGTCGACATCTACGGTCTCTCGGAAGTCATACGGTCCGGGCGTCGCCGGCGAATGCGTCGAAAGCAAGGACGGGCCGATAATCTGGGAAGACCACTTCTATCCCGAGGTCATCGACCCATACACCGGCCATGTATTGGCGGATGGCGAGGACGGTGAGCTGGTTTTCACGTCCCTTAGCAAGGAGGCGCTCCCGGTCATTCGTTACCGCACTCGCGACCTGACTCGCCTTTTGCAGCCAACCACCCGCCCGATGCGGCGAATGGCCAGGATTAGGGGGCGCAGCGATGACATGCTTATCATTCGCGGAGTGAACGTGTTTCCTTCACAGATCGAGGAGCTGGTTCTACGTATAACGGGACTGTCACCTCACTACCAGCTCGAGCTCACAAGGGAAGGATATCTCGACGCCCTGACCGTGCACGTGGAATGTCTTGGTGAGCTGTCGAGCGAGGATGCCCGGGCCCGAGCGGCACGCGATCTGGCACATTCTGGGAAATCATATGTTGGTGTCAGCGTCACCATCAAAGTGCATGAACCCGGAGCAATCGGCCGGTCGGTCGGTAAGGCGAAGCGCTTACTCGATCGGCGACAGCTATGAACGGGAACGATGGCGGCCCTGGTCCTTGATTCGGGTGGCGGGCGAGGCACTTCGAGAGCGGTTCCGACTTTTGACCGACCACCGTGCAACAACGGCGCCGGCCGGACATCTTTGGACGTCGAAAGCCCCGACGACTACTTGTTCGAGTCTGGCGTGAGGAATCGGCATTTAGGTCCTTCTGCCTTCGCAAGACGCGCATCGAGCGTGGCGAGCGGTACGTTGAGCGCCTCTGCGAGAGCAACATACCAACCGTCGTAGATCGCCACGTTGTGCCGAAGCTCCCAGACTCTCTCCGAGAACGCTTCGAATCCGTGGAGCTCTACGTCGAGTTCTATGAGATCCTGGAAAGCAGCGTTCGCTTCTTGCTCAGTGATCCCTTTGCCTCGCTCGAGGCGGCGAATCACATTTGCTACTTCGATAGGAAGATGTCCAGGCGCGTATAAGGAGTCTCGTTCGAGAATTTTCTCTGCCCAATCTCCATGGGCGCCTGTATCAACGAGCGCTGCCACCACGATGGAGGAGTCGACAACGACGCTCACCGTCGATCGGCGTCCCTGTTCTTGAGGATTTCCTCAACAGATACACGGCTTCGCGCCGCACTCTTCCGCCTCCGGACTTGCTGCAGCCAGGCATCAATTGACGGACGCGCCACCATACGTCGCAATTCTCCATGCAGAAATTCCTGCATGGACTTACCCTGCAGCGCCGCCCGCGCCGCCAGTTCGTCTCGAACCTTCTCGGGAACATCACGGATTGTGATTTGAACGCTCATGCATGCATAATGCCAGCATTGCAATCTGTCTGCAAGCTGCTCCCCATCGGCCATGAAAACCCTGAACGATTTGCTGGATAGTTCTCCAGAGCATGTGCTCTTCTCCTGCCTGGCCGGCAGTCGCGCTTACGGAACTCATACCGACGAGAGTGATGAGGACGTCAGGGGCATATACGCGGTCCCCGCAAAATCGTACCTGGAGTTGGACCCGCCGTCTCCACAGCTCGCCGACGAGCGAGGAAATATAGTCTATTTCAGTCTCCGAAAATTCATCGAGCTGTTGACCGCGGCCAACCCAAACCTACTTGAACTCCTCTTTACACCGCCCGACTGCGTGCGGACCTGCACTGTAGAGATGGAAACGCTGATTCACTCGCGGAACGTGTTCATCACACGCCAATGTGGCGATACGCACGTCGGATATGCCATGTCTCAGATCAAAAAGGCGCGAGGACAGAACAAATGGGTCAATCAACCAAAGACGGCGAACCCTCCAATTAAGGAAGAGTTCTGCTACGTCATTGCGCGCGAGCGACTTCAGCAGACGGAGGGACGTCCGGCCCGCCCGGTGTCCCTGCTACAGACGAACTGGAATCTCGCGGAATATCATGCTGCGCGACTCGAGCACGCATCCAATATGTTTCGCCTCTACTACTACGGTGCAAATGCTCGCGGAGTGTTCCGGGGCGATGCACTCGTGTGTGACTCGATTCCCGAATCCGACGAAGGCACTCGCTTTGCGGGTCTGCTTCTCTTCAACGAACAGGGGTGGAAACAGTCTTTAGCTGATCATCACAACTATTGGCACTGGCGCAGCGAGAGGAACGACGCTCGGTGGCATCAACAGGAAGCTGGCGAACTGGATTTCGACGCAAAGAACATGATGCACACCGTGCGCCTTCTCCTGTCTGGGCGCTCAATCCTGCAGAATGGCTCGCCCATAGTTCGCTTTTCTGGAAACGATCTTCAACTGCTGATCGATATTCGCGCTGGAAAGCTCACCTTCGACCAGATCATGGAGATTGCAAATGCTGTGATGGCTGACTGCGAGCGACTGAAGCCGAGCACCAACCTACCGGATATGTGTGACAGAGGTACTGCCGCGCGGATTCTTAAGGACGTGACCCAGCAATGGGAGTCCAGGATATTTGCATGAAGCAGGAAATCTTTGCGGCACTGGATTCAGTTCAACAGCAATACTCGGTGCGCATCCTCCTCGCGGTGGAATCTGGAAGCCGGGCTTGGGGCTTTGCATCTCGAGACAGCGACTATGATGTCCGTTTCGTCTACGCGCACCCCGCGGATTGGTACCTGCGGGTGTTTGAGCAGCGCGATGTAATTGAGCCCCAGGGTGATGCCCTCCTCGACCCGAGTGGCTGGGAACTAAGGAAGGCCCTCAGGTTATTCTCCAAGTGCAATCTAGCGCTCAACGAGTGGCTGAACTCCCCCATCGTTTACCGGGAGATCGGCGGATTCCGAAATCAATTGCAGTCTCTCATTCCTGCCTTTTTTAACCCGATAGCCGCAGTCCATCACTACGCCAGTATGGCAAGTGCCGCATTCGGTGCGCGTGAAAGCGACAGTGCCATCACTACGAAGAAACTGTTCTATGCATTGCGCGCTCTTTTTGCATGCCGCTGGATCGAGCGCACAATTAGTCAGCCACCCACAGAGTTCGAACGACTCCTTGTGTCTGTCGCAGACGAGAATGAGAGATCGTGGATTGCCGATCTCCTAGAACAGAAGGCCAAGGGTCGCGAGGGAGACCGGACCAATCTGATACGGCAGCGTTTCGACGCCATCAAAAGCGAACTGACAGGGTTTGAGACTTACGGGACCCGGGCACCACGGCCAACCAAGACAGGACACGAGTCGCTGGATGCCATTTTGCGCCAATGGACACAGTAACTGCCCCTCCGGCGCTGGATGTCAGAGAAAGCTTACGGACGTCCGTGGACGTCTCTGGAGGCTAGGGTCGGAATCGAACCGGCGTAGACGGCTTTGCAGGCCGCTGCATGACCACTCTGCCACCTA
>Ga0070667_100003652_pt1 | contig 13089 bp, 13 predicted proteins | sample KBSS33metaG_FD_64659 | JGI IMG/M metagenome (GOLD analysis project Ga0070667, IMG submission 64659) | Switchgrass rhizosphere microbial communities from Kellogg Biological Station, Michigan, USA - KBS S3-3 metaG | ecosystem: Host-associated > Plants > Roots > Rhizosphere > Soil ...
CAAGCCGCCGTCAGCTCGAAATCCGCACATCCGCGGTCTTGGGGTGTCCCAAGCAGTTCTAGCCAACTGCGCGGGATCACATCCGCGGGTGGAGGCCAAACCCTAAGGAGCAGGAATGTCGGTCACGATGCGTCAAATGCTGGAAGCCGGGGTCCACTTCGGCCACCAGACCCGTTACTGGAATCCGAAGATGGCGGACTACATCTTCGGCCAGCGCAACAAGATCCATATCGTCAACCTCGAGAAGACGATGCAGATGTACCAGGATGCCATGAAGTACGTGCGGCAACTGGCGAGCAACCGCGGCACCATCCTCTTCGTCGGCACCAAGCGGCAGGCGCGCGAAATCGTTGCGGAAGAAGCGCAGCGCGCGGGCATGCCTTTCGTCGATCACCGCTGGCTGGGCGGCATGCTGACCAACTTCAAGACGGTCAAGGCGTCGATCAAGCGGCTGAAGGACCTGGAGCAGATGGCCACCGACGGCACGCTCGAGCGGATGACCAAGCGCGAAGCGCTGTCGCACAAGCGCGAATTCGACAAGCTCATGAAGAGCCTGGGCGGCATCAAGGACATGAACGCGCTGCCCGACGCGATGTTCGTCGTCGATGTCGGCTATCACAAGATTGGCGTGACCGAAGCGAAGAAGCTCGGCATTCCCATCATCGGCGTCGTCGATACCAACCATTCGCCGGACGGCATTGCCTATGTGATCCCCGGCAACGACGATTCCAGCCGGGCGATTCGCCTGTATGCCCGCGGGGTCGCCGACGCGGTCCTCGAAGGCAAGAGCACCGTGATCCAGGAGATCGTCCAGTCCGGTGACGAGTTCGTCGAGGTGCAAGAGGAGGCCTCCGCTTGAAGCGGCGCTCCCGCACGAAGGGGGCCGCGGCCCCCTTGTTTTTAGCCTCAACCATGAATACGGAGCAGCACGATGGCGGATATCTCCGCGAGTAGTGTGATGGAACTGCGCCAGCGCACCGGCCTCGGCATGATGGAATGCAAGAAGGCGCTGACCGAAAGCGAAGGCGATCTGAATCGGGCGGAAGAGCTCCTCCGCATCAAGAGCGGTGCCAAGGCATCGAAAGCCGCGGGTCGCGTGGCCGCCGAAGGCATCGTCGGCGCGTATCTCGCGCCGGATGCGAGGACCGCCGCGATGGTCGAAGTCAATTGCGAAACCGACTTCGTGTCGCGCAATGAGGATTTCGTCGCGTACGCGAGAAAGCTCGCGCAGCTGGTCGCCGAGAAGAATCCGGCCGACGTGGCCGCGCTCACCGGGTTGCCGCTGGACGGCGGGACCGTCGAGTCCGTGCGCCAGGCGCTCGTGCAGAAAATCGGCGAGAACATGTCGATTCGCCGCTTCGTGAGATTCACGACGCCCGCGCGTCTCGTCCAGTATCTGCATGGCGGCGGTCGCGTCGGCGTCACCGTGGAGATCGAAGGCGGCGACGAGCAGGTCGGCAAGGACGTTGCGCTGCACATCGCGGCGACGACGGCGCCGGGCAATGTGCGCCCCGTTTGCGTGTCGCGCTCGGAGGTGCCCGCCGACCTCATCGAAAAGGAGCGCGCGATCTTCGCCGCACAGGCGGCCGACTCGGGCAAGCCGCCCGAGATCGTCGCCAAGATGGTCGAGGGCCGGATCAACAAGTTCCTGGCGGAAGTAACACTGCACGGGCAGCCGTTCGTCAAGGATCTGGACCAGACCGTCGAGAAATACCTGAAGGCGAAGGGCGGGCACGTGAAGTCGTTCGCGCTGTATGTCGTCGGCGAAGGCATCGAGAAGAAAAAGGATGACTTCGCCGCCGAAGTGGCGGCGATGGCCAAGGCCTGAGGATCGTCGTCCCAGCCGCGCCGACGCGCGGCGTAGCACCGCTGGAATAGTCATACGCAATACCGCAGTCGGTCGAGCCATCACGAGGAGCCCGCATGAATCCGCCCACCGCCGCCTCCGCCACGCCGCTCGCCTCCGTTGTTCCCGCGATCAAGCCCGCCGGCCCCGCCTACAAACGCATTCTGCTCAAGCTGTCCGGCGAGGCGCTGATGGGCGACGAAGCCTACGGCATCGAACGCGAGACGATCGACCGCATCGTCGCCGAGATCGCCGACGTGCTGCGCGCGGGTGTGGAGATCGCGATCGTCATCGGCGGCGGCAATATCTTCCGTGGCGTGGCGCCCGGCGCCGCCGGCATGGATCGCGCGACCGCCGACTACATGGGGATGCTGGCCACGCTGATGAACGCGCTCGCGCTGCAGGACGCGCTGCGCCGCGCCGGCGTCGAGTCGCGCGTGCAATCGGCGCTGCGCATCGACCAGGTCGCCGAACCGTACATTCGCGGCCGCGCGCTGCGCCATCTCGAGGAAGGCAAGGTCGTCATCTTTGCCGCCGGCACCGGCAACCCCTTTTTCACCACGGATACCGCCGCCGCGCTGCGCGGCCGCGAGATGGGGGTCGACATCGTGCTCAAGGCGACCAAGGTCGATGGCGTGTACACGGCGGATCCGATGAAGGACGCCGGCGCACACCGTTACCTCAAGCTCACGTTCGACGAGGCGATCGTCAAGAATCTCAAGGTGATGGACGCGACGGCGCTCGCGCTGTGCCGCGACCAGAACATGCTGCTGAAAGTGTTTTCGATCTTCGTGCCGGGCGCCCTTTTGAGCGTGGTCATGGGCGGCGACGAAGGCACCCTCGTCCACTGCTAGGAGGACGCATGATCAACGACGTCAAGAAAACCGCCGAACAGAAGATGGCGAAGTCGCTCGACGCGCTGAAGGCGGATTTGTCGAAGGTGCGCACCGGTCGTGCCCATACCGGGCTGCTCGACCACATCCACGTCGACTACTACGGCTCGATGATGCCGCTCGCCCAGGTCGCCAACGTCACGCTGGCCGACGCGCGGACGATCGGCGTGCAGCCGTGGGAAAAGAAGATGATCCCGGTCGTCGAGAAGGCGATCCGCGATTCGGACCTGGGCCTGAATCCCGCGACGAGCGGCGACCTCATCCGCATTCCGATGCCCGCGCTCACCGAGGAGCGCCGCAAGGAGCTGACCAAGGTCGTGCACAAGGAGGCGGAAGCCGCGCGCATCGCCGTGCGCAACGTCCGTCGCGAGGCGAACGAGCACCTGAAGAAGCTGCTGAAGGACAAGCAGTGCTCGGAAGACGATGAGCGCCACGCGCTCGTCGATTTGCAGAAACTCACCGATCGCTTCATCGCCGACATCGACAAGGTCATGCAGGCGAAGGAAGCCGACCTGATGGCGATCTGATCGGCCGCGAGACCGAACGACCGCCACGGATCGCCAATTCCAAGTGTTCAAGAGCTCCACTCTCGAGGTCCCCGAGACGCGCGCGGTGCCGCGTCACGTGGCGATCATCATGGATGGCAACGGCCGCTGGGCGAAGCAGCGGCTGCTGCCGCGCGTCGCCGGTCACCGCAAGGGCGTGGAAGCGGTGCGCGCCACCGTGCGCTCGGCGATCGAGCGCGGGGTCGAATACCTGACGCTGTTCGCGTTCTCGAGCGAGAACTGGCGGCGCCCCGCGGACGAGGTTTCGATCCTCATGGATCTGTTCCTGCGCGCGCTGGAGCAGGAGGTCGCCAAGCTCCACGAGAACAACATCCGGTTCAAGACGATCGGCGAGCTGGGCCGCTTTCCGGCGCGCATCCGCGAGCTGATCGCGGCCGCCGAGGCGCTGACGGCGCGCAACACGCGGCTGACGCTCACCGTGGCTGCCAATTACGGCGGGCGGCGCGACATCGCGCAAGCCGCGCAACGCTATTTCGCCGACCATCCGGAGGCCGCCGACGGGCCGCCGATGGCGCCCGAAGCGCTCGATCCCTATCTCGCGATGAGCTACGCGCCGGAGCCGGATCTGTTCATCCGCACCGGCGGCGAGCAGCGCATTTCCAACTTCCTGCTGTGGCAACTCGCCTATACGGAGTTCTATTTCACCGATCTCCTGTGGCCCGATTTCGACGCCGCGGCGTTCGATGCCGCGATCACGTCGTACCGCAATCGCGAGCGCCGGTTCGGCCGCACGAGCGAGCAAGTGCAGGCGGCGCAGAGTTTATAGCCGCCCATGCTGAAGACGCGCGTGCTTACGGCGGCGGTGCTGATTCCCGCCGTTCTGGCGGCGCTGTTCCTGCTGCCTCCACTGGGATGGGGCATCGTGATGCTGGCGATCATCGCGCTTGCCGCGCACGAATGGGCGCGCCTCGTCGGCTTGGCGACAACAGCGCAGTGGCTGTTCGCCACCGTCACGCTCCTCATCGGCGCGGCCTTGTTGCTTCCCGCCACAGCGGGATTCGCGCGAAGCTGGCCGGACACGCTGGTGTTCGCCGTTTGCGGGATCGGCGCATTGTTCTGGATCGTCGTCGCGCCGCCGTGGGTGATCGCGCGCTGGCCGACGCAAGCGCGTCTGCCAATGATCGTGGTTGGCTGGGTCGTGCTGATCGGCGCGTGGGTGGCTCTGGTCGAGCTGCAGGCGCGCTCGCCGTGGCTCGTGCTCGCGGCAATGGCCATTGTCTGGGTGGCCGATACCGCCGCCTATTTTTCCGGACGCGCCTTCGGCCGCCACAAGCTCGCGCCGCAAGTGAGTCCCGGCAAGACCTGGGAAGGTGTCTACGGCGCGTGGATCGCGGTGGCGTTGTATGCGCTGGCCCTGGTGCCCTATGCCGGCGCGGCCGGATTCCGGCTCCCGGTCACGACGCTGGCCATCGCCTCATGGGTGGTGTTCCTGTTGCTGCTGGCGTCGATTTCCGTCGTGGGCGATCTCTTCGAATCGCTGCTGAAGCGGCATGCGGGCGCGAAAGACAGCGGCGCATTGCTGCCCGGCCACGGCGGCGTGCTCGATCGCATCGATGCGCTGCTTGCCGCCATGCCGATCGCGGCGCTTGCCGCGGAATTTTTTCTGGTGAAGCAGTCGTGAGGAAGCTGACGCTGCTGGGCGCGACCGGATCGATCGGCGATTCGACGCTCGATGTCGTCTCGCGCCACCCTGAGCGCTTCACGGTCACTGCGCTCGCTGCACGTTCGAACGCCGCCAAGCTCGCCGAATTATGCCGGCGGCATCGCCCGGCCTACGCGGCGCTCTCCGATCGCGCCGCCGCGCTGCAGCTTACGCGGCAACTCGCAAGCGAAGGGATAGCGACGCACGTGCTCGCAGGTGACGAGGGACTCTGCGAGGTCGCCTCGCTGCCCGGGGTCGACACGGTGCTGGCGGCGATCGTCGGCGCGGCGGGATTGGCGCCCACGCTCGCGGCGGCGCGCACCGGCAAGCGCGTCCTGCTCGCCAACAAGGAAGCGCTGGTGATGGGCGGCGCGCTGTTCATGGCCGCCGTCGACGCGGGCGGCGCAACGCTGCTGCCGATCGACAGCGAGCACAACGCGATCTTCCAGTGCCTGCCCGCGCACTATGCGCGCGCGCCGCGCGCCGCCGGCGTGCGGCGGATCGTGCTCACCGCGTCGGGCGGCCCTTTCCGTGCGCGGCCGCTCGCCGAGCTGGACGCCGTTACGCCCGACGAAGCGTGCGCCCATCCCAATTGGTCGATGGGCCGCAAGATCTCGGTCGATTGCGCGACGATGATGAACAAGGGCCTCGAAGTGATCGAGGCGCACTGGCTCTTCGGCGCGCCGCGCGAGGCGATCGACGTGGTCATCCATCCGCAGAGCGTCATCCATTCGCTCGTCGAGTACGTTGACGGATCGATGCTCGCACAACTCGGGCACCCGGACATGCGCACGCCGATTGCGCAGGCGCTGGCGTATCCGGAACGCGTGGACGCGGGCGTCGAGCGGCTTGATTTCGCGCGGCTTGCGGCGCTGACCTTCGAGGCGCCGGACCGCGCACGCTTTCCCTGCCTGCAGCTCGCGTTCGAGGCGCTGGACGCTGGCGGAACGGCGCCGGCGACGCTCAACGCGGCCAACGAAGTGGCGGTGGCCGCCTTCCTCGCGGGGCGGCTCCGCTTCACGGATATTGCGGCGGTTTGCGCGGATACGCTTGCGCGGGTATCGGCTCGCTCGCTGACCACGTTGGGCGATGCGCTGGCGGCGGACGACGAAGCGCGCCGCCTGGCCGGCGCCTGGATCGCGGCGCGGGCAATTACGGGTACAGTGGCGGCATGATCGAATTCACCTACAAGGTGCTGGGGTTCCTCGTGACCCTCGGCGTGCTCGTCGTGTTCCACGAGCTTGGCCATTACGTCGTCGCGCGCTGGTGTGGCGTCAAGGTGTTGCGCTTCTCGGTCGGCTTTGGCCGCGTCATTGCCGTGCGGCGCTTCGGGCGCGATGGTACGGAGTGGGCGTTGTCGGCGATTCCGCTCGGCGGTTACGTCAAGATGGCCGACGAGCGCGAAGGCGACGTCCCGGCCGCCGATCTCGCGCGCGCATTCAATCGCCAGAATGTGTGGAAGCGGATTGCGATCGTTGCCGCCGGGCCTCTTGCGAACCTGCTCCTTGCGGTGATGCTGTTTGCCGGCACCTACATCGCCGGCATTCCCGGACAACGCGCGGTGCTCGCCGAAGCGATGTCCGGAACGCCCGCGGCGGCCGCGGGCATTCGCGCGGGCGATGTCGTCGTCGCGCTCGACGGTGAACCGGTGCGGAGCTGGCAGGACCTGCGGTGGCGGCTCACCAAGTCGCAGGGGCGCGAAAGCGTCGCGCTGGCCGTGGAACCCGCGGGTCCGCATGCCGGCGAGCCACCGGTGGCGCGCGTGCTGTCGATCGCCAAAATGCAGGCGGCCGATTGGGAAGGCAACGCGCTGGGCGTATTGGGGATGCGCATCGATCTCGGGCCGCCGCTGATCGCCGAGCTCGTGCCCGGGAAGCCTGGCGAACGCGCCGGACTCAAGGCGGGCGACCGCATCGTCGCCGTCGACGGCGTGCCCGTGCGCTCGCCGAGCGATGTCGCGACGATCACCAATGCGAAGCCGGGGGTGCCGATCGTATTCCGCGTCGAGCGCAGCGGTGGTATGGAGGAGGTGACGGTCACGCCCGAGGCGTCCGAGCAAGGCGGACGCGTCGTCGGCATCGCCGGCCTGAAGCTCAAGGTCGATCCGGCGGCGGCTTCGCTGCTTGCGGTCACCGTGCGCTACGATCCCGTCGAAGCCGTCGTGCAGGGCGCGCGCAAGACGTGGGAACTGTCGATCTTCACGCTGAAGATGCTCGGCCGCATCGTCACCGGCGAAGCGTCCCTCAAGAACATCAGCGGTCCGCTCACGATGGCCGACTTCGCCGGCCAGTCCGCGCAAGCGGGAACGCTCGTCTTCGTCGGCTATCTCGCGCTCATCAGCATCAGTCTCGGCGTGCTCAACCTGCTCCCGGTTCCGCTGTTGGATGGCGGGCATTTGCTGTATTATTTCGCGGAAATCTTCAAGGGAAGCCCCGTATCCGACCGTGCGTTCGAGGTCGGCCAGCGCATCGGCATGGCGATGCTTGCCGTGTTGATGGCCTTAGCTCTGTTCAATGACGTTTCCCGACTGTTCTGATCGCCAGGGGGCGGTTCTGCCCATGGTTCCTCGCATGTTGTCCGTCCGCCTGCGCGCCGGATCGCGGCAGCGCGTGCTGCTCGCGCTCGCCGCCGCGCTATGCGCGACGATTCACGCCGCTGCCGCGTGGGCGTTCGATCCCTTCACGGTCAAGGACATCCGCGTCGAGGGCGTCCAGCGCACCGAGGCCGGCACCATCTTCTCCTACCTGCCGATCAAGGTCGGCGAGCGGGTCGACGATGAAAAAGTCGCGCAGGCGGTGAAGGCGCTCTATGCGACCGGCTTCTTCCGCGACGTGCGCATCGAGGCGCAAGGTGACGTGCTGCTGGTGACGGTGCAGGAGCGGCCGACGATCAGCTCGCTCACGTTCGTCGGCAACAAGGAATTCGACACCGAGACCATCAAGAAGGCGTTGAAGGACGTGGGGATCGCCGAGGCGCGCATCTTCGACCGGTCGGCGCTCGAGCGTTCCGAGCAGGAGCTGAAGCGCCAGTACATTACCCGCGGCAAGTACGCGGCGAGCGTGCAGACCACCGTGACCCCGCAGGAACGCAACCGCGTCGCGATCAACTTCACGATCGTCGAAGGCGAGACCGCCAACATCGCGAAGATCAACATCGTCGGCAACAAGTCGTTTACCGAAGGCGAGCTGCGCCGCCAAATGACGCTGACCACGCCGAACTGGCTGTCGTGGTACACCAAGGACGATCAGTATTCGAAGCAGAAGCTCTCGGCCGACCTGGAGATCCTGCGCAGCTTCTACCAGAACCGCGGGTATCTCGAGTTCACGATCGAGTCCACGCAGGTGTCGATCTCGCCCGACAAGGAAGAGGTGTTCATCACGGTGAACCTGAGCGAGGGGCCGCTCTTCACCGTGTCGGGCGTCAGCGTTGCCGGCGAGCTGGTCGTCGCCGAGCCGGAGATTCGCAGGCTGATCCAGGTCAAGCCGGGAGAAATTTTCTCGCGGTCGAAGATGCAGGCGTCGGTCAAGGCCGTGAGCGAGCGCATGGGCATCGACGGCTACGCGTTCGCCAACATCAATGCGGTGCCGGAGATCGATCGCACGAACAACACGGTCGCGTTCACGTTCTACATCGACGCCGGCCGTCGCGCCTACGTGCGCAAGATCAACATCAGCGGCAATCCCAAGACGCGCGACGAAGTGATCCGGCGCGAACTGCGCCAGCTCGAAGGCGCCTGGTACGACGGCACCCGGATCGAGCGGTCGAAGGTCCGCGTGCGGCGCCTCGGCTACTTCGAAGAGGGCAGCGTCAACATCGAGACGCCGCCGGTGCCGGGAACGACGGACCAGGTGGATATCGAGCTTTCCGTCGCCGAGAAGAACACGGGCAACCTGCTGGCGGGCGTGGGCTACTCGAGCACGGAAGGGCTGGTGTTCAACGCGTCGGTTTCGCAGCAGAACATTTTCGGCTCCGGCAATGCACTGGCCCTCACGTTCAACACCAGCTCGGTCAACCGCACGATATCGCTCATGTATACGGAGCCCTATTGGACCGTGGACGGCATATCCCGGACGCTCGAGCTCTACGACAAGAACATCGATCCCACCGGACTGTCGGTGGCACAGTACTCATCGAATACGCTGGGTGCGGCGATCGGCTTCGGCGTGCCGGTGTCGGAAATCGACACCATCAACTACGGATTCCGCGTCGAGCACACCCAACTGTCGCTGTTCGACAACAGTCCGCCGGTCTACTACCAGTTTGTCCAGGATTTCGGCTACGTCACGAACAGCTACATCATTTCCGGCGGCTGGTCGCGTGACACCCGCAACGACATCCTCTATCCTACGTTCGGCCGTTTGCAGTCGGCGTTGATCGAGGTCGGCCTTCCGTTCGGCGACCTTGCCTACTACAAGCTCCAGTACATCAATCAGTCGTTCTGGCCGGTTTATGGGGATTTCGTCCTGATGCTGCGTGCGGATCTCGGCTACGGCGATGGCTACGACCAGAAGCCGCTGCCGTTCTTCAAGGCGTTCTACGCCGGCGGCGTGGGCTCGGTGCGCGGCTACCAGGCGGGCTCGCTCGGTCCGCGCGATATCTATGGCAATACGCTGGGCGGCAAACGCAAGATCGTCGGCAACGCCGAAGTGTTCTATCCGATTCTCAAGGGCGATCGCTCGGTGCGCATCAGCGGCTTTTTCGATGCGGGGCAGATCTACGTGAACGGGTTCCAGCCCGAATTCGAGAACTTCCGCTTTTCCGCCGGCGTGGGCCTCGCGTGGAATTCACCGATCGGACCGCTCAAGTTCAGCTATGCCATTCCGATCCACTCGATTCCAGCCGACAAGATCCAGAAATTCCAGTTCCAGGTCGGGACCGTATTCTAAGACCTTACACAACGGTCACGCTGCGGGAGAAGAACTTGAAACGCATGTCGAGTTGCATCGCCGTCATCATCATGCTCGCCGCCGCCGGCGTGGCGTACGGCGCTGACTACAAGATCGGCTTCGTCAATACCGAGCGGCTGTTCCGCGAGGCGGCGCCGGCCAAGCGGGCACAGCAGAAGCTCGAGAAGGAATTCGCCGCACGCGATGCGGATCTGCAGAAGCTGTCGAAGCAGGTGCGCGACCTGCAGGCGCTGCTCGACAAGGATGGCGCGACGATGGGCGAGGCCGAGCGGCGCAACAAGGAGCGCGATCTCGCCAACCAGTCGCGCGACCTGCAGCGGATGCAGCGCGAAATTCGCGAAGACGTCAACCTGCGCCGCAACGAGGAGCTCACGGGTCTCCAGGAACGCGCGAACAAGGTGATCCAGCAGATCGCCAACGACGAGAAATTCGATCTCATCCTGCAGGATCCGGTGGTTTTCGCGAGCCAGCGCATCGACATCACCGAAAAGGTCATCAAGGCGCTCGCCGACAAGTAGCCTTGCTCAGGCTCCGCGGGCTTGCAGTCTGGCGTGCGTACGAGAAACAATGCCGGACATGGCCACTACCGGAATCACCCTCGCCGAGCTCGCTGCCCGCGTCGGGGCAACGCTCGAGGGTGACGGCAGCGTCGTCGTGCGTTGCATCGGCACCCTTGAAAACGCCGGGCCCGATGCCGTCGCGTTCCTGACCAGTCCACGCTTTCGTCCGCTGCTCGCCGGAACGCGCGCGGCGGCGGTGATCGTGACGCCCGCCGACCGGGAGGCGACGTCACTTCCCAGGCTGGTGGGCGCCAACCCTTATGCGGTCTACGCGAAGGTCGCGGCAATCCTCCATGTGCAGCCTCCGGGCGCCGGCGGCATCGATCCGACCGCGCGCGTCCACGTCGACGCGCGCGTCGATCCTTCGGCGACGATTGGTCCTTTCGCGGTCATCGGTGCGCGCGCGATCGTCGGGGCCCACACGGTCATCGGTGCGGGCGCGACCCTCGGCGAGGACGTCGAGATCGGCGCCGACGGCCGCCTCTATCCGCGGGTGACGATCTATCCCGGCTGCACGATCGGCGTGCGCAGCATCGTCCACGCTGGAGCGGTGATCGGTGCCGATGGCTTCGGCATGGCCGAGGAGGGTGGGCGCTGGCTCAAGATTCCCCAAGTCGGGCGTGTCGTCATCGGCGCTGATTGCGAAATCGGCGCGAACACGACGATCGATCGCGGCGCGATCGACGACACGGTGATCGAGGACGACGTCAAGCTCGACAACCAGATCCAGATCGGCCACAACTGCGTGATCGGCGCGCACACGGCGATCGCCGGCTGCGTCGGCATCGCCGGCTCGACGCGCATCGGGCGCCATTGCCGGATCGGCGGCGCCGCGATGATCTCGGGCCATCTCGAGATCCCGGATCACACCACGGTATCGGGCGGGACGACGATCCACTCGACCGTGCGCGAGGCGGGCATCTGGACCAGCGTCGTGCCGGCGATGCTGCATGCACAATGGCGGCGCGTGATGTCGCAGCTGCGCCGGATCCCGGACCTGACGGACCGCGTGAGCGCGCTCGAGCGCGCGCAACGCGAGCGCAGCGACCGGGACCCGGGCTAGCCGAACGCGACGAGGGGAGCGTCCATGGAATTCGACATCGCCCAGATCATGGGCCATCTGCCGCATCGTTATCCGTTCCTGCTGGTCGACCGGGTGCTCGACTACGCGCCGGGCAAGTCGATCCGCGCGCTCAAGAACGTGACGATCAACGAGCCGTTCTTCCAGGGGCATTTCCCAGGTTTCCCGCTGATGCCTGGCGTTCTGGTGATCGAGGCGCTCGCACAGGTCTCGGGCCTGCTCGCGTTCCTGTCGGGCGACGCGCAGTCGGCCGGTTCGCTGATCTACTTCGCGGGCATCGACAACGCGCGGTTCAAGCGCCAGGTCGTGCCCGGCGACCAGCTGATCCTCGAAGCCGAGGTGGTGCGCGTGATCCGCGGCGTCGGCAAGTTCCGCGCGAAGGCGAGCGTCGAGGGCCACCTCGCGTGCGAGGCCGAGCTGATCGCCGCCATCCGGCCGCGCCCCGCGCCCTGATGGCGACGATCCACCCGACGGCGCTGGTCGACGCGCGCGCCGAGCTTGCCGCCGACGTCGAGGTGGGGCCGTACTCCATCGTCGGCGCTGAGGTGCGGATCGGCGCCGGCACGCGGATCGGGCCGCACGTCGTCGTGACGGGCCGCACGACGATCGGCGCGCGCAACCGCATCTTCCAGTTCGCCTCGATCGGCGACATCCCGCAGGACCGCAAGTACGGCGGCGAGCCCACGGGCCTGACGATCGGCGACGACAACGTGATCCGCGAGTTCGTGTCGATCAACACCGGGACCGTGCAGGATCGCGGCGTCACGACCGTCGGCAATGGCAACTGGCTGCTCGCCTACGTTCACATCGCGCACGACTGCAGCGTCGGCAGCTTCACGACGTTCTCCAACAACGCCCAGCTCGCGGGCCACGTCGTCATCGAAGACCACGTGACGATGGGCGGCTTCACCGGCGTCCACCAGTTCTGCCGCGTCGGCGCGCACGCGATGGTCGCCGCCGGCGCGATCGTGCTGCAGGACGTGCCGCCCTTCGTGACGGTGGCCGGCTATCCGGCGAAGCCGGCCGGCACGAACAGCGAAGGCCTGCGCCGACGCGGCTTTCCCGCCGGTGACATTGCGGCGGTGCGCCGCGCGTACAAGACGCTCTATCGCCAGGGCCTCACGCTCGACGACGCGCGGATTGCGCTCGCCGAGGCCGCGACGGCGACTCCCGTCATCGAACCGCTCGTGGCCTTCCTCGCGCAGTCGGCCCGCGGCATCGTGCGCTAGCGCGACGCGGACGGATCGATGCGCGACGCTTCGGGAGGGGCGCCGTCGGCGGGCACGCGCGACGTCGTCATCGGGATCGTCGCCGGCGAGGCGTCGGGCGACGCCCTTGCCGCGACGCTTATCGCGGCCGTGCGCCAGCGGCTGCCGCGCGTTCGCTTCGTCGGCGTGGCCGGACCCAAGATGGAAGCCGCCGGGTGCGAAGCCTGGGTGCCGCTCGAGACGCTGTCGGTGCGCGGGCTGGTCGAAGTGCTGGGCCGCGTGCCTGATCTCGTGCAGTTGCGCCGTTCGCTTGCGCGACGCTTTGTCGACGCGCGCATCGACGCGTTCATCGGTGTCGACGCGCCGGATTTCAACCTCGGGCTCGA
>Ga0070667_100003654_pt1 | contig 13089 bp, 8 predicted proteins | sample KBSS33metaG_FD_64659 | JGI IMG/M metagenome (GOLD analysis project Ga0070667, IMG submission 64659) | Switchgrass rhizosphere microbial communities from Kellogg Biological Station, Michigan, USA - KBS S3-3 metaG | ecosystem: Host-associated > Plants > Roots > Rhizosphere > Soil ...
GGCGCAGTGCTGTGCTGATGATCGCTTTGATGGTGGTCGGCGTGCCAGTTGCTGCGCTGGCCGCACCGGGCTACCAGACTCGACTTATCCGCTTGACCGTCGATGGTGTCGATCGCAACATCACGACAGCAGGAGCTCATGTCTCGGATGTGCTGCGCGCAGCGGCTGTGGACGTCGGCGAACACGACGTCGTCGTACCGGTGGAATCTGCTGATATTCCTGCGGATAACCACGTTGATATCCAGCGTGGACGCCCGCTATATCTGACGGTTGACGGTCAGCGCAAAGTCGCCTGGGTGACCGGACGCACGGTAGGTTCCGCGCTGAAACAGCTCGGCTACGGCACCGGTGACTACGTCTCGGCCACCGCCTCTACCGCAGTGGGTGCCGACGGTATGAACCTCGTGGTGCGGCTGCCTAAGACCATGACGATTGTGTACGACGATGGCCGCGTGATGGTGCAAAGCACTGCCGCCACCGTCGGTGATCTTCTTACCGCGCAAGGCATTGCGGTCGGCGCGCAAGATTTCGTCTCGATGTCGTTGACCGACCCGCTGATCAACCTCGGAACCGTGACTATTCAGCGAGTTAGTCGCGGCACTGTCACGCTTATTGAAAGCGTTCCCTTCCAAAGCATTACCGTGAACGATCCGACGATGCCGGCCGGTACGAGCCGCCTCACCACCCCGGGTCGAGCTGGGACAGCGAGTGTCGTGTACTCCATCGCTACGGTCGACGGCGTGCAGACGGTCAAGGAATTCTTGAAGAGTACGCCGATCACCCCACCGATAACCCAAGTAACCTCGATCGGTACCGGCTTGGCTGTGACACCGACGCCTGCCGCTGTGCAGCGCGCAGTGACAACCCCTCGCCCGACTCCGCGGCTGACACCTAGGCCGGCACCGCGTCCGACACCGACACCGCGTCCGACACCGACTCCGCGCCCGGCTCCGCGGGCCACTCCCAAGCCAGCAACACCACGCCCTGTCACTCCGGCACCACGCCCGACCGCCACGCCGCGACCGGCCACTCCGACACCGGCCCCCACGCCGACTCCGGCACCGCCTGGCACGTTGAACTGGGATGCCCTTGCTCGGTGCGAGTCTGGTGGTAACTGGGCGATCAATACCGGCAACGGTTACTACGGTGGAGTTCAGTTCAACCTATCCACCTGGCTGGCCTACGGCGGCGGGAACTATGCCCCTCGTCCGGACCTGGCAACCAAAGCCCAGCAGATCGCTGTAGCAACTCTGCTGTACAACGCTCGGGGTCGTCAGCCCTGGCCGTACTGCGGCCAGTTCCTCTAGAGGCGGGACGCAGGACGAGCGCGCCAGACGCGAGACGAGCGCGCCAGACGCGAGACGGTAGCGGTTCTTAACCGCTTGGAATGAGATTGAAGCGCTGCTTCAACGTCAGGATGCGAAGGACGGCAGCGTCGATCTGTGTCTTGAAGGTGGGATCGTGCTGCGCTTGAGCGAGTACGGCGGCGGCCATGGGCGCAACGTTTGTCGGATCGACGGTGAGCACGATGTCCCCACCCGCCGCGATAAACCTCGTGGCACGGTCAGCGACCGGCACGTCACTCACTTGCTCAGCGGCACCAAGATCGTCACTGAGCACCACGCCGTCAAAGTGCATGGTCTTGCGCAGTAGATCCGTCACGATGCGCTGGGAAAACGCGGCAGGTTGTGCCGGGTCTAGCCGGGTGTAGATGGCGGTGGACATCATGACCGCAGGGACGTGGTCGGCGATCGCCGCCTGAAACGGCCCCAGGTAGGGGTCGGTGGCGGTGGTCGTCGTGTCAGTGACGCCGGCGGTGGTGTCGGTGTTACCGGTGACTTTGCCAAGCCCTGGAAAATGCTTGGCGCTAGTGGCGACGCCGGCCTGGGTGTAGCCGTCGATCACAGCTACTCCGTGGCTCGACACGGCGGCGGGGGTATAGCCGAACTCTCTGTCGAACGCGCCGATCGGTGGGTTGTTCGAGGCGAACTCTGCGCTCGGAACTGTGTCGAGCACCGGACAGAGGTTCATGTTGACGCCCGCTGACGTCAATGCCTCACCCCAGCGTTTCGCCGCCGCCCGTAACGCGTCGGCAGACATCTTTCCTTGCTCCAGGCCCGTGGGCATACGTTCGAATCCGGTGCCGCGTAAACGTTGGACCTGTCCACCCTCTTGATCGGTCGAGAGGAGTAGACGGGGTGAGCCAGGCTTGCTTTGCGCGACGCTAGCGTTCTGCAGAGCGGTGGTCACGACGATGGTGTCCTCAATGGAGGCAGTGCTGTTGCCGTTCAGAATCACGCCGCCGACGTGGTACTTCGCGATCGCGTCTAATGTGTCGCCGTCGGTCTTTGTCGAGGATGTCCCGACCATGAAAAGCTGACCGACTCGCGCAGCAAGATCCATTTGACTCAGCACGCGCAGCGCAGTTGAGGGAGTCCCCGCCGGAGAAGTCGACGCTTGTCCAGTGCGCGAGCCCACACTGGAGGACTCGGTGGGCGGCTGCGTCGTCGCTGAGGACGAAGCCTTCGACGTGTCAGAGGAGCAGGCCACCGCTCCATTGACCACAGCCGCGATGGATAGGAGTGCGGTCAGGCGCCCCAGCGGACCGGACACGGGACCCATTCCTCCCTACTTCTTGAGCTATTTCTGGACCTGCAAGCAATCCCGCACCTGCGGAAGTAGCCGGTGCCAGTCCTCTTCGTCGAGTGGTTCGCTGAGGTCTTCTGTCGCGAGGTCGCAGTAGTCGGCTAGTTCGAGAAGTAGCTGCTCGCCGCGTTCAGACGGTTCAGTGAGGTCGAATGTCGCGTCAGTGGCTGGTTCGAAGAGCAAGTTGTCACCTGCCGGATCGATATCAGCAAGCTCGTCCCAGTTCTCCAAACCCTCTAGGCCGTGCTCTTCAGCGTCGCGGACATATGCGCCGAGCGCTGCGGGGCTTGCCGCTACCGCGATGTCCTCACCGTTGGTGAGGAAGACGACCTCGTCGTCGTTAATCTCGCCGCGGATGGTCAGCAGGCGCTCGTCGCCGATGACGATCTCGATCGGTTCGGCACCCACGCTCTCCCAGAACGTCTCCTCGTCTTCCTCTTCGTCCTCAGCGGCCTTGCTGTGCTCCGACGGCGAGGCGAGCTCGGCCAGGTCTGGACTCACCTCGCTGAAGTCGCCGACCCATTCCAGCCAGGAGTCCAGACGGCTGATGGCCCGTTCCCACGTCTCGGTGATGACCTTGCCGAGGGCGCTCCACTCCCGCTTGCCGTCACGCCCCATGTAGCTCGCCTCGTCGCTGACGAGGTAGTCGTACTCAGGGGTGTTCTGAACGAGAGCGCGCAGCCGGCCGTCATCGCAGCAGTCGGCGATGCGCCCGACCATGTCCACGACGTTGGCCAGGGCGGACTGACGCAGCACATCGGGGTCCTGGGCAGCCCATTCGTATACGGCATCGACGTCGTAGACGTCGTCGGTGGTCGGGCGTAGATCGGCAGGCGTCAGCTGAAGCACGCGCGCCCACGCCGGGTGATCGGAGAGGTCGTTCTCCTCACCTGAGGCGATGAACTCCGCCAACGAGCGGGTGTCCGGGTAGAGCAGGATCTTGGCACCGTCACCGAGGAATCCTTGCCATTCCTCGCCGTCCTCGTCCTCCCACGGCAGTGCGTAGAGCGTGAGCCCTGTCTTGCCGTTGACGGTCAGGATGATGGGAATGATCGATGCGTCAAACGAAGCAGCCATGGGGGCAACTTACCGCAGCAGAAAAAGCACGGACACGACCGTACTTTGCGGTCGCGCGCGGGGCCGGAAATCTCAGGTCCGACCTCGTCGTGCCGATGGGTTTGGTAAGCAAACAGTGCTAGTTGGGGGTTTACGTGCGGCATATTCGACTACGTGATGTGGTTTTTCCGGCGACCGTCTGGTGTGCCGCCGGGGGCCTCGCTGTCCTGGCGCTCGTCTGGTCTACGGAGAGCGGTCACAGCACCCTCCTTGGCCGATTTGACGTGCGAGGCGCAGTCACCGCCCGGTTCCTCTCTTCACAAGCGGACGACATCACGAGTAGAGAGCAATACTTGGCCGAGCAGTATTTGACCGGTCCATCAGTCTCCGAGGTCGATTTCCAACGAGCGACGAGCGCCTTGGGGTACCAACTCTCTGTTTTGACAGACAGCAAGGGACGTCTGCTGAATGCGGCACCAGCGAACCGAATTCCGCTCGGAACGGACCTGCTCAGCTATCCACATATCCGAGCCGCTCTGGCGACTGGCAAGCCACAGATCAGTTCGGTAGTACTCACGGCGGGCCAGCGGACGGTGCCCGCTATCGGCTTCGCGGTCGCCTTCGATACGCCGAGCGGGCGCAGAGTCCTCTCTTGCGCGGTGGTAGTGCAGTCGAGCACGCTTGGCCACTTGCTCTCCACCTTGGTCACAGTGCCGGGAGCAGTGGCGTATCTGATTGACGACAAAGGGCAGCTAGTTGCCGCCACTGACGAGAGCAAACTCAGTGCTGGCACGTTGAGCAAGGCATCCTCTGGTCTCGGCGAGGCTGTGCAAGCCGGGCAGTCTCGCGCGAGCCTCAATGGGCAACCAGCTCAGTTCACTGTCAAACCGGTGACAGGCACGCCGTGGAGGCTGGTCTTCGCCATGCCGGAGTCGCGCCTCTACAGCAGCGTGAACGAGAGCCAGCGCACTTTACGGATTGGGCTAGCCTGCCTAGCTTTGCTCGGCCTCCTCGCGGTATGGGGAGCGGCTAACGCCAGGGCACGCCGACGTGAACTTGAACACGCCAGAGAAGTCGCTCGTGAGGAGTTGGCTGCCCGTGGCGAGGAACTTGAGGTCGCCAACCGCGACCTCACTAAGGCCAACCAGGCGGTCTCGGACCTCATCGGCATGCTTTCTCATGACATGCGTCAACCACTCAGCCTGATTACCGGCTGGGCCGACCTCGCCATTCATGAACTCACTGATGAGGAGAACGCGGAGAGGAACGAGTGTCTGGTCCGCATCCATTTCGCGGCTCAGCGCCTCAACGCCATGCTCGAAGAGACATTGACGATCACCGCCCTCGACGCCGGCGGGTTGTCGGCTCGTCCTGTTCCGGTCAGAGTTGATCGTGCCGTCGCTGATGCCCTACTTGGTTTGGAGGAGGCGCTGCCGCAGGTGAACCTCGCCGGCCTCGCCTCGGCTGAGGCACTCGTTGATCCTGGCCACCTGCACCAGGTGCTGACGAACCTGCTCACTAACGCGGCGAAATACGGTGCGGCCCCGGTATCCATCGCCGCTGATCAAGTCGAGGCGGCGACGTTAATCACCGTTACCGACTCGGGGCGGGGCGTGCCAAAGGAGTTTGTTCCCAGCCTGTTCGAACGTTTCACCCGCTCTGATGCGGCGAAGAGCAGCAGCAGCAAGGGAACAGGTCTGGGTCTGTACATCGTTCGCGAATTGCTTCAGGCCAACGGCGGCGATATTTGGTATGAGCACTCAGTAGGTAAAGGTGCGTCGTTCGTCATCCGGTTGCCTCGCCCGCAAGCTAGCGCTGAGGGCAGCTCGAAACGAGCATTGTCCTCGACCGTGGTCGAATGAGCTGAATTAAGGCGGGTGTGCTTCGCCACCCTGAAATCCTCATGGGTTACCGGTAGCGTCAGTCAATAAAGCCAGCCAGGAGAGAAGCCCGTGTCTTCTGCAGCATTCCCCCCGTATAGGCAACACCCCGAACGTGCCATGTCACCGGAGCGTCGAGCGGAATCCTTCGACGCCCTGGCATCGCACGAATTCGACATCCTCGTCATCGGTGGCGGTGTGGTGGGGTGCGGTGCTGCCCTGGACGCGGTGACGCGCGGTCTCTCCACTGCTCTTGTGGAGCAACGCGACTGGGGTAGCGGCACGTCGAGCCGCTCCAGCAAGCTCATCCATGGCGGCCTGCGCTACCTAGAGATGCTCGACTTCGGTCTGGTGAAAGAGGCGCTACGTGAGCGAGGCCTGCTGCTGCAGCGCCTTGCACCCCACCTGGTGCGACCGGTGCCGTTTCTGTATCCGCTGCAGCACCGTGGCTGGGAGCGTCCCTACGTGGGTGCCGGCGTGGCGCTATACGACCTGATGGCTGCCGCTGGTGGCGCCTCAGGGTCCCTGCCGCGGCATCGGCACATGTCCAAGCGACGCGCGTTGCGTGAGGCGCCGTGCCTGCGCGAGGACTCCCTCGTTGGCGCGGTGCAGTACTACGACGCCCAAGTAGACGACGCGCGTCACACACTGATGCTTGCCCGTACTGCTGCTGCATTTGGCGCGGAGACGGTGAACCGCGCCCGAGTTGTGGGTTTCCTGCGTGAAGGCGAACGTGTCACAGGTGCTCGCGTTGTCGATACCGAGACCGGTGTCGAGGTGATGGTGCATGCCAAACAGGTCATCAACGCTACCGGCGTCTGGACTGACGAGACGCAGGCCCTTGCCGACACGCGCGGGCAGTTCCACGTCCGTGCGTCCAAGGGGATTCACCTTGTTATTCCTCGCGATCGTCTCCATGCCAACACGGGTTTGATTCTTCGGACCGAGACCAGTGTGCTCTTTGTTATCCCCTGGGGCAGACACTGGATCATCGGCACCACTGACACGGAATGGGCGCTGGACAAAGCACATCCGGCCGCGACCGCCAAAGACATCGACTACTTGCTGGAACGGGTCAACACTGTGCTTCGCGCGCCGTTGTCGCGTGCCGATGTGGAAGGCGTCTACGCCGGACTTCGTCCTTTACTTTCCGGGGAATCTGAGCAGACTTCGCGGCTGTCACGTGAACATATCGTTGGACACCCGGTGCCGGGCCTTGTCGTTGTCGCAGGCGGCAAGTACACGACCTACCGTGTGATGGCCGCCGATGCGGTGGATGAGGCGACCCGAGGGATGGATCGACGGGTGGCCGAGTCGGTGACGGATAAGACGCCACTCGTCGGTGCGGACGGATTCGACGCGCTGCGCAACCAACGTCAGCAGTTGGCTCGGCGCTCCGGGCTGCACGTAGCGCGAGTGGAGCACCTGCTCAATCGTTATGGCTCCCTCGTCTATGAACTGCTCGACTTGATCGATGCCAACCCATCGTTGGGTGAACCATTGCCGGGTGCCGACGATTACTTGCGCGCCGAGGTGGTTTATGCGGTGACGCACGAAGGGGCGCGGCACCTGGAAGATGTGCTGTCGCGTCGGACCCGGATCTCGATCGAAGTGTGGGACCGCGGCCTGCAAGCCGCTGAGACGGCGGCCAAGCTGATGGCCGGCCCGCTGGGCTGGGACACGGCCAAAGTGGCCCGCGAGGTGGAGCATTACCACGCCAGGGTCGCTGCCGAACGTGCCTCGCAAGAGCAGCCAGACGATGCCGCCGCCGATGCGGCGAGGTTAGAGGTCCCCGATATCGTCACGTGATTCGTTCCTGACGGGCGAGCTCCTGCGACGCAGGCTTTAATCATCAGAAATAATAGGAAGATCGTTGTGCTTGTGGGGTAGCGCCATTCAAGTTGAGATGGTGCGATAAGCCGTCTAACCTACCCAAGAAGGCTCGGGGCCGGGGTAAGTAGAAAGTTGGACGGCCCCAGTGTTTCCCCTCGCATTGCGAAGTCTCTCGGAGACTTCCCCCCGTACGTCTGCCCTCGAAGGATCGCGTGTAGCTGGTCCGAGGCGACTATTGATCATCCTCGGTGCCGTCCTCGCCCTCAGCGCGACGACATTTATCGCTGCGCCGAGCGGCGACGCCGCCACGACGCTTCGTACCTCACGTGCGCACGTCGTAGCGAAGAAGGTCGTAGCGAAGAAGAAGGTCGTCGCAAAGAAGAAGGCCAAGCCTGCTCGCAAAGTGGTGAAGAAGCGAGTCGTGGCGAGCGCCAAAAAGAAGACGGTGAAGAGTCCCGTACGCGTCACAGCACCAGCACCAGCACCAGCACCAGCGCCTGCGGCAGTCGTGCCCGCGCCGACGCCTGCCCCGACGCCTGCTCCACCTGTGGCGATCGGAAGTCTCACACCGCATCCCGCGACCTGCTCGACCGTGTTGGCGATCGGTCTGCGCGGCTCCGGCGAAGGACCACAGGGTGCCGCTGCGTCGGACCCGGCAAGCTTTGTCATCAACGGCACGCAGAACTGGGGCCGCGAACTGCAAAGCGTGTGGACCGGTCTATCGGGCGGTCTTACGCAGAGCGCCGCGAGCACGACTGTCGGTGCCGTTAACCTCGTCTACCCCGCTGCGAGCGTGGACAACCTTATGTCGGCCAGCGCCCAGTACATGGCGAGTATCGCCACGGGCATCAACGAGCTCCGCACGTTCCTGCTAGCGCAGGAGACGCTGTGCCCAAGCCAGCGGATCGTGCTCGTTGGCTATTCGCAAGGCGCGATGGTGATTCACAACGTGCTGGTCTCTCTCGCCTCGACCAATGCGGCGGCGATCGCACCGCAACATATTGCCGCTGTGCTGCTGGTCGCGGACCCGTCGCGGGTGCCTCAGGCGCGTGGAACGAATCTCGGCACCGCAGTCTCGGCCGCGTTCGGTATCGGGCCGGCGATGACATTCGGCGGAGCCTACAACGGTTGCTTTTCGTTCGCCTACATGCCGTGCGCGTTGGGTATTCCGTTCACATCGTTGGGAATGCCCGACGTTCCCGTTGGGCTTGCGGGTGTCACGGCCTCGCTGTGCAACGTCGGTGACATCGTCTGCGCGACCGATCAAGCGCACATGAGCGACGGATTCTTCATCCACATCAGCTACAGCTCTACCGCGCTCTCGGCGCTAGGCGCTTGGGCGGTCAACCGGGTCTGACTAAAAGATGAGTGTCCCCGAACCGGCAACATTCACTGGTTCGGGGACACTCATCGAGTCGTGCGTGCGTTATGCGTTATTGCTTGTTGTTGACCTGCAGGGCCGAACTTGCGGCGTCGCTGGCGGAGAGCCAGGTCGTCACCCCTGCCGCCGCCTTCGTCATAGCCTTTCCGTTGGCGACGTAGTACTGCACTTTGCCGCTGGTGTTGCGTGTCTTGAGGAAGGTCAGATCCGCAACATTGTCACCGTCCACGTCCTGCACTGAGAACACACCATTGACGGCGTCGGCAGTGGTGAACGGTGTGGCCGACGCGACCACTGTGAGGTACTTGCTCGTTGCCGTAGCACGACGTACCTCGACGTTTCCGGTAACGCCCTTGGTCTTGATGAGCACTAGATCGTTGCCCTGGACCTGGAACGTGCCATTAGCCGCGTCACTGATCGGGAACGCCGTCACCGCTGTTGATACCGGCTTGGCGAAACCGTTGCTTCCGTTCCAGAAGGAGAGTTCGACCTTTCCCGAAGCGGTCTTGCTGGTCTTGATGAAGACCAGGTTCGGCCCGCTGACCTGGAGTAAGCCGTTGGCCACATCGGCCGTGGAGAGACCGGTGAGGCCGTCCGCGCCAGAGGCGTAGTTGTTCTTGGCATACGCCATATGGATTTCGACCTTGCCGCTGCTGGTGTTCTTGGTCTTGAAGTAGGCCAGGTCGCCGTAGATCATCTGGAAGACGCCATTGGCGCCTTCGGCGACGGCGAAGCGGGTCGGTACCAATTTCTGCCCACCGGTGTAGGACGGGGCAGTCGCGGAGTTGATCTCAATGCGCTTGGTCACTGTGTTCGCCGTCTTGACCATGTAGACCGTTCCCTTCGCTACCGCAGGCGCGGGAGTCGGGGCTGGCTTCGGAGTCGGTGTGGCGGTCGGTGTTGGTGTTGGTGTCGGCTTCGGGGTCGGAGCTGGCGTCGGGGAGGGGCTCGCGAAACCACTGATGGTGTCGGCTTCGAGAACGTCCTTGGCAACGACATCCCATGTCATGTAGGCACGACCGCCGGAACCCCAGCCCGTTCCCCAGGAGTTCTGGAAACGCAGGCCGTTAGCGTCGTAGCCGAGCGCGAACATCTCGTGGTAACCAATCACGCCACTGGTGGTGTCGCGGTAGATCGGGCTCGATGAGGAGACCGAATAGAACGACTGACGCAGCCGCACCGTGATCGCCACCGGGTTTCCGTCGGCGAGTTCGTTCTGAATGGCGGTCTGAGCGGCGCTGCCGACGCCGTTGTAGTTGGCGAAGAGTGTCTTAGTACTGGCGACCTTGTACTTAGCGGCGTTGGTGCGCTCGGCGGTCGTCGGCGGAGTCTGCCAATTGAAGTCGCCCTGCGTGTAGTGCGCCCGAGTGTCGACGCCTTGCGAGATAGCGAGTCGGGTGGCGTCGATCGGCGAGGAGCCGGCGTCGCGGCCGCCGTTGATCTGGCTGTAGATATACATCGGCGCAAAGTCGATACCGCTCATACCAGCCTTGCGTGCCTTCCAACCCATGAGGCCGTAGCCGATCGCCCAGGTAACGCAGGAGCCGACGGCACCCTGGTTGCCCGGTGATGGTGCGTAAGCCGACAGATCCACCGAGGAGGGGACGTGAGGCCTCACGGAGCGGGTTGGCGTGACGGTCCGGGTCGGCGGTGCCGCGCCCATTCCGTGCGTTGACGTTGCGGCCTGTGCCTGCGCCGCGGTGCTCACTAACGCCGCAGCGATCACAGCTAGGGCTGTACCGCCTGCGAATGCTCTTTTCCCAAAAGAAAGAGGCGGCGAGTTTGTCGCCGCCTTCTTGACCAAATTGGTCGGGTAGTGGAGTGATGTGGGGGACATCGTCACTGAGATGACTCCTTGTCATGGTTATCGGTTGCCGATCCGTCGGCGACCGTGTTGCGCGCAGCTCTGTCTAGTGAGCCCAAGACTGCGCGCGAAGCACCACCGGGGGACGGTGCTTACTGAATGCAACGAGAACTTCACAGAGGGGTTACGTCTAGTTACGGCGCGTCGCAAGAGCGGTACCGACGGTTTCCCGTACTGCTGGGCCCGGCTATTTGGCACTATGTCAATAGCGGCCTGACAAGTTTGGCCAGAGAACGTGACGGGTGGACCAGGTGGAACCGGTGGAATTGGTAACGACTTTCGCGAGCGCCAGCGCAATCACGGCGCTAGGCAACGGACAGTACGGCGTAGAGGTTTCGGCGGATTGGGCCATCGCCGGGAATCCCAACGGTGGCTACTTACTCGCGATGATGGCCGACGCCGTCGGGTCGTCGTTGTCCGATCACCGGCATCCGTTGGCCGTCAGCGCCCACTACTTAGGTGCACCATCGCCGGGTCACGCCAGGATCGACGTGGAGGTCTTGCGCACCGGCCGCAACGCAAGCCAGGCACGTGCCGTGCTGTGGCAAGGAGAACGGCGCTGCGTCGAAGCGTTGCTCACGATGGGCCATCTTGACGCGTCAGTGCCGCCGACGTGGACCGATCTTCCGCCAGACCCGATCGCCCCAGTGGCAAAGTGCTTCCGGCTGCCAGCGAAGACGCCCGATGGTGTCGAAGTGACGATCATGAATCACGTACTGATCCATGCCGACCCGGCTGACCTGGGTTGGGCGCTCGGCAAGCCCAACGGCGCGGCGTTGATCCGAGGCTGGGTTGAGCTGCCAGCGGATGAGGCGTTCACACCTGCGTCGCTGCTCTACGCGGCGGACTCGTTGCCGCCGGCTACCCTGTCGCTAGGTTCGGTTGGCTGGGTGCCGACGTTCGAATTGACCGTGTATATAAGGGCAATCCCCGTTCCGGGTCCGGTGCAAGTCAGTCAACGAGCGCACTTGATCGACGCTGGCCGTGTCGAGGAGACCTGCACGGTCTGGGACTCGGCGGGTCGTCTCGTTGCGCAGGCTACGCAGTTGGCCGGTGTGCGAATGAAGACCGACTAGCTCGGGTTCGGGAGTGTTGTCCCTAGGTCGTGGAGCCATCCGGCTACGCGCCTGCGGCGCTTCGCTGCCAGCCCCAGCCAGCCTCCGCGACCTAGGGACAACACTCCCGGCGCAGCCTGACCAAGGTGCCAAACCACGGTTACGTACTACTGGCTTCTGCTGCGGACGGCGTCGATGCCGAAACCTTCGGTGGTGAATCCGCCACCGAGCAGGTGGTCTGAGGGGGCCAGTTCGTAAGGCGATACCGGATCCGTTAGCTGATTGGCGTAGTCGTCTGCGTTGTCTTGGGCGACATAGCCGAGGGCTTGGCCCTCGGCCTGGGAGAAGAATCCGCTGCTATTTGCTGATATTCCCCACACAGTGGCGTAGGTCAGCGCAGGTGCGCGCAGTGTCGCGTCGACGAGGCGGGCGCAGTCATCGGGGGAGAGCCACGTGGCGAGTGCGCGTCGATCTGGTGGTCTTTCTTCGCAGGTGCCGATGCGCAGACACGCGACTTGCATGCTGTAACGGTCGACGTAGTAGCGACCGAGCGCCTCACCGAAGATCTTGCTCACGCCGTAGAGGGTGTCGGGTCGTGCTTCGCTCGCTGCGGGGCGATCGGTTTCATAGGTCGCGAATCCCACCGCATGTATCGAGGAGGCGAAGAGGACTCGCGGTACGCCTGCACGGCGGGCCGCCTCGAAGACCTGAAAGGTGCTGTCGATATTCGCCGACTGAATACGTGACCAGACATCTTCGGTGGGACGGCCGGCGAGGTGCACGATAGCTGTCACAGCGCCGGTCTCGTCTGGGTGCAGCACCTCGTCAAGCGTTGCCGGGTCGGTGATATCGCCGATAAACGTGGGAGGTTCGCCTTCAACAGGCCGGTCGTTGCTCCGCAGGTCGCAGAGCCTCAGCTGCCAGCCGTGCGCGATCAACCGGGGCACGAGCATGGAGCCGATGCGTCCGGACGAACCAGTGATCAGCACACTGCCGAAGTCCACCGGCGGAGGTTCAGGCGCTGACGCGCTGGTACGGCTGAACTCCACGGCGAAGCAGGTCCTCGCGGATCGTCTCGGTAACGAGCGGGCGATCTTCATACATCGGCTCATGGCCCTTGTTACGTAAGACGACCTTCAACGGACGCTGCGGTAGAGCAGAGAAGAACAACGGCGAGTAGCGCTTCGGCGGCAGGATCAGGTCTTTCTCGCAGAGCACCATGGTCACCGGCACGGTGACTTTCTGCCATTTCTTAAAGCCGCCGTCCCGCATCCCAGACCAAATCATGCCGACAAAGGCATGACAGTGCGTTGCCGCGCGGATGTAGTTGACGGCATGTTCGCGGCTCACCGCGTGGGGATCTACGACAACGAC
>Ga0070667_100003656_pt1 | contig 13087 bp, 12 predicted proteins | sample KBSS33metaG_FD_64659 | JGI IMG/M metagenome (GOLD analysis project Ga0070667, IMG submission 64659) | Switchgrass rhizosphere microbial communities from Kellogg Biological Station, Michigan, USA - KBS S3-3 metaG | ecosystem: Host-associated > Plants > Roots > Rhizosphere > Soil ...
GACGATGTCCCAGAAGAACAGCGCCTGCAGGCGCGTATTGGAACGGATGAGCGTCACGCCGGCCTTGCCGACATAAAGGCCCGCAACGACGGTGGCGAGCACCCCGGAACCTCCCAGCGCGTGCGGGGGCCAAAAGGCGAGGAACGGGGTCATCAGCGACAGCATCACTTCGATGCGCGGCTCCTGCGCGTAATGCCGAAGGCGCAGAAGCGCAAAGCCGACCAGCAGGCCCCATAGCGTCTCGCCCACCAGCACGAGCGCGAAGTCCTGCGCTCCGTGCGCAATGGAAAATTGCCGCGTCAGGACCGCGGTCAGCGCCAGATTGAAGAGGATCAGCGCCGTCGCGTCGTTGACAAGCCCTTCGCCTTCGAGCACTGCCGTGATCCGGCGGGGCATTCCGAGCCGCTCCGCGACGGCAAGCGGTGCGACCGCGTCGGGCGGAGAGACGATGGCGCCCAGCATGAACGCGACACCGAGCGGAAGCCCCAACAGCCAGTACCCCGCCCCGGCGACAGCGACGGTCGTGGCGAGGACGCATCCGATGGCGAGGAGGAGAATCGGACGAAGGTTCTCGCAGAACGCCTGCCAGCTCATCGTGAAGGCGGAGAAATAGATCAACGGCGGCAACAGGACCAGCATGACGACGTCGGGCTCCAGAACGATCGCCGGCACCCACGGAATGAGCGCCAGGGCCATCCCGCCGAGCACCAGGAGGATCGGCTGCGGCAGCCGCAGGCGCTCGGCGATCCATGCGATGGCTGCAACGACGGCCAGCAATGCCGTGATGGTGTAGAGCTGTTCGGTCATGTGGCTGGCGGGCGCTCGATGGATGTGCGCGATGGTAACCTCACCCTCGACTCGCCGTCGTGCGAAGCCAACACGAAGCGATCGCGGCGAGCGCGATGTCCGTCGATTTCGTAGCAGCGGAGGGCGCACCTCGTGACGATTCTCGTGGGTCCGCCGTGCGATCAGGGCGTTGCACATTCGTGTGCACCGCGACGAGACCTCGCCGGCCGGCGCCGCGAAGTGCTCGCGGCCACGATTCTCGGCTCCAGCCTTGCATTTACGGACGGCGCCGTTGTCAATGTCGCGCTGCCCGGGCTGCAATCGGCTTTGGGCGCGTCCGCCGCCGTCGTGCAATGGGTCATGAACGCCTACCTGCTCATGCTCGGCGCGCTGGTGCTCGTCGGGGGTGCGGCCGCCGACCGATTCGGACGCAAGCGCATCTTCATCGCCGGCATCGCATTGTTCGCGATGGCATCGCTCGCATGCGCAGCCGCACCGACGGCGCCCCTGCTCGTCGCGGCGCGTGCGCTGCAAGGCATCGGTGCCGCGCTGCTGACCCCCGCCAGCCTCGCGCTGCTCGGCGCCGCGTTCAGCGAGGCCGAGCGGCCGCGTGCGTTCAGCATCTGGGCCGGTGCGGGTGCATTGACGACTGCGCTGGGACCTCTGCTGGGCGGATGGCTGGTGGACACCGTCGGATGGCGGGCGATCTTCCTGATCAATCTCCCCATTGCAGCGCTCGCCATCTTCATCGTGCGCGCGGTCCCGGAGAGCGGTGACGACGAGGCGCCCGCCCTGGACGTTCCGGGGGCGGTCAGTGCGGCGTTGGCGCTGGGTGCGCTGACCTACGGCCTCACGCTGGCAACCGAGACCGGCTGGACACGGTGGACCTGCGCGTGGATTGTGAGCGCTGCCGTGCTGTTCGCCGGCTTTCTGCTGATCGAGCGGCGCAGCGACACGCCGATGTTGCCTCTCGGCCTGTTTCGCTCACGCGCATTCGCGACGCTCAACGGCATGACGTTCCTCGTCTATTTTGCGCTGGGCGGAACGCTCTTCCTGCTGCCGTTCGAGTTGATTCGTTTCGAAGGCTACACGGCGACGCAGGCGGGTGCGGCGCTCCTGCCATTCGCGCTGGTGATGGGAGTGTTCTCCTCCGCGGCGGCGCGCCTCGCATCTCGCATCGGCGATCGCGTGCAGCTCGCGGCGGGCCCGCTCATTGCCGGTGCCGGGATCGCCTGGCTTGGCGTCGCCGACATCGTCGGTTCGTTCTGGACGGTGCGCCTGCCGCCGCTCCTGGTCATGGCGATCGGCATGACGCTCACGGTCGGACCCCTGACCGCCGCTGTGATGAATGCGGTTGTGGTCCGGCACGCGGGTCTGGCCTCGGGGGTGAACAACGCCGTTGCGCGCGTCGCCGGGCTGATCGCCGTGGCCGCGATGGCGCTCACCGTGGCGATGGTTGAGTCCACGGGCGTGGGACCCGCCCCGGACATCCTGGCGGCGATGGACCGCGACGCGTTTCATCGCGGCTTCGAAGTCGCGATGATCGTGGCGGCCGCCTGCGCTGCGCTGGGCGGGGCGTGGATCGGAATCGCACTCACGCCAGCGTCCCAGGCGATCAAGACGCAGGAATGAACCGGGCGCATGATCCATGCAAGTTGCGTTTCGCAGCGTGAAAAGCATCGCGACAATGACGCGTGGAGCGCCGGTACGGCGGACCGCCTTCATCTATCGCGTGATTGTTTCCAATCTCGGAACTCGTCGTCGAGCGTCGAGCGCATGAGCTCGCTGGCCTCATCGAGCCAGTCGTGGGGCAGCGTCGCGAGGTGCTGGCGAACTGCGGCGAGATTGGGCGAGCCACAGTGAACGTTGGCAATCTCCCATCCCATCGCGCGAAAGAGCGCCATCTCCTGCCGTTTTTTTGGCAGCTCCTCGAGATCGATGCGCGAGCAATCGGGCGCGAGCCGGCGGACGATCCAGTGCCGGGTTGCCTTGAGAAAGGGATCCTGGCAGCGTACGGCGTATTTCCAGACCCTGGGCAGCGTCGCCTTGGACGTCGTGGTGGCGGGATCGCTGACGCGCGCCCAGGCGGATGGAGCGCGTGCCTTGACCTCGCGGGCCAGATACCCGCCGCGCCACACGAACAGTGCCGCGAGCCGCGGCCGCCCGAGGCTTCCCGCACCGGAAATGCGATGCACGATCCTGGCGAGCTCGGCGCCTCGAGGAACGTCGTGCAGGAGCTCGGCGGCCCGTTTGGGAACCGATCCGGTCCAGGCGTCGATGGCGTTCAAGCTCGCCCAATAGCGCCTGGGAGCGCGCAGGTTGCTGTGCGCAAGCTTGCGGAGCCACGCGTTTTGTTCCTCGATCACAAAGGGCGTGCCGCCTTGCGCCAGCCCGGCCGCATAGCCCTGAACCAGCGCGGCAAGCATCGGGGCTTCCGCAGTCATCACCATCCCCGCGTTTCGAGCCAGCAAGCTGCTCACCGCGAGGCGGACGAGATCGCTGGTATAAGGCAGCTCCGCTGCCTCGTCGAAATCATTGACGCCCCAGACCAGCCGTCCTTCACGATCACGCCAAGTCCCGAAATTCTCGACATGCGCGTCACCGACGCCTAGCACCGCGGGAGCGTCGGCGATCGCCGCGGGCACTCGCGGCCACAACTCCGCCCACCGATAGAATGTCGCGCGAAAGAATGTGAAGGCGTTCTTGCGCATGAGCTTGTGCTTGAGCTGCAGATCTCGCGCAACGGGCTGCATGAAGCCGCCGAGCCAGGCTTCGTACGCCACAGTGGATTGGTGGATGTCCTGGGTCATTGCAGATCTCATGAGTCAGTGGATGAAAGCGATGCACGGACCTTCCGCGACCCAATGATGCCCACATCGTGCGCTGTTGCAAACTCGCAGCGACCACGTTCGCCGGCGCAAGGAGGTCGATCGCAAGGAGAGTTTCCCAAGCGCCGATCCGGGCCGGAACGAACACGAGAAGCACGCGACGGCCGATGACGCCCGTCGCGCCACTGACAAAAGACACGCATCGCGTCTACGCTGCTCCATTGGCGTACTGACCACTCCGCTTCCGTGGGTTCCGCCATCGATTATTAGCCTTGCCGTGCTCCGAGGGATTCGTTACCTTGAAGCGATGTGGGGGAGGTGACGAAAATGTCGACGCGATCCGCTCTGTGCTCGATCGTGGCCGGGACGCTGGCGCTGTGCCTGATGGGTCTTGCCCCACTGTCCTTCGCGCAATGCGTACCCAGGAATGTCGCGTCGCCTGCTCCGCAGGATCCTGTCGCACGCGTTCTGGCGCAACAAAAAGCCTGTCCGGCAAATGCCATGGAGTTCGTCGGTGCGCTTGAGCGATTGGGCGCGCGCATGGAGCCGACGATGGTCAATTTCGTCGGCTTTCACAACCCCGAGGCGGGCGCATTTTTCTTGTTCGAGATCGTGTCCGGTGGCGGCGCCGCGTCGGCCCAGATATCCATCGAGCGTGGCGACCTTCTGTTTGGTCACTTCACGACCGCCACCGGCGATGGCAAGCTGGTATCCAACGACAGTGGCCTGGTGATCGAGCTCATTGCCTGGGATAACGCGAAGCAGTTCTACAATTTCTACGAATTGGTCGACGGCGAATGGTTCTACCGCGGTGATTCGAAAGACGTTCTGGACGACATTTCGCTTTTGCACCGTCAAAAGGACGCGACTGCGAATCCGTTTGGCAGCCGCCTGCGCTGTTCCGGATGCCACGTCAACGGTGGACTGCTCCAGAAGGAATTAGCCGGTCCTCACAACGATTGGTTCGTCGACAACAGAAAACTTCCGCTGGGTGCGCTCAAGCCCGATGCATTCGTCGCACGCAAGCTCGCGACGCTTGCGGATGCGAGTGAACTCGCGAAGCTTGTGACCGCGTCGGCGCGACGACTCGCGGAGAGTCCCGGCTACCAGAAGGTCCTGGCGAGTCGCAGCATGCAGGAGCAACTGCGACCTTTGTTCTGTCCGCTGGAGGTCAACATCGAATCCGATGTCGAGCCACTGGACGACCGGAAGTCGAGCTTGCGCATTCCCTCCGCATTCTTTGTCGATACGCGTCTTGCCTCGGCGGACGTTACCGTTGCCCGCAAGGACTACGATGCCGCGCTGCGAGCGTTGCGCTCGCGCCTGCCCGAGACACCGGGTCGCCAGGACGCCGATCACGGATGGCTCACGCCCGTGAAGGCGGACTCAGACCGGGCGGCGGTCGAGGCCCTGGTGGCGAAGGGCACCGTGGACAACGAGTTCGTAACCGATGTGCTCGCGGTGGACTTCACCAACCCGGCCTTTTCCAAAACGCGCTGCGCGCTGCTCCGATTGGTGCCCGATACGGGTGGCGCGAGCTTTCCGAATCGATTTCAGGATGCGTTACGCGGCGCCAGCATGGCCGGCGCGACCGAGCTTCTCGGCAACCTGACCGACCCGGCGCGGGATGCGGCGTTCCACAAGAAGACTGCAACGGCCTTTCTTGCCAAGTGCCAGCAACGGGGGCCGGACGCAAAGGCCGTGTTGGAGTGGACCCGGCTTCTGGCTCAACGTCGTGTCGAAGTCAGCGCGGCCGAAATCTCGCGGAATCCGAGGGGACACATTCTCGAGGATCCGGGTCGAATTGTCTTCCCATCGACGGACCCGCGCGCGGTCGCGGGACGATTGACGCTCACGCGCGAGTGCCAGGTACAGTAGCGATTGCAGTCGGGCGCAAACTCTCCGGCAGGCGTCGGTTCACCTGCGCAGTTGCTCTTCGGCTCGAAGCAAGGGAGCCGGCGAAATCTTGATCGGCCCGGAAAACGGGACGTCCATGTCGAGTATCAGGTAGATGGATCCGGCGATCAGAAAAGCCGACGCGATCAGCGTTCGCACCACGACCGCGTTTTGTGGCGCCCGGTAACCGAAACTCGCGAAGATCATCAAGAGCCAAGCGACCAGCATGCCGAGAAACGGGGTCGGAATCGTCCCTTCGGATTCCTCGATCAGCGTCCACCGGCGTTTTACGACGCCCTGAAGACTGACCTCGGCTTCGCGCCATAGCTCGATTCGCACGGGGTCGGTTGGCCGTATGGCCATGAGACTGTTTCCAACTTCGTCGAGTAGAGCCTCCGCCGCGCGATCGTCCAGCACGGGCGCGCCATCGGGCGCCCATGTTCCATTGATGGCCTGGCGCACGTAGGCGGCGAGGCGCTGGCGCACCGCCGATGCCTCCGGCCCATAGTGCCGCAGGGAGCGGTCCAGCACGATCAGGTCGGTCGCGAAGGCGTGGACGTTTCGATCGATGGCTTCGAACGTGTTCTTGGACGAGTTGATCAAGAGTCCGAGTACCAGCGATGTCATGACGACGAAGACGTTCGCGACATGCCTGACCACGGCGTGTGTCTCGTCGTGACGGTGAGAGGGGGGCAGCCGGTCCGACCACACGAGGCAACCGATGGATACGCCAACCAGGGCGATGAAAATCACAGCCGCGACGAGAAGTTCACCCACGGTGGCGGCCTTCCATCACACGGAACGGGAGCGGTGAGGTTTGCGCAAGCAGTCTTGACGGCATCGAGATGCAACGACGCATGGGCGGTCCTGGAAAAGAGATGAGCGGGTGACATCGCGCAGACCGAATGGTTCGGGCGAGCACGGTACGCATGCCGTCGCTCCACGGCCAATTCTGCCCGAAGCTCCGGCGTTGCGCGCGAGCATTTTGCTCCCTCGCCCCCGCGGTCGCACACCGTACGGTAGATGGCCGCGCGCGAACCCGGCCGTGCGCAGGTTCTATAATCTCCCCGTCCTACCGAGCCGCGACGGTGCGCATGCGCCGCACGGCAACGGATCTCAGACAGCGGATAGTTCCTGAACAATATTCATGGAGGAATCGAATGCGTAACCTCGTGATGTCATCGTTGGTTGCCTGCGGAGCCGCGCTGATCGGCGTGCAGGCGCAGGCCCAGACGCCGGCGTCGCCACCAGCGGCCGGCGGAACGGCGGACGGCGTACCGTTCGATACGCCCTACGGAACCGACGTCAGCCTCGAGACGGCGAAAAAGCTGATCGCCGCGGTCGAGGCTGAGGCGGGCAAGCATCGCTGGAAGATGAACATCGCCGTTGTCGATACCCATGGCGAGCTCGTCCACTTCTCGCGCATGGAAGGCGCACAGCTCGCTTCGATCACTATTTCCCAGGCCAAGGCGCGAACCTCGGCGCGGTTCCGTCGGGAGTCGCGATTGTTCTATAACCAGTTCGAGACGGGGCATCCCTACGTCGCGACGCTCGATCCCGGGCTGGTCGCGTCGCCCGGTGGCTGGCCGCTGATCGAAAACGGCAAGCTGATCGGCGCCATTGGCTGCAGTGGCGGCACCGGGGACCAGGATGCTGCCGCCTGCAAGGCCGGTGCCGACCTGGTGAAGTAGCGCTACGGCTCTGGCGTGCGCCCCGCCGCGCGTCGGCGGGGATTGCGCACCTGCCGCCGACGGGAACGAAGCGTATCTCGCGCCTCCAACCCGATGACGGTACGACCTCGAGTCGAGCTAGCGCCCTCCGGTGCGCCTTGATTTAGCTGGCGGGTCGGTCTTGGTCTTCGTCGCCACGTTCTTGCTGCCGGTCGATACCGGCTGTTCCTGGCGAAGGTTGGCCGTGAGCGATGCGTTGAGCGCCGTTGCCAATGCCGCCTCGCCACTCACCAAATCCGGCCAATTGATTTGAAGACCCTTTCGGCGCCCCTTGAGTGCCAGAAGGAATCCGGCAGGTGAAAGCGTGAGCGTGTACGACCGGTCGCCGATCTGAAGCTCACGTCTCAGTTCTCCATCGAGCTTGGTGGTCATATTGGCGGGAATGCAGGTGGTGGAAGAAAAATGCGAGAACTCGCGTCACGCCATTCGCGCGTGCATCGCATCGCAATGTCGCACCAGTTCCGCGCGCGACTGCACGAAACGCTTGAGCGGCGTGTCGATTTCGTAGTACAGGATATTGGCAACGAACCCGTACGCGGCGGCGTCGATGCTCGATGGCTCCGGCCCGAACAGAAAACCCCGCCCGGGCGTGACATCCGCCAGCGCCCGGAGATCGGCAAGGCCCCGCGCATAGACTTCCTCGGAATCGTAGCGTCCGATGCCCTGGTACTGGTAGCGCTCGAAATTATAATGGCGCGCTGCGTCCATGCCGCTCTCGGTCAGGATGGGATGTCGTTTGAGCATCTCGTCCCGAAAGAGCGGCCAGAATCGCGGATCGCGCCATCGCGAGTACGACATCACCCAATAGAGATCATCGAGCGTTCGCCTGACGAAAAGGTGCGTTGTCCGCTGGGGTTCCGTGAGGCCCTCGTCCATCGTGACCCCGTACCGGGCCGTGACATGGGCGATGATGGCATCGCTGTCGCCAATCGTGCGTTCACCGTCGACGATGTAGGGAAGCTGCGCACGCGGGGCGGATTTCGCGTCGAAGATATGGACGTGATCGAATGGCAGCAACGAAAGCTTGAGGAACGCAAACGCCTTCAGCCCGTACGGGTTGTTGTCCGCGACGGAGAACATCTCCGGGTAGGAAAAGAGTGTGATCATCGATTGAGAAGGGCAGCCCGGGGTGGCGCCGACCCGTCGCAGCGGCGCCGACTTCCGGGTGGCAAGGTACGACGATCGTTCAAAATTGTAAACGCCGGGCTTGTGGCGCCGAGCCTCGACGCCCGCTCCCACAGGTGCGGATCCATCAAGACCCATTGGGGCGCGCGTTGGCGCTCGTTGGCAGCGCGTGATCGCCGCGGAAGGCGTACGATGCCCAGGTCTCTTCCCGTCGACCAGGTGATTCGTTGATCAAGCGGCGCGATGTCTTGCGGGCATGCGGCGCGGGATTGCTCGTCGCGCACCGACCAAGCCTCGGCCAAACCCGGGGCAAGATTCCCCGCGTCGGATTCCTCTGGTTCGGTTCCGTGAGCGATCCGTCGTCGCAGAGGTATCGCTCCGCATTCCGTCAGCGACTGGCCGTACTTGGCTACGTGGAGGGCAAGAACATCCTGATCGAGGAACGCTGGGCGGAGGGAAACGCGGACCGTCTGGGCGAGCTCGCGCGGGAGCTCGTGACGAACCAGGTCGATATCATCGTCGCGCCCGCCGTGACCGCCAGTCGTGCCGCGCGACAGGCGACCCGCACGATCCCGATCGTGATGTTGCATGCGGGCGATCCGATTGGTGCAGGCCTCATCTCCAATCTGGCCCGGCCCGGCGGCAATGTCACCGGAACCACGAATCTCTCCTATGCAGGCAAACAGGTCGAGTTGATGCGTGAGATCGTTCCGCGTGCCGGCAACCTGACGATCCTCCTGAATCCCGCCAACGCCGGAGCCAGTCGGTACGTTACGGAAATCATGGAAGCTGCCGGCAGGCTCAACCTGAGCGTTGCTGTGGTCGAGTTGACCCGTGTGGAGGATATTCCGAATGCATTCGCCATGATCCGCGATTTGCGGCCGGACGCGCTTCTGGTGATGGGCGATCCGTTCATCGGAGGACACCGCGCGGAAGTCATCGCCTTCGCGGCAGGCGCCCGCCTACCGACCATCTACGACGTCCCGAATCTGGCGAGGGACGGTGGCCTGATCGCCTACGGCCCGCTGATGGTCGAGCACTATGTCATCGCCGCCGGGTACGTGGACAGAATTCTCAAGGGCGCAAAGCCCGCCGACCTGCCGGTCGAGCAACCCACGCGTTTCGAGCTCATCATCAATTCGAAGACCGCGACCGCGCTGGGCCTGAAGATTCCCCAGTCACTCATGGTCCGCGCGGACGAGGTCATTCAATAGCGCGCCTGCCATGATCGCACCGGGGTCGCACGCTCCTGATCGCTTCAGTGAACATGCAGCCCCGCGATGGGGAGAGACGCTTGGACGGCTTCATTCGGCGAGCCCGGCTACCGTTGGGTTCGTCATCGCATGCCGGCGCCGGTCAATCGCGACCGCTCTATTCCGACCCTACCAGCCGAGGTCGGCCCAGGTAACCCCCAGGTAGGGATCCGACAGGTCGCGAGCCGTCGAGCTTTTCATCGCGCTATCCTGCTTCAGACGATACGCTCTGTTCGCCGCTTCCTGTGCGCCCGCCTGGCCGTTTTCGGGATGGAGTTGCCTGTACGCCTCGTACTCCTTGGGGCCGCCAACGTAAATCTGGTGCTTCGATGCATCAGGGTAGATGAAGAACTTCTTGCCGGTGCGTTGCATCGGCCGGATCTCGCCGGGTGGCAGGCCCTTCACCCATGACTCCTGGACCTGGTTGGTCGCGACGAGCACCTTGAAGCCGAGCTTCAACAATTCGTTTTCGTCGACACTCGGCGTGGCCCCGCCCGCACCGCTCGCAACGAAGAAAGAGACGGCCCACATCCCCAGCATTTGGCGCAACCTTGCGGGGTGCAAGCTCGGAACACTTTTCATGAAATTGGACTCCTGTCGTCGTTATGTGGGTCGCCGCAGAAGGAAAAGGCCTGCGATGATTCCGCGCAGTGTATGTCAGGGTGGCCCGGTGGAAAGCGAGACCGGCATTCTCGATACTTGCCCCAACGTTTCAATGGGGATGCGTTTCGCACCAGGCATACAGCGCTTCGTACATGACGAGGCCATGACTCAGCATTTCGTGGTCGTCCGGGAACACGCGTGACAGCCCGAGGGAAATGGCGTGAAGGCCGGCGGACTGAGGTGTCAGATCCAGCCGGGACGTGTCCGCGCCCCGAACGATCGCGGCGAGCTTGGCTAGCCCCGGCGCGTGCAATTCGTATTTCTCAATGAACGCGTCGAAGCTGCAGCGTTCGCCGGCGTGTCCCAGCTCCACACCGTCGATGTCATAGGGGATGGCGCCGGTAGCCTTCGCTATCCGCAGGACTTCTTGACAGGGCACATAGAGAAATTCCGCTTCGCGATCGATGAAGCGCGAGATGAGCCATGGACACGCGATGCGATCGATCTTGGGTCGTTGCCGTGTAATCCACTTCATGAGTCCTCCTCGTCGTGCCAAAGCCCCACGCGCAAGCGCGCGGCCGGGGATACCTGGGGGGATTGCGCGACCTGGAGACCAAGTTGCATCCTCCGCCCGGCAACCCGAGTGGAGGCAGAACTTGGACGCGAGTGCGTCTCTGAGGCGGGGAGTCTGCCCACGATCCCCGCGAGGTTTGAGTATAGGCCGCGGTTCACCGGCCATCAAGCGAGCACGCATGCGAGCGGAGTAGTATCGATGGGTTGCCATTCGTCGGCGAGGTCATCGGGTGATGGAGCGACGAGCATTCATCGGCATTCTCGGTGGCGCCTTGCTGGCCGGTGCCAACGTCGCGGATGCGCAGCAATCCGGCAAGCCCTGGCGCGTCGGATTCCTTGGAGGCGGCGTGCGCCCGCCGAACGGCGCCGTGCCGGCTCCATTGCGCGAGCAGCTTCAGTCGCTTGGCTACACCGAGGGCAAGGACATCGTCTATGAGGGGTTATGGGCGGGCGGCAGGATCGAGCGCCTGCATGATCTTGCCGTCGAATTGTCGTCGCGCAAGCCCGATGTGATCGTCACCCTTGGCGGGCCCGGGTCCGAGGCCGCGAAACAAGCCTCGTCGACCATCCCGATCGTCGCTCTGAGTGCAGGCGACATGCTGGAGACGGGACTCGTGACGAGTCTCGCGCGGCCCGGCGGCAACGTGACGGGCATCAACGATCCGGCGGCGGTGCTTAGCGCCAAGCGGCTGGAGATCCTGAAGGAGCTGGTTCCGAATGCGAAGCGCGTTGCGGTGCTGTGGAATGCCGGCAATTATGCGATGACGCTGCGCTACCGTGAGGTCGAGAGGGCGGCACAAGTGCTGGGCATGAGCGTCGATGCCCTCGGCGTGCGCGAGCCCGAAGACTTCGAGGGCGCGCTCTCTGCCATGACCCGTACGCGTCCCGACACATTGATGATGTTGACGGACGCGCTAACGAACCTCAATCGGCAACCGGTGCTGGACTATGTCAGCGCCCAGCGGATTCCCGCGATGTACGAGTTCGGCTATGTGGTCCAGGCAGGCGGGCTGATCTCATACGGAAGCGACGATGCCGAAACATTCAGGCTCGCCGCGGGCTATGTCGCCAGAATTCTCAAGGGTGCGAGGCCGGGGGACCTGCCGATCGAGCAGCCCAACCGCTATCTCCTGATCATCAACGTCAAGACCGCCGGTAATCTCGGGCTTGCTGTTCCGCAGTCCTTGCTCGTGCGCGCGGACCAGATCGTGCAATAGGCGGCAGGCGTCATTGGCCGCGATTTGCTCATCCGACCATAGGACCTGCGTGCGCTTTCTGCTTTCGATCGTCCTGTCGCTGTCTTTCGCAGCCGCACACGCCGCGCCTCCAACGTCGGAGGAGGCGGACACGTACGCGGGACTTCTCAACTGGGCCATCAAGCTGTCGGGCTACGTTCGGCCCGCGACCAGCCCGGTCATCGAGTTTGTGCCGCAGGCATTTTTCGAAGCCAACGCGTGTGGCGGCAGGCAGTGCCGCGTCTGGGGCTGGTATCCGAATGCGGGCAAGCCGGTTATCTATGTCCACGAGAGCGCCCGTGCGCTGATCGAAGACAACGAGGACCCGAGAAGCCTGCTCGCAGCGTCGATCATCGTGCACGAGTTCACGCATTTCCTTCAAGCCGCGAGCAGGGGCTTCGCGCAGTACACGTGCCCGGATGCGCTGGCGCTGGAACGCGAAGCGTACAGCGTCCAGAAAGCCTACATCCTGGCTTATGGGCGCTACATGCCCGTCGGCGTTTCGATGCACAACGCGGGATGTGATTGAGCGCCAGCGCCCTCGCGAGACCATCGACTCATGACTTCCTGCCTCGCAAGGATTTCACCCGCGCGCATCGAATCGGCCTGCTCAGCATCAGGACGAAGCGGTGCATTGCATTCTCGATGCGTGACCTAGTCGATTGGCCAGGGCATCGACTTGGGAAGCGTTACCTCCACGGGTGCACCGGACCTCGGTTTTCGGCGGGTCGAGTCGACCACGCGCCACCATGGCTCGACGCGACCGGCGAGCGCCGGCTCGATCGGTTCGCCGAGGCGAGGCATTACCAGTTGCGCGCGTGATTTGGGAGACAAATCCAGCAGGACCTCCGCAGGCTGGTCCCATGCGTGCATCGCAAGACTGAACGTGCCCCAATGGATGGGAAGGAAGGGTCCGCCGCCAAGCAGCCCCAGCGCCTTGAGTGCATTTTTCGGACCCAGGTGAATATCGCCCCATGCGGGGTGGAACGCGCCGACTTCAAGCATGACGAGATCGAACGGCCCCAATCGCTCCCGGATCAGCTGGTATTCCGTCGTCA
>Ga0070667_100003660_pt1 | contig 13082 bp, 9 predicted proteins | sample KBSS33metaG_FD_64659 | JGI IMG/M metagenome (GOLD analysis project Ga0070667, IMG submission 64659) | Switchgrass rhizosphere microbial communities from Kellogg Biological Station, Michigan, USA - KBS S3-3 metaG | ecosystem: Host-associated > Plants > Roots > Rhizosphere > Soil ...
GGCCTGGCCGAATGGGATCAGGATGGAAGCCGCATTGCACGGCTGAAGGCGGCGGCGGACGTTCGCGTCTACACACCCGGCAGTCGCGCCGGAACTCCGCTCGCGATCCTTGGACGAAGCGCGCAGTCGCGCCACGAAACGGCGGAGGACGCACAGGGCCGGATCGCAGCGACGGCGTCGGGGCTGCTCGGCCTCATCGGCATCACCGACGTGCAGCCGCACAGTCGAGAGCTTGCGCTGATCTCGGCGATCCTGCAGGGCCGTCAGGGAGATGGCGATACCGATCTGGCGTGGCTCGTCCAGCAAATCCAGCGGCCATCGTTTGAACGTGTGGGCGTCCTCGATCTCGAGACCTTCTATCCGTCGCGTGATCGCCAGGAGCTCGCGTTGAAATTCAACAGCGTCCTTGCCGCACCCGGCTTCGAGCTGTGGAGTAATGGTGAACCGCTTCAGGCCGGATCTCTCCTCTTCACGCCAGACGGACGACCGCGCATTGCGATCATCTCGATCGCGCATCTGGACGAACCACAGCGCATGCTCGTCGTCTCCCTGGTTCTGAACGCGGTGCTGCAGTGGACCCGACATCAAACGGGCACGAGCTCGCTTCGCGCACTCATCTACATGGACGAAGTCGCAGGCTACCTGCCTCCAGTCGCCAACCCGCCATCGAAAGCACCGATCCTCACGCTGTTGAAGCAGGCGCGCGCCTATGGCGTGGGAATCACGCTCGCGACCCAGAACCCTGTGGACCTCGACTACAAAGCACTTTCGAACATCGGGACGTGGTTCCTCGGCAAGCTCCAGACCGAGCGAGACAAGGCGCGCGTGCTCGATGGGCTCGAGGGTCTGGCTGGCGGACTCGATCGACAGACAGTCGACAAGGCGCTGTCGACGCTGCGTGGCCGCGTGTTCCTGATGCACAACGTGCACGAGCAGGGTCCTGTTGCACTGGAGACACGTTGGGCGCTGTCGTACCTGCGTGGCCCGATGGGCCGGGAGGAGTTGCAGCGGTTCCAATCGCCGCAACCTGCGACAGTCGCGCCGCCTCAGGCCACGTCACCCGCAGCGACGGCGTCGAGTAAACCCACCGTGCCGGCGGGTATCAGGGAGTATTTCCTCAAAGGATCCACTGACGCGTCGGCGTATCGACCCGTGTTGTATGGCGCCGCACGCATCCATTACACCGACACGCGGCGAGGGGTGGATCTCGTGAAGAGCCTGCAGGCGGCCGTGCCCTTCGCGGACGGTGCGATCGCGATCGACTGGCAGAACGCGGACGATTTGGTCGACCCGCCCGATTCGCTCATCGAGCCGAAATCGATCCCGGCCGCCACGTACGGCTCGCTCCCCAAAGCCGCACTCAATCCCAAGCAATACGTCGACTGGAGCAAGGACTTCGCAGACTGGATCGTCCAATCACACTCGCTGAAGCTGTTCTCGGTGCCCGCGCTCAAGCTGATGTCAGAGCCTGGCGAGAGCGAACGCGATTTCCGCATCCGCACGCAGCAGGCGACACGAGAGTTACGCGACAGCCAGGTGGAAACGTTGCGCGCGCGCTTTGCGCCCAAGGTGGCTCGCCTCGAGGAGAAGCTGCGCAGGGCGCAGGAACAACTCGGTCGCGAGCAGCAGCAGGTGGGTCAGCAGAAGCTGCAAACCGCCGTATCCATCGGTGCGACGATGCTTGGCGCGCTCATGGGACGTCGAGCGGTCTCGCTGTCCACGCTGGGACGTGCGACGACGGCCGCGCGCGGTGTCAGCCGCTCGATGAAGGAAGCCGAGGACGTCCAGCGAGCCCAGGCCAAAGCGCAGGAAGCGCAGGCAGAGATCGACGCGCTCAACAGCGACCTCGAGCGCCAGATCGCGGCGCTCGGCAACGCGACAGATACCGGTACTCCGCTAGACGTGATTGAGATCAAACCCAAGCGAGGCAATGTCGACGTGCGACTGGTTGCCCTCGCCTGGCAACCTTGGGTAGCTGGGTAACTGAGTAGCTGGGTAGCTGCGTTTAAACCAGCTACCTAGTAACCCAGCCACCTGGCAACCTAAGCGGAGCACTCGCCGTCCATCACTTCGGGTGTGAACGCCTGCGTCTCCGCCAGATCGATGAAGTCCTGGTCGGTAGCTTCGTTCGGAAGCAGCATCGCGAGATCGTTGAGCGCGTCGGTCGCCATTGACGGAGGCACACGTCGGAAGAAAGCACCCAGTTCCTCGTCGCCCTCACGATGGTCGCGGTAAAGGCCAAGGAGGCGATCGAGGGCGTCCGTCAAGCGATGGACCGGAACCTTCGATACCACTTTCCCGAAGTGCGCGGTCCCTTCGTCCACGCACCCACCGCCGACGAGCACGAAGTACTGTGGCACTGCGCGAGGACCAAGCTTCCGAACACTGCCCTGGAACCCGATGGACGCAATGTGGTGCTGTCCGCAGCCGTTCGGGCATCCGCTGATCTTGATATGACCTGACGGGACGAGATCGACGAGATCTGGCCGAGCGCTGAGATGTTCCGTCAGCTCGCGTCCCAGTCCGCGCGACTGCGTCACCGCAAGCCGGCAGCTTTCGGCACCAGGGCAACTGACCACATCGCTCAGCCTGTTGGCGTCAGGAGCATTAAGTCCGGCCGCTGCGAGGCGCTGATAGAAGGGCTCGATCGACTCGCGCTTGACCCATCTGAACAGCACGTTCTGTTCGACGGTCAATCGCATCGATCCGTCGCCGTACGCCTCTGACAGATCGGCGAGCACCCGCATCTGTCCGGAAGTGAAATCGCCAAGCGGCAACCGGCAAGTGACGTGATAGTAGCCTTGCTGACGCTGCTTGCTCACGTTGCTGCGCATCCAGCGAACGAAGGCATCCGGCAGCGGCTGAAGCCGGACGGTGTTCGGCATGATGCCAGGGCCGCTGACCGGCGTGCTGGCAGCGGCAGCAACCGCCTGGAGCGTCGGCGCCTCCGCCGGAGCCCAGTCGGGCGCCGTCTCCGGACGCACCTTATCAGGATCGAATTTGAGGCGTGCGCCCCCTTCGTTTCGGAATTCCTCGAGGCATTCCTCGAAGCGTGCACGGTAGCCATCCCATCCAAGCGCCCTGACGACGAACTTCATGCGGTTCCGCTGTGGATGCTTGTAATCGCCAAAACGGTGAAACACGCGAGCCACCGCTTCGGCGACGTTGAACATCTCTTCGACTGGCAGGAACTCGTAGAGAACATAGCCCGATACGGGTAGGATCGACGTGCCGCCTGCGACCGTGACACGAAATCCCTTCTTGCCATCGACGATGCGCGCACGCCAGCCGATATCGTGGATCGAGGCGAGCGCGTGATCTTCAGCGCACCCTTCGAATGCAATCTTGAACTTCCTCGGCAGCACACCCGACAGGGGGTGACGCAGGAAGTAGCGCGTCATCGCTTCAGCGTACGGCGTCACGTCGAAGATCTCAGTTTCCGACGTGCCGGCATACGGACATCCAGTGATGTTTCGCACCGAGTTGCCGCACGCCTCACGCGTCGTCATACCTTCGGCGGCGAGTTCGCGCATGGCGTCCTCGACGACGCTCAGCAGCACGAAGTGATACTGGATGTTCTGACGCGTCGTGATGTGACAGAACCCACGCGAGTAGCGCGTGGCCACTCCCGCCAGCGTCCGCATCTGCGTCGCGGTCACGATGCCCTGCGGAATCTTGATGCGGAGCATCTGGACACCGTCCTGACGCTGCCCGTACGTTCCGCGGACGAGCCTGAAGCGGCGCCAGACTTCCGGTGTAATCTCGCCTCGTTCGTACTTGCCCAGAACGTCGACGAACTCGTCGATGTCATGCTCGTCCGCGAAGTCCAGGCGTGCGCGGCCAAGAGTCTTTGAGTCGTCAGCTACGGCCATACCTCACCTCGTCGGCCACGGCAGGACCTGCCTTTGCTGCGGCCATTGCTTCCCCAATCGACACTACTTCCCCGATGACTAAGACGCCCGCCACCCCGTCGGGAGGTTCAGGCGTTCCAAGCTCGGCAAGCGTTCCTGCCCAGATCCATTCCTCCCGCGTCGAGGCTCCACAGATGATCGCGGCTCTCGTCTGAGGAGACCACCCATGCGTGATGAACGCGTGAGCAATCGCATCACGAGTGCCGAGCCCCATCATCACGACGACGGTGATCCCTCCCGGACGAACAGCAGTCAGGGCGTCGTTCAAACCCTCACCGGTTTGACCGGTCAGCACCAGGAATCCCGATGCCATGTTGCGGTGCGTGACCGGAATGCCCGCCGCCTCTGGCGCGGCAACCGCGGTGGTCACGCCCGGAACGACCTCGACGGCGATACCGGCCCGCACGAGCACGAGCATCTCTTCCGCGCCTCGGCCGAACACGAATGGATCGCCGCCTTTCAATCGCACGACGCGCTTGCCTTGCCGCGCTGAGCGAATCATCAAGCGGTTGATCGTTTCCTGTTTGACACTCGCTCGACCGGCACGCTTACCGACACAAAAGCACTGCGCGTACGTTTGACGACGCAGCGATTCGGCATCGACCAACGCATCGTACAAAACAAGATCGGCCTCTTCGACGCGCCGCAAGGCGCGAACCGTCCAGAGCTCCGGATCTCCGGGACCGGCACCCACCAGTGAAACTCGACCTAACGCCATCGACGAACTCCCAACTTCCAACTTCCAACTTCACCATCACACTCCCGTTGGGAATTGCGAGTTGGGAGTTGACCGGTGTTTTTCTGTTCGTAGAGTCGGTTGAGCGTCTCGAGTAACATGGGTCGCCGCTCTTCCATCGGGACTCGGCTTCGCTTCCATTCGCGACGCGCCGCGTCGGAAGCCACCATCCACCTATCGAGGTCGACCGGCAGCCATGCGTCGAGTGCTTCTCGCAGCAGGCCCGCCAGCGCCGGTGCGCGGCCGTCGGTAGAAAACGCGATCGTCACACCGGATCGGCGTACGACGCTTCCCGCATATGCGCTCGCGTGATCCGGATCGTCGACGGCGTTGACAAACACGTGCCGTCGCTCCGCTGCGTCGAGCACCTGCTTGTTGACCTCGGGAGGCGCCGCCGCTACCACGTACCAGACATCGTCCACATCAGCAGGTTCGAACGCGCGCTGAACGATCGTCACGCCAGCGCGCTGGAGCTCCGCTCGAATCATCGGCGCCACCACTGTGACGTCCGCGCCGTCTGCCAGCAGGCCGGCGAGCTTTCCAGCGGCCACACGACCGCCGCCAACAAGAAGGACTCGGCGGTCGCGAAGCTTCAGGAAAACCGGATACATGTGAATAACCCGTGTTATGCAGTCACTCCCTGTGGTGAAACCACGCGTTCGAAGTCCGAGAGCGCGCGGCCGATTCTGACCGGTGGCTCGACCCGGTCTCTCATGATCTCGGCAGTCTTGTAGCCATTGCCGGTGATGCATACGACGACCGATTCGTTAGCCTTGATCACACCCTTGCGGATCAGCGCGCGAGTGGCGGCCAGCGTCGTTCCGCCCGCCGGTTCGGTGAAGATGCCTTCGGTCTGGGCCAGCAGGTCGATGGCGTCGAGGATCTCTGGATCGCTCACCATCGCGCCGCTCCCGCCGGTTTCCTTTACGACTTTGACAACCTGGAAACCGTCGGCAGGGTTGCCAATCGCGAGCGACTTCGCGATCGTGTCGGGCTTCACCGGATCGGGAAATTCAAGACCGGCCTCGAGCGCGCGAATGACTGGAGCCGAGCCTGTCGGCTGCGCCGCATGAATACGAGGCAAGCGGCCGTCCACGAGACCAACTTCCTTGAACTCGCGCAGACCTTTGTAGATGCGCGGAAGCAGCGTGCCTCCGGCAACCGGCGACACGATGTGATCGGGATAGCGCCAGCCAAGCTGCTCCGCGATCTCGAAGCCCATCGACTTCGCGCCTTCCGCGTAATAACTCCGGAGATTGATGTTTGCGAACCCCCAGCCATACCGATCCGCCACCTGCGTGCAGAGCCGATTCACGTCGTCGTAATTACCGTCAACGGCGATGACATGCGGCCGATAGATGGCGGCGCCGAGAATCTTGGCTGGCTCGAGATCGTGGGGAATGAACACGTAGCACTGCAGCCCGAGGCGCGCGGCGTGGGCCGCGACACTGCCTGCAAGATTTCCGGTGGAGGCGCACCCGAATACCGGGAATCCGAACTCGATCGCCTTCGTCGCAGCGACCGACACGACGCGGTCTTTGTACGAGAAGGTCGGATGATTCACCGAGTCGTCTTTGATGTAGAGCTCGGAAACACCGAGTGCGTCAGCCAGGCGGCTCGCACGCACCAGCGGCGTGAACCCGGAATAGAAGCCAGTGCGCGGCTCGCTGACCGGCAACAACTCGATATAGCGCCACAACGAACGGGGTCGCGACTCAATGAGCTCCCGGCTGATGACCTTACGCACCGCGTCGTAGTCGTATGTGACTTCGAGCGGACCGAGGCACTCGCTGCATACCCAGTTGGCCTTGGGCGGGTAGGTTGCACCACAGAGGTGACAGGTCAACCCGGCCACGAACTTCATACTGTTCTCCTCACTGCTCCCGACTCGAGGACTCGCGAGCCCTGGTCGTCCACATCAAGCGTCCGGACGGTCGCGTCAACGCCAGCTCGCTCATACATCGATGACAATCGCCTCGCGACGTGCGTGGCATCGCCTCGCGTCAGTAACGCAACCGACGGTCCGGCTCCGGACAGAAAAGCTCCCAGCATGTCCGGATCCTCGAGCGCCAGCGCGTCGCGCAGCAACGGCACCAGCGACGAACGCGCCGTCTGATGCAGCCGGTCCTTCACGGCTTCGCGCAATCGATCGTAGTGCCCCTGCTGCAGCGCATGCACGAGTGCGAGGACGCGCTGCATGTTGAAGATGGCATCACTCCGGGGCACCTCACGCGGCAATGCGGCACGAGCCTTCGCTGTTGCCAGTCCAACAACAGGGGTGGCCACCACCAACCTTAGATCCTGGGGCCATGACCATCGAAGCGCATAGGGCAATGCTCCTTCAACTTCGATGACCGAGTTCAGACCCCCGAAAAGAGCGGGTGCCGCGTTGTCCGCATGCCCTTCGGCTTGAGTCGCGAAGCCGAGGAGCTCCGAATCGCCCAGCGCGCCCGTGACTCGCTCGAACACCCTGAGGCCCGCAACGCTGGCAGCAGCGCTGCTACCGAGCCCGGCGGCCATCGGAATTTCGCTTGTTACCTCGATCGTGACACTTGGCCCGCGTCTTCCAGTGCGTTGAACAGCGATGTCGAACGCGCGCTCTACCGCATTGCGTCCCGAGATCGCCGGCGTGCTCCGCGCCACCACGAGTTTCGTTCCGCCATCGTCGCGGACATCGACGATCCGGGCACGCAAGTACAACTCAACGGCAACACCGAGCGTATCGAAGCCGCCACCCAGGTTGGCGACCGAGCCTGGGACTATTATTTCCTCCCCGACAACGGCGTCAGCGCGAACTGTCTCCCCCGTCTTAAGTGACACGAAACAAAAACGATATCACGAATCGTGGTCCGCGAGCATCGGCAGCGCCAGGGGCGGCTCGGCGTGCCAGCGCTCCTCGTTCATCACACCCAAAGCCTCAAGAAGAGCGGCCTCTTCGCAAGGCTCGACGGTGACAACAAACGGAAGCCGGTCCTTGGGATAACCAGGCTCCTGCAACAAGGCATCGACGTTGACCGAGTGCCTCGCCAGCGAACCCGCAATCGACGCCAGGATGCCGGGTTTGTCCTTGACCACGAAACGCAAGTAGTACGGCATCGGAGGCGGCGCGACGAAGGCGGCCGGCTGCCATTCCTCGGCTTCGCGTCGCGCCCCCCCCTGTGTCAGAGCCAGCAGATCGGACACAACCGCTACAGCTGTTGCGGGACCGCCGGCGCCAGCGCCGCTGAAGCTGCTCTCACCGCCGAATCGACCGTAAACAGACACCACGTTGTTGGCACCCTGGTTCCGCCCGAAGCTCGAGCCCTGCGGGACAAGGACTGGCCCGACGAAGCCGTGGAAGCCTCCCTCGGTCGCCTGAACTCTCGACACTTGACGGATCGTGCACCCCAATCGAGTCGCATACTGGAAATCGGCGGTCGACAGTGGACGAATCGAGCGCGTGGGCACATCCGCCATTTGAAGATGACGGTGGAACGCTATGCCGGCAAGCACAACGAGCTTTGCGGCCGCATCGAAGCCATCGACGTCAGCGGTCGGATCTGCCTCGGCGTAGCCCAGTCGCTGGGCGTCGGCGAGCACGATGTCCATCGCTTCGCCAGTGGAAGACATCCGGCTCAGGATGTAGTTGCATGTGCCGTTCAGGATCCCCGCGACGCCGGTGAGTTCGTCACCTGCAAGACCTTCGCGCACCCCGTGAATAAGCGGCACCCCGCCGCCGACGGCCGCTTCGAAACGAAGACGCACGCCGGCACCCGCCGCAGCCCGCAACAGCTCCGGTCCGTGCGCCGCGAGCAGCATCTTGTTGGCGGTCACGACTGACATCCCTCGATCGATTGCCTGAGTGACCCACTCGCGTGCAGGCGTGACACCGCCGACAACTTCAACAACCACGTCAGGCCGACCGGCAAGCACGTCGTCGAAGTTATCTGTCCAGAGGACGGAGTCAGGCACCCAATCGGCGCGCTTCCGTGAGACGCCGCGATTGAAGACGTGCGTCAACCGGAGTCGATTGGCCAACTCCGGACGCTCGACCAGAATTCGCGCGACCGAAGCACCAACTGTTCCGAAGCCAAGGAGTGCGACCTTCAGGGGAGGGCCAGGCGTCAGACTCTCGGCGCCGGGCTCTTGATTCTGGGCCGCTGCTCGGCCTTCAGCCAATTGTTCTGGGTTCTGAGCTTGAGGCATCACTCTACAGTTTACAGGCTGTACCGTACAGGTGCCGTAGACTGAACACAGAAGAACATGGAACGCGAGACGAGAGTACAGAACCCACAGTCCCCCTTCACCGTCGGTCTCATCCAGGATCACGCAACCGCGGATGTCGCGTCGAACCTGGAGCGAACGGAGCGGCTGGTCCGGGAAGCGGCCGGGAAGGGCGCGCAAATCATCTGTCTGAAGGAGCTTTTTCAGTCGCCGTACTTCTGCAAATCGCAGCAGAGTGAGCGATTCGATCTCGCTGAATCGATTCCGGGCCCCACGACAACGGCAATGCAGCGTTTGGCGAAAGAGCTGGCGATTGTTCTGGTCGTTCCGGTCTTCGAGAGACAGGCGGCCGGTGTCTACCGGAATTCGGCCGCCATCATCGATGCGGATGGTTCGTTGCTCGGCATATATCGGAAGATGCACATTCCAGACGACCCGCTGTTCAACGAGAAGTATTACTTCACGCCTGGCGACGACTCACCCCAGGTCGGCGGATTCAAAGTGTGGAAGACGCGCTACGCGACGATCGGCGTCCTGATCTGCTGGGACCAGTGGTACCCGGAGGCGGCGCGGATCACATCGCTCCTGGGCGCGCAGGTGTTGTTCTATCCCACGGCGATCGGCTGGCATCCGTCCGAGCGCGCCGAATGGGGCGAGGCCCAGGTCGACGCGTGGCGCACGATTCAGCGGTCGCATGCGATTGCGAATGGCGTGTTCGTCGCGGCGCCAAATCGCGTCGGCCACGAGGATGAACCAGGGACCAACGGCATCACCTTCTTCGGCCATTCTTTCATCGTCGATCCATTCGGACGCTATGTCGCCGAAGCCGGGGAAAGCGAAGAGGTCCTCATCGCGCGATGCGATCCGGAGTTGATCGAGACGGTTCGCCGCAACTGGCCATTCCTCCGCGACAGACGCATCGACGCGTACGGTCCGATCCTCAACCGGTATATCGGCGCGTGACCCGTCCTCGATCGCCGTACCGAATGCCCGCGGAGTGGGAGCCTCACCGCGCCACGTGGATTGCATGGCCGCACCACGAACCGGACTGGCCGGGAAAGTTCGGACCGATTCCGTGGGTGTATTCGGAGATTGCCCGCGTCCTCGCATTGCACGAACCGGTTGAGATCCTTTGCCAGTCGGAAGAGGTTGCCGAATCGGCCCGCGCGATCCTGACCGCGCACGCGGCCCGGCTCGATCAGATTCGCTTGCACGTCGTGCCAACCGACCGCGTGTGGCTTCGTGACTCGGCGCCAATCGGCGTACGTATTGATTCGGGTGAAGTCGTCCTGCTGGATTGGAAGTTCAACGCGTGGGCGAAGTACGACAACTGGGCTCTCGACGACCGGATCGGAGCCGCCATCGGTTCCCTGACCGGGCTGCGCCGAGAAGAACCGCACCTGGACAGCGGCGAGCCCATCGTCCTCGAAGGCGGCGGCATCGAGGTCAACGGGGACGGGCTACTTCTCGTGACCGAGGAATGGCTGTTGAGTGACACGCAGGTGAGAAACCCGGGGGTGTCGCGCACGGACTACGAGCGGATTTTCGCGCGCTGGCTCGGCATCGATCGCACGATCTGGCTCGGCGAAGGATGCGTTGGCGATGACACGCACGGCCACATCGACGACATCGCCAGGTTCGTCGCGCGCGACACGGTGCTTCTGGCGGTCGAACCGGACCCGGCTGACGACAACCACGTGCGGTCGATGGACAATCTGCATCGTCTCGAACATGCGGCCAACGCACCCGGCGTCGCTGCCCTTCGCATCGTCACGCTCCCGTTTCCACGCGCGGTGGTGATGAATGGCGAGCGTTTGCCGGCAAGCTACGCCAACTTCTACATCGCGAACGACGTCGTGCTGATGCCGACGTTCAACGACCCGAACGATCGTGTTGCACTCGACATCCTCGCCAACCTGATGCCGTCACGGACCGTCGTCGGCATTCACGCCGTCGATCTGGTTTGGGGATTAGGGACGCTGCACTGCCTCACGCAGCAGGAGCCTGCGAGGATCGATCCGTGATTATTGATTCCTGATTGTTGAATCGTTTTGATTCACGATTGTCGAATGTTGATTGGAGCGAAATCGTAGGGCGATCACCTACGGCGTCGCGATCGCGAGGGATACACTCACAGCAGCTCCGGGCATCGCAACACCGGCGATCTCCTGATACTCGACGTCGAACAGATTGGTGCCGTCCACGAAGAGATCGAATGTGCGATTGATCCGTCTCCCGAGTCGCGTGTCGAGCAACACGTAATCAGACGTGCCGGTGGAACGCGAGCGCCGGCGATACTCGACACGCGGCGCCATGCGAAATCCTCCCGGCAGTGGAACCGCGACCGCGGCCGCCAACGAGTGCGGCGCGTAATCGAGCAGGTACTTCGATAGCTGGTCGACCGCGACGGCATCGATGTCGATCGCCGTGTACTGCGCGTGTACGAATACGCCAGACCCGAGCGACTTCTGGATTCCGATCTCGAATCCGAGCGTGTCGACGTCACGCACGTTGTAGGTCTGCCACCGATCGGCAGCCGTCTGGCGAAGCCAATCGATCACATCATGGTCCTGACGTGTGAAGACGCTCGTTTGCAGTAACCATCCGCCACGCAAGATGACGTCGGCCCCAGCCTCCTCCGCCCAGGAAGTCTCCGGCCCGACGTCCTCACGAGCCAGGTTCGCCGGGTCCGAGTAGTAACGCTCGGTGAAGGTGGGGACACGAAACGCGCGTCCGACCGATCCGCGAAGCCGCACCGATGGCGTCGCCCACCATCCGGCACCCAACGACGGATTCCAGGAGGTCCCGAACTCATCGTAGGTATCGACGCGAAGCAGGCTCTCGAGCTGGACGCCCGCGACGTCCTGCCGCCACTCACCGTACGCGCTGATGCGAGCGGTCTCGTGGTCGCCAAGGTTCGTCGAGCGGATCCAGTCGCCCCCACCCTCGAGTCCGAGCGTGAGCGATCCGCGACCCGCCACTGGACGAGAGCCATTGGCCGAAACGAGGACGGCATGGGTTCGGTGGCGGTTGTCGGACAGCGCCGGCGTGAGCTGATTGAACACGAACCGGTCGCCGTGTGTGCGATACGACACCTGACCATCGATGCTCCATCCGCCGAGTTCTCCAAACCGGTGGTCGGCGGTCAGAAGCGTCTGGTTGGTCCATTCGCGCGAGGGCGCGTTGCCGCCATAGAAGTTGTTGGCACCGAACTCCTTCCACAGGTACGACAACGACAACCCCGTGCGAGTGCCGAGCGCCGTTCGCGAGCGCACCGTCGCTTGTTTGAAATCGCGGTCGTACATGAAGCCATCGGATCGGTCGAATGACACCCCCGCAGATTCCCGTAGCTCACCTCGCGATACGTCCGCCTGGCCCCGGCCCGCCACCAGCCCGAAGCTACCGCCTTCGACCGCGCCCGACTCGTTCGATTCGCGCCGCGTGACGACGTTGATCGTGCCGCCGACGGCATCGGCTCCGAAGAGTGACGACCCTGGGCCGTACAGGATTTCGATCCGCTCGACGAGATCGAGAGGCACAGGGATATCGCCATTGTGATGGCCCGACTGCGCATCGTTCAGCCGTACGCCGTCGACGAGCATCAGCATCTGACCGAAGGTCGCTCCGCGAAGCGCGAAGTCGGTTTGAACTCCGCGGGTGCCGCGCGCACGAACATCAATCGAAGATGCCAGCCTCAGGACGTCAGCGATGCTATGCACCGGCAGCGATTCGATCTGCTGCCGCGTGATGACCGTCATGGTCCGAGTCACGCTGCCAAGCTCAACGGGACGGGCGGCGGCGGTGACGACGACAGTCTGGCGAAAGTCCTGGGCCTGGGCCGGCGCAAACCATAGGCAGAAGGCGACGACGAATCCTTTTCTCATGACGGGTTGGTAATGGTCGCACGGAGTTTCTTGAAGGCGCGGCTTGCGCGGCTTTGTCCAATTCTTGTCTAGACTAATGGCATGACAGAACGTGCAAATCTGGGACGACTGGAAAAATTCCTAAGGAATTCGATGGATATACCGGATATAAATGACCATACAGGAATTATCTGAAGTATCAGATACACGTTGATCAGTTTGTGACGCGGACGCAACATTCGCCTCGTCTGAGTACCGGTTCCGGACCCAATCTTAGGAGGTACGAATGAAGCACGTTCTGATCAGAGGCGCCGCGGCGCCTCTGATCAGAACGTGCTTCATTCGTACCTCCTAAGATTGGGTCCGGAA
>Ga0070667_100003661_pt1 | contig 13082 bp, 13 predicted proteins | sample KBSS33metaG_FD_64659 | JGI IMG/M metagenome (GOLD analysis project Ga0070667, IMG submission 64659) | Switchgrass rhizosphere microbial communities from Kellogg Biological Station, Michigan, USA - KBS S3-3 metaG | ecosystem: Host-associated > Plants > Roots > Rhizosphere > Soil ...
GGCCGACAGCAAGAGTGTGGGCGACCCGCGTGGCGATGCGCCTGCCCACTTCGACCTGACCACCGTTCGCGCAACGAACTCAGGAAGCGCGATAACCGTTCGCGCCCACATTCGTGACCTGCAAGGGCATGCGACGCAGATCTTCTGGGTTACTCTGCGCCCCGCCGGTGGCGACTCCTACTACGCGCTTTCGACCGTACGCCGGAAGAGTGGCCGGACCACCGCCCGCATCGAGACCATCGATTCGAGCGGGAACTTCACGGAAGTGCCCTGTCACATCTCCAGCAAGTGGCGGCCGGCACGCGACGTCATCGCCGTCGCGTTCCCACGAGACTGCATCCCACAACAAGGATCCGTGCGTTTCAACTTCTACATCGGTGCGGGCGACGGCTCCGCGGGAGATCCAACGGACTGGACCAAGTCTGTGCGAGTTGCCCAGGACTAGAGAGTCGCTCGAGGAGCCCACACGCAGCGCACGACGCACCTCCAGCCCGAGCCGTAGGTGACGTTGCGACGTGGCGAACCGTGGCCGAAGAGCAGATCTCGTGACCGTCCTGTGCTCAGCCACTCGACGACCCCACGGACGGAGAGTGTCCTGTCGTTGAGCAACGCCCCCACCGCCTCCTGCTCATGCCGGCCGGCGATGCCTTCACGCCAGGGGGCCGAATCGGGCCACTCCACGTGCTTCGCGCTTCGACCAGGAGCAGCTCGCCAGGGAGTCGCTCCGCTGTCAGGTCATGCGCGTTCGACCGCCTTCCTCGGACTGGACGCAGACGCATTCGTTGGGCTGGCAGGTCCAGCAGCCTTTCGGGGGCAGCTACGCCTTCCGTGACCCGCATGGCGCCTTCTACCTCGTCGACCACACGGGCACGCGGCGGCTGCCCGTCAGAGCCCCCGCCTGGTGGACTGGCGGGGGCACGTCTGCGGCCCGAGCGGTGGGTCAGTCGCGCGCGAAGGCATCCACGTTGGCCAGCACCAGCTCGGCGAGGCTCGGATCGCCCTCGACCGTGCTCTCGAGCTCGTCGTGGGCCAAGCGCGCAGCGGCGAGCAGGCACAGGTCGACGACGTCGGCCACGATCGTGGTGTCGGGCTCGTAACCGCGAGCGGGCGGCGACCCTGCCGGGTCGAGGGTGATGTCGTAGCACCCGCCGGCCGGGCCGGTCAGCACGAACCGCGCCGTGCGCAAGCCCGCCGAGACCCCGCGGTAGGCGAGCGCCAGCGGCAGGGCGCCCATGAGGCGGGAGGACATCAGCAGCAGGCGTGCGTCATCGAGCATCGGCACCGGGCGTCCGGTCGCATGGGCGATGTCCATGCCGTGGGCCCACAGCTCGAAGGTCCTCGTCGTCAGCAGACCGTCGACGGAGATCGAGATGTCGTGGAACGGGATCTGCCGCCCGCCGTCGTACTCCCCGGCCGACGCGAGCACGGCGAGCGCCGACTCGTGCCACTCACGCATGACGTCACCCGGCGGCGCGTCGGCGAGCGCCGCGACCACCGGTCTGGTCGCCTCGACGTGGTCGGGCAGATAGGGCACGTCGTCGCCGGGATCGAGCCACCGCAGGTTGAGCCGCTCGACGCCGACGAGATGGGCGACCAAGTCGCGGACCCGACCGTGCTCCTCATGAGCGATGACGTCCCACGCGTCGTCATCGAGGGAGCCGAGCAACGACGAGAACTCCTCGATCGTCCGGCGGAACGCTTCGGCGGGCAGGAGCGGCTCCGGTGAGCGCACCGGCCGTCCAGCCGGACGGCGCGTCAGGGCGACGGTGAGTACGTCGCCGCGCAGGCCGGTCGGCGGGTCGGTCGAGACGGCCTCGGCGAGCGGGACGATCGCGGCTGCCTGCTCGAGCGGCCACAGCTGGAGGCGCTGCTCGGCATCGCTCCGCTCGTCGGCCTCGAGGGCATCCAGGGCCAGGAGTGCGTCCAGCCCCTCGGTGTCAGCTGTGTCGGACGGCTGCTCGTCACTCATCTAGATCGCCCCTTTGAATTCGGCATCGAGGAGCGTCCGGAGGCGCCCGAGACCAAGCCGGAGCCGCGACTTGGCTGTGCCTTCTGCGATGCCCAGCGCCTGCGCGACCTGTTTGTAGGTGAGCCCGTCGAAGTAGGCCAGCCGAAGCGCGGTGCCCTGGTCGACAGGAAGCTTGGCCAAGGTGGCCGAGAGTCGTTGGTCACGCCACGAAGCGGCCGCCCGGTCGGCGACCTCCACCTCCGGGCTCTCCTCGACCTCGGGGAGGACGAGCGCTGCCTCTGCTCTCGAGCGGCTCTCCCTGCGACGTACCTCGTCGACCGCGCGCCGATGCGCGACCATGGCGAGGTAGCCGCGCAGCGTGCCCTTGGTGAGGTCGACGCGGCTGGGCAGCTCCCACAGGTAGGCGAACACCTCCTGGCTGACGTCACCGGCGAGGTGTTCGTCGCGCGTCACCCGGCGCGCGATGCCGAAGACCACCGACGAGTGCTCGTCGTAGATCGTGGCGAGCGCACGCTCGTCGCCGGCCTCGATCCGCGCGAGCAGCAGTGCATCCCGATCGGATGGCCCCCCCAGCGGCATGGAGGCACCGTACCGCCGCCGGAGCAACTTGATCACCTGGAGAGTTCGTACGCCGCCCTCGCCCGGATCACTTCTTCCGCGCCCGGTCTGCACCGGTGATCCGGCCCCCGGGTCTGGTGCGAACAAGGGGCACGACACCCCGGGAGGGAACTGACATGACCGAACCAACCGCGCGGACCGGCCGCACCGGACACGCGATCATCATCGGAGCGAGCATGGGCGGCCTGGTCGCCGCGGCCGCCGTCGCTCCGCACTTCGACACCGTCACGGTGCTCGAGCGGGACGAGCTCACGGCCGAGGGCACCCCGCGCCGCGGCGTACCGCAGGGCAGGCACGCCCACGGCTTCCAGCCCGGCGGCCTCCGCGCGCTGGAGGAGCTGCTGCCCGGACTGAAGGCGGCCCTGGTCGCCGAGGGAGCCCGGCACGGCGACATCTCCGGCAACGGCGGCTGGTGCGTCGGCGGCAACCAGTTCGCGCGCGCCGCGGCCGACCTCGCCGCCATGGGCTTCACCCGGCCCTTCATGGAGCAGGTGGTCCGGAGCCGGGTCATCGCCCTGCCCAACGTGTCGGTCCGTGACCACACCGAGGTGGTCGGTCCACTCGCATCCGGCCACACGGTCACGGGGGTGGCCGTCACACCCACCGGTGGCGGGCAGACCGAGCACCTCCACGCCGACCTCGTGATCGACGCGTCCGGCCGGGTGTCGAAGCTGCCGGAGTGGCTCCGGTCGCTGGGGCTGCCGGCGCCCGAGGAGGAGCGCGTCCACTGCAAGATGGCCTACCTGAGCCGCCGGTGGCGCTTCACCAACGACGTGATGGGCGACGACATCGTCCAGGTCATCACCCCGGCCGAGACACCGCACTTCGGGGTCTGCATCGCGCAGGAGGACGGCACCTACATCGTCACGCTCGGCGGCCTGCTCGACGATGCACCAGCGAAGGACGACGAGGCCTTCCGCACGTTCGCGCGCGGCCTGGCCTACGGCCGCATCGCGGACGCCCTCGAGGGCGCGGTGCCCGTGACCGACTACCAGCCCTCGCACTTCCCCTACAGCCGCCGTCGCCGCTTCGACCAGCTCTCGCAGCACCCCGTCGGGCTGATCGCCCTCGGCGACTCGATCGCGTCGTTCAACCCGATGTACGGCCAGGGCATGACCGTGGCCGCGCTCGAGGCCGTCGCCCTGCGAGACATGCTCGGGCGCGGACCGCTCGACCCCAAGGCGTTCTACAAGCAGGCACACCGGCTCGAGGACGTCGCCTGGAAGATCTCCACGGGGGGCGACCTGCGCTACGAGGCCGTCGAGGGTCGGCGCACGCCCGACATGAAGGTCATGAACGCCTACCTGGACCGGCTCACCCTGGCCGCCCGCAACGACGCCGTGCTGGCCCAGCAGTTCCTGCGCGTCGCCGGCTTCATCGAGCGTCCCGAGTCGTTCTTCAAGCCGTCGATCCTGTGGCGGGTCCTGCGCGGGTCGCGGGCGGCGCGCCGGTCGACCGTCGCCACGTCCGTCACGACCACCGACTCCAGGATGGCTCGCGCCGCCTGAAGCTGTCACCCAGGTCCGCTCGTCAGGTGGTGCAGATGACCCGCGTGTAGAGCCAGATCGACGAGGAGGACTTGTTGTGCGCCTCCACGCGCCACCCCGTGCCTGTCTGGTTGGGCGAGCTTCCGGTGATCACCCCGTTGACCTCGTCGCTCACCTCGACGCCACCGCCGATCGGCTTGAAGCCAGCGGGGCACTGAGCCTCGAACACGCCCGATCGACCCCCCGGCACGGTCCCGAAGCCGAGGCCGATCTGGATCGTGGCCGAGCCGCTCCGGCCCGGGTCTCCCGTTGCCCCGACCTCGCCCGTGGCTCCCTTGGCTCCGTCGCGGCCGCGGGGGCCGACCGGTCCCTGAGGCCGAGTCACATCCGTCAGGTCGACGTCGCCGGAGGTGAGGGAGCCGTCGCGCACCTGGGCGCCGGTGAGGCTTCCGCTCCTGACGTCGGCGCCGCGGATCGAGTTGTCCTTCACGTCCTTGCCCGTGTACAGCGCCGCACCGGTGGCCGCCCCGGCGCAGGTCGTCACGAAGACCAGCGCGATCGCGATCGGCTGGAGGTGACCGGCCCGGAGGCGGGTCCACCGCGCTCGACTCGGCCGGCGAGCAGCGAATTCGTCTTCCATCGAGGACTCCTGGTGGTGGCTGAGGTGCCTGCTGTAGTCGGGCCGACTCGCGGGAGCCGTGCCTCGCGTCGGTGCCGCACGGCGGCTCACAGGAGACACACCGCCCACAGAGTGATCGACGCCGTTCCCATGCCCGACTTGAAGGTGCGGATCTCCCACCGGCTGGTGGGCTGGCCGTTGACCAGGACGGGCACGGACTTGGAGACGGCGACGTCGTTCGCGGAGGGCTCTACGCCACCGGCGACCGCCCGACCGACGCTGCAGGTGACGAACTGGGAGTTCGACGCTCCGGGGTAGGCACTGCTCACATTGGTCTCGTAGCGCACGCCTCGGTAGGCGGGCGTGCCCGCTCGTCCGGTCGCGCCCGTGGCGCCGGTGTCCCCCTTCGGCCCCTTCTGGCCGGCGGCACCGGCAGGGCCGGCGGGCCCGGCCAGGGCGACGGGGTCCTGGAAGTCCGAGGACGTCAACGAGTGCTGCGCGAAGTCACTGCCGTCGAGACCTCGGACATCGGCTCCGGTGAGCGTGCCGTCCTTGATCTTGGCGCCGGAGACCAGCAGGGCACCGGTCGCACTTCCCACTCCCGAGGAGAGGGCGAGCAGGATCGCCAGGAGGCCCGCCATCCGGACGACAGGCGAACGCCACAGCCGCGGTAGCGGTCGAACTCGGGGATCGGTCATCGAAATCACCTCTGCATCAATTCAGTTGACGGCCGGTACGTGGGTGCAGACCGCGATGGCGAAGACCCGAACGTCGCTCGTGGTGACGTGGAACCGCACCTGCCAGCCGCGCCGGTCGTCCGAGGGCCTGCTGCTGATCAGGTAGGACAGGTCGGGGTCGGTCGTCGTGGCACCGCCCCCGGCGACGAAGCCGTCCGGGCAGACGGCGGCGCTCTCGATCTCGCACCCCCCGCCACAGGTGCTGGTCGTGCCCTGGCTCGCCTGGTACAGCGTGTCGCCGATGCCGTCGGGTGCGTCGAGCCCGGTCGCTCCCTTCTGGCCCTGATCGCCCCGGTCGCCGGGCGCACCGAGGGCACCACGGGGGCCGGCCGGACCGACGAGCAGGGCGGGGTCGACGTTCACGCCCCGGATCGCGCGGTCGTCGACGTCGGACCCCGTCAGGCTCGCCGAGCGGAGGTCCTGGGCCGTGATGCTGTTGTCCTTGATCTGCCGGCCCGTGATCAGCTGGCGCGTGGACGCCTCCGAGGCCGCCGTGGCGGTGGCACCGGCGACCAGGGCGACCAGTGCCGCCGCCGGCAGCAGGTGCCGTAGTCGCCAAGGGCGCGAGGATCGACCTCGTCGGGCCGATGCGTTGTCGTGCACTGTTCTCCTCCTTCACGATCGAGCCTGGATGCATCCAGGCTCCGACACCTGTGTTGGGCATCTGTTGAGTCGGTGTGGCTAGACCGTCGCCAGCCTCGGAGCCGTCGCCGCCGGTGTGCCTGCGCTCGGCCGTTCGCCGACCCGACCGGCGACCAGGGCCGGATCCTGTCGGAGGATGGCCAGCTCGAGGCCGCGCAGCTCGGGGCCCGGATCGAGGCCGAGCTCGTCGGCGAGGCGGCCGCTGGCCCGCGTGAAGGCGGCCAGCGCCTCGGTCTGACGGCCGGCGCGATACAGCGCCCGCATCAGGAGGCCGGTGAAGTGCTCGTGGAACGGGTGCTCCTCGACCAGCCGGGTCAGCGCGGGCACCAGGCTGTCGTGCTCGCCGCGACGCAGCCGCAGCTGCATCCACGTGGCCGACGCGGTGGTCTTGAGCTCCTCGAGGTGGGCGATGGTCGAGAGGCCGAACAGCGGCGTGGCGACGTCCTGCAGGGCAGCCCCTCGCCACAGCCCCAGCGCCTCCCTGAAGAGTCGGTCCGCCTCGTCGAGGGCGCCTCGACCGAGGGCGGCGCGGGCGCTCTCGGTCAGCCGCTCGAAGACCACCGCGTCGATGCGGGCGGCGTCGACCTTCAGCTGGTAGCCCCCTGAGCAGTTGACCACCCTGGCGCCGGTGCCAGTGCCCTCCACCGCGGCTCTGACGTTCGCGACGTGCGTCCTGAGCGTGGTCACGGAGCCGGGCGTTGCGTCGCTCCCCCACAGCAGGTCCACCAGACGGTCGACGCTCACGACCTCACCCCGGTGGACCAGCAGTGCGGCCAACAGGGTCTGACGCCGCGGACCCACGACCGGGTGCTCGGTGCCGTCCCCGGCCACGGTGGCCAGGCTGCCGAGGATGCGGAAGCGCACGCCGTCGGCGGCGGATGCCGCGGTTCGCTGGTCGTCCATGGCTCGTCCTCCTGTGTGAGACATGAGGAGAGCGTCGACGACCACGTGAGCCTCCGGCATCGGAGGGCGCTCCCTACTTTCTCGCCGCCCACGCCCCAGGTTTCACGGCGACGACGACCCAGAGATGCGCACGATCTTCGTGACGGCCTGGGGTCCGAAGGTGGAGTCGCCCGCGTAGGAGACCGTCACCACCAGCTTGCGAGCCCCGTGGGCCGCCTTGACCGGGAGCTTCAACCGACCCGTGAACCTCCCGGACTGCAGCATCGCGGAGGTGCGGCCACGCAGGGTCCGGTGCTGGACCCTGACCTGGTAGTCGATGCGCACCCGCCCGGTGGCCGCCGGGTCGATGCCGCCCTTCACGACCAGCAGTCGCGCGCGCGGGTCGAGCTTGGCGCGCGAGATGACGAGCCCTGGACCGGCCGAGCCGGCCACGACACTCCACGACACCTGCGCCGGCGAGGCGTCAGTGAGACCGTTCGTCACGGCGCGGGCCCCGAACACATGACTGCCGGTGGGCAGCCCGGTGCGGTGGTACGGCGAGGCGCAGGCGAAGAACGGCCCACCGTCGACCTGACACTCGAACCGGGCACCGGGGGCATCGGGAGAGGTGAAGGAGAACGACACCGAGCCACCCGTGACGGCGCCCGCCGCCGGCCCGGAGGTGATCACCGTCTCCGGCCCCACGAACCACGACACGTGCGCCGACGTCTCGTCCGCCAGGCCACTCTGGCTCCGCGCTCTCACTGCGAAGAGGTGGCGGGCGACCGTCAGCGAGCTCCGCGTGACGGGTGAGGTGCAGGGAGCGAAGCCTTGCCCGTCGAGGCTGCACTCGAAGTGTGCCGACGGCGTGTTCGGCGAGGTGAACTCGAAGCTGGTCCGGTTGCCCGTCACGTCGCCCTCATGGGGCCCGGCCGTGATCAAGGTCTCGGGTGGGGTTCCTGCCGTGATCCCCAGGCCGAAGCCTCGGAGAAGGCGAACCGGGGACAGGCCGCTGGCCTGGATGGTCCACCGTCCGTTGGCCGGCCGCCCGAAGATGGTGGACAGGGCCTTCGGCGGGCCGTCGTAGGACGAGGGCCGGATGACGGCGGGGTCGCCGAGCCTCCAGCACTGCCCCGCGCCGTTCGTCGTCTGCTGCGCCAGCGGAGCGGCCGCCTGGTCGTCGACGATGAAGTCCTGGTCGATCAGCCGAACACCCGAACCGCTGCCGGTGAACCGGCACGCTCCATAGATCAACGGGACCGTCGTCCCGTCCGGCGCGACGATCGTGAACTTGACGGGCGCGAGCGTCCCGTCGCTGTCGGCGCCGTACAAGTAGACGTTGACGTCCTCGACCGCCGCCGGCAGGCCGGCGACATCGATGACTCCGGTCCCCACCGTGCCGGCACCCCCGGCCACCTCGGTGAAGTTGTTGCAGTACATGGTCGTGCTCGTCGGCATCATGCAGTCGCCGTTGCCCGAGGTCGTGGCTCGGGCGTCCTGGGACGGCACCCCCTGGAGGCTCAGCGTCACGGACCCGGAGACCACGACGACGAGCGCGTGACGAATGATCTTCAGCACGGTCATCAACCCCTGTTCCACCCACGCGGGATGGGTATCGATTCGGATGCGTCGATCCCAGCCGAGCGGCGTTGAGAGTGCGTTGAGACTGCGTTGACCCGGCGTCAGAGCCCCTGCCAGTCGGGTTTGGTGGCGTAGACCTCGCGGTAGTGGTCGGCGCGCTCGAGCCCGGCGGCAGCCTCCGGGTCGAGGAGGACGGTCGCGTGCGGATGGAGCTGGAGGACCGAGGCCGGGCACGACGCGGTGAGCGGGCCCTCGACCGCCGCCGCGACGGCCGGCGCCTTGCCCGCGCCGGTGGCGATCAGGAGGAGGTGCCGAGCGCGCAGGATGGTGCCGAGGCCCTGGGTCATGACGTGGTGGGGGACCTCGTCGAACGAGTCGAAGAACCGGGCGTTGTCGCGCCTGGTCTCGTCGGTGAGCGTCTTGATCCGGGTGCTCGAGGAGAGCGACGACCCCGGCTCGTTGAAGGCGAGGTGGCCGTCGCCGCCGATGCCGAGCACCTGGAGGTCGACACCGCCCGCCTTCTCCAGCTCGTCCTCGTAGGCCGCACCCGCGGTCTGAGGGTCCGACGGGTCGGGGCCGTGCACCCGGTCGGCATCGATGCCGAGTGCGTCGGTGAGCTCGCGGGCGATGGTGGCGCGGTAGGACTGCGGGTGGCCGGGCGGCAGCCCGACGTACTCGTCGAGCAGGAACGCCCGCACCCGGTCGTACGACGGGCCGGAGCCGGCGCGGTGGCGGGCGACGAGCTCGGCGTACGCCGGCACCGGGGACGAGCCCGTCGCCAACCCCAGCACGCAATCGGGGCGAGAGCGCACCAGCGCCTCGATCGTGTCGGCGGCGAGCGTGGCGACCTCGTCGACGGAGGGGAGGGGGACGACTTCCATCAGGGTCGACCCAACAGTGCCGCGCCGATCGCCGCAACCGGCTGGTCGTCGGGCACCACGCGGATGCGGCCCGCGAGGTCGAGGGAGGCGAGGAACGGCGAGCTCGCGGCCTGGGCCCGCAACGCCTCGGACACCGCCTCGACCAGGGGCGCGCCGAGGTGCGAGACACCGCCGCCGAGCACGATCGTGGCCGGGTCGACCGCCAGGCACAGGGTGCGGACGGCGTCGGCCACGCCGGCCGCGAACCGGGCGCGCACCTCGACGGCACGGGGATCGCCCGAGGCCGCCGCGGCGAACAGTGCCTGCGCCGGAGGCTCGCTGCGCGGACCCGGGGCCGGCGGCCACGCCTCGGCGAGCGCCCGGCCGGACGCGATCGTCTCCAGGCAGCCGCGCTGGCCGCACTGGCAGACCGCGCCCTGCGGGTCGATCGGCACGTGCCCGATCTCCCCCGCGGCCCCGCTGACGCCGCGTCGCAGGGCGCCGTCGAGCACCAGACCGGCCGCCAGACCGGTGCCGATCGAGAGGTAGACCAGGTCGCGGATCCCGGTCAGGGCGACCGCACCGAGGGTCGCGACGTTGACGTCGTTCTCCACCGCCACCGGCACCCCGAGCCGCGCCTCGAGCTGGGCGCGCAGTGGCAGCCACTGGCCGTCGACGCCGAGGTTGACGGCGTGCTTCACCGCGCCGCGCTCGACGTCGACGATCCCCGGGATGCCGAGCCCGACCGACGCGGCCGCACCGAGGTGGGCCACGACAAGCTCGGCGGTGCGGACCACGCCGTCCGCGCCCGGCTCGGTCGCCTCGCGCACCTGCTGCAGCACCCGGCCCTCGGCGTCGACTAGGACGCCGAGGGTCTTCGTGGCGCCGATGTCGAGGCCGATCGCTCTGCTGTCTGTCATGGTCCTAGTCCCAGCCTGCCCTGCGCAGCACCTCGGTGACCGCCACCGCGCCGGGCCGGGACCAGCCGCGGGCGTCGATGGTCGGCAGGCCGTCCGTACGCCGGCCGGGCGGGCTGGGCCACCCCCACTCGACGACGACCGACCCCGGACCGACGGCGGACAGCGTCCTCTGCACGTCGGGCTGACGGTGCGCGTCGCGCACCTGCACGACCAGCGGACCGTCGGGCAGATCGGTCGCGCCGGGAGCGACGACGACGTCCGTCGGCAGGCCCCACGGGGCGCCCCCGATCGCGATCGTGCCGGCCGAGTCGACCCGGACCACCCGCGCACCCCCCAGCGGCGGCAGCTCGCCGGTGACGGTGACGGACCGGGCGGCCCCGGCGGCCACCAGACGATTCGTCTGCGACGCCTCTGTCTCTTCTACAGGTCCCGCCACAGACGAATCGGGGAGCGGCTCGCCGAGGCGGCTCACTGCGCTCGCCGCCTCGGCCACGCGCTCCTCGGGGAGGCGACCCTGCTTCACGGCGTCGACGAGGGCGGCCTGGATCGTGCGCACCTGCTCGACGGAGTTGTCGGCACCGATGCACAGCAGGTCGGCGCCGGCAGCGATGGAGAGCACCGCGGCCTCCGGGATCCCGCGGCCGGCCGAGGCGCCGGCCATGTCGAGGGCGTCGCTCACGATCACCCCACGGAAGCCGAGCCGCTCGCGCAGCAGCGCCAGGACCGGCACGCTCAGCGTCGCCGGCAGCTCCGGGTCGAACGCAGGCACCACGACGTGGGAGGTCATCACCGCCGCCGTCCCCGCCTCGACCGCGGCCACGAACGGCACCAGCTCGCGCGCCGCCAGGGCGTCCAGGTCGAGGTCGAGCACGGGCAGCGCGAGGTGGCTGTCCTGCGCGGTGTCGCCGTGGCCGGGGAAGTGCTTCGCACACGCCGCCACCCCGGCGGACTGCAGGCCGCGGGTCCACGCCGCGACGTGGGCGGCCACGGCCGGTGCCGACGGCCCGAAGCTGCGGGTGCCGATCACCGGGTTGTCGGGGTTGGAGTTGACGTCGGCGACCGGGCCGAGGTCGAGGTTGATGCCGACGGCCGCGAGCTCGAGCCCGATCGCCCGGCCGACCGCATGGGTCAGCTCGAGGTCGTCGGCCGCGCCGAGGGCCAGCGGCCCGAGCACGGGGCTGCCGTCGGCGACGTGCAGCCGGGTGACGTCGCCGCCCTCCTCGTCCACCGCGAGCACCGCGCCGGGCGACACCGAGCGCACGCGCGCGGCGTACCCCGCCACCGCCTCGGGGCCGTCGGCCGTGTTGGAGCCGAAGAGGCAGAGCCCACCCAGCCCGTCGTCGAGCAGGCGCAGCACCTCATCGGCGACCGTGGTGCCGTTGAACGACGGCAGCAGGACCCGCAGGGCCAGGGACTCGAGGGTCATGAGGGCGTCATCCCTTCACCGCGCCCGCGGTGAGCCCGGAGACCATCCGGCCCTGGACGAGCAGGAAGAAGACGATCACCGGCACCGCGATCAGCGTCGAGCCGGCCATCACGCCGGCCCAGTCGATGCCGCGGTTGACGTCGAGGAAGCTCGCCAGCCAGACCGGCAGCGTCTTCTTGTCCTCGCGGGTCATCACCACCACGGCGAGGGTGAACTCGTTCCAGGCCTGGATGAAGCCGAAGACGCCGGTGGCCACCAGCCCGGGCGCGAGCAGCGGAAAGGTGATCTTGCGGAAGGCCTGGAAGCGCGAGCAGCCGTCCATCATCGCGGCCTCCTCGAGCTCGAAGGGCACGCCGGCGACGAAGCCGCGAAGCGTCCAGACCGTGAACGGCAGCACGTTGGCGACGTAGACGAGGCTCAGCCCGGCGATCGTGTTGAGCAGGTGGAAGCCCTCGAGCATCTTGTACTGGCTGATGAACAGCCCCTCGACCGGGATCATCTGGATCAGCAGCAGGGTGACGATGAAGCTCTTGCGGCCCCGGAACCGGAACCGGGTCACCGCGAGCGCGGCCAGGAACGCGAAGGTCAGCGACACCGCGACGGTCACGACCGTGACCCCGAGGCTCATCCAGAGCGCGTCGAAGAAGCGGCCGCCGGAGAGCACTCGGCGGTAGGCGTCGAGCGTGCCGCCGAGCGGCAGCCAGGTCGGGTCCGGCGCGTTGATCTCACGCCGCGGCAGCAGCGAGGTGTTGACCATCCAGTAGACCGGGAAGACGCAGACCGCGAAGACCGCCAGCCCGGCGAGGTTGGCGCTCCACCGGACGGTGGTCGACGGTCGGCGACTCATCAGTCCTCCTCGTTCTTGAGCATCGTGCGCACGTACGGCGCGGTCATCAGCACGGTCAGCGCGAGCATGAACATCGCGACCGCGGCCGCCGTACCGAACTGACCGCCGCCGATGCCGAGGCGGTAGATGTAGGTGCCCAGCAGGTTGGTGTCGCGGGTGACCCCGCCGGCCTTCTGGAGCACGTAGATCTGGGTGAACACGCGCAGGTCCCAGATGATCTGGAGAAGCCCGATGATCAGCAGCACCGGACGGATCGAGGGCAGTACGACGTGCCGCAGCCGCTGCCAGCCGCTCGCGCCGTCGAGCTCGGCCGCCTCGGTGAGATCCTCGCTGACCTGGGTGAGCGCGGCGTAGCCGGTGAAGGCGACGAACGGCACGCTCATCCAGACGACGATCAGCGTGGCGGCGGACGTCGTCCTGGCTCACCGCAGCGGTTCCTGGCTCACGTCGCGCGGTGAGCCAGGAACCGCTCGGATCAGGTCAGCTGATCGTGG
>Ga0070667_100003665_pt1 | contig 13078 bp, 6 predicted proteins | sample KBSS33metaG_FD_64659 | JGI IMG/M metagenome (GOLD analysis project Ga0070667, IMG submission 64659) | Switchgrass rhizosphere microbial communities from Kellogg Biological Station, Michigan, USA - KBS S3-3 metaG | ecosystem: Host-associated > Plants > Roots > Rhizosphere > Soil ...
TTCAACGGCGGCGTGCTGCGGGGCGGCGGTCGTCCCGGACTGCAGATGGCGACGGTGGCCTGCGGCCTGGGGCTCTCCACCGTGCTGTCGCCGCTGGCGGCGCAGTGGGGCCTGACGGCGATCGCGGCGGTGGTGCTGGTGCGCGGCCTGGCGACCTGGGCGCTGGGCGCATGGTTCGTGGAGAAGAGCGCGGGCTATCCGGCCCGGCTGCAGATCCTGGTGGGCTGGCAGAGCCTTGCTGCGGCCGCGGTCATGGCCGCCGCCGTGATCTCGGCGCGGCCTGTCCTGGCGGGCGTCCTGTCGGACTGGCGGCTGCTGCTCGCGCTCGTGGCGATCGGTGCGGTGACGCACGTCGCCGTGCTTGCGGCCCTGTCGCCGGCGCTCGCCCGGCGCGGCGCGCAGATCGGCCTGGCGCTGATGCGCCGCGACCGCTCACGAGTTTCAGCTTTGGTGCGCGACGCATGGGCGGCGCGCCAGGCCTGAGGCGCGGGGCCTCAGTTCCGATCGAACGGCCCGCCGGCGTGTGAATGCCGACGCTGGGGAGCCAAGGCCCGCAGCAGGCCATGGGCCTCGAGCTTCTGCGACAGCTTGTCCAAGGCCAGCTGCAGGGCGGCCAACGTCCCTAGGACGCGGCAGAGCGCGGCGGCCGAGAGGATCGCGCGTTTCGGGTCCCGGTCCTTGAGGGCCTGACCGATGTGGTAGGGCAGCAGTGCGGCGACCGCCGCACGGATTTCCACGCCGGTTTCGTCGTCGCCGGCGGCGTCGCACAGGCGACGCTGGATCTGCGCCACGCCCAGGAAAACGTCGATTCCGTAGCGGGAGCCGAGCATCCGGGACAGGATGGACCGGTCCTGGGCGTCGAGGGGGTCAAGGGACACGGCGCGCGCCCGCGCCAGGCTCGCGAACACGATGTCCCACAGGTCCTTGCGCGCGGCGATGACCGCCTTCTGGAAATAGGCGCGCCGGCGTTCGGACGTCGTCAGGTCGCGCCCGGCGGCCGGACCGCGGATCAGCTCTTCGAGCGCCAGGTTCGGCAGCAGGTCGCCGAGCAGCCGGTTGTCGAACAGCTGCCAGCGCTTGTTACGTTGGCTTTCGCGGTAGCGAAGCTGCTGGGGACCGCGCAGGCCGGAGTGCTGGCGCTGCCAGAGCACCACCTTGCCGACGTCGCAGCCTTCGAAGCGCCGGGCGACCTGAAGCAGGATGTTGTAGTCGACCGACGCCAGGACGGTCTCATCGACGGGCCCGATGGCGTCGAAGCAGGCCCGGCGGATCAGGGTGCACGGCTGGCCCGTGATGAAGCAATCTTCCATCAGGCGCACGAACAGCGGGCGGGTGTCGGAGGCCGGCGTCGCCAGGGGTTCGAAGGCCCTGCGGCCGTCGGCGTCCTCGGTGAACTTCAGCAGTTGGCCGAAACTGAAACCGGCGTCGGGGCGCTGTCGCAACGGCGCAAGCAGCGTCTCGAGGGCGTGCGGGGGCGCGATGTCGTCGTCGTCCATCGCCCAGATGAACTCGCCCGTCGCCTGGATCAGGCCACGATTGATCGCGGCGGATTTTCCCTGGTTGTGGTCGGCGCGCAGGTAGGTCACCTCGGGCGCATAGGCTGCGCAGACCGCGCGGGTTTCGTCGGTCGAACCGTCGTCGAGGACGATGACCTCATGCGGCCGATGCGACTGGCGAAGGATGCTCTCGATCGCCGCGCCGATAAACGCCGCTCGATTGAAGGTGGGCAGGAGGACCGACACCGTGGCGCACTTCGATTCCCGGGTCATGTCGTGTCGTCCTGTCGCGGTTGGCTTCGATGCCAAGGCCGCGTGCAGATCGCGTGCCAGGAGGCGTCGCGACGGGACGGGCGCTCAGGGCATCCGTTCGAGCCAGGCTCTGCTGGTCTCCAGGACGATGTGAAACAGCAGGCTGGGCCCGCTGAGCGCCATGACGACCGCCTGGCGAATCTCGCCGGATCGCTTGGCCTCCAGGACGCGGCGATGGGTCCAGCGCCGCCGGGTGCTGTTGCGATGGCGCGTCAGGGCGCGCCGCCCGGCGGCCGGGACGCCGGGAATCTTCGCCAGGGCCTCGTCGGCCCGGACCAGCGCTTCAAGATGCTCGGCCGGATGCTGGTGACTGAGGGAAGACAGCCGCTGGACGGCTACGTATCCGTAGTTCTCGACGGTCATGAACCGGCCGCCCCGCGCCAGTATCTCGGTATAGAGCAGGTAGTCCTCGCCCAGCCAGATGTCCTCTCGGAACCGGAGGCGATGGGCGTCGAGGAACGCGCGCCGGATGAGCGGCTTGAGGTAGCCCAGTTCCTGGCGCGGCCGCGATGCGCGCGTGATGTTGCCGTCGACGAACTGGGCCAGGTTGAGCTCGCGCGGCAGGGCCTCGTCGGCGCGCCAACGCTCATAGGGCCCGTCCTCGGCGCCTTCCTCGGCAAGCAGAAGTTTGTCGGAGACGAGATCCCAGTCGGATCCAGCCGCCTCGAAAATGCGGCGGAGGCGACCGGGCGTGAAGAAATCGTCGGCGTCGAGGACGCAGACATATGGCGAATTGCTGCTGTCGATGGCCGCGTTGCGCGCGGCGGATGGACCACGATTGACCTGTCGCATGACCCGAAGGCGGCCGGTTCCGTCGTCGCACGCGCGCGCGACCTCGGCGGTGTCGTCGACGGATCCGTCGTCGACAAGGATCACCTCGGCGGCTTCGGGTTCGGCGAGCGCGGAACGAACCGCGCGGCCGATCGTGCCGGACGCGTCCTTGGCGGCGATGATCACGGCGACCCGGGCGAACGGGCGGGCGGCTTCGACGGCCCAGTCTCGGCTGAGACATTCCGGTCCGAGCACATGCGCTGCGCGAGAACTTGGCATCACGTAATCCAACGCCCCTGGGTGACCGGGCCCGTGCAAAGATCGCGCCGAGGTAGGGGCCGACTCAAGATTGTCCGTGCGCGGCCTTTCGCGCACAGCTTAAGGAAAATCATTAAGTCGCGATTTACAACTGCCCGCTGAACAGGCGTTCTGATGGTCGGCGAGAGCGTGAGATGGCTCTCATCTCGACGTCGTAGGCCGGGCGCAAGGGTCCAGGGTGGGACTGGCATGAGCAGCAAACAACTGCGGCTCGGCGCGTTCATGCGCCCGGTCAGCATCCACACCGGGGCCTGGCGTTATCCCGGAGCGATACGGGACGCCAATTTCAACTTTCCCGCGATGAAACGCTTCATCCAGAAGCTCGAGCAGGGGCGGTTCGACGCCTTCTTCATGGCCGATCACCTGGCGGTGCTGGACATGCCGATGGCCGCCCTCAAGCGTAGCCACACGGTGACGTCCTTCGAGCCGTTCACCCTGCTGTCGGCCCTGGCGGCGGTGACCGAGCACATCGGGCTGATGGCGACGGCGTCGACCACATACGACGCGCCCTATCACGTGGCCCGCCGCTTCGCGTCGCTGGACCACATCAGCGGCGGCCGCGCCGGCTGGAACATCGTCACCACCGCCAATCCCGACGCGGCGCTGAACTTCGGCCTGGACGAGGACATGGAGCACGACGAGCGCTACGTCCGGGCCCGGGAGTTCTTCGACGTGGTCACAGGCTTGTGGGACTCCTTCGCCGACGACGCCTTCGTGCGTGACGCCGAGGCCGGGATCTATTTCGATCCGGAGCGGCTGCACGTCCTGGGGCACAAGGGCGAGCACCTGTCGGTCCGGGGACCGCTCAACATCGCCCGCCCCGTGCAGGGCTGGCCGGTGATCATCCAGGCGGGCGCCTCGGAGGCCGGCCGCCAGCTCGCCGCCGAGACCGCCGAGGTGGTGTTCGCGGCCCCGGGCTCGTTCGAGGCCGGAAAGTCCTTCTACACCGACCTGAAGCGGCGGATGCCGGCCTTGGGCCGCGACCCCGACCAGATGAAGATCCTGCCTGGCGTGCTTGTGTTCGTTGGGGAAAGCATCGACGACGCGCTGGCCAAGAAGGCGCGCCTGGACAGCCTGGTGCACTACGACAGCAGCATCCGCACCCTCAACAGCATGCTGGGCCATGACGTCTCCGGGTTCGACCCGGACGGTCCGTTGCCCGAGATCCCCCCGACCAACGCCAGCCATGGCGCGCGGGCCCGGGTGCTGTCCTTGGCCAAGCACGAGAACCTGACCATCCGCGAGCTGGCGCAGCGGGTGGGAAGCTACGGCGGCCTGGTGTTCGCCGGCGCCGCGAAGGACATCGCCGACCACATGGAACGCTGGCTCGTGGAGGACGCCTCCGACGGCTTCAACGTGATGTTCCCGTTCCTGCCGGAGGGCCTGGACGATTTCGTCGACAAGGTCGTGCCGGAGCTGCAGCGGCGGGGCCTGTTCCGCACGCAGTACGAGGGCCGCACCCTTCGCGAGAACCTGGGGCTCAGGCGCCCGGCGAACCGGTTTTTCCCGGCCTAGGGGGCCTGAGCGCCTAGATGATTGAAAATCACAAGGGCGTCGGCGAGGCGTCGGATCTGGCCAGCAGGACCTCCGGCGCCGTTCGATCCGCGCTGGGCTGGAACCTGGCGAACCATGGCCTGTCCCAGCTCGTGACGGTGGGCGTCTTCCTCTTCCTGGCGTCCCGTCTCGACCCGGCCGTCTTCGGCGTCTTCGCGCTCGCGACCATCGTCGTGGAGGCGGTCGCCACCGAAGCGCGGATCGCGATGATCGACCTCATTGTGGTGCGCCGCGAGTTCTCCCGCGTGGCCCTGTCCACGAGCTTCCTGTCGGCCATGGCCGGCGCGGCGGCGGCCTACCTTCTGGTCGTGCTGGCGAGCCCGATCCTTGGGGCGGTGCTGGGCGTTCCCAGCCTGGGCGCCGTGGCGACGGTGCTGGGCCTTGCGATCCTGGCGGCCCCGCTTCTGGCCGTCTACGAGGCGCTGCTCCTGAAGGATCTCCGCTTCGGGCTCGTCGCCGCCCGCAACCTGACCGCCACCCTCGTTTCCGCGGCGGCGACCGTGAGCTTCGCCATCCACGGCCCCGAGGAATGGTCCCTGGTGGTGCAGCGGTTGTCGGCGATCCTCGCGGGCCTGCTGGTGCTCGCGCCCCTGGCCCGCTGGACGCCGTCGTTCGCCTTCGATCGCAATCTCGCCCAGAGCTCGCTGCGTCCGTTCTGGAGCCTTTGGCTCGGGCAGATGATCAATTTCGGGCTGAACAGGGCGCCGGACCTGCTGATCGGGGTTCGCCTGGGCCCCGAACTGTTGGGCGTCTATCGCGTCGCCGCGCGGGTGGTGGACATGGTCCTTTCGGCCGTCACCGCGCCATTGAGCGGCGTCTTCATCCCCGTCCTGACGCAGTTCGCCCACGATCGCGCCGGCCAGGCGGAGCAGTACAAGCAGATCGCGGCCCTCTCGGCTCTGCTGACGGCGCCGGCGCTGGTCGGGCTCGCCCTGATCAGCCGCGATCTCACGCCGCTCGTGCTGGACGCCCGCTACGCCCAGGCCGGGATCGTCGTGACGATGCTGGCCGTCGCCGGTCTTGCCGCGCCGTTCGCCCACTTCAGGGGCGGCATCCTGGTGGCCGCAGGCAGGCCCGGACTCGCAGCGGCCCTGGCGCTCCTGGACCTGGCCACGACGGCGGTCGCGGTGTGGATCGGGGCGGGGTTCGGACTCGCCCAGGCGTCGGCGGCGGTGCTCGCCGCGTCCATGGTCGCGGCGGCGGTGTCGGCTTTTGCGGTGGCGCGCGTGCTCGACGCCTCGATGGGCGCCCTGTTGAGATCCAGCGCGCCGCCGTTCGTCGCGGCGGTCGTCATGGCGGCGGCGTTGGCGGCGGGCGCGCCGATCGCTGCGGATTGGCCAGGGTGGATTCGGGTCGGCGCAGCGGCCGGCTTGGGCGCTGCGGTGTTTGGAAGCCACCTTGCGTTGCTTCACCTTGACTGGGTGAGGGCGCGCGTGGCCTACCTGTTAAAACGGGATGGTAAAGGCGGCGATGATATTGAGCCGCCCCTCAGTCAAACGGTGCTCTAGACATCGGAGGTGGGTAGCGATGACCGAAGCGGGCCGGACGAGACTGAGGGCGCGGCCGGTCGTCATCTCCAATCCTGCGCCGGTCAAGATGCAGGCCGTCGCGGCCGAGATCTCCATCGTTATTCCCGCATTCAACGCGGCCGAGACGATCGATGAAACGCTCCGCAGCGTCGCCGCCCAGGATGGCGTGGCCTGGGAATTGGTCGTCGTCGACGACGGCTCCAGCGACGCGACGGTCGAAATCGTCGAGGGATGGACCGAACGGGACCTGCGCGTGCGCCTGATCCGCAAGGCGCACGGCGGCGTCTCGGCGACGCGCAATGCGGGCCTGGCGGCGGCGCGCGGCGAATGGGTGTGCTTCCTGGACTCCGACGATTGGCTGGCGCCCAACGCGCTGGACCGACTCCTGACGCTCACCCGAGCCCATGAGGGCGCGACCGTCGCCGTCGGCGCCGCGGCCCGGGTGACGCCGAGCGGCGGGACCTGGCCCTATCAGTCCCGGGACATGTCCGACGCCTTCGACGTCCTGGCGTCGCATTGCGCCCTTGTCGTTCATTCGGCGCTGGTGCGTCGCGACGTGGTGCAGGAGCTCGGTGGCTTCGACGAGAGACTGTCCTCGAGCGAGGACTGGGACCTTTGGCAACGCATCGCGCGCGCCGGCCACAAGTTCGCGCAGACCGACGCGGTCGTGGCGCTCTATCGCGCGCGTCCCGGCAGCCTGTCCCGACAGTTGCCGCGCGCGGCGGAGGAGGGCCTGGAGGTTCTGCGTCGCGGGCACGCGGCGGACCCGCGGGTTCCCGGCGCTCCCGCCCGCTACGCCGAGGGCGCGCCCAAGGATGCGCTGCCGCACCACCGCTTCCATTACGTGCTGTGGAGCGCGGCGCGCGACATCGCCGCCGGCGGCGACGGCCTTTCGACCGTCGCGCTGCTCGGCGACGACGACAATGTCGCCTTCGAACCGGAAAGCCTGGGCGAGCTGATGGCCGCGGGAATGGCCGACATGGCCGCCTGCCGGCCGGAGGAGCTGACGTCGCGATGGCGTGATCTCGAGCCGGCGCTCCGGCGGATGTTTGCGGCCGTGCGGTCCGCCGAGCGGCTCAAGGCGTTGGCGATGGGCGCGATCAAGGCTCGGCTCAACGGCGGTCGTGCAGGGGATGACGACGTCCTTCAACTGGAGGCGCCGTCGTCGCCGAAGGCGGTGGGCGAGGGGGACGACTTCGCCGTTATCCAACTGCGCGCCCGGGCTTCGACGCTCGGCGCCGTGGCCGTGCCGGTCCTGGGGGTTCCCGACGCCGAAGATCTCCGACGCACCGTCACACAACAGGCGCGCCGCCTCCCGCTCGCTCGCGCGCTTCGCGCCCTGCGTCCCTGGCGCACGCCCAGCTTCTGGACCGCCTCGGGCAGGGCGGCCCTCAATATTCGCGGACTGGCGCTGCGGACCCAACGCAAGAACCCCGCCGTGCTGCGCGAGATCCTGCGCCAGCGCCTGCGATATGCCCTGGCCGCCGGTCTGCAGGCGTCCGTCAGATCGAAGCTCTCTCCACTGGCGCGACAGGGCGGGAGCTCTCGGCACCGGGATCTTCTGGCGCAGATGTGCAGCGAGGCCGCAAACCAGCCGGCGCCGCGCGCGGCGCAAGGCGGCGTCTCGACCGCAGGCGAGGCCCGCGGCAAGCGGCCGGAGCGGGCGCGGCAGGCGCAGGCGTGGGAGACCTTCTTCGAGACGTCCGACCCGTGGAACTACGGCGCGAGCGAGTACGAGCGGGTGAAGTACGAGGACACGCTCGAGCTGATTCCGACCTTGCCGCATGGCGCGGCGCTCGAGCTCGCCTGCGCGGAAGGCCACTTCACGGTCCGCCTCGCCGAGCGCGTGGGAAGCCTGGTCGCCACCGACATCTCCGTCAACGCGCTGGAGCGCGCCGCGCAGCGCTGCAAGGGGGCGGCCAACGTCAGCTTCCGTCCGTTGGACTTCATGCAGCACCCGTTGCCGGGAACGTTCGACCTCATCGTCTGCAGCGAGGTGCTCTATTACGCGGGCGAGCACCTGCGGGCGGTCGCCGAGCGCATCGCCGCCGGGCTGCGGCCGGGCGGACTCCTGGTCATGGCTCACGCCAACCAGATCTCCGACGAACCCAACGCGACGGGCTTCGACTGGGGCCACAATTACGGCGCGCGCACGATCGGCGACGTCTTCGCCGGCGCCAAGGGACTGGCCCTGGAGCACGAGATTCGCCGCCCGCTGTATCGGGTCCAGGCGTTTCGCAAGCTGTCCGGCGACAAGGTGGTTCCGGCGACAAACCTGGAGCACCGGCCGCTGCAGGTGTCGCTGGAGCCTGCGGTGGCGCGCAACGTCGTCTGGGGCGGCGGGACCAGTCGCATCGCGGCCTTCGGCCGTGAGGTGACCACCAGCCTGCCGATCCTGATGTACCACCGGGTCGCGCCGCGGGACGAACGGCGTGGCGTCCTGAACCGCTACTGCGTCGATCCTCAGGCGTTCGAAACGCAGATGTCGTTCCTGCGCCGACAGGGCTATTGGGGCGTGACACCCGACAAGCTCGCCAAGGCGCTGGCCGAGAACCGGCCGCTGCCGGGACGCGCGGTGATGATCACCTTCGATGATGGCTACGAGGATTTCGCCGAGCTTGCGTGGCCCGTGCTCCAGAAGCACGACCTTGCGCCCACGCTGTTCGTGGTGGCGGGCAAGTTGGGCGGGGTCGCCGATTGGGACGCCCAGCACGATCGTCCCGCCCCGCTCCTGACCTGGGACGCCGTCGCGGCGCTCGCTGGCCAGGGCGTGTCCGTGGAGAGTCACGGCCTGTCCCATCAGGCGTTCACAGGGCTGAGCGTGAAGGACGTCTATCGCGAGATGCTGAACTCCCGCGCGCTGCTCGCGTCGGCGACGGGACGCGCCCCAATCTCCATCTGTTATCCGTACGGCGCCCTGGATCCGGTGGTGGAGCAGGTCGCCCAGGACTGCGGTTTCGAGCTCGGCTTCTCCACCGTGTCGGGACCGGCGCAACTTCGCGATAATCCGTTCCGGTTGCCCCGGGTCGAGATTTCCGGGTCGGACGACCTGGCGAGCTTCGCCCAGAAACTCGGACACGACCTCAGCGGCGTGACGGAGCTGGGAAGATTCAGGACGGCGCAGGCGCGCGGCCTGCGGGGCTTGGACCTCAACGCACCGCAGATCGCAGTGATCATACCCGCGAAGGACGCCGCGAACTCCATCGCTCGGGCGGTCAAATCGGCGTTGGCGCAGCCCGAGGCGTGCGAAGTCGTGGTCATCGACGACGGATCGGCGGACGCCACCGCGGACATCGCTCGGGCTTGCGACGACGGGACGGGCCGCCTGCGCGTGCTCCAGCAACCCAATCGTGGGCCGAGCGCGGCCCGCAACGCCGCCATCGAGATCAGCACCGCGCCCTTCATCTGCAATCTCGATTCCGACGACTTCTTCCTTCCCGGGCGGCTTGGCGACATCTGGCGGGCGGCGGGGACGGATTGGGACTTCGTGGCCGACATGTTCCTGATCGGACGAGAGGGCTCGGAGAACGGACCCTACGTGCGGTGGCGCGACGACGAGCCGACACCCGATATCGTGGACTTCGCGCACTTCGTGGACGGGAACATCACGCGGATCGCAAAGCCGCGGGCGGAGCTTGGCTACCTCAAGCCGATCATGCGCCGCAGTTTCCTCGACGCGTATGACCTGCGCTTCAACGAGGGCGTTCGCGTGGGCGAGGACTACCTCCTCTACGCCGAGGCGCTGGCGCGTGGCGCCCGATTCCGCACTGTGCGCAGCTATGGCTACGTCGCGATCACGCGGCGAAAGTCGCTCAGTCATGACCATGTGACGGCCGATCTCGCCGCCTTGTTGCAGGCCGACATCGCGCTCGCCGAGCTCGGCGGCCTGAAGGGGACGGAGCGTCGGGCGCTTCGGCGCCACCAGGCCGACCTGAGGCGCAGGTGGCTCTACCGGCGCATCCTCGACGCCAAGGCCGAAGGCAGGGTCGCCGAGGCCGCCGCCCTTGCGATGACCAGCGTCGGCACGTGCCTCTACATCGTGCGACAGCGGTTGCGGCAACTGACGGTCGGCGGACTCAGCACGCTCACCACGGCCTGCCTGGATGCGCCGACCCTGGGACTGCTCAACACATTCTCGCCCTGCCTAGCTGCGTGACGCCGGCCGCTAGGGGACGTTCGCCGCCAACTCTTCCAGCCACACCCGCGCCGTCCCGTCGGAGGGCGCGCGCCAGTCGCCGCGGGGCGACAGGTTGCCGCCGGAGATCACCTTGGGCGCGTTGGGCATGGCCGAGCGTTTGAACTGGCTGATCTCGAAGAAGCGGAACAGGAAGACGCCAAGCCAGCGCTTGATGTCGGCGAGGGTGTAGGCGTTGCGCGCTTCCGGCGGGAAGTTCATCGGCCATGCGCCCAGCGACACGTCGCGCCAGGCGTGCCAGGCCAGGAACGCCACCTTCGACGGACGCAGCCCGTAGCGGGTGATGTAGTAGAGGCTGAAGTCCTGCAACTCGTACGGCCCGATCTTGGCCTGGGTGCTCTGGATCGCCCCGGAGGCGTCGGCGGGCACCAGTTCCGGCGAGATCTCGGTGTCGAGGATCGACAGCAGGGTGGCGTCGGCGGCGTCGTCGAACTGCTTGGTCTTCACCACCCAGCGGATCAGGTGCTGGATCAGCGTCTTCGCCAGCGAGGCGTTGACGTTGTAGTGGCTCATCTGGTCGCCGACGCCGTAGGTGCACCAGCCCAGCGCCAGTTCGGAAAGGTCCCCGGTGCCGAGGACGAAGCCGTTCCGCTGGTTTGCCAGGCGGAACAGATAGTCGGTGCGCAGGCCGGCCTGCACGTTCTCGAAGGTGATGTCGTAGACCGGCTGGCCGCCCGCGAAGGGGTGGCTCATGTCGGCCAGAAGCTGGTTCGCTGCCGGCTTGATGTCGATCTCCTCGGCCGTGACGCCCAGCGCGCGCATCAGCGCCCAGGCGTTGGCCTTGGTGCCTTCGCTGGTGGCGAAACCGGGCATGGTGAAGCCCAGGATATTGGCCCGCGGCAGGCCCACGAAGTCGAAGGCCTTGGCGGCGACGATCAGGGCGTGAGTGGAGTCGAGGCCGCCGGAGACACCGATGACGATGTGCTGGCTCTTGGTGGCGGCCAGCCGTTTCATCAGGCCGTGGACCTGGATGTTGAACGCCTCGTAGCAGTCCTGGTCGAGCCGGGCCGGGTCGTCGGGCACGAAGGGGAAGCGGCTGACGTTTCGCATCAGCCCCACATCCTCGAAGCTGGGCTGATGCTCGAAGCGGATGCGGCGGAACGATCGTTCCGGGTGGCCGGCGGCGACGGCGGCGTTGTTGAAGGTGGGCGTCCGCATCCGCTCCAGGCGCAGGCGCTCCACGTCAACGTCGGCCACCGCCATCTGGGCTTCATTGGGGAAGCGGTCGGTCTGGGCGAGCAGGCGGCCGAGCTCATGGATCGAGGCCTGGCCGTCCCAGGCCAGGTCCGTGGTGCTCTCGCCGGGCCCCGCGGCGGAGTACAGGTACGCCGCCTGGCAGCGCACGGACTGGGAAGCGCACAGCATCGCCCGCTCGTCCGACTTGCCGACCACGATGTTGGAGGCCGAGAGGTTGCAGAGGATCAGCGCGCCGGCCAGGGCCCCTTGCGTCGACGGCGGCGTGGCCGACCAGAAGTCCTCGCAGATTTCGGCATGGAAGACGAAGTCGGCCAGGTCGCCTGCCTCGAAGATGAGGTCCGTCCCGAACGGGACTTCCTGGCCGGCCAGGCGCATGGTCAGGCCGGTGACACCCGCGCCCGGCGCGAACCAGCGGTTCTCATAATACTCGCGATAGTTGGGCAGGAAGCTCTTGGGCACGACGCCCAGGATGCGGCCGCGGGAGATCGCCACGGCGCAGTTGTAGAGCCGGCCGTTGTACTGCAGGGGTGCGCCCACCAGCAGCACGGGCGCCAGGGTCTTGCTGGCCTCTGCGAGCCCGGCGATCTCGGTTTCGACCTGGCGCAGGAGCGCGTCCTGCAACAGGAGGTCGTCGATGGCGTAGGCGGAGATCCCCAGCTCCGGAAACAGCATCAGGTCGACGCCACGCTCGTGGCCCTGGCGGGCGAGCGTCAGGGTTTCGGCGGCGTTGAACGCCGGGTCGCCCGGCGCCACCACTGGCGTGCAGGCCGCCACGCGGACGAAGCCGTGCCGGTGCAGGGCGAAGAAGGTCTCGGTCACCATAGGCTCACTGATGCCACCATTCCGGTTCCATAGCCTTAACTGTGGCTCAGGGCGACCGATCGCTAGGTATCCTCCAGGATCATCCGCGCCGCCTTCTCGGCGATCACCAGGGTCGGCGAGTTGGTGTTGCCCGAGGTGATGGCCGGCATCACGGAGGCGTCGGCGATCCGCAGGCCGCCGATTCCGCGGACCCGAAGGCGCTCGTCCACCACAGCCCCGGCGTCCGAATCCACGCCCATCCGGGCGGTCCCGACGGGATGGAAGATGGTCGTGCCGAGGGCGCGGGCCGCGGCGAGGAGGTCTGCGTCGGACTGGGCGCCCGCGCCGGCGCCGCGTTCCTGGGGCGAATATCGCTGAAGGGGCGGCTGGGCCACGATGCGGCGGGCCAGGCGCAGGGACTGCACGGCGACGCGTTCGTCCTCGGGCGTCGCCAGGTAGTTGGGCTGGATCGCCGGGGGCTCGCCAGGGTCGGGGCTGCGCGCATGGATCGACCCGCGGCTGGTGGGGCGCAGGTTGCAGACGCTGACGGTCATGGCGGGGAAGGGGTGCAGCGGCTCGCCGAACCGGTCCAGGGAAAGCGGCTGGACGTGGAACTGCAGGTTGGGCGTGGCGTACTCGGGCGAACTGCGGGCGAAGGCGCCGAGCTGCGACGGCGCCATGGAGAGCGGCCCCCGCCGCAGGGTGGCGTATTCCAAGGCCATCATCGCCTTGCGCCAAAGCGGTCGGGAAAGGGTGTTCATGCTGGGCGCGCCGCGGATCTCGAAATATGGGCGAAGCTGCAAATGATCCTGAAGGTTCTCGCCGACACCGGGCAGATGGCGGAGGGTCGGAACGCCCAGGGCTTGCAGCCGCGCGCCGTCGCCGAGGCCGGAGAGCTCCAGGAT
>Ga0070667_100003666_pt1 | contig 13078 bp, 15 predicted proteins | sample KBSS33metaG_FD_64659 | JGI IMG/M metagenome (GOLD analysis project Ga0070667, IMG submission 64659) | Switchgrass rhizosphere microbial communities from Kellogg Biological Station, Michigan, USA - KBS S3-3 metaG | ecosystem: Host-associated > Plants > Roots > Rhizosphere > Soil ...
GCGACGAGCCGCCACCGACCGCGATCAGCCCGTCACAGCCGTGCGCGCGGAACAGCGCCGCGGCCTCGCGTACCGCGGCCTCGGTCGGGTTCGACGGCGTGGCATCAAAGACCGGGCACTGCAGCGACGCCGGCAGCGCATCGAGCACCTGCTGCAGCACGCCGGCGGCGCGCACGCCGGCGTCGGTGACGATCAGCGGCTTGCGGATGCCGACGCGCTCGCATTCGGCGGCCAGCAGCGAGCGGCTGCCGAAGTCCAGGTGGACATGGGTGAGGTAGTAGATCAGTGCCATCGGGTGACTGTAGCGCCGCCAGAGCGACGGCGCTCCCCGGCACCCCGGCGCGCCCGGCCGTGGAATTGATCACCTGTCATTACAACTGCTTTCCTGAATGTGTGAATTGCACATTTATGATGACCCAAGACGATTCGCCACGGCTGCATCACCTTTACCCCAAGGAGACTTTCATGTTCAAAGCACTTTCTGCCGCCGCCCGATACCCGATCACCACGCTCGCGAGCGCAATGGTCCTCATGCTGGCCGCCTGCGGTGGTGGCGGCAGCGCTTCGAGCGGTACCGGCACGTTGCAGATGTCACTGACCGATGCGCCCGCCTGCGGCTACGACGCCGTCAACGTGACGATCGCCAAGCTGAGCGTGAACCAGAGCGGCACCGCGTCCGCCACCGATGCGGGCTGGGTGGACATTCCGATCACGGCGCAGCGCATCGACCTGCTCACGCTGCAGAACGGCGTCCTGGCCACCCTGGGCCAGACACCGCTGGCTCCCGGCAAATACACCCAGATGCGTCTGCTGCTCGCCGACAACGCCAGCGCTGGCGCCGGCCAGCCGATCCCGAACTCGGTGCTGCCCACGGGCGGCAGCGAGACCGCGCTGACCACGCCGAGCGGCCAGCAGACCGGGCTGAAGCTGAACGTCGACATCGACATCGCCGCCGACAAGATGGCGGACTTCGTCATCGATTTCAACGCCTGCAAGTCCATCGTGTCGGCAGGCGCCTCGGGCAAGTACTTGCTCAAGCCGGTCGTCAGCGTCACCCCGAATTTCATCTCGGGCGTGAAGGGAGCGGTCGATGCCTCCATTGCCAGCGGTGCCGGCACGGCGGTGATGCTTGAGCAGCCCGGCACGTCGACCCAGGCACCTGTCGTCGTAAAGGCCACCGCGCCCGACAGCGGCGGCAACTACGTCCTCGGGCCGGTGGCGCCGGGCACCTACGATCTCGTGGTCACCTCCAATGGCCACGCGACCGCGGTCGTGACCGGCGTGGTGGTGCAGGACGGCACGGTGACGACCATCGGCAGCGCCATCAACCCGCCAGTCTCGACCGACGGGACGATCGGCGGGCTCGTGTCGACAGGCGCGACGCCGATCGATGCCTCGCTCACGGTGACGCAGGCTCTGACAGGGGGCAGCACCATCGAGGTGACGAGCGGCCCGGCGGATTCCGTGACCGGCGCGTATGCATTCTCGCTGCCGGTGGGCGCCGTCAGCGTCGCGCCTTACGCCAGCGGCGCGCTGACCTTCGCTGCCGATGCGGCCGCGCCGGGCAAGTACACCGTCGTGGCGACGTCGGGCGGCGTCACGAAGCAGTCGAGCCTGCTCACGGTCACCGCAGGCGCCACCGTGACGGCGGGGTTCAGCTTCCCCTGATGCCGCCGTTGAGGTTCCTGTAGCCTCGCGCCGGAGTCCCTCGGGTCTCCGGCGCTTCTTGCGTTCCGAACTCCATCCATGCCCGCCCGCGACCACCCACCCACCAGCACACCGTCCGAGTTGGTCGATGCGCTGGCCTCGGTGTTGCGGCCGCTCGCACAGCTGTGCGTCGCGCGGGGCCTGCCGTTCGGCGAGGTGACCGAGCAGCTGAAGCGCGCCTGCGTCGACGCGGCACGAGCCGGCGAGCCCGATGCGGCCCGGCGCGTGAGCCGAATCAGCACCGCCACCGGCATCAACCGGCGCGAGGTCACGCGGTTGCTGGCCGCTGAGCCGCGGCCGGTCACGGTGCGGCCACGCAGCCGCTCGGTGGCCACTGAGGTCTTCGCGCACTGGACCACGGCGCATGAGTTCCGCGACCGCCGCGGTGCCCCGCGCGCCCTGCCGCGACAGGGTCCGGGCGCAAGCTTCGAGACCCTGGCGCGATCGGTCACCACCGATGTCCACCCGCGCAGCATCCTCGACCAACTGGTGCGTCTGGGCCTGGCCGAACTCGACCCGAAGCGCGACCGCGTCACGCTGGTGCGCGACGCGTTCGTGCCGCGCGGCGACGCACTGCGGATGTTCGGCTTCCTCGGCGAGAACGTCGGGGACCATTTCGCCGGCGCGGTCGAGAACGTGCTCGGTGACGGCCAGCGCCACTTCGAGCAGGCCGTGTTCGCGGACGAACTGTCCGAGGAATCCATGCAACAGGTGCACGCACTCGTCTCGGCACAGTGGCGATCGCTCGTGCAGGCCATGGTGCCCGAGCTCGAGCGCCTGATCGAGCGCGACCGCGTCGGCGCAGAGCCGACGAACCGCCGGCTGCGCATCGGCCTCTACACGTATGAAGCGCAGACGCCGCCAAGGCGCGTCAGCGACGAGCCCGCGGCGCGACGAAAGTCACGCCGCGGCAAGGAGCCAAGAACATGATCAATATTTTCGATCGACCTGCCACCGCGAGGCCGGGGATGAAGGGCGTCGCCGCGGGCCTGACACTGGCGGTGCTCGTCGCGATTGTCGCGAGTTGCGGCGGTGGCGTCGGCACCGGGGGCACGGGCTCGTTCGGCTCGGCGCCCGTCAGCGGTTTCGGGTCGATCTTCGTCGGCGGCGTCGAGTTCGACGATTCCAGGGCCGCCGCGTTCGACGATGAAGGTGCCGCGCTGCCCACCGGCGGCACGCCGATCCGCCTGGGCATGATCGCGGAAGTCGAAGGCAGCGCGGTGACCATCGGCCCGGCGGGGCCGATGGCAGCCGCGTCGACGGTGCACATCGCACGCCTGGCCGTCGGGCCGGCGGCGAACGTCGACATCCCCGGCCACGCGCTGACCGTGCTGGGTCAGACGCTCCAGGTGAACGGCTCGACCGTGTTCGATCCAACGCTGCACGGCGGTCTGGCGGGTCTGCATGCCGGCGACACGGTGTCGGTGCACGCGCTGGCCGACGCCGCGGGTCGCCCGGTCGCCACCCGCATCGAGCCGGCCGCGCCGGGAGAAGCATGGCGCCTGCGCGGTTTCGTCTCGGCGCTGAATACGCAGGCCAAGCGCTTCGCGATCGGCACGGCCACGCTGGACTACGGCACGGCATCCAATGTCCCGGCCGACCTGGCCGACCAGCAGTTCGTTCAGGTCAGGCTGGCCGGCGTGGGCGCGGGCGGTGTGCTGCAGGTGAACAGTTTCCTGCCGGCATCGGCAGCACCGTCTGACTCGGCGAGCGTCGTGACCGAAGGCGTGGTCGCGGCGCTCACCCCGGGAACCGCATTTCGCATCGGCGCGCTGGCCATCGACATCACGGGCGCCGTTGTGCTTCCCGGGCCGGCCGCACTCGTGTCCGGCGCGCAGGCGCAGGTCGAGGGACGGCTGCAGGCCCGGACGCTCGTCGCCGACAAAGTGACGGTGCTGACGACCCAGGCCGTCGATCAGCGCAGTTACCAGCTGGCCGGGACGGTGAGCGCATTGAACGCTGTCAATCAAACCTTCGTGGTCCGCAACGTCAGCGTCGACTACAGCACGGCGCACTTTGCCAACGGCAGTGCGGCGACGCTTGCCAATCCGAACGTCTCTGTGCACCTTCAAGGGTCGCTTTCGGCCGACGGCACGATGGTTCAAGCGAAGCAGATCTCGTTTCCTTGATGAGTTGGCGGTGTCGCCGGATCGCTTTCGCCCCGCGACCGGGCGTGCGATCGAGACCCGCGCCCGCTCAGCTTCGGTAGCTCGGGTCGATGCGGTCGACGATGCGCTGCAGCGCGTCGAACGCGTCCTGGCCGGCGCCGAAGCGCGGATCGTATTGCAGCGAGTCGCGCACACAAGCCTCGAGCACTGGCAACCCGATCGCGCGGGGCGTGCCCATCGCCAGCGTCGCGAGCTGCACCTCGCAGGCGCGGTTGAGCAGCCACATCAGCCCGAAGGCCTGCGCGAGCGTGGCACCGATCGTCACCGGGCCGTGGTTGCGCAGCAGAAGCACCGGTTTGCCGTCGGCACTGGCGAGAATGCGCGCGCCCTCGTCGGCGTGCACCGTGATGCCCTCGAACGCGTGGTATGCGACCTTGCCGTAGAGCTGCGCCGCGTAGAAGTTCGTGAAGCTCAGGCCTTCGTCGAGGCAGCACACCGCCATCGTCGGCGTGGTGTGCACGTGCATCACGCAATGCGCGTCGGGGAGCGTTTCGTGGATCTTGCCGTGAAAGGTGAAGCCGGCCGGGTTGATCGGCCAGTCGCTCGCACCGATGATGGTGCCGCGCACGTCGACCTTGACCAGGTTCGACGCGCACACCTCGCTGTAGTGCAGTCCGAACGGGTTGATCAGAAAGTGCGCGTCGGGGCCGGGCACGCGCAGCGAGATGTGGTTGTAGATCAGCTCGCCCCAGCCGAGGTGGTCGAATATCCGGTAGGCGGCGGCGAGCTGCACGCGCGCCGCCCATTCGTCAGCTGGGATGTGACCCGGGCGCTTGTCGTGCATGGCGGCGGCTCGCGGTGCAGGCTAGCGCTTCAGCGCCGGATCCCAGTGCTCGGCGATCCGGCCGTTCTCGATGCGGAACATTTCGAACCAGGTGCTGCTGTACTTCTTGCCGGCGTCCTTCGGGTCGTCGAGCTCGCGCGCGAAGCTCAGCACGACGAGGTCGCCCTCTGCGACCACCGCTACCAGCGGCGCCTTGACCCGCGCCTCGATCGGCGCCGGCTTGACGCGCTTGCCGAAGGCCTCGACAAACGCGGCGCGGCCGGTCGGCACCATCGGGTTGTGCTGGATGTAGCTCTCGGCCATGTACTTGTCGGCCAGCTCCATGTGGCCGCCTTCGAAGACCTCGCGCCAAAAGTCGTAGACGAGGCGCTTGTTGGCCGCGAGCCGGGCATCTGCGCTGGCGAGCATCGCCGCTTGGTCGGGGTTCGCGATCACCGGCACCTGCGCGGCCGCGGAGCCCGCGGCCAGCACGATCGTCAGCGCGGCAAAGAGTGATTTCATCAGAAGCCTTTCGATTCAGACGAAGCGAAACGAGATCGAGCCCAGCGGCCCGTAGTCGACGAAGAAGCGGTCGCCGGCCCGGGCCGTGGTCGGGCGCGTGAACGACCCCGCGAGTACCACGTCGCCGGCGTCGAGCTGCTCGCCGAAGGGTGCGATCTTGTCGGCGAGCCACGCGACGCCGTTGCCCGGGTGGTCGAGCACCGCCGCGGCCAGGCCGGTCTCCTCGATCACGTCGTTCTTGTGCAGCAGCGCGCCGACCCAGCGCAGGTCGACCTCGCCCGGCTTCACGCAGCGGCCGCCGAGCACGATGCCGGCGTTCGCGGCGAAATCGCTGATCGTGTCGACGACCTTGCGCGGCGCGCGGGTCTCGCGGTCGAACTGCTCGATGCGCGCGTCGATGATCTCGATCGCCGGGGTCACGTGGTCGGTGGCGGCGAGCACGTCGGCCAGCGTCACGCCCGGGCCGCGCAGCGGTCGGGCGAGCACGAACGCGAGTTCGACCTCGACCCGCGGGGCGATGAAGCGCTCGATCGGAATGTCGTCGCCGCTGGCGAAGAACATGTCGTCCATCAGCGGCGCGAAATCGGGCTCGTCGATCTGGCTCGCCTGCTGCATCGCGCGCGAGGTCAGGCCGATCTTGCGACCCTTGATGCTGCGCCCGTCGGCGAGTTCGAGTGCGACCCAGGCGCGCTGGATCGCGTAGCCGTCGGCGACCGTCATGTGCGGAAAGCGCTGCGAGAAATGACGCAGCGCGACGCGGCTCTTGCGCGCCCCGTAAAGTTCGCGCGCCAGGGCGGTGACGGTGTCGGGCGCGAGCACGCTTCAGTCCTTCGCGAACAGCGGGTGGATGTTGCTGAGCTTGGCGTCGAAGACCTCGGCGCCGATGTCGATCTGCAAGGTCACGCCGACCAGGCGGCGCACCTGGATCGGCTCGAAGAACGCCTTCGCGGCGGCCAGCAGCGCGTCGCCGATGCGCTGCTGGGTCGCCTCGCTGCGCCCGCGCCCCATGCGCAGGTTCAGGTAGGCGAACGCGTAGTCGTGCTGGCCGTCGGCGATCGCGAAGCGCGGCGCCGGGTAGGCCAGCACGCGCGTGCCGCCGGGCGGGAACACCGCCGCGCCGGCGTCGTCGACCTGCGCGAGCATCGTGTCGGCCAGGGCGCGGCACAGCGCGCTCATGTTGGCCTGCGCGTCGAGGTTTTCGCTGTACAGGATCACGAGGTGGGGCATGGGGTTCCTTGGGGCACCGTCACGACGCGGGCAGCGGCGTGACCGGGAAGACGGCGTTGATCTGGCCGGTTCCCGAACTGCCGAAGTATGGCGTGATGATCTCGGCCGCCCGGTCGTAGTGCTCGCCGCCGAGTGCCCCGAGCAGCATCGCGGTGTCGTGCATCCCGCCCTCGCCCCAGCATTTGTCGGCGTACATCGGCAGCATCCGCAGGAAGGTCTTCCAATCGCCACGCGTCCACAACTCGACGACCTGGCGGTCGGTCTGCTCGAGGAACTCGTCGAACACGCGGTGCATGAACTCCGGCGCGCGTCCGTTCGGCGCGAAGTGGTGCGACAGCGAGCCGCTCGCGAACACCGCCACCGTGCCGTCGTAGCGCTCTTCGATCGCGCGCCGCACCGCCAGCCCGAAACGCGCGCTCTCGGCCAGGTCGTGCCACATGCACCAGCCGGCCACGCAGACGACCTTGAAGTGCTGGTCGGCGTTCATGTAGCGCATCGGCACCAGCGTGCCGTATTCGAGTTCGAGCGTGGTGTCGCTGTGGGCGCGGCTCTTCACACCCATCTCGTTCGCCACCTCGGCGATCAGGTGGCCGAGCACCGGGTTGCCCGGGTAGGCATATGACAGGTTCTTGATGAAGTGCGGGAGTTCGTTGCTGGTGTAGACGCCTTCGAACCGCTCGGCGCAGTTGAGGTGGTACTCCGAGTTGACGAGCCAATGAACATCGAACACGACGATCGTGTCGACGCCGAGCGCCCGGCAGCGTCGGCCGATTTCTCGATGGCCTTCGATGGCCGCTTCGCGACAACCCTTGTGCGGGCCGTCGAGTTCCGACAGGTACATCGACGGCACGTGCGTGATCTTGGCGGCCAGCGCGAGGGTTCCCATCGTCACGCTCCCCAACGAGGAATGTGATGGGAACCCAGCGAGACGCAAACGTTCTTCGGCTCGAGGAACACCTCGTAGCTCCAGGCGCCACCCTCGCGGCCCGTGCCCGAGGCCTTGGTGCCACCGAAGGGCTGGCGCAGGTCGCGCACGTTCTGGCTGTTGACGAAGCACATGCCGGCTTCGATCGCCGCGGCGACGCGGTGCGCACGGCCCAGGGTCTCGGTCCAGATGTAGCTCGACAGTCCGTAGGTGATGTCGTTGGCCTGACGGATTGCATCGGCCTCGTCGGCGAACGGGATCAGGCACGCGACCGGGCCGAAGATCTCTTCCTGCGCAATGCGCATGTCGTTGCGCACGTCGGCGAACACGGTCGGGCGCACGAAGTTGCCGCGCCGCATCGCCTCGGGCAGGTCGGGCGCGGCCAGGCCGCCGGTCAGCAGCGTCGCGCCTTCGCGCGGGCCGAGCTCGATGTAGCCGCGCACCTTGGCCAGGTGCGCCGGACTGATCATCGGGCCGACCAGCGTGGCCTCGTTCAGCGGGTCGCCCACCACGAGGCGGCTCGCGCGTTCGGCGAAGCGCCGCGCGAACTCGGCATAGATGCCCTTCTGCACCAGGATGCGAGAACCCGCGGTGCAGCGCTCGCCGTTGTTCGAGAAGATCATGAAGAGAGCGGCGTCGAGCGCGCGCTCGAAGTCGGCATCGTCGAAGACCACGAACGGGCTCTTGCCGCCGAGCTCCATGCTGAACTTCTTGAGGCCTGCGCACTTGACGATGCGCTGACCGGTCGCGGTCGATCCGGTGAAGGAAATCGCGCGCACGTCGGGGTGCGCACACAGCGGTTCGCCGGCCTCGACGCCGGTGCCGTGGACGATGTTCAGCACCCCCTTCGGCAAACCGGCCTCGGTCGCCAATTCGCCGAAGCGCGAGATCGACAGCGGCGACAGCTCGCTCATCTTCAGCACCGCGGTGTTGCCGAACGCCAGGCAGGGCGCGAGTTTCCAGGTGCCGGTCATGAACGGCACGTTCCACGGCGAGATCAGCGCGCACACACCGACCGGGTGATAGAGCGTGTAGTTCAGGTGCGTCGCGGTCGGGTAGGTGTGGCCGTCGACGCGCGTGCACATCTCGGCGAAGTAGTAGAAGTTGTCGGCCGCGCGCAGCACGAGTTGCCTGCCGGTCTGCGAAATCGTCTGGCCGGTGTCGCGCGTTTCGAGCTGCGCGATCTCGGGCACGTGTTTGGCGATCAGGTCGCCCAACTTCACCATCATCTTCGCGCGCTCGGGCGCGGGCGTCGCGGCCCAGGCCGGGAACGCGGCCTTCGCGGCCGCCACCGCGGCATTGATCTCGTCGGCGCCGCCGGCCGCGACCTCGGCCAGCACCTGCTGCGTCGCCGGATCGACGGTCTCGAAGTAGTCGCGGCCCTCGACGCTCTGGCCGGCGATCAGGTGCTGGATGCGTGGGAGGTTCATAGATCGTCCAGAACGATGGTGTTGACGAGGCGGCCGATGCCCTCGATTTCGCAGACGACCTCGTCGCCCGGGTTCACGTTGACCACGCCTTCCGGCGTGCCGGTGAGGATCACGTCACCGGGCGCCAGCGTCATGAAGCTGCTGAGGTACTCGATCAGCGCCGGCACGTCGTTGATCAGGTCGCGCGTGTTGCCGCTCTGCGTGAGCCTGCCGTTGACGAACGTGCGCAGCGCCAGCGCGTGCGGATTCGGCACGTCGTCGGCGTCGACCAGCCAGGGGCCGATCGCGGTGCAGCCGTCGCGGCTTTTGACGCGCAGGTTCGGCCGGTACCAGTTCTCGAGGTAGTCGCGGATCGCGTAGTCGTTCGCGACCGTGTAGCCGGCGACGCATGCCATCGCGTCGGCGCGCTTCACGCGCTTCGCCGGCCGACCGATCACGACCGCGAGCTCGCATTCGTAGTGCATGAACGTTGCGTCGCGCGGTCGGCGCGTCGTGCCGCGGTGGCCGATCAGCGTGTTCTGCGCCTTCAGGAACGCGAGCGGCTCGTCCTGCGCGCTCGTGGTCAATTCCTTAGCGAGTTCCTTCGCATGGTCGGCGTAGTTGATGCCGAGCGCGACGATCGTGCCGACCTCGAACGGCGGCAGCCACACGACCTGCGATTCGACCAGCACGCGGCCGTCGGCGAGGCGCACGCCGTCGGGGTGCGGGCTCGCGTGATGGACCGCGCCCTCGAAGGCGACCCGGGCCGTGCGTGTCATGCGACCGTGCCTTTTTCGGGGACAAGCGGATTCTCGAGCGCGCCCAGAGCGTCGATCTCGATGCGCACGCGCTGCCCGGCGCACGCCCGCGGTGCGCCGGCGGCGACGCCGACCGACAGCACGTCGCCCGGCGCCAGCGTGATGAAGGCACTCACTTCGGCGAGCAGTCGCGCGGCCGGCCGGATCAGCCCGCCGGTGCTGGCGCGATGCACGACCCGGCCATCCACGGCGACGACGACCGCGAGCGCATCCGGGTCGGCCACGACATCGCGCGCCACGAACGGCCCGATCGGACAAAACGTGTCGCGCGCCTTGAAGCGCAGCGACGGCCGGTAGTACGACGCGTGCGGCACGCTCACGTCGTTGACGATCACGTAGCCGGCGACGAAGTCGAGCGCGTCGCGCTCGGACACGCGGCAGGCGGCGCGCCCGATCACCAGACCGAGCGTCGCGCCGATCTCGAGCGCGTCGACATCGGCGGGCACGACGATCGCGTCGCCATCATCGACCCAGGTGTTGCGCGGCTTGATATACAGAACCGGCACCTTCGGCGGCCCCTTGTAAGGCGACTCATGCACCGCCGCGCCGAGCGCCGCGAGCGCGTCGGCGTGGTTCAGCAGCGTGCCGTAGACGGTGCCGCGGCGCAGGGGAGCTTGCATCGCCGAAGTTTAATCACTCACACATTAGTGTTGCAAGTCGATCGGCGGTACGCGGCCTCGGTAGTTTCCCGGGATGGGTCGACGGCTTGCCTGCGCTTTACACTGCGATGTGAGCAATCCGGAATCGCCCATGCCCGCTGCCGCCCTGCGCCACCGCAACCTCCCGCACCTGCTGCTGCGCTCGCGCGAGGCGCTGATGGCGCACTTCCGGCCGCTGCTGGCCGAGCAGGGCCTGACCGAACAGCAGTGGCGCATTCTGCGCGAGATCGTCGAGCAGGGGCCGCTCGAGCCGCGCCAGCTGTGCGAGGCGTGTTCGATCTCGAGCCCGAGCATCGTCGGCGTGCTGGCGCGCATGGAAGAGACCGGCCTGGTCACGCGTGAACGCATGGCGCACGACCAGCGCCGCGTCCGGGTGTCCCTGACGCCGAAGAGCCGGCGCACTGCGGCCAAACTGGTGCCGCTGATCGAGCAGCGCTACGAGCTGCTCGAACGCGCGCTCGGCCTGCGCTCGATCCAGGAGGTCTACGACGCGCTCGATGCGCTGCTCGCCCGCACGCCGCGCGCCGCGCCGGCCACGGCCGAGGAGTGATCGGGCTGTCTCAGCGCTGCTTGCGCAGGCGCAGCACCTGCAAGGTCGCGCCGATCAGGAACAGCGCGACCAGCACCGCGGTTGCCTTCTGCAACTCCGGCGCGTCGGCGCTGGCCAGCAGCGGCGCACCCAGCGGCAACCGAGTCGATGCTTCGGTGATCGCCGGAATCCAGTGGAACAGGAAGGTCGCCGAGTAGCCGACCACCTCGACGATCTTCGACGCGCGCCCGAACAGGGCCGTGCGCCCCGCGATCACCGCCACGACCAATACCACCAGCGTGATGATCCCCAGCACATGCGGCTTGCCGAAGCCGCCGTGCTGGAAGATGCCGAATCCGGTCAGACAGGTCAGCGCGGTGGTCACCACGTAGACCCTGCCGAGGCGGTTGTCGAGCGTGATCTGATGGTCGCGCCACAGCGCGATCAGCCCGGCCGCGACCGCCACCAGGCTGGTCGCGGTGTGAATCGTGCCGAGCCAGGTCAAACCGTAGAACATGGGATCTCCTTGGGTCGCAACCGGGTTGTTGGGGTCCGCAGCCGGCATTGCAGGGCGCATGCCAGCACCGAGCATGACTTTCTTGGGGGTGTCGCCGGGCCGTCGAATTGCGTATCCTCCCACCTGCGCCGGCTCGGCCCGCCCCCGGCCTGCCACCCTGCCCGACACGGGAGACCTTGCCAGCGTATGCGCTACCGGATTGCACTCTGCGGATTCAGTGAGTTCGAGTACCGGGCGATGCACTTCTCGTTTCAGCACCCGCCCGAATTCCAGGAGTCGAGCTACGACGTGGTCGACGCCCTGTCGGAAGCCGACTTCGCGGTCGTCGATGCCGACTCGCAGCCCGCGGTGAAGGGCGTGGTCCAGTCGGGGCGGGTCGCACAGGCGGTCTTCGTCGGCGCCACGGCGCCGGATGGCGCCGCCTCGCACCTGCAGCGGCCAATCGACCCGCGGCGCATCCTGCGCACGCTCGAGCGGCTCACCACGCGTCACCCAGGAGGCGCGCCGGCGTTCAAGCTGCCGGTGCCCGAGGTGCGCGAATTGCCGACCCTCGACGATGTCGTCACGATGCCCGCTACGGGGCGCGCCGAGCCCTCGGAGCCCGCCTCGCCCGACGCGCTGCGCCGCGCCGCGAAGGCCGCGGCGCGTGCCGCCGCGCGGCGCGCGCGCCTGGTCAGTGCGCGCGCTACTGCCACGTCGGTCGAGCCGCTGCGCGACGTGCTGGTGCTCGACCCCGACCAGAGCGCGAACGCCGCGCTGTGCACGCTGCTGCTGCGTTTCGGATTCCAGCCGCATGCCGTCGCCACCATCCAGCAGGCGATCCGGCCGCTGGCGACGCGGCCCTTCGCCGCGATCTTCCTCGACATGCCGCTCGACGACGCTGGCGTCGGGCTGCTGCAGCGCATCCGCGAGCTGCCGCCGCCCGCCGAGCACCCCGGGCCCGCGGTGCTGATGGTGGCCTCGCAGCTCGACCCCGCCGAGCGCGTGCTGGCCGCGCTCGCCGGCCTGGGCGCGCCGCTGATCAAGCCGCTCGCGCGCGGCGACGTGGCGCGCGCGCTCGAGTCCGCCGACGTGCCCTTCCCGGCCGACGCCCGCCGGATGTGACTCGACCGGCACCGATAGCGCAACAGCGGGCCGTCCTACAGCACTCGGTGGTTCGTGCGCGCACGATGTAAGCATTCGCAGCAAATGCTGCCTCTTGCAAAGGACGCCCCATGCAGCTCCGCCACTCGATCGTCGCCGCGCTGCTCCTCGGCCTTGCGCTGGCCGGCACCGGCCGCGTCGTCCAGGCGCAGGCGAGCGCGGCGCAGGCCTTGCCGGTGTTGCCGGGCCCGGCCGCATCGGCGCGCGCACCTGCGCCCACCGGGCCGCGTCTGCGCGGTGCGGCCGAAACCGGCAACCGGGCCGCGGCCCCCGGTGACCTGCACCCCGAACGGCCGGTGACGCCGCAGATCACCATTCCGTTCGGCAAGAAGCCGCTGCCCCCACCGAAGCGCAACAACGAGCCGGCACCGCGCAACGCCACGGCGCCGGGGGGCATCGACGACGCTGCGGCGCGCTGCGAATCGCAGCTCGACCCGCAGGAGCTGGCGGCGTGTCGCGCCAAGGTCGCGCGCGAGGCCCGCGCCAAGCAGCCGAACTGAGCCGCCGCGCCCGATCGTCGGGCTGCGGGCGCGCCCGACGTGCGACACTGGGCGCGAGATCCCATGGCCCTGCCCCGCTTCAAGCAGCTTCACCCGTTCCGACCGCGTCTGCTCGACGCGCTGAAAGGCTATACCGGCGCGCGCTTCGGCGCCGACCTCGGCGCCGGCATCACCGTCGGCGTGGTCGCGCT
>Ga0070667_100003678_pt1 | contig 13059 bp, 13 predicted proteins | sample KBSS33metaG_FD_64659 | JGI IMG/M metagenome (GOLD analysis project Ga0070667, IMG submission 64659) | Switchgrass rhizosphere microbial communities from Kellogg Biological Station, Michigan, USA - KBS S3-3 metaG | ecosystem: Host-associated > Plants > Roots > Rhizosphere > Soil ...
CGACGTAATCGCCGCCGTCGAGCCGACCGTCGCCGGGGCGATCCGCTCCGAACTCGCCGATCAGCGTGATTCGCTGAAGCTCATCGCCAGCGAGAACTACGCCTCCCCCGCCGTGCTCCTCACCATGGGCACCTGGCTATCGGACAAGTACGCCGAAGGCACCATCGGGCACCGCTTCTACGCCGCCTGCCAGAACATCGACATCGTCGAAAACGCCGCCGCCGAGCACGCCAAGGCCCTCTTTGGCGCGCCGCACGCCTACGTCCAGCCACACTCCGGGATCGATGCCAACCTGACGGCATTCTGGGCAATCCTCGCCCAGCGCATCGAGTCCCCTGCCCTCGCCGCGGCCGGGGCCAAGCACGTCAACGACCTCTCCGACGCCGATTGGTCCGCACTACGCAAGCAACTAGGCGATCAGCGCATGCTGGGCATGTCGCTGGACTCTGGCGGACACCTGACGCACGGTTTCCGCCCCAACATCTCAGGCAAGATGTTCCACCAGCAGTCCTACGGCACCGACCCAATTACGGGACTGCTCGACTACGACAACGTCCGGCAGATGGCCAAGGAATTCAAGCCACTGATCCTCATTGCCGGCTACTCGGCTTACCCACGTCGAGTCAATTTCGCAAAGATGCGCGAGATCGCCGACGAGGTCGGTGCCACCTTGATGGTGGATATGGCGCACTTCGCTGGCTTGGTCGCCGGCAAGGTCTTCACCGGCGACTACAACCCTGTGCCCTTCGCACACGTCACCACCACCACCACGCACAAGTCGTTGCGTGGGCCGCGTGGTGGCATGGTGCTCTGCCAGCCTGAATATGCCGAGTCGGTGGACCGCGGCTGCCCGATGGTGCTCGGTGGCCCGCTCGGTCACGTCATGGCCGCCAAGGCCGTCGCCCTGGCTGAGGCACGGCAACCCGCCTTCGCGACCTACGCGCAGAACGTCGCCGACAACGCCGTCAGCCTCGCTGAAGGATTGATGCGCCGCGGCGCACGCCTGGTTACCGACGGCACGGACAACCATCTCGTGCTGATCGACGTGTCAACGTTCGGTCTGAGTGGACGTCAGGCGGAGGCGGCGCTGCTCGACTCCGGGGTAGTCACCAACCGCAACTCCATCCCGGCTGACCCGAACGGCGCCTGGTACACCTCAGGCGTGCGGTTGGGCACCCCGGCACTCACGAGCCGTGGTTTCACCACCGATGACATGGACCGTGTCGCGGAACTGATCGTCAATGTGCTGAGCGCGACGACGCCGAGCACGACCAGTGCGGGCACACCTTCGAAGGCTAAGTACGAGCTGGCCCCCGGCGTTGCCGAAGCTACCCACTCGGCGGCATCGGAGTTGCTGCACCGACACCCGCTCTACCCGGGCCTTGACCTCAGTTAAAAGAATTCTGCTCAAGCTGCGTAGAGCCGCGACAGCCTGGGTATGTGCTTCGACGTAGGTGACAACGGATCGCCGAAAAGGAGCACAGTGATGAGCACGTTGGATAAAGCAAAGAACATCATCGAAGACGTTGAAGGCAAGGCCAAGGAAGCACTGGGACGCCTTACCGGTGATCGCTCGACCGAAACCGAAGGCCGCACGACCCAGGCGAAGTCAGACGTGAAGCAAGCAGGCGAAAAGGTCAAGGACGCGTTCGACAACTGACGACCGTGCCCATCCTTAGTCGTCACACTTCACGAAAGGAAAACCGATGATTACCCTCGGTGTGGTTTTGCTCATAATCGGGTTCCTGGCAAAGGTACCGATCATCTGGACGCTGGGCGTCATAGCAATCGTGGTGGGCGCCGTGCTAGCCCTCTTGGGCGCTGCTGGCCGTCCGCTTGGCGGTCGAGCCCACTATTACTGACAGATGTCACTACTGAGCAGCTCGGACGCAGAGGCGTTATCCCTCGGCGCCCGGGCTGCTTGAGGGGTTATGCATGTGGCGTTGCCGCCGATTCAGTTCGGTGGCAACGCCACTGTTTTTGCGAAGAATTCGTCAATCTGATGAACAGCGTCAACAAACGATTCAAAGTCGACGGGCTTGGAGACATAGGCGTTGGCGTAGAGGTCATAGCTACGCAGCACGTCTTCAGCCGCATTCGACGTCGAAAGCACGACAACCGGGATTCGTCTTAGGTCTGGGTCACTCTTGACCCGGCTGAGCACCCCATGGCCATCAATTTTCGGCAGATTCAGGTCGAGGAGGATGAGGTCAGGGCGGGGAGCATCGGCATAACCATGTTCTTGATGCAGGAACTCCAGAGCCTGTTCCCCGTCGTTGACTACATGCAGGGTGCTCACGAGTTTTCCCGCGCGAATGGCTTCCTTGGTAATCAGCACATCGCCTGGATCGTCTTCAACTAACAGGACGTGCAGCGAGGGCTCAACGTCATTCACTGTAAGGCTCCGATCGGTAATGTAAACCAGAACCGGGCGCCCCCTGTGTATTCAAGGTCAAGCCAGATCTTTCCTTGATGGTACTCGACAATCTTCTTACAGATCGAAAGTCCAATCCCCGTCCCCGCGTATTGATCGCGCAGATGCAGGCGTTGGAAGATGACGAAGATGCGTTCGGCATAAGACGGATCGATGCCAATCCCGTTATCTGTTACGGAGATCGTATGGTAACCGTCTTCGGCGCCTTCGTACTTCACTCGAACTTCAGGCGTCTGCTCGCCACGGTATTTCACGGCATTGCCGACGAGGTTCTGTATCAATGTCACCAGCAAACTTTGGTCACCCATCACAGTGGGAAGTCCGGGATCGAGTTCAATCACCGCGCCTGCTGTGGCTATCTCGTCTTCCAGGGTAGCCACCGCCTCCCGGCCCGCCTCGAACAGGTTTACCTCGGTGAACGAATCGGTGCTGCGCCCTACTCGTGAGAACTCCAACAAATCCTGGATCAAAGTCTGCATGCGGCGTGCGCCGTCCACAGCGAAGCCGATGTACTGCCGCGCGCGATCGTCCAAGTTTTCGCCGTACTGGCGTTCCAGCAGCTGACAGAAATTCGATACCTTGCGCAACGGTTCCTGCAGGTCGTGCGAGGCAACGTAGGCGAACTGTTCTAAGTCCGCGTTCGATTGCTCAAGCGCCTCAGCTTTGACGCTCACCTCCCTACGGGCACGTTCCATCTCCTCCAGCTCCGAGGTGATGCGCAGACGCATCGCCTCCACATCAACGGCGAGGTTATGAAACTCACGGGCTCCGTCGAGGGAGACAACGTGATCGAACTGGCCGGAGGCAACGATCCTCGTTTCTTCCTGCAGCCGGCTCAGCGGCCGCACAACCCATCTGCTCAGCGCACGGAAGGCAAGGACCGCCACGACGATGAGAACGATCATCGCAACAGCCAACACCTCGATCAGGGCAGCGGTCGCCTGCTTACGCCGCTCGTTGGCCTTGTTGCGTTCCGTTTGCAGATCAGCAGAGAACTTCGTGCTCGCCGTACGGATCGCATCAAAACGCGCCTTGTCACCCTGATCGGTCAACGCCGTGTCCGGAATCGAGGCATCTTTGACCTGGGCAATACGCAGCTCCGCCGTCTGCTGATGCCAGACGGTCACGTCGTTGAGGAGATGCTGCAGATCGGAACTCAGGAGTGCATCGCCACGCACATACCCATTCAGCGCAGTGACCGCCACCTCCTGATCGGCGATGCCCTGCCGGTAAGGATCAAGGAACTGGGCGTTACGGCTTAACGCGTAACCACGTACACCCGTCTCCTGGTTCACCAACGCTGCGAGAAGACTTTGACTCGACACCAGCGCAGGGTTGTATCGACCTATTTGGTCGTTACTCGCCGAGACAACCTGCACCAAGGTGACCGTCACTGCGACCACCACTGCGATGAGGATGGCACCAATGACCGCCCATGCGGTCCCTAACTTGCGCCGCAGCGTCCACCGGGTCACGTCACGTTTTGCCAAAGTTTCACTGGGCATTATTGAGAGCTCGTCCATCGTCTACCGGAAGTCCAAACTCAATACGGCGATGTCATCGGTCGGTGGACGTTCAGGGATCGTCAGCAGTCTCTGCACCCATTGCTGCAGGTCGCCACCAATCCCGATGCTCGCTTCATGGCTGGCAGCCGCCGACTCGGCCAGACCCTCCAGACCGATGTCACCAGCCTCAGATAAGTCACGAAAACTATCCAGCAGACCGTCGGTGTAGAACAACAACTGCCAACGTCCGGGCAGGTTACAGATCGCTGGTTTGACCTCAGCGAAAGTGCCCAGTCCTAACGGTGGATACGGCGCGATCGATAAGAACGCCACCTGCTCCCCTGCAGCCAAGACCGGTGGCGGATGCCCACAACTCACGATCTGCATAGCGTCACGTTGCGCGTTGATGACGACATCGCAGGCCGTGACGAAACTCCCTGACGGAGCCTCGATCTCTACCATGCGATTTAACGTCTCCAGTACGGTCGCCTGTGGCAGTCCCGCGAGTACCAAGGCGCGCCACGCAGCACGCAGCTGCACACCCAAGGCAGCTTGATCAGGTCCATGTCCCATCACGTCGCCGATGATGACCCGCAGCGTCTTGTCGTTACCCTCGACCACGTCGAAGAAGTCTCCGCCGAGCAGAACGTGCCCTTCGGCCGGACGGTAGTAGGTCGCAAAGTCCAACCGAGCATCGCTGACCAGCGGCGTCGGTAACAGCCCGCGAGCAAGTCGTCGGTTCTCTGCGTCCTGCAGACGGGCCTCTTGCAGTTCCCTGGCGGTAAGTTCCGCACTCTTGCGTTCGACCGCATAACGAATAGAACGTCCCAATATTTCAGGTGAAAGTTGCGCCTTGACGAGGTAGTCCTGCGCCCCGACCGCTAACGCACGCTCCACTCGAGGGTCGTCCAAGCCGGTCAGCACGATGACCGCGGCGCGCGGAGCGGCATCGACCATCGCCTCTACCGCCTGCAGACCGGTGGCATCCGGTAGGCCCAGGTCGACCAAGACACAATCCGCCTGCTGCTTGAGCATGCGACGGCCTTCGGCCAGGGTGGTCGCCCACCGCACCGCGCCCGTCAGATAGCCACTTTCTTCCAGACATGCCGCCAAATACACAGCATCGGCCTCGTCGTCCTCAACGACCAGTACGTTGATGTCACTCGGGCGACGCCCACCATTAGTCCAGTTTGCTGCCGTCATAAGCCCGCGCTACTCATCGAGTTCGTCGCGCATCTTCGCCAAGATGCGCGAAAGTAGCCGTGAAACCTGCATCTGTGAGACTCCGACGACCTCGGCGATCTCGGTCTGCGTCTTGTTCTCCACGAACCGTAACGACAAGATCTGGCGCTCCTGCTCGGACAACTTCGCAAACGCCGGACGCAGCATCTCGCGCAGCTCAACCTGTTCGTAGTTCGCCTCAGTCTGGGCGACCGCACGTTGTCCGGCGCTGCCTTCGGCAGGATCAAGCAAGACATCAAGCGGGACGCCGCTATAGCTCTTGGCGATGTCGAGGGTCTCGGTGACTTGTTCCGGCGTCGCACCGATCTTCTCCGCGATCTGCGCGACAGTGGGCGCGCGACCGAGTTCCTGACTGAGCTGACCACGAGCGTTGGTCACACTCGACTGCAGTTCCTGCGCGCTGCGCGGCACGTGCAACAACCAGCCAGTATCACGGAAATGCCGCTTGATTTCGCCCATCACGGTCGGTGCGGCGTAGGTGCCGAACTCGTTACCCAGATTGGGATCGAATCGGTCGATCGCCTTCATCAACCCCACTGCGCCCACCTGGACCAGGTCTTCGGTAGGTACGCCACGGTTGGCGAAGCGTCTGGCCAGGTAGCGGACCAGCGGCAAGTGGTTCTCGGCGAGGGCCTCGCGAAGCTTCTGCCGCTCCGGGCTGTCGGGAGGAGCCTTCTGCAGGAGGACGAACATCTCCGCAGCCTCCGTCCGACGCCGTTCGTTCCAGGACGGGTCCGCAGACGTCACGACGAAATGACCTGCCGTCTGCGGCTAAACCGAATACCCACAGTCGAGGAGTCATCGACGACATCGAGATCCTCGGCCAGCGCGGAGAGCATGATCCAAGCGAGACCAGAACGGTCTGGCAGTGACCCAGTGGCACGCTGGGCGCTGACAGAGACCAGCAGCCCGTCGGCTTGCACAACGAACGTTGCGCTGAGATGACCGTCATTGCCGGCGTCCACCAACGGCAATAGCAACGTCGCCGCCTCATCGACGGCCATCTGCAAATCCTCGATGTCGTCGACAGTCAGCTCGCATAACGTTGCTGCCGATCGGGCTAACGCCCTAATCGCCGTGACGTAGCGACGTTGCGCGGGAATACGGAGGGTGACGGTCGAGTCGTCGTGCGCTGATGCGCGCGCTGTCTCCTCTGTCATGAGGTGCCCGCGCCGTCTGTGTCCTCAGATAGGCCGAAAACATCGGCTAATCCGGCCAACGACATCGCACGCGATACCGACCTCGACGGCGAGGACAAGAGCAGTGCGATGCCGCGCTCCTGGGTGAGATTGCGCAGCTGCACGAGGGCACCGAGACCGGTCGAATCGATGAATGTCACACCGCTGAGTTCGAGGACGAGCCTGCTGGGTTCGGCTTTGGCGAAGACATCGTTGCCCGCGTCGAGTACCTCTGGAGCAGTGGCGAGATCTACGTCTCCGACGATGGTGAGAACCCAACTATCGGCCTCACCGGGCGCTGCACTTACTTCGAACGTCGTCAAGTTATTGCTCTCCTGTGCTTCTGAGCTGAGCTAACGGTTGCGCCATTATGACCTCGAAGAGGCGGCGACGGAACGTCTTCGGCGAAGACGATGCACGAGCGGCCAGCCCACATCCTCATGGACAAGGCCTGCGATGCACCGTGCTGTTCCGGGGGTCGTCCATCTGTTTGAACGTTCCCTTACTGGGTATTCAACCAGGCCGAACACCAGCTAAGGGAGTAAATCATGCGATTCGGTTCAAGCTCGGCGACAAACCACGCACATGGATCTTGACATTAACGTCGAGACAACAGCTAACGGCACTCGCATACTGCTCCTTAGCGGCTCGATGGACCTGCAAAGCCGTGGCCTGCTCGCTCCCGGCGCTGGCCTTGGGTTGACGCAGACAACACACATCTGTCTCGATTTGTCGGGGATCACTTTCATCGACTCCAGCGGCATAGGGGCAATCGTTGAATTGGCAGGAGACGCCGAAGACGCTGGTATCTCCTTCTCTCTTCGTCGTCCCTCTGCGCTAGTCAGGCGCATATTGGAGATGACCGGTCTGCTCCATACCTGGCCTATTGACGAACCCATTAACGAAGACGACACACTCGAGCAGAAACCCGAGACCGGAAAAGACACTGTCATTCGCACCGAAGTCGCTGTCGGGCCCTAAAGTCGTGGTTTCAGGCTGTAATCGGCTGGGCAAGCCTTTCGTTATGGACAGTGTGATCGGAGCAGCGGCTGAAGGAGCAGTTTGCTTCAGCGGCATGGTTGATCACACTTGGCGATCGCAGAGTCCCCGGAGATGAAGGATGTGACATCGCAGATGTGCCGAACGGTGTCGCACCGCTACCCGTGTGACCTAACTTCTCCCTCGCAGGCTCGTGACTTCACGACGCGCGAACTCGGTCACTCATTGCGTGCTATCGAAGAGGCTGAGGAGTTCATAGACAGGGCCGTCCTGGTGGTGAGCGAGCTGATGACCAACGCAGTCAACGCCCAATGCCACACCACGACACTGACGATCGTCATTCATAGCGACAGGGTTCGGGTAGCCGTCCACGACGACGCCACCGGGCGACCCGTTATGCAACACGCTGCACCGGCCGACGATCACGGTAGAGGGCTACAGATCGTTCGGTCGGTTACCCCGTCGTGGGGTGTGGACTACGACCAAGTCGGCAAGGAAGTATGGGCAGAAATTTCCCTGCCCGATCGCTTACACGCCGCCGACCGATGCACCGCCTGAGCAGCCTCTTATCTGAAGTCCTTGACTGCTTTACCCCTTGAGTTCATGATGACCGCCGAACTGCTGCCGCATAGCGGAGAGCAACTTGTCGGCAAACAAAGACTCACCCCGTGAGCTGAAGCGCTCGAACAACGACGCGGCTAGCACGGGGACGGGAACGCCTTCGTCGATAGCTGCCTCTACGGTCCAGCGCCCTTCGCCTGAGTCGGAGACTCGGCCACCTAGCCCTTCCAGAGAGGGGTTCTCCGCGAGAGCGGCCGCCGTAAGGTCGAGCAGCCAGGAGGCCACGACGCTGCCACGCCGCCACACCTCGGCCACCGCCGCGGTGTCGATGTCATAGCGATAGAACTCCGGATGCTCCAACGGGCTGACCTCTGCGGAGGCATCTGCACTCGTGGCACCAATGTTCGCACCGTGCAAGATGTTCAGGCCCTCGGCGTAGGCGGCCATCATGCCGTATTCGATGCCGTTGTGCACCATCTTCACGAAGTGCCCTGCACCGCTGGGCCCACAGTGCAGATAGCCGAGTTCGGCGCTACTCGGCTCGCCCGCACGCCCCGGCGTGCGCGCCACCGACCCCATCCCAGGGGCGATGCTCTGCAATAGCGGATCGAGGTGCGTGACGATCTCGGTCTCGCCACCGACCATCAGGCAGTAGCCGCGTTCAAGACCGAAGACACCGCCGCTGGTGCCCACATCGACATAATGAATGCCTTGTTTTTTCAGGGCCTCTGCCCGTCGAATGTCGTCGTGGTAGCGGCTATTGCCACCGTCGATGATGATGTCGCCGGTAGTGAATACCTCAGCAAGAGCGTCAACAGTCTGGCCGGTGATCGCCGCGGGAATCATTACCCACGCCACCCGCGGCTGCGTCAGCTTGTCAGCAAACTCTGCCAGGGTGGCGGCACCAGTGGCTCCCTCAGCGACTAGCTCGGCGACCGCATCGGTATTGACGTCGTAGACCACGCATTCGTGCCCGGCACGGATGAGGCGCCGAACAATGTTGGCACCCATGCGGCCAAGGCCGACCATTCCTAGCTGCATCGCGTCTCGTTTCTCTCAGTCTGAAGTTCTACAGTCACGGTAACGACGAATGAGGCTATTGGTGGAGCTGTCGTGCATGAGCTGCGGCGTTTCGTCAGAAAGCAGCTCTCCCGCGACGGTCTTGGCCAGCACCTTGCCCAGCTCGACGCCCCACTGGTCGAAGGAGTTCACTCCCCACACCACCCCTTGGACAAACGTGCTGTGCTCGTAGAGCGCAATCAACGAGCCAAGCGTGCGTGGTGTCAGACGCTGCAACAGCAGGGTGTTACTCGGGCGGTTGCCATCGAAGACGCGGTGGGCTACCAGCTCCTCCGACGTGCCCTCGGCGCGGACTTGCTCGGGCGTCTTCCCGAACGCTAGGGCCTCGCCCTGGGCGAAGACGTTGGCGTTGAGTAGGTCGTGATGCTCACCAAGTGGATTCAACGACTGGCAAAACGCGATGAAGTCCACGGGGATCACGCCGGTACCTTGGTGAATCAGCTGATAAAAGCTGTGCTGTCCGTTGGTACCCGGCTCTCCCCAGTAGACCGGCGACGTCGCGTAGTGCACCGGATCGCCGTTGATCGTCACCGACTTGCCGTTGGACTCCATAGTCAGCTGTTGCAGGTAGGCCGGGAACCGACGCAGGTAATGGTCATACGGCAGTACCGCGTGGGTCTGCGCGTCAAAGAAGTTGACGTACCAAATGGAGAGAAGCCCAAGGATTACCGGAAGATTCTCAGCAAATGGCACCGAACGGAAGTGCTCATCCATCTCGCGGAATCCCGCAAGCATCTCGCGGAAAGCTCCCGGCCCGATCGCTAGCATCGTCGATAATCCGATGGCGGAATCCATCGAATATCGCCCACCAACCCAGTCCCAGAAACCGAACATGTTCGCTACGTCGATACCGAACTTGCTGACCTCCTCAGCGTTGGTCGAGACCGCGACGAAATGCTGCGCAACCGCGTCATCACCCAACGCCTCGACCAGCCACTCACGGGCCGAGCGGGCGTTCGTCATCGTCTCCAGCGTGGTGAACGTCTTGGACGAGACGATGAACAGTGTCTGCGCCGGGTCAAGACCACGTGTTGCTTCAACAAAATCGGTGCCGTCGATGTTGGAGACGAAACTGAACGTCAGCTGCCGCGCCGAGTAGGCACGCAGTGCCTCGTACGCCATGACCGGACCCAGATCGGAACCTCCGATCCCGATATTGATCACGTTCTTGATCGGCAGCCCGGTGTGGCCACGCCAGCGACCTGAACGAATCTCCTCGGCGAAGGTGGCCATCCGGTCTAGAACGGCATGCACCTCGGCGACGACTTCGACCCCGTCCACGTAGATCTGTTCGCCTGCTGGTGCCCGTAAGGCAGTGTGGAGGACGGCCCGGTGCTCGGTGCTGTTGATCTTCTCGCCGGTGAACATCGCTTCGATCTGCGCGCTGAGTCCACACTCTGCGGCCAGCTCAATCAGCAGCCCCATGGTTTCGTCCGTGATCCGATTCTTGGAGTAGTCAAGGAAGATGCCCGCCGCCTCAGCGCGAAATACCTCTCCTCGCTCTGGGTGACCCGCGAAAAGGTCACGTAGATGCACGGCGTTCATCTGGCCTGCGTGGGTAGTCAGTGAACGCCAGGCCGATCGATCTGTGAGCTGAACCGGTCCTTCGTTGAGCATGAAATAGGTGCCCCAATCTGTTCCCGCAGCGGATCAAGCCTGAGCCAACCTTGCCAGCATTGCAGAATGATGGTCAGAAACGAGTGACCCCCCTCACCACCGGATCGGGATTTGCCTTAAATTCGTCGGGTTAGCCTTTGACGTGGCCATCGTCTATGCCGAAGCAGTTAGGAACTGGACCCTGTGAGCGAACGCCCCAAGATTTCTGTGATCGGCACCGGTTATTTGGGAGCCACACACGCCGTCTGCATGGTCGAACTTGGCTATGACGTCATTGGCCTGGATGTAGATGAAAGCAAGGTTGCCTCGCTTCGTGCGGGCAAAGTGCCGTTCTTCGAGCCCGGCTTGCCGGAATTGCTCGGTAAGCACCTCGACAGCGGTCGGCTGCGCTTCACGACCTCCTACGAAGAGGTCGCCGAGTTCGCGGACGTGCACTTTGTCTGCGTTGGTACCCCTCAGCAGAAGGGGTCGTATGCCGCAGACCTGACATATGTCGAGTCTGCCTTCCGTTCCCTCGCCCCCCTGTTGACCAGGCAAGTCCTCGTCGTCGGCAAGTCCACCGTTCCCGCGGGGACAGCGGTGCGTATGCAGGAGGTCATTAACGAACTGGCCCCGTGCGCTGAGGTCGAGCTGGCCTGGAATCCGGAGTTCCTGCGCGAGGGCTTCGCCGTTAAGGACACCCTTACCCCGGACCGTCTGGTCTTCGGCGTGCACTCCGAATGGGCCGAATCGCAGTTGCGTGCCGCCTTCAAACCGATCATCGAACTCGGCACACCCGTCGTGGTCACCGACTTTGCTACTGCAGAACTGGTGAAGGTGGCCGCAAACTCGTTCCTGGCCACCAAAATTTCGTTCATCAACGCGATGGCTGAAGTGTGTGAGGCCACTGGCGGCGATGTTGTCGCTCTCGCCGGTGCTATCGGGCTGGATGACCGTATCGGTAAGAAGTTCCTCAGCGCCGGCCTCGGCTTCGGCGGCGGCTGCCTCCCCAAGGACATCCGCGCCTTCATCGCCCGCGCCACCGAGCTGGGCGTCGATCAGGCCGTGTCGTTCCTGCGCGAGGTGGACCAGATCAACCTGCGTCGCCGCGCTCGCACGGTTGATCTCGGCTTGGAACTCGTTGACGGGGACTACACGGGTAAGCGTGTCGCAGTGCTCGGCGCGGCATTCAAACCGAACTCCGACGACATCCGCGACTCCCCCGCCTTGGACGTCGCCTCCTCGATCGGTGCCATGGGTGCTGACGTCATCGTCTACGACCCTGAGGCCAACGACAACGCCCGTCGCGCCCACCCTGAGCTGAAGTACGCCGACTCCCTTGATGAGGTACTGGAGGGGGCCGATCTGACGCTACTGCTCACCGAATGGCAGGAGTTCCGCGTGCTAGACCCGGGCGTGGTGGCGAAGAAGGTCAAGGCGCTGCGACTGGTAGACGGCCGCAACATCCTGGATCCGGCCGCCTGGCGCGAAGCTGGCTTCGCGTACCGCGCACTCGGACGGCCCTAGCGCAGCTCGTCTCGATAGGGCATAACGCCTCTTTCGCCTCGACGATCCGGCCTTACAGGCTGAGAAACTTTTGCTATCAAAGCTCTCTCGTACCCGTCGCGGTTGGCATGATCATGTCTCATGACGACTGTAATAATCGGAGCTGGCCAGGCCGGCTTGACGGTGAGCCGGGAGCTTTCAGCGCGGGGCATCGAGCACGTTGTGCTCGAACGTTCCCGTATCGCACAGTCCTGGCGGGGACGCTGGGACAGCTTCACTCTGGTGAGTCCGAACTGGACGTTGGATCTGCCGGGTAGCCCTTACGAGGGAGACGACCCCGAAGGACACGTCCATCGTGACGACATCGTCGACTACCTCCAACGCTACGCCGACGGCTGCGACGCGCCGATTCGCGAAGGCGTGGAGGTCACTGCACTACGCCGCGATGACAGCGGTTCGGGCGGATTTCTGCTGGACACCTCCGACGGGCCGATAGCGGCACGGAACGTGGTGGTGTGCACCGGTGCCTTTCAGAAGCAGTACCGGCCTGCAGCGATGAGCCAACTGCCCGCATCGGTGACGGTGCTCGGCGTGGACGACTATCGCAACCCGGCTGAGCTCCCGCCCGGCAAAGTATTGGTCATCGGCAGCGGACAGACGGGATGCATGTTCGCAGAGGAGCTGCATCTAGCCGGGCGTGATGTGTTCCTCGCCTGCGGGCGCGCGCCTTGGGCACCGCGGTGGCTTGAGGACCAAGACATCGTGACGTGGTTGGCTAAGACGCCCTTCTTTGACCAGAAACTCAGTGAACTTCCGTCGCCTGCTGCACGTTTGGTGGCCAACGTGCAGTGCACCGGATCAGATGGCGGACGCGATCTGAACTACCGCACGTTGCAGGCGCTCGGTGTGCCGCTGCTCGGTAGGTTCAGTGGAGTCGACGGCAATCAGGCGAGATTTG
>Ga0070667_100003681_pt1 | contig 13055 bp, 11 predicted proteins | sample KBSS33metaG_FD_64659 | JGI IMG/M metagenome (GOLD analysis project Ga0070667, IMG submission 64659) | Switchgrass rhizosphere microbial communities from Kellogg Biological Station, Michigan, USA - KBS S3-3 metaG | ecosystem: Host-associated > Plants > Roots > Rhizosphere > Soil ...
CTACAGCGACTTGCCGACCAGTGCGGCCAGGTCGGCGATCCGGTTGGAGTAGCCCCATTCGTTGTCGTACCAGGAGACGACCTTGGCCTGGTTGTCGATCACCTTGGTCAACCCCGAATCGAACAGCGAACTGTGCGGGTCGGTGACGATATCGGACGACACGATCGGCGCGTCGTAGTACTTGAGAATCCCCTTCAACGGACCCTCCGCCGCGGCCTGCATCGCGGCATTGATCTCCGCCGCCGACGCGGACTTGCCCAACTCGGCCGTCAGGTCCGTCACCGACCCGGTCGGCACCGGCACCCGCAGCGCGTACCCGTCCAACTTGCCCTTGAGCTCGGGCAACACCAAACCGATCGCCTTGGCCGCCCCCGTGGACGTCGGCACGATATTGATCGCCGCCGCCCGCGCCCGACGCAGATCCTTGTGCGGCCCGTCCTGCAGATTCTGATCCTGGGTGTACGCATGGATCGTGGTCATCAAGCCACGCACGATGCCGAACTCGTCATTCAAAACCTTGGCGATCGGCCCCAGGCAGTTCGTGGTGCACGAGGCATTCGAGATGATGTTCTGACTGCCGTCGTACTTGTCGTCGTTCACCCCCATCACGATCGTGATGTCCTCACCGGTGGCCGGCGCGGAGATGATGACCTTCTTGGCCCCGGCCTCCAAATGCCCCTTGGCCTTCGCCGCGTCGGTGAAGATGCCGGTCGACTCCACCACGATGTCCACCCCCAGATCCCCCCACGGCAACGCCGCCGGACCCGCCTTCACCGACAGCGCGGTGATCTTCGCGTCGCCGACGACGATGGTGTCTTCGCCGTCGAGCCTGACGTCGTAGGGCAGTCGGCCCAGGATCGAATCGAACTTCAGCAGGTGCGCCAGGGAGGCGTTGTCGGTGAGGTCGTTGACCGCCACGATCTCCAGATCGGTGTTGATGCCGGCGGCCTTCTGAGCGTCCAGGGCCCGGAAGAAGTTACGCCCGATGCGCCCGAAACCGTTGACGCCGATCCGAATGGTCACTGCTGATCTCCCTAGCTCTGGGTGGCACATCGCCACGTGAATTCTTTTGTTGCGCAGCAATATTGGATGCGCGTGGAGGTGTCCCGGCGTTCATGTGGCGGGTGCGCGCCGCAGGCGGTGTCCTCGGGGGCTTGATCGTTCAAAAGGGACCCTACACCAGTTATGACTTTTTGCAAGGTACTTACGTACTTCAAAAACCTAATAAGTGGCATCTTAGGTTTGCCTGGGCCTATCTTGTCTTGCTTGAATGGGAGCCATGGTGCAAAGCGGCACGTCGGTGTCACCCACGGTCGGTGAAGTGTTCGCCGTGATCAGGGACCACCGAGCCATCACCCGCAGCGAGATCGGCCGGATCACCGGGCTGTCCCGGACCGCGGTAACTGCACGGGTCGCTGCGCTGCAAGCCCACGGCCTGGTGGTCGAGCCCGACCACGCCGCGTCGACAGGTGGCCGCCCGGCGAGCCAACTCATGTTCAATATTGATGCCGGAATCGTTCTCGCGGTGGCGATCGGGCGCAGCCGTACCCAGCTGGCGTTGTGCAATCTCGTCGGCGACATCCTCGCCACCACCGACATCAATCAGGAACCCGGCATGGGGCCGGACGATCTCATGCCCGACCTGGTCAAGCACCTCGACGCGTTGCTCGACGACTCCGGGCACCGAGGCGACCGCATTTTCGGGATCGGACTCAGCCTGCCGGGTACGGTCGACCAGCAGCGCGGAGCGAGTTTGGACTCGCCGAACATGAGCGGTTGGGACGGTGTGCCCTTGGCTCCGTACTTTCGGGGCCTCACCGATGCCCCGGTGGTTACGGACAACGACGCCAACGTCATCGCGCTCGCGGAGCGGCGCGCAAGTCTCGCGGACGCCGACGACATGCTCGTGGTGAAAGCATCCACCGGGCTGGGTGCCGGCATCATCATGGGCGGTCGACTCCAGCGGGGCGCCGTGCAGGCCGCCGGGGACTTCGGCCATAGCAAGATCGCCGCGGCGGAGGGCATTCCGTGCCGCTGTGGTGACACGGGCTGTGTCGAGGCAGTCGCCGGCGGCTGGGCCATCGTGCGGACTTTGCAAGACGATGGTTATCCCGTCAGTCATCTGCGCGACGTGGTGGCGCTGGCCCTCGGTGGCGATGCCAAGGCGCGCAGCATGATTCGTGACAGTGGGCGCCACGTGGGTGAGGTGCTCGCCGCCGCGGTGAACCTGATCAACCCGGCTGTCCTTGTGGTGGCCGGCGATATGGTCGGTGCCTACGACGTGTTTGTGGCGGGACTGCGGGAAACGCTCTACGGCAATGCCAGCACGTTGTCGACCAGGACCTTGCAGATCGTCCCGTCGGCACATCGAGAGCGATCCGGCATCATCGGCTGCGCGACGACGGTGCTCGATTACATCTTGAGCCCCAACGTCATCGATGCATCGCTGGAGTCCGGCGCTCGGGTGCACTGACACCGACTGCGCCGTGGCCGATAACCTTCGTCGACGAGGCAGGAACCCGGCGCGTATTGGCAGTCACCTCGCGACGCAGACGGCGTTCGTCCCGGGCCATACGCCGGCCCAGAATCCGTCGGTCGCGATCTGTCACCGTGCGATTCAGCCGGGTCAGTCGATCCAGCTGCACCCAGCTCAGCCCGTCCAGATCGCCTTCGGCGTCGTGGCTGGCCAGGACAATGGAGCCACGTAGCAGCGGTACGGTTCGCGCCGTGAAACTCGTTGTCGCAAGCAATAGTTCGGTTGCGGTTCGGTTGACCCGCCGCTGGCATCGACGTGATGTAGGTGCGAACCAGAAGTCGAACTGGCGATCAGCACTGGTCAGGCATTGAAGGCGCTGATTCTGAATCAGTTGAGTGATGTCTGCCGGCGTGTAGGCGCGGGTTTCATATGCAACGCCGCTGGCGCTGAAGTACAAGACAGTGTTCATAGCGATAACCCATTCGGCTCTTTCTTCGTATGGACTTTCTGTCGACAGTCGCACCCATGTGAGGGTGCTGTTATCAACGGTACCCATGTGACAATTGAGACAAACATTGATAACGCGCTGCTTGCGCAAGATATGCCCGACGGCAGCCAATCAACCCGGGCGCAGCTGCGCCCCAAGAATCTGCCAAGGCCGTCACCGCAACCTTGATTGCGACATCATCGCTCGGCGGAGGACGGCCATGGCCCTTTCGATATCGAAACTCACGCTGCTGGCGGCGGCAGCAGCGACCTTCGCGGTAACTGCATGCTCGACCAGTCCGCAGCAGACGACGACGGCCGGCCCGGCGACAGTCACAGCCACCGGTTCTCCGACATCGACAACCGCGTCGACCACGACACCGATTGCGACAGCCAGCATCGCGAGCGCCACGCCGCCGAGCCACGCGACAGCACCAACAAGCGCGGCACTCACTCGCCAACCGTGCGACCTGCTCACGCCGGTCGTCGCCGCCAAATACGTGGGGGACGACGCTCGCAGGCAGTTCACCTATGACGGCCACCCGCCTGTGCCAGTCGGCGACAGCGCTTGCTACTACACGGGCGACACCCGAGAAATCGAAGTGTCTATTCACCCGAGGCCAACCAACCCGACCGCCCCCATCAACCACTTCCACGTGATCAGCCCCGAGAACCGAGTTGATGCCCTTGGTTTCGAGGCCTACTGGTTCGGCCCCGGCGAGAGCATCGTGGCGGTGAAAGACGGATTGGTGATCAGCGTGAAGATCGCAAATATCAAGGGCGACTGGACAGATCAGGATCGCGCAGACGACATCGAACTCGCGAATCTGGTCGTTCCGCGCGTCGGCTGACGTGGGGCAGCACAGCCCGCTACCTCCTGTCGCCTCGGGGCGGTGGCGGAGTCTTCTCGGAGTCTCGGCCGGGCGTGGTTGGGGTCGTGGGTGTGGGCATGTCCTGGATGCCCAGCGTGATTTGCACTATGTCGGCGATCGTGGGCATCGGACCGGATGCCTCGGTGTCGGCGAGCGCCTTTCGTGCTTCTGCGGCGACTCGGGCAGCTTTGGCTGTTCGGGCTTTCTGTGCTGTGACGAGATCAGTCGCGTCTGTGTCTCGCGATGGGTCGCTTGGTTTCCCAACTGCTGTCATGAACGTGCCCTTGCTGCCGAAGGAGCTGACTCGACGACGATTCGTCCCAACAACGTTGCCGGTGACGGTGACGGTGGCGGTGACGGTGGCGGGCCGCCCGCCACGGGATATGTTGCCTAGGTTTGGCGTTGACGCTCCCCATCCCGCGTCGGGGTGGGTTTGGCGTCCAGTGTGTGGCCCTGATGGCGGGTCGGCCCGGCCGCTTCTGCGGTGTTGCCATCACCTCGCTTCCGCTGGGTGGATCGTCAACAGTGCTGTGAGGTCGGGGCGCGGCGTCGCGGAGGGCTGCGTTGCATCGGGTCAACCCGCTCCGCTGGGGCATTCCGCGGACGCGGTGTGTGCAGATGCCACGACCGACCAGCGCACCGGGGCTCGTCGAGAGCGCACCCGATCGCTGGTGGTGCCGGTCGCCGGCGCAGACCGGCGGCAGCTTCGCAGAGTATGGCGTCGACTTCGGCGAACAGCGCGAGGACTGGCGATGGGTCGTTGGTGACCACGGGCGCGACCAACAGTTGGACGGATTCGCTGGTGCTCGGCAGAACCGGCGCCGCCATCCTGGTGCTCTGTGTCATTGCTACCTCCTTTCCTGCGTCGGCATCGACCGGCCAATCAAGTCGGTATTGGTCTGTGGGCCAGAGGATTCACGTCCTGTTACGGAGAAGTGAGCTTGTTCGGCGCAATTCACTTTCCGGGGGTGGACACCCTGCGGTGGTCAGGCGTCATCACCGCAGGGTGTCCGTCGCGGGGACTAGACCCCGGCGGGTTCTCTCGCCGATGCCGGTTTGGCCACCGGATCACCGTCCTCCGTGATCACCTTGTTGTCTTCGGTGATCGCCTTGGACGCATCGGGGCGGCCGACGGTGATCTTGCGGGGCTTGGCCTTCTCGGCCACCGGGATCACCAGGCGCAAAACCCCGTCGTGGTAGTCGGCCGTGATGCGCGCGGTATCGAGATTGTTGCCCAGGACCAGCTGGCGGGAGAACACCCCGCGGGGCCTCTCGGCGGCGAGCATCTCCCGGCCCGGGTCGAGGGGTGCGCGCTCGGCACGCACGGTCACCACATTGTTCTCGATGTCCAGATCCAGCGAATCGGGGCTGATCCCCGGTAGGTCGAACTCGACGATGAACTCATCACCGTCACGCCAGGCATCCATCGGCATTCCCGCCGGCCTCGCGGCGGTCCCCAGGATCTCCTGGGTGAACCGGTCGAGCTCCCGGAACGGGTCGGTACGCATCAGCATGGTTGCCACCTCCAGTGCTTCCTTTCTTCTCTCCACTCTGTGCGTCTACCGGTTGGTTATCTGTTCCAACTGGTATAGATTTTTATATAGCACCGACCAGATATTTGATGCAAGTACCAAGACCAGGAAATTTTGTGAGCAACTCGAACAAGCTTCCCGAGCCGCACGGCCTGGGGGTCACCAACCGCGTTCCCGCATCCGGCCACGGGGTGTACGGCATCACTGTGGCAGCTGAATTGTCGGGCGCGCCAACGCAATCGCTGCGAGCATGGGAGCGTCGCGGCCTGCTGACCCCAGCACGTACCGACGGCGGCACCCGCCGCTACAGCGCCGATGACCTCACGCGGATCGAACGCATCGTCACCTTGCTCGGCGCTGGGGTGAACCTTGCCGGCATCGGACGCATCCTCGACCTCGAAGACGCCAACGCCGCCCTCCGCGACGCCGCCGGGGACAACGGTTCGCGGGAGTAGACCGGCCGGATGCCGGTCCGCTCATCACGCGCGAAAGCGCTGAGGACGCGACTGCCGGGGTAGATGCGACGATTGGCCCATGACCGCCACGCTTGTCACGACCAATCTCGCCGGCGGATTCGCCCACCGCACCCTCTTCGAACGGCTCGACGTGACGGTGGCGCCCGGCGATGTGATCGGCGTCGTCGGCTCGAACGGCGCGGGCAAGAGCACCTTTCTGCGGATCCTGGCGGGGGAACTCGCGCCGCTCGACGGGGTGGTCAGCCTGGCGCCGGCCGACGCGTTCGTGGGCTGGCTGCCGCAGGAGCACGAGCGGGTGCCGGGGGAGACGGTCGCCGCGTACGTCGCTCGCCGCACGGGATGCGCCGCAGCCACACAGGCCATGGACGCCGCGGCTGAGGCGTTGGCAGATCCGGCGGCGGACGCCGACGCCTATGCCGCCGCGCTGGATCACTGGCTCGCCACGGGTGCGGCGGACCTCGACGAACGGCTGCCGGCGGTATTGGCCGACCTGGGCCTCGATTCCGACGCCGTGCGGCCGGAATCGACTCTGATGACCGCGTTGTCGGGTGGCCAGGCAGCGCGAGTGGGGCTGGCAGCGCTGATGCTGTCCCGTTTCGACGTCGTCCTGCTCGATGAGCCGACCAACGATCTCGATCTCGATGGACTTGCCCGGCTGGAAGAGATCGTCGGGAACCTCCGCGGAGGTGTGGTGCTGGTGAGCCATGATCGAGAGTTTCTGGCCCGCACCGTAACCCGGGTTCTCGAACTCGACTTGGCGCAGAACAGGACCACCGTCTACGGCGGCGGTTACGACAGTTATCTGGAAGAGCGCGAGGTCGCTCGTCGGCACCGCCGCGAACAGTACGACGAGTTCGCCGAGAAGAAGGCCGACCTCGTGGCGCGCGCACGCACGCAGCGGGAGTGGTCGAGTCAGGGTGTGCGCAACGCGATGCGCAAGGCGCCTGACAACGACAAGAACCGGCGCTCCGCACAAACCGAGTCCAGCGAGAAGCAGGCGCAAAAGGTGCGACAGATGGAGAGCCGGATCGCCCGCCTCCAAGAAGTCGAGGAGCCGCGTAAGGAATGGACGCTGCAGTTCACCATCGGTGCGGCACCGCGGTCGAGCGCAGTGGTCGCGACACTTGAGAATGCCGTTGTGCGCCAAGGCGATTTCGTCCTGGGTCCGGTGTCGTTGCAGGTCGATGCCGGCGAGCGGATCGGTATCACCGGCCCCAACGGAGCGGGAAAGTCGACGCTCCTGCGCCTCCTTCTCGGTCGGCAGCAGCCCGATGAGGGCCGCGCGAGTCTGGGCGCCAATGTCGCCATCGGTGAAATCGACCAGGCCCGTGCGGATTTCACCGGCCACAGCCCGCTCATCGATCGCTTCGAGCAATACGTGCCGTCGTGGACGACCGCGGATGTGCGGACGCTGCTCGCGAAGTTCGGGTTACGTGCCGACCATGTGGAACGCACGGTCGGCGAATTGTCGCCCGGTGAGCGAACCCGCGCAGGCCTGGCGCTGCTCCAGGCACGCGGGACGAATGTATTGGTGCTCGATGAGCCGACCAACCATCTCGACCTGCCGGCCATCGAGCAACTCGAGCAGGCGCTCGAAACCTATGACGGGGCACTGCTGCTGGTGACCCACGACCGCCGGATGCTGCAAAACGTTCGGTTGGACCGGTCGTGGCTGGTGCGCGACGGGCGTGTCGCGGAGCTGTAGCCGGGGGCGCCGATGCGGCGCACTGCGTCCGTTCTTCAGATGGTCAAAGGCCGACCCGCGCCGTATGAACGGCGTTGTAGCGGTCGCCGCGCACGCCGATCCGCGCCGCGAGCCCGTCGAGGTCGGCGACCTCGTCGGCGGATAGCGCCACCTGAGTGGATCCGGCGTTCTCGTCGATGCGGTTTCGCCGACGGGTGCCGGGGATCGGCACGATCCACGGCTGCTGGGCCAGCAGCCAGGAGAGTGCGATCTGGCCGGGTGCGGCGTCCTTGGCTGCGGCGAGCACACGGACCTGCGCCACCAAAGCCTCATTGGCAGTGATGTTTTCGGCTTCGAAGCGAGGAAGGGTGGCCCGGATGTCACCGTCGCCGAACTGGGAACCAGTTGTCACGGTGCCGGTCAGGAATCCTCTGCCGAGCGGGCTGAACGGGACGAACCCGATACCCAGTTCGGCGCAGGTGGGCAGGACCTGAGGCTCCGGGTCGCGGGTCCACAGGGAGTACTCGCTTTGCACCGCCGTGACGGGGTGCACGGCGTGGGCGCGGCGAATCGTCGCGGCGCCGGCCTCGGACAAACCGAAATGCCGGACCTTGCCGGCGGCCACGAGCTCCCCGACGGTGCCGGCGACGTCCTCGATCGGCACGTCGGGGTCGACCCGATGCTGATAGAACAGGTCGATCACGTCCGTCTGCAGCCGTCGCAGCGAGGCGTCGGCGACGCGGCGGATCTGTTCGGGCCGCGAATCGGTACCGGCCATCTTGCCGTCGACGATGTCCCATCCGAACTTGGTGGCGATCACGACCTGGTCGCGCAGCGGCGCCAACGCCTCGCCGACCAGTTCCTCGTTGACGTAGGGCCCGTAGACCTCCGCGGTGTCGATGAAGGTCACGCCGGCCTGCTCGACGGCGTAACGGAGCACTCCGATCATGTCGTCACGGTCGCCGGGATTGGGTCCGTAGCCCATCGACATGCCCATGGCTCCGAGACCGATCGCCGAGACTTGCAGGCCTTGGCCGAGTGTGCGGTTATGCATTTGAATCCTCCTCAGACTTTCGGGATTTCGATACCGACGTTGGGAACGCTCATGGAGCCACGCTAGGTCGGGCCGAGCGGATCTGGGAGTGACGCCCGTTCCAGGTACTGGGAGTTCCTCCCAGCCGGCTCCTGGTGCCTCTACCGTGGGCTGATGGGCGCTGTGGACCTGAGCCGCGAGATTCGGGAGTTCTTGAGTTCGCGTCGCGCGCGCATCACACCCGAGCAGGCGGGACTGCCTGCGTATGGCGGAAACCGGCGGGTCAAGGGCCTGCGCCGCGAGGAGGTGGCGATGCTGGCCGGGGTGTCGGTGGACTACTACGTCCGGATGGAGCGCGGTAACTTGTCCGGCGCGTCGGAACACGTGCTCGACGCCGTCGCGTCGGCGCTCAAGCTCGACGAGGCCGAACGTGGTCACCTGTTCGCTCTGGCCCGCGAGTCCGGCAGCCGCGGCGGCCGCCGCAAGCCCAAAGTGCCGGCGACCATTCGGCCGGCGTTGCAGCAGGTCCTCGATTCGATCGGCGACGCTCCGGCATGGATCCGCAACGGTCGCTCGGACGTGCTCGCGATGAACCAGCTCGCCCGCGCGCTCTACGCCCCGGTGTTGGCCGACCCCCGGCGGCCGGTGAACACCACCCGATTCGTCTACCTGAACGCTGAAGCGGCGCAAGAGTTTTTCGTCGACTACGACCAGATCGCCCGCGACGCCGCCGCGATGTTGCGGCTGGAGGTCGGCCGCAATCCACATGACCCGGAACTGATCACGTTGATCGGTGAATTGTCCACGCACAGTGAGCTGTTTCGGCAGCGGTGGGCCTCCCAAGATGTGCGGTTCCACCGGTATGGCCGTAAACGACTGAGGCACCCTGCGGTCGGGCAACTCGACCTGGATTTCGAATCGCTCGAGCTGCCGGCCGAACCGGGACTACAGCTGAACATCTACACCGCGCCGGCCAACACCGCGGCAGCGGACGGCCTTCGTCTGCTCGCCTCCTGGGCCGCCAGCCAGGACGACCTCCGCACCGAACACGCCACCGCCGGCAGCTGAGGAACCTTCCGTCGTGCTGATGGGGTAGGCAACCGAGTCTCAGATTTCCCAGTGTCGGGGCGCGGCTAAGCCAGATTCGAACCGACCCCCAGCGCCACCGTGAGTTCGAGGATGGTCCGCGGATCGGTGAGTCGCTCGCCGTAAAGCTCTCTCAGCTGGGTCATCCGGTAGCGCACCGTTTGCGCGTGGACGACGAGGTCCGCGGCCACGGCGTCCCGCCGGCCTTGATGCAGAAGCCAGGATCGCAGCGTTTCGGTAAGTGCCGCAGCAGTATTGGGGCGCAGGCCTGCCAGTGGCGCAAGCACCCGCCGGCGCAGATCGTCAGCGGCTTCGCGGTCGGCACCGATGACCAGTTCGACGAGATGCTCGTCGGTATCGAACACGTCGACGTCGTCGCCCAGCATGATGTCCCGCGCTCGGAGCGCTCTGCGGTAGGACGACCGTACCTGCGTCCACGGCCGGGCGGGTCCCACCCACGCCCGCCGGCCGGCCAAGGCGCGTAGCAACCGGCGACGGTGCGGGCCGTCCATGTCAGGAATGAGTAGTGCCGTGAGTGCCTCGGTGGGATCGACGCCGGGGAGGTCTTGGTTCAGCTGCAGAGTGGAGGATCCGAAATTGACTGCGAGGCCATGTATCTGCGACGCGGGCAGCAGCACCGCGGTGAGTGACGTCGGCGGTGCCCAATCAGCGTCCTCGGCGCTGGTCTCGAGGATCTCTGTCGGCTCGCCTGCGAGCAGGCTGTGGCCGAGGCGCTCCAGGTACCGCTCTCGGACGCGGCCGGTGGTGGCCAGCTCGTCGGCGTGGCCGGTCACACTCGACGCCGAGAGTTCATCGATGAACGCGAACACCAGCTCGGCGAACCGCGCCATCGTCTCGGCAGTCAGCCCCGCGTTCACGGCAGTCGACGCCAGCTCACGCCAGGCGACCCTGGCCCCGACGCGGTACGCCGCCAGCAGTGCGTCGATGGTGCGGCCGCTGCGCGCCTCCCCGCGGCCCAGTTCGTAGGCGCCGTCGAGGGCGGGTGCCAGCTGCGTTCCGACATCCGCATCCTCCGCGCGGGTGGCCAGCCGCAAGAACCCGCCGAGCGCCATCTGTACCGCGGTCTCGATGTTCTGACCCATCGGTCCGCTGAAGGCGTCGGTGTAGCTCGGCACCTCCACCGTGACGGCGGCAACAGTGCGTTCGGCCGTACGCGCCAGCACCGAGTGCAGCGCCGAGGTGACGTCCTCGCCGAGCTCCAAACCGGTGTACCTCGGCGCAGGATCTGGCATTTTTGTTCCCATCGAACATTTACTAGGTGGTAGTTCACCTATCCCGGTCAAGAATTTACCCCGATTGATCACCAATCATTGAGCTATGACAACAACGGCATCGCGCCCCACCGTTGCCGGGGCGCTGCGGGGGCGGGTCATCAAGTTCGCCGAACGGATCACCACCCCACTGGTCCCGTCCGACTACCTCCAGGTGATCAACCCGCTGCATTCGGGCGCGGGCCTGCGCGGCCGCATCGTCGCGATCCGGCCCGAAACCCGCGATGCCGCCACCATCGTGATCAAGACCGGACGTGGCTGGCGCACGCACACGCCGGGCCAGTACGTCCGCGTCGGCGTCGACGTCGACGGCGTTCGCCAGTGGCGGGCCTACTCGCTGACCTCCGAGACCGGCCGACGTGACGGCTGCATCGCCATCACGGTGAAAGCCATTCCGGATGGCGTCGTGAGCAATCACCTCGTCCGGCGCGCGACAGTCGGCACCATCGTCCAACTCGACCAGGCCGCAGGGGAATTCACCCTGGGCGCGCAACCGCCGCGCAAGATCCTCTTCCTGACCGCGGGCAGCGGGGTCACCCCGGTGATCGGGATGCTGCGCAACCTGAACGCCCTGGATGTCGACGTCGTCGTCGTGCATTCCGCGCCCACGGCCGACGACGTCATCTTCGGCGCCGAACTGCGGGCGCTGGCCCGCGCCGGCCGAATCCGGTTGGTGGAGAAGCACACCGACACCGACGGCATGCTCGACGTTGCGCAGCTCGAACACCTCGTCGACGACCTGGCCGAACGCCAGACCTGGGCCTGCGGCCCGGCCGGCATGCTCGATGCCCTCGAACGACGCTGGAGCGCCGACGGTGTGGCGGACCGGCTGCACACCGAGCGGTTCCGGCCGATGGTCGTCACCCCCGGTGCGGGCGGCACCGTCACCTTCGCCAAGACCGGCAAAGCCGTCGACGCCGACGGTGCACAGACATTGCTCGACGCCGGTGAATCCGCCGGGGTGCTGATGCCCTCGGGCTGTCGGATGGGCATCTGCTTCGGCTGCGTGGCGCCCCTTCGGGAAGGCGCCGTGCGGGATCTGCGCACCGGCGACATCACCAGCGCCGCCGACGGCGTGCTCATTCAAACGTGCGTCTCCGCCGCTGCGGGCGCCTGCGAAGTCGACCTCTGAGAATCTGAGACCAAGGAATCCCGACATGGAAACTCTGCAAATCGTAAGCGACCCAACCGATCCGACCGCACATCTCAGCGATCAGGACATTGAGAACATCGGCATCGAGCTCGATGCCATCCGCGCCGCGGTCGTCGCCGACCGCGGCGAGCGCGATGCGGCCTACATCCGCAAGGTCATCAACGGCCAGCGCAAGCTCGAACTCGGCAGCCGTGCCGTGCTGCTCTTCTCGCTGTTTCCGCCGGCCTGGATCGTCGGTACCGTCGGCCTGTCCGTCTCGAAAATCATCGAGAACATGGAGATCGGCCACAACGTGTTGCACGGCCAGTGGGACTGGATGCGGGATCCCAGCATCCACTCGACCACCTGGGAATGGGACAGCGCTTCGCCCTCGGATATGTGGAAGCACTCCCATAACGAGCTGCACCACACGTACACCAACGTGCGGGGCAAGGACAACGACCTGGGCTACGGCATCATGCGGGTGGATGAAAATCAGCGCTGGACGCCGTTCTACCTCGGCCAGCCGCTGTGGAACTTCCTGAACGCCTGCATCTTTCAGTACGGCATCGCCGCCTACGACCTGGAACTCGGCAAGCACTTCAAAGGCCGCGGCGACAAGGAAGAGCTGCGTCGCAACGGCAAGAAGGTGCTGGCCAAGGTTCGCCGGCACGTCACCCGCGACTACATCCTGCACCCGCTGCTGTCCGGGCCCTCCGCTGTCAGCACGCTGACGGCCAACGTCACTGCGAACCTGGTTCGTAACTGGTGGACGCACTCGGTGATCATGTGCGGCCACTTCCCCGACGGTGTCCAGACCTTCGAGAAGACCTCGATCGTCGGGGAAACCCGCGGCCAGTGGTACCTGCGCCAGATGCTCGGCTCAGCCAACATCTCCGGAGGCCGGCTGCTGCATTTCATGACCGGCAACCTGTCGTTCCAGATCGAGCACCACCTGTTCCCCGACCTGCCCAGCAACCGCTACC
>Ga0070667_100003683_pt1 | contig 13049 bp, 8 predicted proteins | sample KBSS33metaG_FD_64659 | JGI IMG/M metagenome (GOLD analysis project Ga0070667, IMG submission 64659) | Switchgrass rhizosphere microbial communities from Kellogg Biological Station, Michigan, USA - KBS S3-3 metaG | ecosystem: Host-associated > Plants > Roots > Rhizosphere > Soil ...
CGGAAACGCGACCAAGACGATCGAGCGCCGGTCGCACGCCCATGACGAGCATGATGACGCGTTGCGGACCTCCGCGAAAGAAGCGCTACGCTATTCGCCGGTCGTTTTCAACGGCGTCCAGGCGCGGTCGATCGCGCGAGGATTCGCAAAGGCAGTTGAACGAACTGGATGCACGATTCACGCGTGCGCGATCATGCCGGACCATGTCCATATGGTGATCGCGCGGCATCACTACGACGTTGAGCAACTCATCGGACGATTGAAGTCGGATGCGACGCATCGACTTTGTCTGGATGGATTGCATCCATTGGCATGGTGCGCTGCGCCGGGTGGCGTGGTGCCGAGTCCATGGGTGCGGAAGGGGTGGAATGTGTATTTGAATAATGCGGATCAGGTGTATCGTGCGATCGATTATGTAAGTGAGAACCCGGTCCGCGCAGGGTATAAAGCGCAGTCAAGTTGGTCATTTGTGATGCCGTTTCGAGGTTGATACGACGCGCGCCTGGGAGCCTAACTTCGCACTTCGTGCGACCGCTAAACAATTTCTCGCGCGCCGCGCTCTACATCGCCCTCATTCCTCCCCCATCTTCACGCGCCACTTGATCACATCCACACATTTCCCCTGCACGCCCCTCAAGTTCTGTGATACAAATGCCCGCGTGAAACACCTTCGCTGGGTACCCTTTGCCTTTCTCGCCGGCCAGCATGGCTTTGCGATCTTTGCGCCGTATGCGGCAATCATGGTGCTGACTGCGATGATGCTTCCGCGCAAGAATACCAAGCCCGCGATCGCGGCGCAATTTTCCGCGGTTGCGCCGGCGCATTGATCAGAGCGCCAGCGCGTAGTCCACGATGCGAAGCCACAAGCGGCAATTCCATTACACGGTCACCGCTTTGACGCGTTTCGTCACCGCCCGATCCGCCGCCAGCTTAGGCCCCAGATACTCCGCCGTATAGCTTCCCGCCACTTCGCAAATCTCTTCAGGCGTTCCCGCCGCGATCACCTGCCCGCCTCCATCCCCGCCATCAGGCCCCATGTCGATAATCCAATCCGCGCACTTGATCACGTCCAGATTGTGCTCAATCACCAGCACCGTATTTCCCAAGTCTGTGAGTCGATTCAGCACGCCCATCAAGTTGTGAATGTCCGCGAAATGCAGACCCGTCGTCGGCTCATCCAGCACATACAGGGTATGCCCGGTCGGCGTCTTTCCAAGCTCGCTCGCCAGCTTCACGCGCTGCGCTTCGCCGCCCGATAGCTGTGTGCTTGGCTGGCCGAGTTTGACGTAGCCCAAGCCCACATCATTGAGCGCTTCGAGCATCTGCTTCACCTTCGGGAAGTTCTCGAAAAACGCCACCGCTTCTTCCACCGTCATCGCCAGCACATCCGCGATGCTCTTGCCGCGATAGTGAATCTCAAGCGTCTCGGCGTTGTACCTTTTTCCCTTGCAGACCTCGCACTGCACATGCACATCCGGCAGAAAGTGCATCTCGATCACTTTCATCCCCTGCCCCTGACATGATTCGCAGCGGCCGCCCTTCACGTTAAAACTGAATCGCCCATTCTCATACCCGCGCACCTTCGCCTCGCGCGTGAGCGCGAAGACCTTGCGGATGTCATCGAATACGCCCGTGTAAGTCGCGGGGTTACTCCGCGGCGTGCGGCCAATCGGCGATTGATCGATCTCAATCACCTTATCCACCTTGTTCACGCCATTGATCGCCTTATGCTCCCCCGCCTTCAGCTTCGACCCGAGCAGCTTGCGCTTGAGCGCCGGCAAGAGCGTCTGGTTGATCAGCGTCGATTTCCCCGAGCCCGATACGCCCGTCACCAGCACCAGCCCGCCCAGCGGAATCTTCACATCCACATTCTTGAGGTTGTTCTCTTTGCACCCCTTGAGCTCCAGGCATTCTTTATCAGGCGTAAGCGGCCTGCGCTTTTCGGGCGTCTGAATCGCCAGATCGCCCACCAGATATTTCACCGTGATCGATTCACGATTCTCCAGCACACCCGGCATCGAACCCGCGCAGATCACATTCCCGCCATGCAGCCCCGCGCCCGGACCAATGTCCACCAGATAATCGGCTGCGCGAATGCAGTCCTCATCATGCTCCACCATCAGCACCGTATTGCCGATGTCGCGCAGGCGCAGCAGCGTGCGGATCAGCCGCGTGTTGTCGCGCTGATGCAGGCCGATCGTCGGCTCATCCAGCACATAACAGACCCCCACCAGCCCCGAGCCGACCTGCGTCGCCAGCCGAATCCGCTGCGCCTCCCCACCCGATAGCGATCCCGTCTTCCGATCCAGCGTGAGATACCCAAGCCCCACATCCACCATGAACCCAAGCCGCGATTTAATCTCCCGCACGATCGGCTCAGCGATCACTTCCCCCTCGGTGGACAACTTCAAATTCTCAAAAAACACTTTCGCCTTGGCGATCGAAAGCCTGGTGACGTCATAAATCGAAAGACCCGGAAGTTGGACTGTAGCGGGTTCCTCAACCGCGACCTTCTTCTTCCCGTTTCCATTCCGAGCGGACGCCTGAGGTGTTATGGGCGTCTGAGGTGGCACGGGCGTCTCGCCCGTGAAGTCATTCATGGGCGAGACGCCCATGCCACCTCGATCGGCATAAATCCGCACCGCCATCGCCTCCTGCTTCAGCCGCGTCCCGTGACAGGTCTCGCAAGGCTGCTCACTCATGTACCCATGCAGGCGCGACTTCACCCACTCGCTTTCGGTGCTCTCAAAGCGCCGCTGAAGATTCGGAATGACGCCCTCAAATTCTGTTCCCGTTCCCAGGTCGCCCTTCGCCTCGGTGCCAAACATCAGCACATCGCGCACCTTCTTCGGCATTTCCTTGCACGGCGACGAATATCCAAACCCAAAATCCCGGCAGAACGTGCGCAGCGCCCGCGCATAGTACACATTCATTCGCTTCCCATTTTTCCGCCAAGCCTCAATCGCGCCATTCTCCAGCGCCACGCTCTCATCCGGAATCACCATGTCCGGGTCAAATTCAAAAACCGTTCCCAGCCCATGGCAGCTCGGACACGCCCCGTGCGGCGAATTAAAGCTGAAGAGCCGCGGCTCAAGCTCCGGCAGCGACACCTCCGGATGCTCCGGACACGCAAAATGCTCGCTGAAGGTTTGATCGATCCACTTCCCCTCCGCATCCTGCGTCGCCACCACCACCAGCCCCTGCGATAGGCGAAGCGATGTCTCCACCGAATCGCCAATGCGGCTACGAATCTCCGCCTTCACCACCACCCGGTCCACCACCACCTCAATCGTGTGCGCAAAGGTCTTCTTCAACACTGGAAAGCTGGCTGTGTTGGCGATCTCCACGATCTCTCGATCCACCCGCGCGCGCACAAATCCCTGCTTATGCAAAGCCGGGAAGATTTCCTTATGTTCCCCCTTCTGCCCGCGCACGATCGGCGCCAGAATCATCATCTTCGTCCCCATCGGGTAGCGCATCACCGCTTCAACGATCTGACTCGCCGACTGCGATGCAATCACCCTTCCGCATTTCCAGCAGTGCGGCGTTCCCGCCCGCGCAAAGAGCACGCGAAGATAATCGTAAATCTCCGTCGTCGTCGCCACCGTCGAGCGCGGGTTATGACTCGACCCGCGCTGCTCGATCGCAATCGTCGGCGGCAGGCCATGAATCTCATCGAGTTCTGGCTTCTGCAGTTGATCCAGAAACTGCCGCGCGTACGTGGAAAGCGATTCCATGTACTTCCGCTGGCCTTCAGCAAAGATCGTGTCAAACGCCAGCGTGGACTTCCCCGAGCCTGAGAGCCCAGTGATTACTACGAGCTGATCGCGCGGAATCTCCACGTTGATGTTCTTGAGATTATGCTCGCGAGCGCCGCGAATGCGGATGGATTTGAGGTCTTTGCTCATTAGGATGTCGGTGGATGGGAAAACGGGCGAAACGGGAACAACTGTAGGAACGACTCAACCAATTGGCGACCCCCCCGCCGCATGCAGCTTCGCACCGAATGCTTTGCCGATCAACCCTATCGTAAGGAAAATGTACGGTAAACGCCAGAAGCGTACCCCGCGATGTACCGACGCCCCCATGATACGACCCCAGCTACCTCAAGGTTCAGGCCCTACTGGTCTTATGGGTGATGTGTAGAGCTCTTAGATTTTATCCGTATTCGTTTGCGAAAGTCCCGTGCCTTGGTTCAGGGCCTTAGAACCGGCTCGGTCGCGTGTTCAAAATCTTCCAGCTCAGCATCCAAGAAGCTGGCTTCCGATTCATAGTTCCCCTCGTTGGTGACGAGGCGGAATGCACGCAGTCTATCCTCCCGATCAAACCGCGCCATCAAAAGGTGAATGCGCGTGTGCCATCCCTCGCCGACGTCGATCGGGCTACCATTATGCGGGTTGAGTAAGTAAACCATCGCGCCGATCGGTGTTCTATCCTCCCAATAGCGAACGGATGGATCGCGCGGGCTCGTTGTCCCCACGATGAACCTGCGGTCTAAATCCTCTCGCGTCGCCGAACCAACTCGCAGCGGGACGCTCGATTCAGCCTCGCCCACCTGACCGTCAAACTTCGAAGAGCGCGCTGGCCACGGCACACCAAAAGCGCATCCGCCGAGAGAGAGAAGAAGAGTCATCAGAACAAGGGCGAGTCGACGCATTTCCCAATTATACCGCTCGCTCACCTCCCCACACCACTCTCCTTCCCAAACCTCTCTCCATCCAACACCAGCAAATCCTCCCACCTCCGCGTCGAATGATTCCGAAAATAAAGCCCCAGCGAATCATCCTCATAAATCTCCAGCACGGCTGACCGAATCGCGCTCCCCCGCCCATCTTCAAGCGACGCGATATCCGCTTGCACGATCGGATGATCATCCACGCAGGCGATCTTCCGATACAGATCCTTCCCCGCCCAGGCCGCATCCCCGATATGCGCGTGGGCATACAAGTGCAGCCGAATATTCCCCGGCAGCGGCAGCATCTGATCCATCAGCGCGCTGGGCCTGTTCCCGCCGGCAAATGCATAATGCGAACAGGTGATCACCGGGCCGTCGATCGCTGCGATCTGATCGCGCAGGTCGCGATAAACGGCGGCAGAGTAAGGATAGGCGGCGATGGCGCCCTGCACTTTTCCATGAGTCGTATACCACCGCCCAGCGGGGTCGGCATGATCGGAAAGGAAGAGCACCGTGAAAGGACCGATCCGATCGAAATAGTAGAAACGATCCAACGGATCGATCGTCCGCCACCCAGGAACGGCTAGCGCTGCATCCCGAAAAACCGCAGCGGGTCGGCCGGTGAGGCGGAGGTGATCAAAATCGTGATTACCCAGCACATAGCGCAGCGGGGCATTGAACGTGGATAGGGTGCGGACCTGCATCGCCGACATTTCTTCAAGGAGGCTCTGCTCACTGCCTTCGACAGCGTCGCCCAGATACCAGATCTGCTCGGGCGGGAGGTCGAGCGCGGTGAAGTCTTCGACGGCCGCCGCAAGACAGCGCCGGGCTTCGGCGGGCTTAGATTGCTGCAGGTCAGAAATGACCCAAACACGGTGAAGGACGGAAGGGCGGAGTGCCGTGAGGATGCGATGAATCACAGCCCGCCCAGCATAGGAATCGGCGCATAAACAAAAAGAGACCCTGACAGAACTTTCAAAGGCGGCGCAAGTCTAAAGGTCGCCCTCACCGATTGGAGCTTTCATGCGCCGGGTTCTCACACTTGCCGTCACAACGTGTTCACTCATCGCCCTGTTCGCTGGTCCAGGACAGCTCCCCGCTGCCCCGGGCGGCGCAAAATCGATGTTGGAGCTTTCGCTCCAGCTTCCCGATGGCGACGCTTGGGTGCTTGGCCCCAAAGGCCTAGGCCGGCCTTTCATGGCCCGGCTTCTGCTCAGCAACGCGGGCGACGCGCCAGTGACGATCTGGGACCCGCACAACTCCGAAGGCGCCACGCTTCCCTTTGTCACTTTAACTGATGTCGCCGGGAAACAGACAGTTTTTCGCCCCGCGCCGATCGCGCGGGCGGCCGGTTTCCCGACGGCCTGGATATTCAAGCCGCACGAGGTGCGGGTCATTGAGATAGAGTTGCTGCGCCTGGTCGATGCGAAGAATGTCCCGGCGCCTGGGAAGTACACCATCAAAGCCGGTTACGCGAACGAAAACGGCGAAGCGTCCGGGCCGGTGAATGGGCCGATCTGGACAGGCGCAATCGAAAGCAATCCGCAGGTGGTGACCATCGCGGCGCCGTGAGCGCGTGGTATCATGCGGCCATTCGAAGGAGTCCCCGCATGATGATTCGCGCCGCGCTCATTTTATCGCTTTTATCGCCGCTGCTCGCCCTGGCTCAGCCCGCCCCCTCGCGCCCGCCCAATATTCTTTACATCATGGCCGACGATCATGCCGCCCATGCCCTCTCCTGCTACGGCAGCAAGATCAACCAGACGCCCAATCTCGATCGCCTCGCCAAGGAAGGCGTGCGCTTTGAAAATGCTTTTGTCACCAACGCCCTCTGCGGCCCCTCGCGCGCGTGCCTGCTCACCGGCAAGTATTCCCACATGAACGGCTTTCTGGACAACGCCCCGAGCACCAAATTCAACGGCGCGCAGCAGACCTTCCCCAAGCTCCTCCAAGCCGCCAACTACAGCACAGCCGTCTTCGGCAAGTGGCACCTCGGCACCGATCCCACCGGCTTTAACCACTGGGATATCCTCCAAGGCCAGGGCGTCTACTTCAATCCGGTCTTCTTCACCAACGGCAAGAAGAACACCGTCAAAGGCTACGTCACCGACGTCATCACCGACAAGGTCATCGAGCACATCGAAAAGCTCGATAAATCCAAGCCCTTCACCGTGCTCTATCACCACAAAGCCCCGCACCGTGCCTGGAACCCCGATGAGAAGCACGCGAAAATGTACGAAGACAAAGACATCCCCCTCCCGGAAACCTTCTGGGATGATTACAAGAATCGCGGCACAGCCGCCAAAGATCAGGACATGACCGTCGCCAAGACGCTGACCCGTGGCGATCTGAAGATGGACCCCCCCGCCGGCCTCGAAGGCGAGAAGCTCGTCGAGTGGAAGTATCAGCGTTACATCAAGGATTACCTCCGCGTCGTCGCCGCCCTGGATGACAACGTGGGCCGGGTGCTCGATTACCTCGATAAGTCAGGCCTCGCCCAGAACACCATCGTCGTCTACACCTCCGACAACGGCTTCTTCCTCGGCGATCATGGCTGGTTTGATAAGCGCTTCATGTACGAGCAATCCCTCCGCGTGCCCCTGATCATCCGCTACCCAGGCCACACCAAGCCCGGCACCACCGCCAAGGAGCTTGTCACCAACGTCGATTTCGCCCCCACCTTCCTCGATTACGCCGGCGTCAAAATCCCCGAAGACATGCAAGGCCGCTCGCTTAAGCCGATCCTCGAAGGCCAAGCCCCCACTGACTGGCGCACCAGCGTCTACTACCACTACTACGAATTCCCCCAGCCCCACCACGTCCACCCACACTACGGCCTGCGCACCGACCGCTACAAATTGATGTTCTTCACAGACCTCAATGAGTGGGAGTTGTACGACCTCCAGAAAGACCCCAACGAGATGAAAAACGTCTACCTCGCACCCGACTATTCCGAAGTCCGCGACAAGCTCACTAAAGAACTCGAAAAGACGCGCAAAGACCTCAAAGACACGACGCCTTGAAGTTGAAGAACTCGAGCGTCGGAGATGCCCACACCCCGGCCACTAGAGCTGCCTCGTCAGCGCTTGGAATGCGTATTTAGATTGCGTTGCGACACGCAACTTATCGGACCTTCCACAGCATCCTTGACACAGGTCTGTCCACATACTTATCCCCCCGACACTCTGTCGCGATACGATTCGTAAGTCGATTCGGGATAAAATCTTGCGAATCAAGACATTTCCGCTGCGAAAAGTTATCCACAGAGTGTCCCCAGCGTTTTGATAATTTCTGAAAAGGCTTATTGCACTCCAGGCGCTCTGCGTTTATGGCGCTCGTGGAAATTCGATGCGTGCCCGCTTTCGCGAGTGAATTGCCCGCCTTTTTCGCCCTTATTCCAGCTCCTTATCTTCCATGGTGATGATCACTTTGTGGTTGTTGTTCCACAGGCGATTGTTGGGGTATTTCGCTTCGGAATTGCAGTCGATCAGCGCGGATTGCGCATACCACTGAACGTGACCATCGCAGAAAAGAACATTCGCGCCTTTGTTATGCACATCGCCGGGGTATTCGTGGGGAGCGTTGGGGTCAATCGAAAAATCCCACCAGTGATCGGGCGTCGAATCCGCCAGCGCGATCATCTCCGAAGCATTGCGAATGCGCGAGGAGCGCATCTCCTTCATCCCGGCGATGCTTGGAATCAGGTCGCCGCCCAGCCCACGCTGCATGGAGGTGCCGAAGGGAGGGCCTTGTTTGCGGGCAGCGCCCCAGTCGTTGTAGCCATAGCTGAAACTATCGCGCCCGATATCCAGCAGCCGCTCGCCGGGCTCGTAGCCAAACCCCGCATCGGTCGCCGAAGCGTATTCAGCCCCGGCGCCCCACGAGATCTGCCAGCGCAGGTCTTCCTCTCGCGATGGGCACCAGAAAACGCGCAGAGAAGCATCCGTCGCGGTCAGCCCCAGCGCCTGTCGCAAGCGGGCCGGCCAGACAGCAATCGCCCGGCCATTGCGCAAAATGCACGATCCCGGGTAATACTTTGATTGCGAGGTATAAAGCTCCAGGGCCATCCCCAGTTGCCGCAGATTGCTCGCACACGACACCTGATTCGCCGCCGCCCGCCCCCTTGCCAGCGCGGGCATCAAGATCCCAACGAGCGTGCCGATGATGCCGATCACCACCAATAGCTCGACGAGCGTAAAACCTTTCGCACCAACTCGTGGCGAGCGCGAAGGTTTAGAAGCGCAGCAACACATACGCACCTCCCGATCCGCAGCCGCGGACTCACTCACGTCATTCTAGATCACCGCCTTCAAACTGTGTGTAAAAATAGGGGATTTTTGCGGATTGTAATACTTGAGCTTCTCTCCGTTCGGAAAGGTCGCCCCTATGACTTCCCCTGCGCCGCTTGATCCTCTCGAACACCCGCTTCCTAATCCCTACCAGCGCTCGGCCTCCATTGCCGGGTGGGTGGCGCTGGCCTCTATTCCCCTACTAGCGATCTCCGCGTTCTGGGTCAGCGGATCAGCCAGCCGCGGTGCCGCTGGGGCGGGCACCATGCTGATTCCCGGAATCATCGGCCTGATCGTCGGCGGGATTTCCCTCATTGGCGCGCCGATCGCCTACATCAGTCTCCGTAGCGAATCCAGGCGAATCAACGCAGTCCGGGAGGGTTTGCGCCGTGGCGAATACATTGTGCGCTGGCGATATGATGCCGGCGAGTGGGCGGTCTTCCGCCAGTTCATCATGGGCACGCGCTGGGCTACCCGGTGGGACTTGATCATCCTGGGTTTCTTCATCGTTGCAGTGCCCATTGGCGGGATGCTCATGATGCAAAACGCCACCGATTCGGATCGCTCAGCCGGCTGCATCGCCATCCTCGTACTGGAAGGCTTTTTGATTCTCAGCATCATCTGCGCCGAGCTCACCCGCCGCGCCTGGCACAAGCGGATCTTCAACGCCACCACCACGCTCATCAGCACGCTCGGGTTTTACGCCAATGGCCGGTGGCTCGTCTGGGGGACGGCCACACGCACGCTCGCTGGCATCGTGATCATGGGCGAAAACGATGGCACCCCGCTCCGCATGGTCTTCAGTCTTTCCAATGGCGAAGGCGTCAGCACAGAAGAAGTGATGGTCCCGCGCGGCCAGCGCAACATCGCCGAACGAATCATCGCCAGCATCATGAATTCCCCAGCCTCCAAGGAAGGCGGCGGACTGGCCGAGGCGGGCAGCTGGTTCCGAACCATCGGCGCACTGCTCCGCATGTTCCGATAATCCGCGACAAGAAACGGCTGTGCAGCGGCGGAATCGGGATGACCGATCTCTTGTTTGGAGTCCAAGCTTTAGCTTGTCTGCGCTTGCGCATTCCATTGAAGACAAGCTAAAGCTTGGACTCCAAACAAAGCGAAGACCTCGAAAACGAACCCGCCTCTGGCAGCGTCAGTACGCAACCCATCCCCGTTCATCGCCCAAGGAGTAGTGAATGCCCAGCCGCCCATCGAATGCCTTTGACATCTCGCGCAGTTTCGAAGCGCTCGAAAGCCGGCAGTTGCTCAGCGTCGCTGCGCCCGTCGCCTCCGGCGCCAGCCCCTCGCCTTCTGTAATCCGCGCCACGCCAATGAAGGCCGCCCCCACGCTTTCGCTGGCGGATCGTCAGGAGCTTCTCGCCAACTGGATAGGCTCCAACGCCGCCACGCTGCAAGGCTATCTGACCGCGGGCAACACAACTGCCTTTGATGCCGAGCTTCTGAACTACATGAAGACGCGCACCAACCGGCACTATCTCTTTGACCCAGCTGATGCCACAGGCATTATCAATTTCATCAACTCCGACGGCGGTTTGGTGAGTCAGAAGAACACCAAGATCGGTCGAGCCGATTCAATCCTGGCGCATGATTTTCCCGAACTGGTCAGCTCTTCTACCTATGCCGTTCCCCTCCCCGATGGCACGATCGACTGGATCAATCAGCCCAGCTCTTCCACCAACACCGAATTTCGCTACACGCTCAACCGCCAGTTTTTCTGGAATGATCTGGCGATGGCGTACCGCTTCACCAACAACGCCGCCTACATCACCGAACTTCGCACGCAGCTTGATTCCTGGTCGCGACAGTACACGCGCCTGGCGAGTCCCGATGACTGGATCAAGGACACCGTGCGCCCCAAGTGGGATCTCTTCACCACCAGCGAGCGCGTGAAGAACTGGCTTTACGCCTACAACATGGTCCTGGGCACCGGCGGATGGGATGCCTATTCCAACACGATGTTCCTCCACCGCCTGTTGGTGCAGGGCGATTTCATGAACAGCACCACCAAGCTGTACGAGCTCACCAATAACAAAGCCGTAGGTCACTGGACCGCGCTGACGACGCTTGGCCTCTTGTTCCCCGAATTCAAGAACGCCGCCACCTGGCAATCCAAGGGCACCACACAGATGTTCAACGCCATGGGCGCGCAGTTCCGCGCCGATGGCGTGCACTACGAACAATCCCCCGGCTATCACGGCGGCGCGATGGGCGGCTTCTTCGACGTCTATCGCCTGAGCGCCGTTAATGGCCAGCCTTGGAGCGATAAAGCCGTCCGCCGATTGCGCGGCATCATCGAAGCGTTCTATCAAATGCTCTCGCCCGATGGGACGCAGGCGGCGCTGTCAGACACATATCGCTCGACCGGCTCGACCTTCTTCTCGCGCGCTTCGATCCTGCTGGGCGACACGCGCTGGCCTAAGAGCCGCCCGCGGCTGGACGATGTCTGGCAGCTTGGCACCGCCGCCGCGGCCCAGCTTCAAAGCGCGCCGACCATCCCCACCAGCCTCCCCGGGCGCGGCAGCACCGCTTACTTTGGCGACAGCGGCTATTACATCTCGCGCACCGGCGATGACAGCGACGCCCGCCAGCTCATCTTCGACGCCGGCCCCAAAGGCGGAGACCATGGCCACTTTGATCTCCTGAACTTTGAACTCTACGGCTACGGCAAACCCCTCATCTCCGATCCGGGCCTCCTGAGCTACAGCAGTTCCTACGCCACGCAGCGCACCGCGATCATCTCCACCGCAGCCCACAACACGATCAATATCGATGGCCTGAATCACGCTGCGAGCGAAAAATCCACGGTGGGCAAATTGACCATGTGGGTTCGCAAGAACGGCGGCACGCAAATGGCTGCCACGCACTACGCCTACACCGGCTTCAAGGGCGCGCCCGTCGTCGCCCGCGCCATCTTCCACAATCGCGGCGACCTGTTCGTCATCGCGGATTGGGGCAGCGCCAGCGCAACCCATACCTACAGCCAGGGCTTCAACCTCTCGACCAATAACACCACGGCCTACACCAATGGCCAGATCCGCACAAAGACCAACACCGGCGATGTCCTATTGGCGCCCGTGCTGCTCGCGGGCCAAACCGTGACGACCAAATCCGTCTTGCTCTCCAACACCGCCCCCGATGCCGGCAGCGTAACGGGCACGCGGCTATCGGTAAGTCAGACCGCCCGAAGCGCCCTGCTGGCGACAGTCGCCGTCACCTTCGACAATGGCGCAGTGCCCGTCGTGACGGCTGCATGGACCAGAATGCCCACCGCCACCCGCTCAGGCATCGTGCATGTGGTGGTCAACGGCGTAGCAACCGATGTCTTCTTCGCCCAGCCTGATCTGACAGTAGTCGCCAACGCCGCCGCCGCCCGACCTTCGACAACTGTCGCAACCCCCTTCGTCGCAACCCCCAATATCATCGCCACCGCGTTTTCGAAGAAGCCAATCGCCGATGCTGCAATTTGGGAATAGCGCTCATGTTGAGTGGCATGGGTAAAGCTTGCATTACCCGTGTTGATGGGAGCTGGCTCTGGAACACCATGCATTGGTGGAATTTGCCCCGCCCGCACCGCAATGAACGTGCTGCCGGGGCCATGGCTCATGATACCTGAGCATGAGTCGCTGAAACCTCCCGCCTCCTTCATCGTCCAATCCCGAAGGTCTTCCATGCGCTCTCTTCGCCTGATCTTCCTCCTCGCACTTCTACTCCCCGCCTGGCGGGCCAGCGGATATGTCGTCTTTATCCCCCAGCCGCGCGACACCATTGAATGGGCGACCGTAGACAGCGACTTGATCTTCCGCGGCGTGGTCGAGCGCTCCACCACGCATGAGCTCACCAACACCACCGTGACGCGCATCACCTTTCAAATCGATGAGCTTCTCAAAGGATCGTCCCAGCCATCAGCCGATGCGCCGCGCGCCGGACAGAAGATCACCGCGACTTGCGCTGGCCAGCATACCTTTGAGCCGGGCACGCCATGCGTCGCATTCCTGATTTCCACGCCTCGCTACCTGGCGGGTCACACGGGCTATTCGCCTGAGGCACTCGCGCTCTTCAATGCGAAT
>Ga0070667_100003689_pt1 | contig 13031 bp, 11 predicted proteins | sample KBSS33metaG_FD_64659 | JGI IMG/M metagenome (GOLD analysis project Ga0070667, IMG submission 64659) | Switchgrass rhizosphere microbial communities from Kellogg Biological Station, Michigan, USA - KBS S3-3 metaG | ecosystem: Host-associated > Plants > Roots > Rhizosphere > Soil ...
CGCGGCCGCGACCGCGCTCACGAAGCCCCGATCGCTTCAAGCCCGCCTTGAGCAACTTGCGCGCCGCGCGCTCGCCATCGCCCGTGGCCTGGAGCCGCAGCACGCCAAGCCCGAGCGAAATTCCGCCGCGCAGGGTTCGACCATTCCCGACCTCGACCAGTTCGAGGCTGCCGCCGCCGAGGTCGCCGACAAGCCCGTCGGCTTCCGGAATTCCGGAAAGCACGCCCTCGCCGGCGAGCGCCGCCTCCTTTTCCGCGCTCAGCACCTGGCAGTCGAAGCCGATCCGGCCAACGTCGCGCACGAACTTCTCGCCCTCGACGCCCGCGTCACGAATTGCCGCCGTGGCGACTACCTGCGTCCGTTTGACCTTCATTTGATCGATCAGGAGCTTGAACCGCTTGAGCGCCGCAAGCGTGGTCGCGCGCGCTTCGAGCGGAAGCTCTCCTTCTTTTCCCGAGCCGAGGCCGGCGAGCACCTTCTCGTTGAAGATCGGCGTCGGGACTCTCGGCGGCCCGGCATAGACGACCAGCCGTACCGAGTTCGAGCCGATGTCGATGATGGCGGCGGGCTCTGCGATCCTCACCGCGACGTGCTTACAGGCTTAGCGGCCGCGGTGGAAACGGAGCTTTGGCACTCGCCGGCCCTTCTTCAGCGCCTGGCCGCGACCCGACAGCGAAGGGTTCGACATGAAATAGCTGTGCAGGTTGAACTCCTGCCCTGGCTTGGGCTGAAGCCGGGTGTAGGTTCCGTCCGCGTTGAGCCGCCAGCTCTGTTCATTGTCGATGAGGTTCGCGACCATCACCTGGTCGATCAACTGCGCATGGACCGTCGGGTTCTCGATCGGCAGCATATATTCGATGCGTCGATCGAAGTTGCGCGGCATCCAGTCGGCCGAGCTTATATAGACCTTCGCCTCGGGGTGGGGCAGCTCGTGACCGTTGGCGAAGCACCACAGCCGGCCATGCTCTAGGAAACGGCCGACGATCGATTTCACGTAGATATTCTCCGAAAGTCCCTCGACGCCGGGCCTGAGGCAGCAGATACCGCGGACGACAAGGTCGATCTGCACGCCCGCCGCGCTCGCCTCGTAAAGCTTTTCGATCATGATCGGATCGACCAGCGAGTTCATTTTCGCCCAGATCCCGGCCGGCTTGCCCGCCCGCGCCGCGACAATTTCGGCATCGACCAGCTTGATCAGCTCCGCGCGCAGATTGGCCGGCGAAATGACCAGCTGCTTGAGGTTCCGCGGCTCAAGATAGCCGGTGATGTAGTTGAACAGCTTGGCAGCATCGCGCCCGAGCTTGGGCTCGGCAGTGAAGTAGCTTACGTCGGTATAGATGCGCGCCGTAACCGGGTGGTAATTGCCGGTCCCGAAGTGGCAGTAGGTGCGGAAGCCCTTCTCCTCACGGCGGACGACCATCGACACCTTGGCGTGCGTCTTCCAGTCGATGAACCCGTAGACGACCTGGACCCCGGCGCGCTCCAGCGCGGCGGCCCACATCAGGTTCTGCTCTTCGTCGAAGCGCGCTTTCAATTCGATCACGGCGGTCACCGACTTGCCCGCCTCGGCGGCATCGATCAGGGCGCGGATGATCGCCGACTGCTTGCCGGCACGGTAAAGGGTCTGCTTGATCGCGATAACGTCCGGGTCGGCGGCCGCCTGCTGAATGAATTCGACCACGACTTCGAAGCTCTCATAGGGATGGTGGACGAGCAGGTCCTTCTCCCGGATCGCGGCGAAGCAGTCGCCGCCATGCTCGCGAATGCGCTCGGGGAAGCGCGGGTTGAACGGCGTGAACTTGAGGTCGGGCCGGTCCTCGTCGACCAGCTGCGAGAGATCGGACATGCCGAGAAATCCGCGAGACTCTGAAATGATGGCGTTCGCGGCGCCAAGACCATCCTTGACCACCGCCACCAGGCTTTCGGGCATTCCAGGCTCGAGCTCCAATCGCACGACCCGTCCGCGCCGACGGCGTTTGATGGCGGTCCGGAAATAGCGAACCAGGTCCTCGGCTTCTTCCTCCAGTTCGATGTCGCTGTCGCGAATGACGCGGAACGCACCGCCGCGTAGCACGTGATACTTGGGGAAGAGATAGTCCGTCTTGCGCCGGATCAGCGTTTCGAGCGCGATGTAGCGTCCGCCAGGGCCAGGGATGCGGAAGAAGCGGGGCAAGCTCGCTGGCGCCATCAGCAGTTCGCGGACGCTGACCCGGGCCTTCTTCAGCTCGAAGATCAGGCTCAAGCCCTGGTTCGGGATAAACGGGAAGGGATGCGCCGGGTCGATCGCTTGCGGCGTCAGCACCGGGAAAATCTGCTCGCGGAAATGCTGGTCGAGCCATTGCTCGGCGACTTCGTCGAGCGGCTCGTCCCCGACGACGTGCATGTCAGCGCCATCGAGATCGGACTGGAGCGCGGCCCAAACCTCATGCTGGCTGGTCACGAGCCTGTCGCCCTCGACCGTGATTTCGGTGAGTTGCTGGCTCGGCGTAAGCCCGTCGATCGAGAAATCCTCGACGCCGAGCGCCTGATGCGCCTTGAGCCCGGCGACGCGAACCATGAAGAATTCGTCGAGGTTGCTGGCCGAGATGGAAAGGAATCGAACCCGCTCGAGCAGCGGGTGATGGGGGTTGCACGCTTCCTCGAGAACTCGCCGGTTGAATGCGAGCCAGCTGAGCTCCCGGTTAAAATAACGCGTCTCGGGCAGGGGTGCGGTTTCTGAGACAACGGGCGAGGCTCCCGCCGCCGCGTCGGTGACGTTATCCACTAGCTTTGCCGAAGAGGCCGGGATGCGATCGATCTTGCCCACTGCATGTCGCTGAACTGAAACAGAGCGATGTTACAATGTTGTGACGGAAATTGGTATGAGGGCCGACCGTCCATCGGAGTCGGCAAAGGAGCAGTCATGGCCAAGGACAAGAAAAAGAAGAAGAACAAGAAATCCGGCCAGTCCGGCTTCGTGGCCTTGAAGGCCACGGAAACGCTCCGGAGTCTCGGCCAGAATCCGTTTGTCGCGGACGTGGTCGCGGCGGCGCTGGTCGCGACTGCCGCGGCGCTCAAGGACGCGGACAAAGCGCGCCGGCTTGCCGCCAGCGCGGGCGACGAGCTCGAGAGCCTGGCGAAAAGCAGTGCCAAGCGCGGCAGTGCGATGTGGAAGCTTGCCCTCGATATCGGCCGCCAGGCGCTGGACGAGATCGGCGGGAACGCCAAGGCCCCGAAACGCGCGCGCGCTCCTGCGAAGGCGAAGCCGAAGCCGAAGCCAGTCAAGAAGTCGGGCGCCGGGCCAGCGAAGAAGGCCAAAAAACCCGCGGCGAGCCCCAGAAAAAGACAGTCGAGTTCCAGTAGCAAGCGTTGAAATGCCGCAGTGCGGCCCGTCAACTAGAACATAGGTGATCTCTCATGAGTCGGCCTGCTGCTTTGATCGTCGAGGACCAGCCATTCATCGGCATGGTCGCTTCCGACATTCTTCGTGAATCGGGTTTCGAAACCTTTCACGCATACGACGCGACCGCCGCGGTCGGGATTCTCGTCGAGCATCCCGAGATCGAGGTCGTCGTGACGGGAGCGAAGCTTCCAGGCGATGTCGATGGGCTTGAGTTCGCGCGGCGCGTCTCGAGGGACCGGCCCGACGTCCAGCTGGTCGTCACCTCGGCCGAGGAGGGTCTCTCCTCGGACATCCCGCAGGGCGCGCGCATGCTGCACAAGCCCTACGCCAGCGGCGAGCTCAAAACCCTGGTCGCGGCGAAATCGCTCTTCGCCGAAGCCTGATCGTCAAAGATAGTCGGAGAATTCGCGCAACAGCTGGCGATAGAGCTCGCGCTTGAACGGCACGATCAGGTCGGGAAGCTGCTCGGGCTCGATCCACTTCCACTCACGAAACTCGGGATGCTTGGTGTGGATGTTGACGTCCGCGTCGGTGCCGAGAAAGCGCGCGAGGTACCAGTCCTGGTCCTGGCCCTTCCACTTGCCGCCCCACAATTTGCCACGCAGTTCCTTGGGCAAATCATACTTTAGCCGCTCTGGCGTCGCGCTGATCCGTTCGACGAGGTGCGGCGAGATACCGGTTTCTTCCTCGAGCTCGCGCTTGGCGGTCGCCCACGGCTTTTCGCCTTCGTCGATCCCGCCCTGCGGCATCTGCCAAGCTTCGTCGGTGTTATCGATCCGCGCCCCGACGAACACCTTGCCGTCCCGGTTCAGGAGCATCACGCCGACTCCGCGGCGGTATCCGTCGTGTCCGATGGCCATGCGCTGACATTGCCCGACGAACAAAGGTGGCGAAAGAGGACTCAGAAGCCTAAAGAGCGGGGCAAGATAATACTCGCGTGTTTGTGAAGGACTCGTCCGTGGCCACCGCCACCCATTTCCTGACCGAAAAAGAAGCGACCGCCCATCCGCCGACCGAGGCCGTCGTCGTCCGCTTTGCCGGCGACAGCGGCGACGGAATGCAGCTGACCGGCGGTCAGTTCACGCTATCGACCGCGCTCGCGGGCAATGACCTTGCCACCTTCCCCGACTTCCCGGCCGAGATCCGCGCGCCGCAGGGAACGACCTTCGGCGTATCCGCCTTCCAGATCAATTTCGGCAGCTGCGCGATCGACACGGCAGGCGACCAGCCGGACGTGCTGATCGCGATGAACCCCGCCGCGCTCAAGGTGAATGCCAACGAGATCCGCGAAGGCGGGCTGATCATCGCCGACGAGGGCGAGTTCACCGCGCGCAACCTCGCCAAGGCCGGCTACGATCAGAATCCGCTCGAGGACGGAAGCCTCGCCAAATGGCAGGTCGTCCACTTCAACATCTCACAGCTCACACTCGATGCGGTGAAGCCCTTCGGCCTCGGCAACAAGGAGGCGCTGCGCTGCAAGAACATGTGGACGCTGGGCTTGGCGCTGTGGATGTTCGACCGCGACCGCCAGCCGATCGTCGACTGGCTTCAGGCCAAGTTCGCCAAGGCGCCCGAGCTCGCCGAAGCCAATATCGCCGCGCTCAACGCGGGTCACGCCTACGGCGAGACAGTCGAAATGGGCGCGCCCTTCAAGCAGCATCATCTCGCCGCCGCGCCGGCCGAGCCGGGACTCTACCGGACCGTCACCGGCGCCGAGGCACTCGCCCTCGGGCTGGTGGCGGGCTGTCAGCTCGCGGGCGTTCACATGTTCTTCGGCTCCTATCCGATCACTCCGGCGAGCCCGCTGCTGCATCATCTCGCGCGCCTCAAGGAGTTTGGGATCACGACCTTCCAGGCCGAAGACGAGATCGCCGCTATCTGCGCGGCGATCGGCGCAAGCTATGCCGGCCAGCTCGGCATCACGTCGTCGTCGGGCCCAGGCATCGCACTCAAGACCGAGGCCCTCGGCCTCGCCGTCATGACCGAGCTTCCACTGGTCGTCGTCAATTCGCAGCGTGGCGGGCCGTCGACCGGACTGCCGACGAAGACCGAACAGTCCGACCTCTATCAGGCGGTTTACGGCCGCAACGCGGACTCTCCCGTTCCAGTCATCGCCGCGCGTTCCCCGGCCGATGCCTTCGATTGCGCGATAGAGGCGTGCCGTATCGCCACCCGCTACATGACTCCCGTGATCCTGCTAACCGACGGCTATATCGCCAATGCCGCCGAACCGTGGCGCGTTCCGGACATGAGCGGATACGCGCCGTTTCCGGTCAAGTTCTTCGACACCCCTCCCGCCGAGGGTCAGGGCGTAATGCCCTACGCGCGCGGCGACGGTCTCGCCCGGCCGTGGATCAGGCCCGGGACGCCTGGCCTGGAGCATCGCATCGGCGGCATCGAGAAGCAGCCCGGCACCGGCAACATCGATTATTCACCAGGCGCGCATCAGGAGATGACCGATACCCGTCACGCCAAGGTTCTCGGCATCGCCAACTCGATTCCCGACCAGCACCTGTGCCTCGGCCGCGAGGGTGCGGCGCTCGCGGTGGTCGGCTGGGGCTCGACCTTCGGCCCGATCCACCAGGCGGTGCGCCGCGCGATCGCCCGTGGGCAGGATGTGGCGCATGTCCACGTCCGTCACATCTGGCCAATGCCCAAAAATATGTCTGTCCTATTGAAGGGCTTCGGCAATATCCTGGTGCCCGAGATGAACATGGGCCAGTTCAAGACCGTGCTTCGCGACCAGTTTCTGGTCGACGCGCAATCGCTGACCAAGGTGTCGGGTCACCCGTTTCGGATCGCCGAGATCGAAGCAGCGATCGACGCGGCGTTAGGAAGCTAAAATGGCGTCCCATCGCGTGACTTTGGTGTCCTTAAGAGGCGCGGGGGCGTGAAGCAGATCAATGTCTTCCCGCTGATCATGCTGCTGATCGCGGTCCTGTTCCTTGTTTATTGGCTGAGGCCGCAATCATGAATGACATGACTCCCGTCACCACCGCCAAGGATTGGGCATCGGACCAGGAGGTCCGCTGGTGTCCCGGTTGTGGCGATTATGCGGTGCTCAAGGCCGTCCAGCGGACGATGCCCGACCTCGGCGTGGCGCGCGAGAAGACAGTCTTCATCAGCGGCATCGGCTGCTCGAGCCGCTTTCCTTATTACATGGCGACTTACGGCTTCCACACGATCCACGGGCGCGCGCCCGCAGTGGCGACCGGCGTCAAGCTCGCCAATCCCGAGCTCGACGTGTGGATTATCACCGGCGACGGCGACGCCTTGTCGATCGGCGGCAACCACACGATGCACGTGCTGCGCCGCAACCTCGATTGCCAGATCCTGCTCTTCAACAATGAGATCTACGGGCTGACCAAGGGCCAATATTCGCCAACCAGCCGCGTCGGTACGCGCTCGCCCTCGACGCCATTCGGCTCGGTCGACCGGCCGGTAACGCCCTGCGCCTTCGCACTGGGCTCCGGCGCGCGGTTCATCGCGCGGGGCATTGACGTGCACAAAAACCTGCCCGAGGTGCTGAAGGCCGCGCATGCGCATCGCGGCGCGAGCTTCGTCGAAATCTACCAGAATTGCGTCGTCTACAACGACGACGTCTTCGCCGGCTTCACGGAGCGCGATGTCGCCGCCGAGAAGCAGCTGTGGCTCAAGGCCGGCGAGAAGATGCTGTTCGCGGGCGGCAGCAAGGGGCTCGCACTCGACGTTGAGCATCTGCGCCTCAAGGTCGTTGACGGCGACGACCCTGCGGTGATCGTCCATAATCCGCAGAACAAGGGCATTGCCTCGATGCTGATCGAACTGCCCGAGGCATTCCCGGTCGCGCTCGGCGTCATCTACGAAGACCCAGCCCCGACCTTCGAGGCCGCGGTACACGAACAAAATGCCGCAGCCGCCAAGGGCAAGGCTGCTGACCTCCAGGCGCTCGTTTCCAAGGGCCAGACCTGGCAGGTCGAAAAGGAGCCGCATTCGCTTTGATCCGCGGCTGCTGATTGGACAATATTACCCACACATTGGCCGGGGCGCTGCTCGGCCAGATGGGGCTCAAGCGCCGTTCGCGCTACGCCATGGCGGCCTGCCTGCTCGGCGCCAATGCCCCCGACATCGACGTCTTCGCTCCGCTCGCCTTTCCGGTCGACGGGATCGAGTTTCATCGCGGCCCACTCCACGGGGTGTTCGCTTGGCCGCTGCTCGCCGCGGGGATCGTCGCGATTTTGTGGCTGCTCGATCGTTTGCGGCCCGCCCCGCCTGGGGCGGTTCCGTTTCGCGCCGGCCCGCTCTTCATCGCCGCGTTTCTTGCCGTCCTCACGCATCCGTTCCTCGACTGGCTGACGACCTATGCGATCGCCCTCCTGGCGCCGGTCAGCTGGCGCTGGACCTCGGGCGACGCAATCTTCATCATCGACTGGGTCTATTGGCTATTAATGGTCGTCGGCATCACTTGGTCAGCGATTTGCTGGCGCCGCGCTTCACAGCATCCGGGCCGACCCGCGCAAATCATGGGCGTGCTGATGCTCGGCTATATCGCCTTCAACCTCGGCGAGAGCGCGCGAGTCGAAGAGGCAACAGCGGCCGCGCTTCGCAGCCGCGGCGTGGAGCCCACTCTCATCGTCGCCGGACCGCCACCGTTTGCATTCTGGGAGCGGACGATTTCGTGGCGCAGCGCGAACCGCTTCGGCAGCGGCACTTACGACTTTCAGCGCGGCCTTGTGATCGATCCCGGCAGCGAGCCACTTCGCCTCGATGACCCGCGATTGGTGCACGCCCAAGCAACCAGCCGCCACGTCCGCTCGTTCCTAGTCTGGTCGCGCATGCCGATCGTCGTCGACATCGACGGTCGCGCCTATCTGTCCGATCAGCGCTTCTACGGACCCTTGCGATCCCGTTCGATCCCGACCGCAATCCGCCGCTTCTTCCGTGCCCACGCCTTTCTCATCGCGCTCGACAATCTACGGCCGAGTTCATAACTCGTCCTTCATGAGCACGCGGGGCGACCATTTGGTGCGCGCGGACCGCCGCTTCGCAACTGGTGGCGGGACGGTCGCTCGATTGCTTGCTCCAGCATTCGTCCGGGTGCTCGATGCGATCAACGCGGGGCTCGACACGGGCGGCATCGCATTGCACCTGCCGGACGGGTCCGAGCGGCACGTCGGCTTTCGCGCGTTGGGCGCGGAGGCAAAAGTCGACATCCGCAACTGGATGGCGCTGGTGCGGCTCGCGACTTCCGGCTCCGTCGGATGGTACAAGGCCTGGACACTGGGCGAGTGGGCCAGTCCGGACCCCGTCGCCCTGTTCGAATTGTTTTCGGCCAATGCCGTTCCGTTGGGCGACGTCGGCCGCGCCAAGGGGCCGTTCCGCTGGATGAACGCCCTTGCCCATCGCCTCCGCGACAATGCGCCGAGAAAGGCGCGAAAGAATATCGCCGCGCACTACGACCTTGGGAACGACTTCTATTCCGCCTGGCTCGACCGTACCATGACCTACTCCTGCGCAAAGTTTGCGTCGCCCCAGGACAAGCTCGAGGATGCACAGCTTCGAAAGCTCGGGATTTTGCTCGACCGCCTTGACCTCAAGCCCGGCCAGCGCCTGTTGGACATCGGCTGCGGCTGGGGAACGCTGGCGATCGAGGCCGCGAAGCGCGGAGTCGAAGTCGTCGGACTGACCTTGTCGAGCGAGCAGAAGGCCTGGGCGGAGCAGGCGATTTCAAACGCCGGGCTGAAGGATCGGATCGAAATTCGTCTACAGGACTATCGCGAGACCGTTGAGCAGTTCGACGCTGTCGCGTCGGTCGAGATGGTCGAGGCGGTCGGCGAGCGGTGGTGGGGGGCCTATCTCGAAAGCATTCGCCGCAACCTTAAGCCCGGCGGGCGGGCGGCACTGCAATTCATCTCGATCGATCACCGCCTGTTCAACCGCTATTCTCGCAATGCCGATTTCATCCAGACCTATATTTTCCCGGGTGGGCTGCTTGTCGATACGCCACGCTTCCAGGCTCTCGCGGACGATCGCGGATTGAGATGGGAGCAGCACGAGCGCTTCGGGTCGGACTACGCCGAAACGCTTAAACGTTGGCACGCGCGTTACGACCAGGCGGTCACGAACGGTGACCTGTCCGGCTTTGACGAGCAGTTTCACAACCTATGGCGATATTATCTAATGTATTGCGAGGGTGGCTTCCGCGGTGGCGCAATCGACGTCGCGCAGGTGACACTGGTAAAGCAACTATAGCGTGACCCTTAAGTCGCAGGTCGAGCAGCAGATCGCCGCAGGAGGGCTGGAAGCAGCGCGAGAGGCCATTCGCGACTATGCGATCCGTACGCCGTTGCTCCCCTTTGTCGGCGACGGCGGTCCCGTGATCCGGCTCAAGGCCGAATGCCTGCAGCCCTATGGATCGTTCAAAGTGCGCGCGGCCTCGAACGTACTCGCCGGTTATTCCGCCGAGGCGCTTCGCCATGGCGTGGCATGCGCAAGCGCAGGCAACTTCGGCCAGGGCCTCGCCTTCGCGGCCGCCCGCCGAGGGATCCCGCTCGCCGTCCACGCTCCCGATAACGCGGCTCAAGTAAAACTCGATGTCATGCGCAGCCTGGGTGCGACGGTCCACGTCCACCCGTTCGAGGATTGGTGGCGGATCATGATGACGCGCCAGACCGGTGCAGGAGACGGCCTGTTCGTTCACCCGGTGTGTGAGCCTGGTGTCATCCTTGGCAATTCGACCATCGGGTTCGAAATCGCCGAGGATTGGCCGGAAGCCGACACCGTGGTCGTTCCAGTCGGCGGAGGCGGGCTGATCAGCGGCATCGCACTCGCGATGCGCGGCCTCGGCCACAAGGCGCGCATCGTCGCTTGCGAAATCGAGACCGCGGCCCCGTTGGCGGCGGCGTTCACCGCCGGCTATCCAGTGACGATCGAACGGCAAGCGTCCTTTGTCGATGGCATCGGCTCTACCCGCGTGCTCGACGAAATGTGGCCGCTGCTGAGCGAACTGGTAGACGAGGTGATCACCGTCAGCATCGCCGAAGCCAAACGCGGTGTCCGCCTTGCGGCCGAGAATTCGCATTTGATTGTCGAAGGCGCCGCCGGGGTCTCGCTCTCCGCCGCACTCGGATGTCGTGGCGAACGCGTCGTCGCGGTCCTTTCCGGCGGCAACATCGATCGACGCGAGCTGTGCCGAATTCTCGGCGATGAGGTCAGGCCTCGACCCTGACCTTTTCACCGCTCGGCGCGCTGGCGGCCAGCCGTTGGACGATCGCCTGAGCAACAACTTCTGGCGGCTTGACGCTCTCCGGCTCCTCCCCGGGGAAGGCAAGCGCGCGCATCCGCGTCCGCGTCGCGCCCGGGTCGACGATATGAACGCGGATTCGGTTCGTAAATGCCGTCTCGTCGGCATAGGCACCGAGCAACGTCTCCAGGGCCGATTTCGACGAACCGTAAGCGCCCCAGAAAGCGCGCGGCTCGGCGCCGACTGAAGAGGTCAGTGCCACAACGTCGGCCTGATCGGCTTTGCGCAGAAGCGAATCGAATGTCGCGATCAACGCCTGGGGAGCAAGCAAGTTGATGCTCAGAAGGCGCGAATACTCTTTCGGGTCGATGTCTTGCACGGGCGTCAACGAGCCGAGCATTGCCGCGTTGAGCACGAGAATGTCGAGCTTTTGCCAGCGCTCGGCGACGGCGGCCGCGAGCTTGCCGATGGCTTCCCCCTGGGTGAGATCGAGTGGCGCGATGGTCGCGCTACCGCCGGCCTCGTGGATCTTCTCCTCGACCTCCTCCAGCGCGCTCGCCGTTCGCGCCACTAGGATCACATGCGCGCCGGCCGCCGCCAGCGCCTCGGCGGTCGCTGCGCCGATCCCGCGGCTCGCCCCAGTCACCAGCGCGAGCTTCCCTGCAAAGGGTTTCGAATCACTCATGGCAGCGGCATCTAGCCGCTAGCGGCTCGCCACCAAAGAGAGCGGCATACCCCGCTCCTTCTCCGACACGTCGGTCAGAGAGGTCGGGTAATCACCGGTGAAGCAGGCGTCGCAGCGTTGCGGTTGCGCATCGTCGCGGTCCTCGCCAAGCGCCCGGTACAGACCCTCGATCGAGACAAAGGCCAGGCTGTCGGCGTTGATATAGTCGCGCATCTGCTCGACGTTCATTTGCGCAGCCAGGAGCTTCGCGCGCTCTGGCGTATCGACGCCATAAAAACAGCTGTGCCGCGTGGGCGGTGACGCGATCCGCATATGGACCTCGCGCGCTCCGGCGTCCCGCATCATCTGCACGAGCTTGACCGAGGTGGTCCCCCGAACAATCGAATCGTCGACCAGCACGATGCTCTTGCCGTCGATCAACGCCGAGTTGGCGTTGTGCTTGAGCTTGACGCCGAGATGCCGGACCTCCTGCGTCGGCTGGATAAAGGTGCGCCCCACATAGTGCGAACGGATGATGCCTAGCTCAAACGGGATTCCCGAAGCCTGGCTGAAACCGAGCGCTGCCGGAACGCCGCTATCCGGCACCGGCACGACATAATCAGCCTCAACCGGCGCTTCTCGCGAAAGTTCTGCGCCGATGTTCTTGCGCACCTCGTAAACCGACTTGCCTTCCGCGATGGAATCGGGCCGCGAGAAATAGACGTGCTCGAATACGCACGGCCGGGGTGAGACGTACTCGAACGGCCGGAATGACCGGATGCCGCTGTCATTGACCAGGACAACCTCTCCCGGATCGACGTCTCGCAGGAAGCTCGCGCCGATGACATCGAGCGCGACCGTCTCCGAGGCAAAGATGGTCGCCTCGCCCAGCTTGCCCATCACCAGCGGCCGAATCCCCAGCGGGTCGCGACAAGCGATAAGTCCTTCCTCGGTCAACACGACCAGCGAATAGGCACCCTCGACTTGCTTCAATGCGTCGGTCAGCCGGTCCAGCGTCGTCGCGCAATCCGACGTGGCGACGAGATGGATGATGACTTCCGTATCGCCGGTCGACTGGAAGATCGATCCACGTCGGTTGAGCGTTCGGCGCAACTTCATGGCGTTGGAGAGGTTGCCGTTATGCGCGACTGCAAAGCCGCCTTCGGACAGTTCCGCAAACAACGGTTGAACGTTGCGCAGCGCGGTTTCGCCCGTCGTCGAATAGCGCACATGCCCGATCGCGGAGTGGCCAGCGAGCTTACGAATTACGTCGTCGCGATCGAAATTGCCGGCCACATGACCCATCGCTCGATGGGAGTGGAAATGCTTGCCGTCGAAGCTCGTGATGCCGGCCGCTTCCTGCCCGCGGTGCTGAAGCGCGTGGAGCCCCAGCGCGACGAAGCCCGCCGCATTGTCCGCGCCCCAAATGCCGAAGATGCCGCACTCCTCGCGCAGCTTGTCGTCATCGAATGGATTGGTCGTCAGCATGTCCATGGTTGCCCCAAGCGCGTGCGCGGCCGTGTCTTGCCAGCATATAATGTGCGACCGCGCCTTTGTCGCCCTTGCCTGAATAAGACGTGAAATTTTAACGACTTATGGGCGCTACGCCTTGAAAAGGCTGGGATATCGCGTTTTGAGCGCACTCACCTTCGGCCGATCATTGATCAGAATATAGGGATAGAGAGGGTGCCTTCGGGCGAAATCCTGGTGATAGGCCTCCGCCGGATAGAAACCTCCGCTCTCGATCCGGGTCGCGACCGGCG
>Ga0070667_100003691_pt1 | contig 13028 bp, 8 predicted proteins | sample KBSS33metaG_FD_64659 | JGI IMG/M metagenome (GOLD analysis project Ga0070667, IMG submission 64659) | Switchgrass rhizosphere microbial communities from Kellogg Biological Station, Michigan, USA - KBS S3-3 metaG | ecosystem: Host-associated > Plants > Roots > Rhizosphere > Soil ...
CGCGCGCATCGACGAGGTCACGTCCGCGTTCGCATCGCCGATCGAAGGCGCAAAAGAGAGCGCGCTCGGCAGCGAAGTGATCTTCATCGTCGGCGTGCCGCGCTCCGGCGCGACGCTGATCGAACAAGTGATCGCCGCGCATCCGGATGTCGAAGGCGCGGACGAGCTCCCCGATCTCATGGCCGTGATACAGGAAGAATCGCGGCGCCGCGACGAGCCGTTCCCCGGCTGGGTCGGCAAAGCGACGCCCCAGGATTGGGAGCGCCTCGGCCGGCGCTATCTCGAAGTAACGCGGCGCTGGCGGCAGACGCGGCCCAAGCACGTCGACCGCACGCTCTCGAACTGGACGCTGATCGGCGCCGCGATGGCGATGCTGCCCGGCGCGCGCTTCGTCAACAGCCGCCGCGACCCGGTCGAAACGTCATGGAGCTGCTACAAGCAGCTGTTTGCGCGCGGCCAGCGCCTCTTCTGTTACGACCTCGACGACATCGCCGCCTACTGGCTCGATTACAACCGTCTGATGTTCTTCTGGCATGCGCGGCATTCCTCGCACATCTACGAGCTCAAGTACGAGAATCTCATCGCAGCGCCGGAGCGCGAGATCCGCGCGCTGCTCGATTTCTGCGGATTGCCGTTCGATTCGGCATGCCTTCGCCCGCACAAGAGCGGCCGCGTCGTGCGCACCGCGGGCGCCGCCGACGTGCGCCAGCCGATCGCCGCACGAGCGCCGCGCACGCCCGGCTACGGCGCGTTGCTCGATCCGCTGCGGCGTTCTTTACAGATCCGCTGAGCGGCTTTACATCCCGTAACGCGCATACCGCGAACCTCATCTCTTTATATACTTTTTATTTTTTATATACCCTCCGGGCGAGCGCCGATGCTCGCGCACATTCGGAGGAAATCCCATGCTCTCCCGCTCACGTTTATCGCGTGTTGCTGCAGCGATTCTTCCCGCCGCCCTCGCCGTCAGCGGCGCCGCGGTCGCACAGACTGCGCCCGATGGATGGCGCCAAACCGTTCCGGGCGTCTACGAGCACCTGCGCGCCGACGGCGGTATCGATCAGCTCGCTGTCGGCACCGCCGGCGCGAACTACACGCGCCAGAGGCTCGAAGCCGCGATTGCCGAGCTCGACGCGCAATACGGCCGCGATGAGTCCGAGGCGACGCTCAAGCTCGCCAACGATTACCGCCGCCTGCTTGCGCGGGTTCCGGCGATCGCCGACATGAAGATCCAGCCGACGACCGCGTCGACCGGCCAGTTCTGCGACAGCCGGTACATCTACGTGACCGATTCGTTCTTCACGGTCGGGCTCGCCGGCGCGACCGCCGAAGCGCGCACGCTCGTGCGCGGCGCCACCAGCGTCACCTTGCCTCCGCCGGCGCTGAGCCTCGATGTCGAGTCCATCGCCACGATCACCCACGGCGCTTCGGTGCAAGTCAATTCCGGTTCGGGCGGCTACGGCGATATCGTCAGCGCGATCACCAACTGGAACGCGTATCCGATCACGAGCGCTTCGTGCTCGGCGTCGACCGACTCGCAAGTCACCTTCACCGTTCCGACGACCTGCAGCGGCACCGCGTTCATCAATCAGCACACCTCGTATCCGACTTGTCAGTGATTCCTTAAGCCCCGCCTCCCTCCCGAATTTGGGAGGGAGGCAACGCGCCTGCAAGATTTGCTCGTCCCCGGCGGTCTATCCGCGCGTCATCGAAACCGGGGAGATTCCATGAATCCGACGTTTGCCCGCACCTTGAGCTGGTGGGACGCGCTGGTCGCGCGCCTCTCGGCCTCCGGCGAAACCGTGCCGCCGCTGATCCTGCGCCTGATCATGGGCTGGGAGTTCTTCGAATCGGGCCTCGAGAAATTCAACGGCGAAAACTGGTTCACCGATATCCAGTCGCGCTTTCCGTTTCCGTTCGATGTGATCCCGGCGAATGTCAGCTGGGGCATCGCGACCGGTTTCGAGCTCGGCGGCGCGATCCTGCTTTGGCTTGGCCTCGGCACGCGCGTGTTCGCGTTCGTTCTCTTGTTCCTGACGTTCGTCGCGACCGCCGCGGTGCACTGGCCGAGCATGCTGACGATGTGGAGCGATCTTGCGAAAGGCTATGCGATCACCGACATGGGTCACGGCAATTTCAAATTGCCGCTTCTCTTCGCGGTGATGCTGCTGCCGCTGATCTTCAACGGTGGCGGCAAGCTGAGTCTGGATCATCTTCTCGCGAGGCTCGCCGGCACCGGCATGCCATCGCCGATCTACGGACCTTCGTCCTGGGCGGTCGCGGCGCTCGTCTTCGCGATTCCGTTCCTGATGCTGATCCCGACACTAGGCTTCGTGCTGCTCGCGGTCGCGATCGCATGCGCGGTGGCCGCGCGGATGCGTCCGGCGTCCGCGGCTGGACAAACGCACCGCTAGCGGCAATTCTTGCGGCGGCGCCGACGGCGCCGCCGCGCCTTCGCGCGGATTCTCCTAATTCCGGCGCGACGCTCACGATGAAGGAAAACGCTGCACACGATGCCACGTCCGAGCAGGACGGCGCGGTAGCTCCTGCCGGTTTCGATCGTGCAGCGGGCCTTGCCGATAGCGGAAAGCGTCTTTTGAAAGACATCGCCGAAGCGATACGCCGACAGCGCACCGCTGACGCCGAACTTTTGATGCAACCGCTCGCTGCGCTTGCGCCGAATCATCCGGAAGTGCTGCGCCTTCGCGCGTTGCTCGCGCAGATGCGCGGCCGGCTGGACGAAGCGGCGGGCCTCCTCAAGCGCGGTCTCGAAGAACGGCCGGACGATGCGTTGGCGTGGAACAACCTTGGCGGCGTGCTCGCCGATCAGGGCAAGCTCGACGAGGCGATCGCCGCATTCGGCCGCAGCGCCGCACTCGCACCCGAACGCGCGGCGCCGCTCTTCAATCTCGGCCGCGCGCTCGACATGCACGGCCGCGTCGAGGAAGCGCACGCCGCACTCGTCGCGGCGCTCGAGCGCGATCCTGCGCATCAGTCCGCGCGCGTCACGCTCGCGCGCGTGCTGCAGTTCATGGGCCGGATCGGCGAAGCCGAAGCCGAATACCGCCGCGTCGTCGATGCGCATCCGGAGTCCGCGCTGGCGTGGTACGGATTGTCGACGTTGCGCACCGCGCGCTTCAGCGCGAACGACGTCGCCGCGATCGAGCGCATCTACGCGCGACAGGATCTGAAATCCGGCGAGCGCATCGGCGCCGGCTTCGCACTCGCCAAGGCGCTCGAAGATCAGGAACGCTACACCGAAGCGTTCGCGGTGCTCACTGCGGCGAACTCGACGAAGCGGCGGCGCCTCCAATGGGACGCGCGAGGATTCTCCCAGTACGTCGACATCGTCGCCTCGGCGTTCTCGCGGCCGCTGCCCGCAGCGCCCGCCGAGCTTGGACGCGAAGTCATTTTCGTGTTCGGCATGCCGCGATCAGGTTCGACACTCGTCGAGCAGATTCTCGCCGCGCATCCGGACGTCGCCGGCGGCAACGAGCTCGAGGATCTCAATCTCGTGATCGAGGACGAGAGCAAGCGGCGCGGCAAGGCGTTTCCGGACTGGGTCCGCGAGATGCGCTCCGAGGATTGGCAACGGCTCGGCAACGACTACGTCGATCGCACCGCGCGTTTTCGCGGCGACAAGCCCATCGTCGTCGACAAGGGCCTCGCGAACTGGCGCTACGTCGGCGCGTTGCGCGCGATGTTGCCGGCCGCGCGCCTGATCAACGCGCGGCGCGATCCGCTCGAGAATTGTCTTGCCTGTTTTCGGCAGTCGTTCGCGACGGAGCTCGGCTTCACCTACGATCTCGCCGAGCTCGCCTCGTTCTGGCGCGACTACGACCGCACGATGCGCACCTGGCATCAGCGCTTTCCGAATCAGATCCACGATCTCGTGCATGAAAGCCTGGTCGCCGATCCGGAAACCGAAATCCGCCGCCTGCTCGACTTCTGCGGCTTGCCGTTCGACGAAGCCTGCCTTCGCTTTCACGAGGTCAAACGCAACGTGCGCACCGCGAGCGCGGCGCAAGTACGCGAGCCGCTGCGCGCCGACACCGCACGCGCGGGCCGTTATGGCGCGCTGCTCGATCCGCTGCGCGCGATGCTGCGCGCGAGCGGATAGCCGACGCGCCGCGATCCGTGGCCGACGATTTCGACACGCGCCTCACCGGCCTTCCGCTGCGCGCGATGCGTCAGCTGCGCGCGGTTCGACAGGCGATCGACGCGCGGCGCGGCGCCGAAGCGGAACAGCTCCTCGCACGCGCGCAGCCGCTCGCCGGGGGGCATCCCGAATTCCAGCGCCTCGCCGGCGCGTGCTTGATCCTGCAAAAACGCGCGGACGATGCGATGCGTGCGCTAAAGCGCGCGCACGAGATGCGACCGCAGGATGCACTGACGCTGATCGATCTTGGCGCCGCGATGCTCGCAGGCGGCGACGCGGAACAAGCACGCGAGGCGTTTCGGCGCGCGATCGACCGCGATCCGGCGCAGATCGGCGCGCGGATCGGTCTTGCCGATGCGCTCAACCTGTCCGGCGAAACCGTCGAAGCCGCGCGCGAATATCGCGGCGCAATCGCACGTGCGCCGCGCCATGTCGATGCCTGGGCCGGCCTTGCGAATCTGAGATCGATCGCGATCGAGCCTCAAGAGCTCGTGCAATTGCAGGCGCTCATCGACGATGCATCGCTCGATGACGAGAGCCGCGCAAAAGCGGGATTCGCGCTCGCTCGCGTGCTCGACGCGCACGAGCGTTATGCCGAAGCGTTCGCCGCGCTCGGCACCGCGAATGCGATCAAGCGCCGCACAATCGCATGGGACGCGACGAAGTTCTCGCAACACATCACCGCGATTTCGCACGCGTTCCGAGCGCCGCTCGCGACGACGGCGGATTCCGATCAGGGCCGCGAAGTCATCTTCATCGTCAGCCTGCCGCGATCGGGCTCGACCTTGACCGAGCAGATCCTCGCCTCGCATCGCGATGTCGAAGGCGCGAACGAGCTTTGGGACCTTCATGCGGTGCTCGAAGAGGAATCCGTACGCCGCAAGCAAGCGTTTCCGCTCTGGTGCGAGCACGCCGATCCGGCCGACTGGCAGCGGCTCGGACGGCGCTATCTCGAACGCACAGCGCGCTGGCGGCAGATGCGTCCGCGATTCACCGACAAGGCGCTGGCGAACTGGCGCTACTTAGGCGCAATCGCCGCGATGCTGCCGGGCGCGCGCATCGTCCATTGCCGTCGCGATCCGCTGGAAACCTGCTTCGCCTGCTACCGGACTCCGTTCTCGCACGGACAGGCGTTCACGTACGACATCGCCGAGCTCGCCGCGTATTGGCGCGAATACGAGGGCCTCGTGCGCATCTGGCATGCGCGCTATCCGGGCCGGATCTTCGATCAGGTCTATGAAGATCTCATCGCGCAACCTGAGATGCAGATTCGCCGGCTGCTCGACGCCTGCGATCTTTCGTTCGACGAGGCGTGCCTGCGCTTTCACGAGACGGCGCGCGGCGTGCGCACGCTGAGCGCAGCGCAGGTTCGCGAGCCTCTGCGCCGGGATACGGCGCGCGCGGCGCCCTATGGCGAGCTCTTGTCGTCGCTGCGCGATGCGCTTGGCATGCTGGGCTAGTCCCGCTGCTAAGCTAGGCCATCCCGCACCGATCGCAAGCCGATGTCGCAAACCGAATCCGTTCCCTCGCCCACCGACGACGCCGCCGAGCCGCAAACGCAGCCGCTCGACACCCGGCTCGACGGCCTGCCGCTGCGAGCGCGCCGGCTGCTGCGCGATGTCCGGCTGTCGCTCGACCGGCGCGACGCCGCGACCGCTGAAGCTGCGCTGGCACGCGCGGCGCCGATGGCGGGCAAGCATGTCGAATTCTTAAGGCTCCTCGGCTTGACGCGGCTTCTGCAGAAGCGGCATGAGGATGCGCTGACGGCGCTGCGCGCAGCGATGACGCTGCAGCCGGCCGATCCTTTGATCCTGACCAATCTCGGCAGCGCGCTGCGCGCGAACGGCGATGCCGATCTTGCGCTGATGACGCTGCGCCGCGCCTGCGAGCTTGCGCCCGATCTTGCGGCCGGCTGGCACAACCTCGGCCAGGCCTTGAGCGCGCAGGCGTATACCGGCGAGGCGCGCGAAGCCTATGCGAAAGCGCTCCGCTGCGATCCGAATCACATCGACGCGCGCATCAGCCACGGCGATGCGCTTAAAGCCGGCGGCAGCGTGCGCGCGGCAGCGGCGGAGTATCGGCACGTCCTGGCGCAGGCGCCGGGCCACGTGCGTGCGTTCGCGCGCATCGCCAATCTCAAGACTGTGCGGTTCGATGCGCGAGAAATCGACGAGATGCGCCGTCTGGTCGGCACATCGGCGCTCGCCGACGAGGATCGCGCGACGATGGGCTTTGCGCTCGCCAAGGCGCTCGAAGACGAAGGCGACTACGAGGAAGCGTTCACGATTTTCACCACCGCGAACGCGCTCAAGCGCCGCCTGATCGCGTGGGATGCCGAAACGTTCAACGCGCAAATGCGCGCGATCGCCGCGGTCTTCCCCGCGCCGCTGCCGACGGCATCGCCTGCGTCGATGGGCGAGGAAGTCATTTTCGTCGTCAGCCTGCCGCGATCGGGTTCCTCGCTGACCGAGCAGATTCTCGCCTCGCACTCGGATATCGAAGGCGCGGGTGAATTGTCCGATGTCGGAGCGCTGATCGACGAGGAATCGCGCCGGCGCGGCAAGCCGTTTCCGCTGTGGGTTCCGGAAACATCGCCCGCCGATTGGCGCCGGCTCGGCGAGGACTATCTCAAGCGCACCGAGCGTTGGCGCCGCAGCGCGTCGAAATTCACCGACAAGGCGCTGGCGAACTGGCGCTATGTCGGCGCGCTGATGGCGATGCTACCGGGCGCGCGCTTCGTCAACGTGCGCCGCGATCCTGTGGAAACGTGCCTTGCCTGTTTCCGCCAGCTGTTCGGCAAGGGACACGGCTACGCGTACGATCTTTCCGAGCTCGCCGCGTACTGGCATGACTACGACCGCTTGATGCGCTACTGGCACGCGCGCTATCCGCATCGCATTTTCGATCTGATCTACGAAGACATGGTCGCCGAACCCGAGCCCGTGATCCGCAAATTGCTGGCGTTCTCGGGCGTTCCGTTCGATGCGAACTGCCTCAGTTTTCACGAGACGCCGCGCAATGTGCGCACGCCGAGCACGGGGCAGGTGCGCGAGCCGATGAAGAGCGGCACCGCGCGGGCGCCTCGCTACGGCGATCTTCTTGCGCCGCTGCGCCTCGCGCTCGGCGTGCCATCGCGGCCGGCGACGCATTGAGCGCGCGCAGAACGTCGGTCGCATGAGCGGCGATTCACTCGACGCTGAAACCCATCAGGTGCCGGCGAACGCCGCGGCCGCTGCGCGCGTTGCCGGCATTCCGACGCGCGCGCTGAGGCTTCTGCACCGCGCCGAGCAATGGATGGCGCGCGGCGAGCTCGACATCGCGTCACGCACGCTCTCGGAAGCGATCAGCCTCTCGCCGGGCCATCCGGAGCCGATGCGTCTTCTCGCCGTCGTGCGCCATGGGCAGAAGCGTTATCCGGAATCCATTGCGCTGTTGCGCGATGCGCTGGCACGACGTCCGAACGATGCGCTGATCCACAACAATCTCGGCAGTGCGTACGGCGAATCCGGCGATCTCGATGCCGCGGCGGCGAGCTTTCGCCGCGCGACCGAGCTCGCGCCGCATCTCGCCGCGGCCTGGTTCAATCTCGGCCATACCTGTGACCGTCTCTCGCGCAAGCACGACGCGGAACGCGCGTATGCGCGCACGCTCGCGCTCGATCCCAGCCACGTGCCCGCACGTATCGCGCGCGCCGGCACGCTGACCGTGCTCGGCGATCTGGACGAATCCGCTGCTGAATTCCGCGAGGCGCTGCGGCGGCAGCCCGATGCGGTGTCGGCATGGTCGGGGCTGGCCGGGCTCAAGTCGACGCGGCTCGACGAGGCCGAAATCGCACGGCTGGGTGAGCTCTATCGCAGCGGCGATCTCGACATCAATTCGCGCATCGTGCTCGGCTTCGCCTACGGCCAAGCGCTGCAGGCATTGGAGCGTTACGCGGACGCGTTTCCGGTCTTCGTCGAAGCGAATGCGGCGCGCTGCGCGCAGCTGCCATGGAACATCTTGGGTCTCGGCACGATTGTTGACGATATCGCCGGTGCTTTCGCAGAACCGGTGCGATCCGCGAGCGATCCCGCGCTCGGCAGCGAAGCGATCTTCCTGATCGGCATGCCGCGCTCGGGCTCGACGCTGGCCGAGCAGATCCTCTGCGCGCACGCCGAGGTGGAAGGCGTCGGCGAGTCCGGCGACCTGCCGGCGGTGATCCTCGAAGAATCCTCGCGCCGCGGCGTCGACTTTCCGCACTGGGTCGCCGATACCGATGCCGAAGGCTGGCAGCGGCTGGGCAAAGCGTATCTCGATCGTGCGGCAGCGCGGCGCGGTTCGCGTGCGCGCTTCACCGACAAGACGCTGCCGAACTGGCAGCTCGTCGGCGCCGCGCACGCGATGCTACCGGGCGCCCGCTTCATCGACTGTCGCCGCGATCCTCTGGAAACCTGCTGGAGCGGCTTCACGCACCTCTTCTCGGCGCCACAGCCGTTCACATATGCGTTCGATCGGCTGGCAGCCTACTGGCGCGACTACGATCGCCTGATGCAGGCGTGGCATGTGCGCTATCCGGGGCTCGTGTACCGGCACGAGCACGAGTCGCTGTTGGACGATCCGGACGCATCGATCCGGCGCCTGCTCGAGGCCGCTGGGCTTCACTTCGATCCCTCGTGCCTTGCGTTCCATCGGGTCGAGCGTCCGGTCCACACCAGCAGTGCAAGCCAAGTTCGCCAACCCATTCAACGCGGTAGCGCCTACGGCCTGCGCTACGGTCCGCTGCTCGATCCGCTTCGGGATGCGCTGAACGCGAAAGCGTAGACGCTCGAATCGCGTGTCGATCGGATCATGGCGGCCTCGATTGTTCACCTGCACGAAGCAGTGAAACTTCGATTCGCACGGGCCGATCGCGGTGCAAAAAGACCTGCTGTCGGAGGGTAAATTTTCTTGCGCAGCGCATCATGGCGTCAGCTCTTGGAAGCCGCATCCCGCTTGCTTAAGGCGACCGCCACACCTGTGTAAAAAATGCGTGTTGCCTTGCGTCGAAGCGAGTGCTACGTTCACAGCGCTGTACGCCACCAACCCATGGGGAACCTCGTCATGCGCAAGACGTCAATCGCGTTAAGCATTGCTGCTGCGTTGACGGCACCGGCGCTCGTCGCTTCCGCGAGCACGAAAGCCGGCCGTCAAGTAAACCCGAACGTACCGCGCCACATTCCATCGACCATACGTGCGATCCACGGAAGCACGCTTTACGATCAGACCGGCACTGCGGATGTCGGTGCTCAGGTCCTGCACGATTCGAACTCTCCGTCCTACGATTCCGAAGCGGCCGACGATTTCGTCGTCACCGATGCAGCGGGATGGACGGTCACGCAATTCAATTTCCAGACGAACTTCAACGGTTCGACGCCGGTTGATCCGGTGTACGACGTCGTTGTCTATCCGGACAATGCCGGCTCACCGGGCGACACGCCCTCGTGTACATACGCCGGCCTCGCCGGAACGCTCGATGGCTCGCTGGCGAACGTCACCGTTCCGCTGTCGTCCAACTGCGTGCTTGCACAGGGAACCTACTGGGTTTCGTTCACGCCGAACTATCACTTCCCGCCGCAGGCCTTCTGGCCGACGCTCGCGGGCGCGACGATCGGCGGCGAAGGCGTCTGGCGCAATCCGGGCGGCGCCTACGGCACGACGTGCTCGACGACCGCGTGGTCGCCGATAACCAGCTGCACAGGCTTCCTCACCTCGCCGATCGGCGGTGGCGATACCAACTTCACGTTCCAGGTCATCGGCACGGTGGGCGGCGGCGGCGGCGATACGTGTGATCCGGGCGAGTTCTGCTTGGTCACGACGGTCGGCACCGATGCACCTCCGGCCTGCGGAACGACCGATACGATCGACGCGACCGTTGGCGATCAGATCAACTACTGCTACACGGTCACCAACAACACGGCTGTCGCGCTCGACTACCACACGCTGTCCGACAACATCGGCGGCACGGTCTTCACGCTGATGAATCAGTCGGTTCCGGCCGGCGGCACGTTCCAGTACAACCGCGTGCTGACGGCAGGTGCGACCGAAACGCGCAACTCGACCTGGACCGCGCAGGATGTTCCTCCCGGTTACGCCGCGGAAGTCACCGGCGGTGGCCCCGGAAACGATCGCATCTTCTGCGATGGCTTCGACGGCACTCCGTGCGCGGATCTCCCGGGCGGCGGTTTCGTCGACATCACCGGCACGGGCACCCCGCTCGACAACGGCGATGACGAAGCGATCGCTGTCACGATGCCGTTCTCGTTCAACCTCTACGGCTCCACGTCGAATCAGCTCTGCGTCGACAACAACGGCTTCGTGCTGTTCAACACGACGAACTGCCCGACGGGCGGCCTGTACACGAACGGTTCGCTGCCCGATACGAGCCTGCCCGCCGCGGCGATCCTGCCGTTGTGGGACGACTTCGACAGCGAATCCGGCAACGTCTACTACGACACGCGTGGCACGACGCCGAACCGCCAGTTCATCATCGAATGGTTCAACCGCGTGCATTACAACGGTTCGACCAACACCGACGGCGCCACGTTCGAGTTGATCCTCAACGAAGACGGCACGCTGCAGTTCGAATACTCGGATGTCGACTTCACGGGCGGCGCCGAGGGCGACTGCTCGGGCGGTGCGTGCGCGACGATCGGCTTGCAGAACGATGAGACCCTGTTCAACCAGTTCTCTGCGTTCGAAGCGTCGGTCACCGACAACTCCGGCATCAAGTGGACGCCGACCAATCCGCAGTCGTTCGTTGGTACAGACTCGGTGACGGTCAACGTCGGCGCGCCGGATATCAACGTGTCTCCGGCCTCGTTGAGCGGCAATGTCGGCGCGGGTGCGTCGACGACCACTCCGCTCGACATCCAGAACCTCGGCAATCGCGATCTCGTGTGGACGACGGACGAAGCACCGGCCGACCGCCACTTCCCGTCGCTGTGGGCGCCGCGCTACATGGTGCCTGCTCCGAACGCGGCGGAACGCGCGTTGACGATGGCCAAGGCGCGCCAGACGGCGCCGAAGTCGCACGGCAAGGCTCACCGGCCGCATTCGCCGCTCGGCGCAGCGGTGCCGGCGTACATCATGGACCACAACTTCGACACCGGAGATCAGTTCGGCACGATCGACGCGGCCAATCCCGGCACGTTCAACGCGATCGCTCCCGCGCCGGCGGATCTGTACAAGACCGGCACGTTCGTCGCCAATGATTTCACCAAGGAATACGTGGCGGCGATCAACGGCAGCCTCAGCATCGGCACGATCGACACGACGTCCGGTGCGCTCACGGTGTTGCCGAGCTCGGGTCCGCCGACGGTCAGTGGCGAAATCTGGGTTGGCCTGAAGTGGGATTCGAGCACCGGCACGCTGTTCGGTGCGGGTTGCGACGGCACCGGCGCGGGCTGCCACCTGTACACGGTCGATCCGATCACGGGTGCGGTCACCGAAGGTCCGGAAATCACCGGCATCGATGCGGGTGGCGGCGCGTTCCTGATCGACATCGCAATCGACCAGTCCGGTTTGATGTACGGCGTCGAGTTCTTCAGCGGTGATTTCGTCGCGATCGACAAGACCACTGGCGCGGGCACCTCGATCGGCAACACCGGCCTTGCGCCGGCGTACGTGCAGGCGCTGGACTTCGATCTCTCGACGAACACGCTGTACTGGGCGTCGTACGATCAGAACCTCATCGGCGCGATGTACACGATCAACCTGTCGGATGGCTCGCTGACGTCTGTCGGCAACCTCGCCAACAGCGACGAGCAGTACGCGATGGCGATTGCTGTTCCGAGCGGCCCGTGCGGCACACCGGCCGATCAGCCGTGGCTGTCGCTCAACCCGACGGGTGGCACGACGGCAGGCGGCACCGACACGCCGGTCACCGTCACGATCGACGCCACGGGCCATGTCGACGGCGATACCCTCGCCGGCACGATCTGCGTGCGCAGCAACGATCCGGACGAAGGCACGGTTCCGGTTCCGGTCGAGTACACGGTGGGTCCGGGTGGTGGAAATCCGAACATCATTGACAGTGGTGTGCTGGATACCACGATCACCAATGACGGCAACGGCCTGTACATCAACTGGCTGACCGGAGCGACCTGCAGCACGGCATCCGGTGGTGGATGTAACGTCACCGCGCAAGCGTTCGACTTCAACCCGTACGGATCGGGCGGTCTGACGTTCTGGTGGGGCATCGCCATCGCCGATACGAGCTTCTGCGTATGGGACGGCACGGCATGCACGCCTTTGTCATCTGGCGCCACGATTGGATCGGGTTCGTCCTTCGGCAGCGGCACCGGCACACTGTTCCGGGCTGGCGGCACGCTGTACATGGGCTTTAGCTTCGTCAACACGAACACGGCGGCGGTCAACTACGGTTATGCCAAGATCACGACCACTGGCGCGACCGGCTTCCCCGCCACGTTGAACGAGTATTGGTACGACAACAGCGGTGCGGCGATCGTGATTCCGTAAGCCACACTGAAAAACGAAGTATTGAGAGGCGGGGGAAACCCCGCCTCTTTTTTTTTGCGCGTGCGTTTGACAACGCCAGGCTCACATTGCACGTGCGCAATCGCGAGCGAAGCGATGCGGCTTCCGCTTTTTCTTTGAAGCTTGAACCGGCGTGCCCTCACCCTACCCTCTCCCGCAAGCGGGAGAGGGGAAAGCTTTTCGCTTGGCTTCTGCGGCCAGGACGGCCGCGCTTTGCTCTACCCGGGCCCCTCTGTGCCGCGGCGAGGGGGCGGAGGAAAAAGCCCGAAGGTGGCCCGCAGGATGCGGGCCAGTTCGCTGTCGGCACAAGGATGTGCCGTCAGCGAACCCCGTAGCCCCCTCGCGCAGTCGCCGG